>Ga0210399_10002135_pt1 | contig 15379 bp, 11 predicted proteins | sample IncBWC14MmetaG_FD_150865 | JGI IMG/M metagenome (GOLD analysis project Ga0210399, IMG submission 150865) | Forest soil microbial communities from Barre Woods Harvard Forest LTER site, Petersham, Massachusetts, United States - Inc-BW-C-14-M | ecosystem: Environmental > Terrestrial > Soil >...
TGCAAGGATGGCGCCGAGGCCCGCCCCGCTGGAAACACCGAGAACGTAAGGATCCGCCAGGGGGTTGCGAAGTAAGGCCTGAAAACTCGTGCCGGCGACGGAGAGAGAAGCGCCGACGATGATCCCGAGAAGAATGCGGGGGAGGCGAATATTCTGGATGATTAAGACATAGTCGCTGGAGATGCCGCTGCGCTGGTGCAGGAAGACGTTCCAGAGGTCGCGGCCGAGAGCATAAAGAGAAACGGGAACAGCGCCAAACTTAATGGCGACGATCACGGCCACAAAAAGAATCACCAGCAGTACGGAGCACTGCAGAAGGAGACGACGGAGGGTCAGCGGGCGCATACGCCTGCTCCGGGAATCGCCGCGTTGTACGGCAGCGCCAAGGAAAGAAGCGGGAGACGCGAGGGGGGCGGCTGAATTGGCGCAGGAACCGCCTTTTCGTTTTTGTCTTTTTCTTTCTCCGGTTTTTCAACGAAAGCATCCGGGTGAAGTTGCCTGGCGAGATCTTCGATTGCGGTGACGATTCGCGGGGCCGGCCGGTTTACGGCATCGCTGATTACCGCAAAGCGGCGATTGGTCACGGCATCCACGATGCTCCATCCGGGAAGCGTGGCGAGCGCCTCGACGGTGGGGGGAACGGATTCGGAATGAGAAGCCGCGAAAACCAGGAAGTCGGGCTGGAGGCGGGCGACTTCCTCCAAACTGACATGGGGCCAGTCTTGTTCGGAATCCACGATAGAGACAGCGCCGGCGAGGCGGAGGGCATCAGCGATGAAGGTGTGCTTGCCAACAGAGATAAGCGGCTGGTGCCAGACGACAAAGAGAACACGCTTCGGGGGAGAAGCTGAGAGGTGCTTCTGCAGATCCGTAAGATGACGTTCCATTTCGGCGGCGACCGACGCGCCTGCTTCTGGAACGCCCAAAACATCGGCGAGCTTCTTCGACGAATTGGCGATTTCACTGACGGTATGAGGGTCGGTTCCGTAGGAAGAGATTCCGAGGTTATCCAGACCGTGAACCGTCTCAAGACGATTCAGGCCTTTGGTCACGAGGACAAGATCCGGATGGAGAACTACAATCTGTTCCAAGCTCGGATTGATGGTGTCGCCGACCTTGGCTTTTTTCTGCGCGTCAGGGGGGTAATCGCAGTACTCCGTGTCCCCGACAAGATGATCCTGGAAACCAAGCGCGTAGACGGTTTCTGTCAAACTCGGCGCGAGGGACACGATACGGTTGACCGGTTGGGGAACACGAACCGTGCGGCCGGTTTCGTCGGTGACTTCCCGGTAGACAGGGGATGAGGGAGAGATTGGAGAAGCACTCTGCGCCTGCGACACCGCCGCGCAAGACAGCAAGGCGGTGATGGCGGCGGGGATAGCGGTTCGGAGGCGCTGGCGTGGGAGTTCCTTCACAAATTTCCCCTGACCCGAAAATTTCACTGTGCCAACAAAAAAGCCCCACGAGACACCCTGGGGCAAGCGGCAAGGCTCTCTCTCGCGAAGAGCGCGGCCTTCTGCGGCATGGGAGGGTGGCCTGGCTTACGGCTTTTTCAGCCGATTACAGTGGCGGGACCGCGGCCGATTCGCACGGCCTTCCCCGCTTCCCTTGCCTGCAAATTGAAATCCGAGTGTATGACGTGGCCGCTGGAGTGTCAATGCGCGACTAAAAAGCGACTAAAACCGCAAGGCCGAGCGTGGTATGGCGGAAACAACGCAGCGAATATTTAGCGGTTCTTCCAGTTGGGCTTGCGCTTTTCCACCAGCGCGCGCAGACCCTCTTGAGAATCCTCGAGGCGGTAGAGTTCATTCAAGAAAATATTCATGGAATGCTTGAGGCCCTCGCGCAGCGACAAGCCCATGCCGCCGAGGATCGCCTTCTTGGCCATGGTCAGCACCGGGCCAGAGTGGCCGCTGATTCGGCCGACAAGATCTTTCACCGCCTGTTCGAGTTGCGCTTCCGGCACAAGGCGATTCACCATTCCAAGTTCCAAAGCGCGCTCCGCCGTCACCGGTTCACCTGTCAAAACAAGTTCGAGCGCTATTTTGGGCCCTACGAGGAAAGGCAGAATTGTCGATGCGAGCGGAGGGAAAATCCCGATGCTAATTTCCGGCTGCGCAAATCGTGCCCTCGGTGTGGCAATCACGAGATCGCCGAAAGCGGCCAGCTCCGCGCCGCCGCCGATCGCCGGGCCGTTGACGACACAGATGACAGGTTTGCCGACTTCCAACATTCCCGCGAAGGCCGCATGAAACGCGTCGAGCATCTGAAACACGCGCTGCGAGGTGTATTCACCGATGTCGATTCCGCCGCAGAAGACTTTGCAAGCCGAATCGACAACGATCAACTTGACGTCCTCGCGCTCACCGGCATGAGAGATTCCCGAGGCGATCTCGCGCAACATGGCTTCATTGAGAAGATTGTGTTCCGGGCGGCTGAGGGTCATCCTCGCGACGCCGTCATCGATGCGAAACTTCACGTACTCAAATTCTTCCGGTCTGCGTCGCTCCGATTGCAGCGTGAAATCCTGGGTGTTGACAGGCTTAATCATTTCCAGCGCTCCTGGGGGTCGTACGCTCTTTTACTTGAGAAAATCGTAGAAAGCAGCCAAATCCGATGCTAGCACGGTGTTCGGCGGTATCCACGATGAGTGCGGCGCATGGTGCGCAAATAGTTCGCAGACCTTAGGAACAGGGTTCGCTAGAAGACTCGAAAGGCTAGTGCCTCGTAGAATCGTTCGTGTGGTGATCCAGATTTTTCTTGTGCGCGCTCCGACAGCGGTTATTCTGGGAGCAGCCTCGAAGTTAGTGGCTCGGAGAAAATTCGACTCTATGTCCGGTGTGCGGATAGCGGAAGCGGTTCAAATGCTCGAATTGCCTGACGCCGAAGGATTCCCGACGTTTTTTGCGTGGGGTCGTTCGGCGACGATCCGTTTCAACACGGATTGGCGAGGCGAGAACGCCGATCCCGAAAGAGCGACGGAAGTAAAGCTGCTATGGACCGCGGAATGCCTTTTTTTGCGGTTCTGCGCAAAATTTCGGGTCATCACAGTTTTTCCTGATGGCGAGCCTAATGGACGCCGCGCCCAGCTCTGGGACCGCGACGTCGCCGAAGTTTTCCTTCAGCCCGACCCGTCGCAACTCCGCAGCTATAAAGAATTTGAAGTCAGTCCGAACGGCTTTTGGATCGATCTGGACATTGCGCCAGGCGAGAAGCACGACTTGAAGAGTGGATTGCGGCACCGCGTCATTTTGAACGAAGCCGCCAAAACATGGATCGCCGAGCTGGCCTTGCCCATGAAATGCCTAGTCGAACGCTTCGATCCTGCGGCGACGTGGAGAGTCAATTTTTACCGGGTTGAAGGCGCTGCCGAGCCGCGATTTTACTCCGCGTGGCAGCCCACGCGAACTGCCGTTCCGAATTTCCACGTTCCGGAAGCGTTTGGCGAATTGATTTTTGTTCCCAGCCCAATGCCGCGAGAGTAGCGCACTTACGCAAGTCGGGTACCAGATAGAGTGGTATCTCTGCTGATTTTTCCTTATGCTTTCCCCGTGAAAAAAACATTGCCCCATGTTTGGAATTTTACAGTGGACCGAATTCTCCGAGTTTTTTTCTGTGTTCTATGCGCTGCTGGAATCGCTCGCTGCGGTTCGGCTTTGTTAGCTCGCCCGCAGCAAATGGACAAAGAGGCTGGTCCTGCCGTCACAAAAGTCGAGCCCCCAAGTTGGTGGGTGGGACTCACACCGGACGTGCTGCTGCTGCTTTCCGGGCACCATCTCGAAGCAACCCATGTGGCATGCAATTTGCCAACGCTCCGCGTCTCGCGCACGCAGTCCGCGGTGCGAGGGGACTATCTTTTTGTCTGGCTGAAAATCGGGGCAGACACGAAGTCAGGAACCGCCGTCTGCCGAATTATCGCGCCGAAAGGAACGACTTCGTTCGAATTGCCGCTCGCTGCCCGCGCTCCGACGCTGGGGAAGTTCCAGGGGCTCTCGCAGGATGACGTGATGTATCTCATCATGCCGGACCGCTTCGCGAATGGCGATCCCACGAATGATGAACCTGCCGAGGCGCCTGGTTCCCATGATCGTTCGAAATCGCGCGCGTACCATGGCGGCGACCTACGGGGAATTCAGAACCACTTGCAGTACCTGAAGGATCTCGGCGTGACCGCCCTGTGGCTCACGCCGATCGTCAAGAACGGAGCTGCTCAGGACTATCACGGGTATGGCGCCGTGGACCTCTACGCCGTTGATCCGCATCTCGGTGCGGTGAAGGACTATCAGGACTTGGTTGCCGCTGCGCACAAACAAGGAATGAAGATTTTTTTCGATGCCGTTCCGAATCATGTGGGCCCGAAACATCCGTGGGTTTCGAATCCCCCGCTGCCGGACTGGTTCCATGGAACGCTAGAACACCACATCGATTCCTTTTCGCCTATAAAAGGCAGCTTCTACGGCAAGGCGGACGGCCAAACGATCGCGAGCGATCCGTTTGAAGCGCTGATCGACCCCCACGCCTCCATACGCATGAAACGAAATCTTACGGACGGCTGGTTTTTCGGAATTCTGCCGGACATGGACACGGAGAATCCGGTGGTCGAGCAATACCTTCTGCAAAACAGCGTCTGGTGGGCAGAGATTTCAGGACTGGACGGCTTCCGCGTTGATACGTTTCCCTATGTTGGGCGAAAATTCTGGGCCAACTGGCATGCGGGATTGCGCAGGCTCTATCCCTATCTGACGATGGTTGGTGAAGTGTTTCATCCCGATCCGAGCGTGACTTCGTTTTTTGTGGGCGGGGTACGGCGGTATGATGGCATCGACAGTGGGCTTTCCACGGTTTTCGATTTTCCGATGTTTTTCACCCTAAGGGATGTGTTGCTGCGAGGCGCACCCGCAGGCCGCATCGCTGAAGTGCTGCGCCACGACGACCTGTACGTGCATCCGGAAATGTTGGTTCCATTTTTTGCTAATCATGACGTGCCGCGCTTCGCGAGCGCGGAAGGTTCTTCATCCGCAAAGTTGAAGCTGGCGTTTGGACTCGCGCTGACGGTGCGGGGCATTCCTGAAATTTACTACGGCGATGAGATCGGGATGCCAGGCGGGGGCGATCCGGACAACCGGCGCGATTTCCCCGGCGGATGGATTGGGGATGAGCACGACGCATTCACGCAAGCGGGCCGCTCGCGCGAGCAGCAGGAGATCTTTTCTTACGTGCAGTCGCTGCTCAGTCTTCGCCGCGAACACGCAGCCTTGCGCATGGGCCAGTTATGGCATCTGGCGTCAGACGAATCTTCTTATGTTTTTGCCCGCGAATCAGAGCAAGAGCGCATTGTCGTCGTTTTCAACAACGCCGATCACCCGCGGGAACTTCGCATTCCACTGGGCGACACCCCAGCGCAAGACGCGTCTGCAATTGCAATTTTGTTCGGCGATGCAAAAGCGGAGCTGTCCAGTCGCGAGCTCCGAATCACCACGCCGGCGCAATCGATCTCGATTTTGTCTCTGAACTAAGCCTGAGCGGGCATGGGTTCTCAGAACGCGAGGTGCACACTCCAATTCTTCAAGGCATCCGGCACGGTGAGCGTCACGGAATGCGCGAGACTGTCGTAGCGCCATTGGTGGATCACCTGTTCCCCTAGGTGAACTTCTTTGGGCGCTGCCGCTGCGCCATAAATCGTCACTTGCGCGCTCTTCCACCAGGGCTGATAAGCACTTTTTTCAGTGTTGCCTGTGACCGTAACCGCCCCGGAGGAAACCTCGCAAGAATAATTTACGCGCAGAATCTCCCCTTTTTGATAGGCGAACGTGTGTCCGTCATCCTGGTAGAGCGTTCCGCGGCAATCACTGCTCGAGGTGCTATTGGGCAAATAGATGCGCAGTTGAAGCGGCCCGTCCGGTTTTTCCTCCGTGGACTGCACGATGGGCTGCATCGGGACGATGGCTCCGGCGCGCACGTAGAGCGGCATCTCATCGAGCTGAGGTTGCAAGGTAAACTTATCTTTGCTCGACAGTTTTGCATTTGTCCAGAAGTCGTACCACTCTCCGGGCGGCAAGGAAATTTCTTCGGCATCCACCATGTCCGTGGTCACTGGCGCGACAAAAAAGTCCCGGCCGAAAAGAAAGTCACGGTTGTCTCCGTAAAAATCCGACGCCTGCGGATATTCTAGAAACACGGGCCGCATGAGAGGCAGGCCCGTCCGCGATGTTTCTTCGATTCCGGTATACAGATACGGCATCAGCTCATAGCGCAGCTCGATGTATTTCCGACGGATGGCTTCGTGTTCCCGGCCATGCACCCACGGTTCCTGGTCCGCAGTTCCTTTAGCGGTATGGTCGCGGTAAATCGGATTCAACGCGCCGACCTCAAACCAGCGGGTCAGCAGCTCAGCTGTCGGAGAGCCGGCAAAGCCGCCGATGTCGTCGCCGACGAGTGGGTAGCCTGAAATCCCCATGCTCAAGAGCATCGGCGTGCTCATCTTCAGATGATTCCAGGTGCTGCTATTGTCGCCCGTCCAGGTGGCGGCATAGCGCTGAGCGCCGGAATATGCGGCGCGCGTGAGCACGAAGGGACGTTCGTCGGGCTGCAGCTTGCGCAAACCTTCGTAAGTGGCGCGTACATTCTGAAAGCCGAAAACATTGTGGATGGCGCGATGATCGAGGCTGGTGCCATCGTCAAGGCGGTGCCTGGTGTCGAGAGGCATGGTCTTATCGGCGCGCAGGAACAGCGCCGGCTCATTCATGTCATTCCAAAAGCCCGCCGCACCCATGCCGACGAAGTCTTTGTAAAGTCCGCCCCACCAATCCCGCACGCGCGACAAGGTGAAATCCGGGAAAACGCTGTCGCCAGGCCATACCGTGCCAACGTAAACCGAGCCATCGGGATTCTTCACGAACACATCGTTTTTCATTCCCGAATCGTAAGGCACATAGCCATGATTGGGATCTTTCTTGATGTGCAGGTCGGTGATTAAAATGGTGTGCATTCCCTGGGCGCGAAAATCCGAGATCATTTTCTCGAACGTAGGGAAGTATTCCCGGTTGATCGTGAAGGGGGCATTGCCTTGCTGATAGTCGATGTCGAAGTAGATGGCATCGGCTGGTATTTTCTTCTCGCGGAGGGTCTTAACAATCTCCCGCGCACGCGATTCCGGATAGTACGAATACCGGCTCTGCTGGTAGCCGAGCGTCCACAGGGGAGGAAGCGGGGAGCGTCCGGTCATCGCCGCGTATTCTTCCACGATTTTCTTGGGCTCGGGTCCGGCAATAAAGTAGTAGTTCAGCTCGCCGCCTTCTGCGCCGAAGGAAAAGTAATCCGGCGACTCTTTGCCAAAATCAAAAACGTTTCGATAGGTGTTGTCGAAGAAAAGGCCGTAGGCCTTGCCATTGCGCAGTCCAATGAAAAAGGGAATGGTCTTGTACAGAGGGTCCGACGATTCCTGCCAGCCGAATTCATCGGTATTCCAGCTTGTGAAGGAGCGGTTGCGGCGATTCATCGGACCGGCTTTGTCGCCAAGCCCATAGTAATTTTCATCCGCGGGCATTTTTTTCCAAATGTGTACCCGCTTGCCGTTCCAAGCCATCGGCAGGTCCGCCTCGTCGGCAAGATAAACCGTTCCAGCCGTGTCCGAAAAATTGATTAGCAGGGGCGTTCTCTGTATCGCGGCAATCACATTTTCCGAAACAATCCGAATTTCTTTCTGGCTCTCTTCGATTTTAACGGCGGTCGGTTCCGGCGATTCGATCAGTGCCCAGGAAAAATCCTTCGGGAAATGTCCATCCGGCGCCACGCGCACGCGAAAAATGCCGTCGCGAAAGACAGTGATACGGACTTTTGCTGTGCCCGCCGTTAACTCGACGCCATCTTTCAGCTCTTCGACGCGCTGGACCTTGCCAATGTGCTGCCAGCCCTGGGCAGCCGCGATTCCACACCCGAGAGCGTAGGCAAACAGTCCAATTCCGATGCGTCGAGCCAACCCTGTCATGTCTATCCCCTCCGGGATACGAAGAAAAGCGAAGATCGATCAGGCATGTTTCTTATTTGAGCAGAAACGATCCAACAACGACCCGTCGTATCAAGCGGCGAGCCACTGTTCGAAAAACGCGCACGCTTTCGAGCCTTCCATCCGGCGTCTCACTGCATCCATCACCCGGCAACGAACCGCTCCGCCGCGCTCATGAAAACCCAGCCAATACGGCAGATGGAGCTCACAGCGCACGGGAATGATCTCGATACGGGCGTCGCGAATCTTAAAGAAACCTTGTTGGAAAATGACGCGCAAAACTTTATCGCGTAAAAGTTCCGCTGCGCTCTCCTCGGTCAGGGCCGCCTTCAGCCGGTTGCGGCCTTCCAGCGCCAGCAATTCCCGTTCGACCGGAATTCTCGGAAATTCGAACAAGTCGAGCGAGCCGTCCACGGCGTCGATCGCGAAAAGCCTCGTCGGCGCCCCCGCGTACTTCACGCGGTACAAGAAATAAGGAACGTAAGCATCGGCAATTCGCCGCAAAGGGCCGCTACGCATCCGCCAATAGAGCGCGGCAACGCCGGTGCCGGAAAACGCTCGCACGGCCTCTTCTTGAGTCACGTTTGGCTTCAGAGCGCGGATGGCGCTGGTATTCATCGAACTTATTCTCCGCTGCGCTTCTATCGGAAGTAAATCCACAGTCCGATCACCGTGGCCAACAACAATAGGCTGAAGACGACATTGATGGCACGTTCCGTGGGTGTCTCGTGCGCGGGCTTGCGCTGAGGAACTCCGATGGCGACAGTTTCCATTTTATCATCCACGGTCGCGAACGTGAGTCCGGCAAGGCGTTTGCGGTCCGGAGCCGGTGTCATCAGGCTGACCCCGACCAGCATCACCGCGCAGACCACGAACATGAAAATCGCGTAATGCAAAAAGTTCATGTCGATGAGCCAGCGGACCGCTGCAGAATCAAAATGCCCGCCGCTGGTGCGATCGGCGATTTCCAGAACGAATCGCGTAGCGCCCATGACAAAGCCGGTAAGCAGCGATGCGATGGCGCCCGATCCATTGACGCGGGGCCAGAGGATTCCCAAGATAAAGCAAGCGGAGATCGGCGGGCTGATATAGGCCTGCACGCTTTGCAAGTAGATGTAGAGCTGGCTGCTGATGTAATGGATGAACGGGACCCATAGCAGCCCCAGAACCACCATCATGCCCGTAGCCACGCGGCCGAAATTCACGAGCTGCTTTTCTGAAGCTTGAGGGCGGAGCTTTTTGTAAAAATCGAGAGTAACGAGAGTGGAAGCCGAATTGAAAACGGAGCTCATCGCCCCCATCACGGCCGCCAGCAATGCCGCCATGACCAGGCCAACGAGGCCGACCGGAAGTAGATTCAGGACGAGAGTGGGGTAGGCGAAGTCCGGCTTTTTCACTTGATCCGGAAATAGCGCAAAAGCGATGATGCCCGGCAGAACGAGCATGAACACGGGCAGGATTTTCAGAAAGCCGGCAAAAATCGTTCCCGCTTTTGCGTGCCCCTCATCACGCGCGGAGAGCACGCGCTGCACGATCACCTGGTCGGTACACCAGTACCAGATGCCGAGGATGGGCGCGCCAAAGAAGATGCCTGTCCATGGAAAGTTTGCATCCGAGGAAGGCTTCATCATGTGGAAGTAATCGGGCGGCACCATAGTGCGAAGATGCTCCAGGCCGCCCACGCGTCCCAGGCCAATAATCGTGAGGGCGACGGCACCAGTGATGAGAATCAGCGTCTGCACGGTGTCCGTGTAGATCACCGCCGCCAGTCCGCCCGCGACAGTGTAAATGCCTGTGGCGATCACTAGAACCACAGCCGTCTTCCACAATGACCAGCCGGCAACACGTTCGAGGACCACGCTCGCAGCATAGAGTTGCACGGATATCTTGGTGAAGATGTAAGCGACTATGGAAATCGCAGCCAGATAAACGGCGCATTGGCGGTTGAAGCGGCGTTCCAGGAATTCCGGCATGGTAAAGACATTGCTCCGGAGGTAAAAAGGCACGAACACCCAGCCCAGGACCAACAGGATGAGGCACGCCAGCCATTCAAAATGCCCGACCGCCAGGCCAGACGACGCGCCGGTGCCGGACAGGCCGATGAAGTGCTCCGTGGAAATATTCGATACGAACAAAGATGCGCCGATGAAAAACCATCCAATATCGCGGCCGGCAAGGAAGTATTCTTCCGAACTGCGCTCCTTCAAGGAAAAATACAAGCCGATGCCGAAGACAATGGCAAAATACACTCCGATAATTACGAGATCCAGGGTTGCGAGGGCTCGGTGGGTTACTTCAACAGAAGATGCGAACAGCATCCATGCCTCCTTGGCGCCGCGATCATCGAACCCACGGCGTACCGCCGCAAATAAGATTCAACCATTTTCTCGAACTGGCCGTGACGGTCTTTGCTAAAGCGAGGCTGCTCTCTCCCGCCAATCCGTCCGCGAAGAAAGCGCCCCGAAGATTGGTGACTGCGCAGTCTATAACAGGCTCCGTGCGGGCTCAATGGCCGTTTAATGGTGAATGCCGCTTCCCATGGATTGGGAATAAGCGAGTCGTGCGACCAGTATCAAGGGGTGCACCAGGCTGGGACATTCTCGAGATTGCTCCCGGGCCGGAAACAGGGTAAAAAGTATGGGGGGGAACATGATGAAAGTATTGTTTTGCCTGCTTCTTTGCGCCGCCGCAGTAATGGCCGCGGACAAGACGGTGTATGACTTCACCTTGAATTCGATTGACGGCCAGCCCACGCCGCTCGCGGCCTATAAGGGGAAAGTAGTGCTCCTGGTTAACGTTGCCAGCCGTTGCGGTTTTACGCCGCAGTATGCCGCGCTGGAATCGACCTACGAGAAATACAAGGACCGCGGCTTTGTCATCGTGGGTATCCCCGCGAATAATTTCGGCGCGCAAGAGCCTGGCACGAACCAAGAGATCAAGACCTTTTGCACTTCGAAATACAATGTGACCTTCCCAATGATGGCCAAGGTGTCCGTGAAAGGTGAAGACATCACCCCGCTCTACCAGTTCCTGACGGACAAGGCGGCCCATCCGCAAACCGGCGGAGAGATTCAATGGAATTTCACCAAGTTCCTGATCGGCCCTGACGGCCGCGTCCTTGCTCGTTTCGAGCCGGAAGTGACCCCGGATGCGCCACCAGTAACGTCTGCCATTGAGAAGGCCATGGCCCCGCTGAAATCCTAAGCGGAGACCTTGCGAGTCATTCCGGTCGCGAGTCTTCAAGCGCAACGTATAATCGGTGAGCGGCAAACTGGGCGATTCTGAAGGTAGGGCCGGCCGGCAAATCCATATGCCGATTCTTTCGTTGCAGGACATCTCGAAAGACTATTTGACGGATGGCCAGCCAGTGCATGCGATCAGTGGCCTTTCGCTGAATGTGGAGCGCGGAGAGTTTGTGGCTTTGGTGGGACGCAGCGGCTGCGGAAAGTCCACGCTGCTCAATCTCGCCGGTGCGATGGATTTTCCGACTTCGGGCTCGGTGCTTCTGGATGGAGTTTCGACGTCATCGCTAAACGACAGAGGCTTGACGGAGTTGCGGCGTGAGAAGGTCGGTTTCATTTTTCAGTCGTTTCAACTGCTCCACACGCTGACGGTTTTCGAAAACGTCGAATTGCCGCTACTCCTCGCCGGAAAACCGGGCGCCCGCGAAGCAGCCCGAGAGCGCCTCTCATGGGTCGAACTCGACGGCCTTGGCGATCGCTATCCCCACCAACTCTCCGGCGGCCAGATGCAGCGCGTTGCCATTGCACGAGCGCTCGTCCATTTACCAAGCATTCTACTGGCCGACGAGCCCACCGGAAATCTCGATACCACGACCGGCAACGTGATCTTGGAATTGCTCGGGCGTCTGACGCGGGAGCAAAACACAGCGACCATTATAGCCACCCACAGTCTCGAAGCCGCGTCGCTCGTGAACACTATCGTAAGATTGCGTGACGGCAAAATCGAAGAAACCATCTGGCGCTGAAATGCCGCTCTTCTTGCTCTTTTACCGATTGATGGTGCGCCCGCTCTTCCGTGAACCGCTGCGGACATCCCTGACGATCTTGGCGACGGCGCTGGGGGTGGCGGTTGTCTTGGCGATCGATCTTGCGGGGGGAGCCGCCACCGGCTCGTTCCGTAGCTCGCTGGAAACCCTCGCTGGCGATAACGATCTGGAAGTCACGGCATCGGGCGGCATGCCAGACGATGTTGTTGGAACGCTGGCCACGTTTCCTTATCCGATCCGAGTTTCGCCACGCATCGAGGACTATGCGGCGACCGCGGATACCAAGAAGTCTTGGCCACTCATTGGACTTGACCTAGTCGCGGAAGCCAGTGCTTACGCGCAGACTGATGCTCCAAAAATTGCCGAGTCTCCGACGCTTGGCGGTTCGGAGAATGCGTTTGAGCATCTGGGCGATGCAGACAGCATTTGGGTTGGTTCGAGCACTGGGTATAAGATAGGCGATCGCGTCGAGCTCCTCATCAACGATCAAGTCCGCACTTACACCGTGCGAGGCGTATACCCCGATTCGAACGGCAGTGAATCCGCAATCGTGATGGACCTCGCCGCCGCCCAACATGCGCTGGCGCGCTATGGCCGCGTCGATCGCGTACTCTTGAAAGTCCCGGAGACGCCCAGGCTGGAAGACTGGCGGCAGCGTTTGCGCGCCGTGCTTCCCCCCGGAGTGGAAGTTCGTCCCCAGGGCACGGGCGCGAATGAAAATCGCCGCATGCTGGCAGCTTTCCGCTGGAACTTGCGTCTGCTGAGCTACATTTCTCTCATTGTTGGCGCTTTCCTTATTTACAACACCATATCCGTTTCGGTCGTTCGCCGCCGCGCGGAAATTGGAATTGTGCGCGCCCTCGGCGCCGGCCGTGGGGTCATCCTCTCCGCCTTCGTCGGCGAAGCCGCTTGCTTTGGGCTTGCGGGCGCGCTCATCGGACTTCCCCTCGGCCGCTTCATGGCGACGGGCGCAGTCAAGTTGATGGCCGTTACGGTGGAGTCGCTGTACGTCAGCAGCCGGCCAGGAAGTATCGAGCTGAGCGCCGTCTCCGTTCTGCAGGCGCTGGCGATCGGGGTGGGAGTCGCGGTTGCATCCGCTTATTCACCGGCGCGCGAAGCTTCTCGGGTTTCGCCCGTCGAGGCCATGGCACGCGGCCGGCGCGAGTATGACGTGCGCGTGCATAGATCGCGCGATTTCTGGTTTGCTGTGGTGTTCGGTTTGGCGGCAGCCATGGCCTCCCGCGCTCCCGCTATTGCCGGCAAACCGCTTTTTGGTTACCTAGCCGCGATCTTGCTGGTAGCCGCATCGGCTCTTGCGATGCCCTCATTCGTCAACACTCTTACTTCATTTTCCTCGAAACTTCTCGGCAAATTTGGCAGCGCGGGAGCCATGCTTGCCTCGCGCAGCCTCGCGGCCTCCTTGCGCCGGACTTCCGTTCTGGTCGGCGCACTCTCTACTGCTATCGCGATGATGACCGCCGTCGGCATCATGGTCGGAAGCTTCCGGCAGACTGTCATGATGTGGATGGGAGATCAATTGCCTGCCGATCTCTACCTCCGTCCCGCTGGTTCCGCGGCTGCGGATCGCCATCCAATCATTTCGTTAGGCCTGGCGGAAGAGCTTGCGAAACTTCCCGGCGTTGCCGTGGTCGAACGTTTGCGCATTTACGAAATCAGCTTTGAAGGCATGCCCGCGTCACTTGCTTCCGCCGATCTGAATGTCCAGCGTTCCTATCATGACTCCGATTTTTTTTCCGGTCGCCCGAAGGAGCAAGTCCTTGCCGAATTACGCGATTCGAATGCAGTCGTTGTGAGCGAGCCCTTTACCTACAAGCACCACAAAGAAACTGGCGACTCCATAACCCTTTCGCTTGGAGGAACGCAGGCATCCTTCCGCATCGCCGACGTTTATTACGATTACTCAAGCGAGCGGGGCAGTATCCTGATGGACCGCAACACCATGCTGCGGTATTTGCCCGATCCCGCGCCCTCTAATCTCGCCATTTATGTTTCCTTGGATGCGAAGCTGGACGTGGTTCGAGCTGAAATTGAGAAATTAGCTGCCGGTCATCGCGTCCTTCTGTTTTCCAATCGAGACTTGCGCGCCGAAGCCATCCGCATTTTTGACCGCACCTTCGCCATCACCTACGCGTTGGAAGCTGTCGCAGTCGTCGTCGCGGTTATGGGCATCGCCGGAGCGCTTCTTGCCCTGGTCATTGATCGCCGCCGCGAGCTTGGCCTGCTTCGCTTTCTGGGCGCCGCCAGCGGGCAAATTCGCAAGTTGATTCTTGTTGAAGCAGGTTTGCTTGGGCTCCTGGCGAATGTTGCGGGGCTGGCTCTGGGATTTGCGCTATCGCTCATTCTCATCTACGTGATCAACAAACAGTCATTCGGCTGGACCATCAGGTTTCATTGGCCGGTACGAATTCTTCTCGGCGCGTTAACAGTCGTATATGTGGCCATCGTGCTCGCCGGCCTCTACCCGGCGCAGGTCGCGGTGCGCTTGAATCCGCTTGAGGTCGTCCATGAGGAGTAGGCTTGCGTGCATCGGTGCCGCATTTATGCTCCTGCAGCCTCTTGCAGCGCAATACCACACGGCCCTGCCTGGATACCGCTTTGAATTTCCGCGCGACCATTTCAGTCATCCGGACTTTCAGACCGAATGGTGGTACTACACTGGGAACCTGAAATCCGCTGACGGCCATCGCTTCGGATTCGAATTGACCTTCTTCCGCCAAGCCGTCACCCGCGATCCCGCGAAGACCGGCGCCTGGGACATGAAGGATCTCTATCTGGCGCATCTCGCGCTGAGCGATCTCGATGGCGGCAAGTTTTATCATGCCGAACGCACCAATCGATCCGGCCCAGGCATCGCCGCGGTGAATGAATCCCTCGGACGCATTTGGAACGGCAATTGGCAGATTCAATGGCATGGCAGCGACCAGGAGTTGAATGCATCCATCAGAGCTTTCAACTCCACTTTGCGCTGCACCCGGAAAAAATTCCGGTGATACACGGTGAGAACGGCGTCAGCCAAAAGGCGGAGGGCCCAGGCCACGCCTCGCACTATATTTCGCTAACGCGGCTGGCGACCTCCGGTGTCATAGACCTCGGTAGCAAGAAATTTGACGTGAGCGGCACAAGCTGGATGGACCATGAATTCTTCACCCATCAGCTTGATTCAAACCAGGCCGGCTGGGACTGGCTAAGCCTTCAGCTCGAGGACCATACCGAGCTGATGGTCTTTGACCTTCGCCGCAAGGACGGTTCAATGGATCCCCACTCGGCCGGCACGTATGTGGATGCCAACGGAAAGACAACCCACTTGCTCTCTAGCGATTTCAAGCTCGAACCCGGCGGCCGCC
>Ga0210399_10002136_pt1 | contig 15379 bp, 14 predicted proteins | sample IncBWC14MmetaG_FD_150865 | JGI IMG/M metagenome (GOLD analysis project Ga0210399, IMG submission 150865) | Forest soil microbial communities from Barre Woods Harvard Forest LTER site, Petersham, Massachusetts, United States - Inc-BW-C-14-M | ecosystem: Environmental > Terrestrial > Soil >...
CATCCCTGGCGATGATCGGTCGAGAGTCCGTTGGGCATCTGGCGGTAGGACTCCAGCCATTCGCCGCGCGCCTGCAAGCTGCCTTTGAAGTAGTTGAAATCCACGCCCCATGAGTTCAGCCAGTTTCCCTGTGACCACTTGCCGTTGTAAGTGGACGCGCCAAGCTCGAGCCGGCCCCATCCCGAATCAACCGGTAATGGATAAACGCGAAAGCGCGCGCCGATCGATTTGCCATTGGTCTGGCTCGATGCGGCCGCGGTCGGGCTGCTCATCGCAGCGCCGAGGACATCCGAGCTGAAGTTGGGACCGTTCCCGCCCCAGATCGTGTAGTCGACATCCTGGCCGAGCGCGCCGAATTGCATGCCGCCGCGAAGCTGGACTCCAAGCTCTGCCGGCGGGACCACTGGCTCAACTCCGAAGGGCAGCGGCGCGGTGACGAACCGGTTGACCCACATCGGACTCTGCGTCTCATACCAGTCACCGAATGGTTGATCGAAAAGCCCCGCTTCGATCGTCATATAGTCGTTGAGAAAAATCTGGAAATCCGCGGTGGACAGATCGGTTCCCGTCCCGGTGCTTCCGAATCCGGCGCTGAACACGCCTTGGAAAAGAATCCAGTCATTCGGGCGGTACAGAATCATCGGCTCCCAATCGAAGAAGAACGAGTTCTGCGTTCCATGACGAACGTCGTCGAGGGCGCCGCTCTGCTGGTTATAAATAAATTGGCCGCCGGCGGCGCCAGTTATCGTAAACGTGTGCGAGCCCAGGTAGCTGCCGAAGACGCTTGAGAACTGCGCCGGCGTGATCGGCGCGTCGACCTTCGTCTGCAGCGTCTTGACCTGTGCGTTGGTCTGCTGAAGCTCGAGCGTCGTCTCCTTCAACTTCTGATCGGTGCTCTGAAGCTGCTGAGTGGTCGCCTCGACCTTCGAGTCCTTGGTTTCGAGTTGTTGAACCTTGATCTCGAGGTTCTGGATCACCTGGCGATCATGCTTGCGCGCCTCGCGTAGTTCGCGGAGTTCGCGTTTGACCTCCCTCATGTCAGAGTCGCTCGAACCGCTGTCGGCCGCGCGCGCCCATCCCGACAGCGTTAATGCAACGAGTGCGAATGCGAACAGGAAGGTCGAGAAAATTTGTCTGGCTGGCATCATTCTCCCACTCCCTGCCGACGTAATCGGCGCCTTCGCCTCAGAGCAACCCTTGTGCCTGAGTGCCAAGTTGCGTTTCCCCCGCTTGCGATCCCCAGATCAATTTTCGATCTTTGCTGGGCAAATTTCTGCCACAACATCCGAATGGCCGAAAGTTTCGGCGCATTCGTAGGCGAGACGATCAGCCGGAAGTGTTCCCTAGAGCACTAAAATGCCGATGCCGCTTCGTCCCGAGATCTGAATCAGTTCCGGTCCGATTGTGTTGCCGACGGCGCCAACCTCAATGTGTCCGAACGATACAATGCTGAGTTGCCCATGAATTTCGCCCGGTCTGGAGCGTCGCATCTGCACGAGCGCTCGGCACGAAGAATGTAATTGGCTATCGTAGGGAAGCTCGCGAGGATGACGATTATGCCTACCGCAAAAAAGTTGTCAGCGAACCGCGCCAAAAAATTCTCCGACAACCGCAAGATTCGGAACCTCACTGAAGAACTGAGCCGTGAGGAATACGGGCTCGAGATGCCGCTGCTGGATGCCGCGGTTGCGGGCGTCGTGCTGGGTTTCAAGCCGTCGGATCGCGAGATGCGGATGCAGGCGCAGCGCTGTTGGGAAATCCTGAAGCCGCGGCTGAATCAACACTTGCTCAGTCAGGATGAAACGGTGCTGCCATGGGCGGAAGAGGCGGGCAGCATTCCCGCCGAGGTGATGAATCGAATCAAGGATAGCCATCGCGAAATGCGCTCATTGATAGCGAAACTTATCGGAGTGTCGTTCGAAGAAGACCCCGACAAAATCGTTGCCGCGGCTGGCAAGGCTCTCTGCGTGCTGGCGGTGAAGCTCGACGATCTGATCGACAGCGAGGAGATGCGCCTGCTGCCCGCGCTCAGAAAGATGCTGTTCGCCTAGGCGGTGCGAGGTTCGAGCACCATTTGAGTTTGTGTGACGATTGCGAGCAGGCGGCCACTTTCGGACGTGATGCGCGTCTGCCAGACCATCGTGCGCTTGCCGCGATGCAACGCGGTGCACTCGCCGATCACCTTGATGCCGACCGCGGCGGGCGCGAGAAAATTTGTCTTTGACTCGATGGTGGTGGTGCCCGCGCCTTGCGGCAGGTTGAGCACGGTTCCGCACGCGCCCAAAGTATCTGCGAAAGCCATGATTGCACCGCCGTGAAGAACGGCCGGCCGCGTGCAGAGGTCCTCGCGAACCACGATTTCCGCGCGCACGCACTCCGGTGTCGCGCTCAGGAACTTGACCCCAAGGACTTGCGCGAACGGCGGCTTCGACTCTTCCAGCATCGACACGGTACTCATCGGAAACTCCTTTGAGGGCGAATCAGTTCAGGATTGATTGAGATGCCAGACCTCGCGAGCATACTCAGTAACCGCGCGATCGCTGGAAAACATTCCGATCCGCGCAACATTGAGTATAGCCTTTCTCACCCACACTTCGGGATGTTGGTACTCAGTTGCTATCCCAGCCTGGGCGTCGATATACGAACCGAAGTCAGCCATCAAAAAGTAGTCATCCCGATTGAGCAGGACGTCGCGAACCCACCTGAACAGGCCGGGCTCGCCGGGGCAGAAGCGGTCTGACGCCAACTCGTCGAGGACTCTCTTGAGCCGCGGGTCTGACTCGTAGTAGTCGCGCGGCCGGTACGTACCCTTCTGCGTGAGTTCCTCGATCTCGGGCGCGGTCAGCCCGAAGATGAACATGTTCTCGGCGCCGACCGCTTCGCGAATCTCGATGTTGGCGCCGTCGAGGGTCCCGAGGGTCAACGCACCGTTCATCGCAAATTTCATGTTGCCGGTGCCCGAAGCTTCGCGGCCGGCGGTGGAGATTTGCTCCGACACATCGGCGGCGGGAATGATTTTTTCCGCCAGCGAGACCCGATAATCGGGCAGAAAGGCGACCTTGATCAACTTGATCAGCATCTTCGCCGCCCAGTAGCCCGGCGCCGCCTTGCCCCCCAGGATGTAGGTGTGAGGGACTTGGAGCTCCACGCCGTCATCGACCAGCTGCAGGTACCGATGCACGATCCCCAACGCCATCAGGAGCTGGCGCTTGTATTCGTGGATACGTTTGGCCTGGATGTCGAACATCGAGGCGGGATCCACGTCCACCGCGGTGAGCCGATTGACGAGTCGCGCGAGGCGTTCCTTGTTGGCGCGCTTGATCGCGACGAAGCGGCGTTGAAACTCCGCATCTTCGGCGAATTTCTCAACCCCATTCAGTTGCGTGAGATCGGTCGTCCATCCGGCGCCGATAGTTGCGTCCAGCAGGCTCGCGAGACCAGGATTCGCCATCAACAACCATCGCCGCTGGGTCACGCCGTTGGTTTTGTTGCTGAAGCGCTCCGGCCACAGTTGGTAGAACTCGGGCACCAGGCGCGTTTTCACGAGTTCGGAATGAAGCTTCGAGACGCCGTTGACCGAATGGCTTCCGACGATCGCCAGATGCGCCATCTGCACCTGGCTTTCGTAGCCGTCCTGGATGATCGAGACCCGTTTCAGGCGTTCCGGATCGTCGCGCCAGACCGAAGCTGCGTCGGCGAGAAAGCGCCGATTGATCTCGTAAATGATCTGAAGATGGCGCGGGACGACGCGCTCGAGCAGCCCAACCGGCCATCGCTCCAGCGCTTCCGGCAATAGTGTGTGATTAGTATATGCGACCGTGGCGCGAGTGACGTCCCACGCGGTCGCCCACGGCAAATCGTAGTCATCGATGAAAACCCGCATCAACTCCGCAATAGTCAGTGCGGGATGCGTGTCATTGAGCTGAATAGCTACTTTCGATGAGAAATCGTACAAATCCTCGCCGCGCGCGATGTATCCGTCCACGATATCGTGGACTGCGCACGCGACGAAAAAGTATTCCTGAAGCAGGCGAAGTTCGCGCCCGGCCGCAACCGCGTCGGAAGGATAAAGGACCTTGGAGATGGTCTCGGAGAGCATCTTCTGCTCGACCGCTTTCATGTAGTCGCCGGCGTTGAAAATCTGCATGTCAAATTCGTCGGACGATCCGGCTGAATATAGGCGGACGAAGTTGACCGTGTGCCCGCCGAAGCCTGCGATCGGCAAGTCGTACGGCACGCCGACCAGGATGCGCTGGTCCACCCAGCTCGGGTTGTATTCGCCCTTCTTGTCGATGCGGTGCTCGATTCGCCCGTAAACCGGAATCCGGCACGACTGATCGGGACGCGCCACCAGCCACGGCGAAGTTTCGCGCTGCCACGCGTCGGGGCGCTCGACCTGGTAGCCGTTGCGAATCTCCTGCCGGAAAAGTCCGTACTCGTAATTGATTCCGTACGCGTAGCCCGGCAGATCGAGCGTCGCCAACGAATCGAGGAAACACGCCGCCAGCCGGCCCAGACCACCGTTGCCGAGCGCGGCATCGGGCTCTTCATCGAACAGGATCTGCAGATCGATTCCGTTCTCGGCGAGAAAATCGCGGCACGTGTCGATGATGCCGAGGTTGAACAGATTATTTTCGAGCGATCGGCCAATCAGAAATTCGAGCGACAGGTAGTAAAGCTTTTTTGCGTTGGTGCGCTCGAAGCGCGCGCGCGTCGCGAGCATCTTTTCGATCAGCATGTCGCGGACCACCAGCGCGGTGGCGCGATACCAATCGTGCTTCGACAACTGGATCCGCCGCTTTGCGAGCGAGAAACGGATGTGATGGTCGATCAGCGTGTTGAACAGGTTGCGATTATTTTCAGAAAGCGGCGGAACGGCCATTCTTACTTAATCCTTCAATCCTCGCCCCGCGTATCGGCGAATACCCATCATGTCGGTTTGTGGGAGTTCTCGCTATAAGGCGAGACTACGCGGTAACGCGAGTCAGGAAGGCACGAACGGCTGCATTGAAACTGGCGGGCTGGTCGATATTGGCGGCATGGCCGGCAGCTTCGAGGATTACTTTTTCAGCGCCGGGAATTTTCGCCGCCATGTAATCCGCCGAGGGCCGAAACTGCTTGTCGTTTTCTCCGACCAGCACCAGCGTCGGCACATCGATCGCGGGCAACGATTCGATCACGCTGCCGTCTTTCTGCGCGAGCATCCCGCGCGCCGCGTGCGCGAGCCCGGCCGCGTTGCGATGCCGCGCGACGGTGACTTCCGCACTCGCGCCCGCCGCGGCAAGTCCATGTTTCTCGTAAGCGCGCGCCATGCTGTCCGCGATGCGATTCCATCCCGCGCGTCCGTCGTCCTTCTTGTAGCCGGGACCCGTGTCGAACAGCATCAGCGCGCTAGTTCGATTCGGGTGCGCTAGATGAAACGCGAGCGACATGAAGCCGCCGAGCGACAAGCCACCGATAACGGCGCGCTCCACGTGGCATGCGTCGAGCACCGCGGCCATGTCGGCAACCGTAAGCTCGTGCGAGTAGAGAGCGGGATCGTCCGGCGAATCGGAGCGGTCGTGACCGCGCATGTCCCATCCAATCACGTGATATGAATCTGAAAGTGCGTCGAACTGACCATTCCACATTCGAGCGCTCGCGCTGTAGCCATGCGACAGCAACACGGCGGGCCCACTCCCATGCTCTTCGTAGTAGATGCGCACGCCTTCGCGATCGAGATATGCCATAGATCAGTTCATCCTGCGCTGTGAGTCGCCCGCAGCAATCGCTAATAGAGTAATCGCTAATGGATTGAACCGCGCGCCGCAATGACTGCAAGCGCGAAGCGCGGCCAGGGGGAAGTGAGATGGCGGTATCGGAAGTTGCTGGATCGATCGGAGTGGCGCTGCTGTTGATCGCGTTCTTGCTGAACCTGTTCGGTTTGATGTCCTCCGATTCGCGCGTTTACCAAAGCATGAACGCCGCCGGCGCGGGAATATCCTGCTACGCGTCGTACCTGATCGGATTTGCGCCATTCGTCGTGCTCGAAGCCACCTGGTGCGCAGTCGCCTTGTTTGCGATGGCTCGCGGTCGCCAATGAGAACGAAAGCGGGAGCATCGACGACGATGCTCCCGCTTTTTTAATTGCGATCAATGAGGCGGATTCTAACGGCCGCCGCGTTGCATCGCGGCCAACGCCTCGGCCATCTCACCGAGCCCCTTCTTCACCGAAGGGCGCGTCTGCACGTGCGTCCACCATGCGGCCACGCGAGTATGCCCATCGAGCGGCTGCAAGCCGAACGCGGGCATCAGGTTGGTCGCGAAGAACATCGTGGGCGCGAGCGCGCAGTCGGCCAGCGAGAAGTCGCCGCACGCGAAGCCGCCGTCCGCGAGCATCTTGTCGAGCTGACCCAGCCGGTTCTTGAAGTCGCCGACTTTCTCTTCGACAATTTTTGCATCGCGCGTCTTCGGATTCATCTGCCCGAACAGCGCGCGCAGCGGCGGCTCGAGATAGAGGTCGTGGAAGCGAGTGAGGATTCGCACCTTCGCGCGACCCTCGGGGCTTTTAGGCAGCAGCGCCGGAGTCGGAAACTTGTCTTCAAGGTATTCGTTGATCACTTCCGATTCGGGAATCACCAGCCCGTCCGCATCGAGCGCCGGCGTCTTGCCGAGCAGATTCACTTTCGCATATTCGGCGGATTTGAGTTCGCCGCCGGGAATGGGCGCCATCTCGATGTTGAGACCCTTCTCGTAGATCACGAGTCGCGACTTGGTCGCGAAGTTGGAGAGATTCATATTGTAGAGCTTCATTTCATCGTCCTCACTTTGCTGAAATTCAATTTCGCTTATCGCAGAGCCGCGCGCACCAAGCAAGGCACCTTCCTGATGCTAGCGGCCGCCTTCTTCCTGTTTGATCACGAAGATCAGCGACTCGGCGAAGTCCTCAGGATGCTCGAGTTGCGGATACGGACCCGAAGTTTTGAAGACGACCGTCGCGGAACCGGGCATCGCGGCATGCGCCGCTTCGCCCTCGGCGTTTCCGAAGTAAGGATTTTTCGCGCCCCACATTATGATCGTCAGCGTGTTGAAGATCTGCCCGATCTTCGAGCGGATATGCGCCTCGTCGCGCGGCACTGAATTGATCATGTCGGTTTCAGCCGCAACGTCGTTGGCCAGTTCCGCGATCATGCGCTGGTAGATGAACTCGGGCATCGGCGGCAGGTCGAAAAAACTCGCTTCGACTTGCGCGCGAATCGCTTCCGCGTCGGTCGGAAGCATCCCCTTGCGCAGCTTCTCGGCGCCGCGCGCGCCGACGAGTCCTCCCGAGATGAGCACCAGGCGTTCGACTTTTTCCGGGTGCTCGACGGCGTAGTAAAGCGCGACGTCGGCGCCGAGATCGTTTCCGATCAAGTTCACCTTGTCGATTTTCAATTCGTCGAGCATCTGCGCGACCGCTTCCGCCTGGTATGCGATCGTGTACTGAACTTGTTTGTGATCCGACGATGCGAACCCGGGCAGGTTCGGTGCGATCACCTTGTAGTGCGCGTCGGCGACCGGAGGCATTATGTCACGCCAGACCAGCGCCGCGTTCGGGCCCAGCCCGTGAATCATCACCACCGGTTCCTGTTCCGAGTAGCCGCCGGTGACGAGGTAAGTGATGAGCCCGTCCTTCAGCGCGAGATCGTTTTGCGAAACGCCCGACCATCCAAGCCGCGTCTGCTGAACGAACCTGAGAACATAAAGAGGCCGCGCGTACATCGCGGCGCCGAAGACTCCGAGAAACACGGCGGCGATCGGCCCGGCGATATTGATCCAGGTGTGGCGGCGAAGTTGCGGCGCAAGATTTTCAGCGCGGATGTCAGCCTCGGACTTGCGCGCAGTTTCACTTTTGATTGGATCAGCCACTGCGATCGAATCGTCGCGAACTATTTCGTCGGCGCCGGCGCCGGGGCGACCGCAGACGTCGTGACGCCGTCAGAGGTCGCAGACGCCGCGGCGGAGCCGCCGGGGGACGCCGAGGCTTCCGCATGCGGTGCATGGCCGGAAGATGCAGATGCAGACGCGGACGCGGAAGAGGTAACAGTCTTCCTCGCCGACTTCGTCACGTGCGACAGGCGGCGTCCGGGAGTGGCAGCTTCGCGATCCTTTGCCATTTGATCCAGATGGTCTCCGACTCGATTTATTTCCGTGGTGGCATCTTGAACCGCTTTGGTCGCGCGGTTCGCAGCTTCGGTCGCTTTGTTCGCAGCGTCGGTTGCCTGCGCGGCGGCCTGCTCCGCGCGCGCGGCCGATTGCTCTGCTCGCGCGGCGGCCGCTTCAGCCTGCGCCGCCTGCTGCTCGTTTTGCGATGCGCATCCCGAGATCGCGAGCACGATAATCAGCGATACGAAAAAAAGTTTCATCGCGGGGCGAACGCCTCGATCGCGCGGAGATCGGGCTTGAGCGGATCGTCGGAGCGGATCGGCAGGAAGCATACGTGCGATGCGCCCGCCTTCAGATGCGCATCGATGCGATCGCGAATCTTGTCCTCGCTGCCCCACGCCACGATCGCATCGACCAGCCGATCCGAGCATCCGTTTTCGAATTCCGCGTCGGCCCATCCGAGCGCTTTCAAATTGTTCGTGTAGTTGGGCAGGCGCGGAACGTAGGTCTTCATGTAAGCGCGCGCCGCGGTGCGAGCTTTCGTCGCGTCGGTTTCCAGGATCACGGCCTGCGCCGCGCATAGCATCGCAGTCGGTCCGATTTGCGCGCGCGCTTTCGCGGTATGCTCGGGCGGAACGAAGTAAGTGTGCGTCCCGTTGGCCTCGGCAGCCGACAGCGCGAGCATCTTCGGATGCAGCGCGGCGAGCACGACCGGCACCGGCTCTTTGGGCTGCGGCGCGAGGTAGAGCGCGTTCTTCATCTTCGGCAGATAGTCTTTCATGTAGCTGTACGGCTTGTCGTAACTATGCCCGCGCACGCCCTTGACCAGAGGCTCGTGGCTGACCCCGATACCGAGAATAAAGCGCCCGCCCGAAAGTTCCGCGACGGTCTTGGACGCCGACGCCATCGTCATCGGATCGCGCGCCCAGATATTCGCGATGCCGGTAGCGATCGTGAGCCGCTCGGTGTGGCTGAGCAAGTACGCCGCATGCGCGAACGGCTCGCGGCCGACCGCCTCGGGGATCCACAGCACCCGATACCCGAGCTTCTCGACTTTCTTCGCGAACTCGGCGCTCTCCGCCGCAGGCATCGCATCGAGGAAGAACCAGACTCCAACTTTTCCGATATCCATGACTCAACTAACTAACGCGCCCGCGAAATTTGAACAAGCGAAAGATGCGCGCGGCGCCTTTTCATCCACGACACGAGGGCGATAGATTAGGCGCGAACTGTTCAGTTGAGGAATACAACTATGAAACTTGGGCTGATGTTTGTTAACTCGGGGCCGTTCAGTAATCCGGAGCTGCTGGCGCATCTGGCGACTACCGCGGAGCGGTGCGGGGTCGAATCGATGTGGACGGTCGAGCACGTCGTGATTCCGCAGGACTACAAGTCGCCGTATCCGTACTCGGCGAGCGGCAAGATTCCCGGCGGCGAGGACGTTGCGATTCCCGATCCGATTCTGCCGCTGGCGTTTGCGGCGGCGGTGACCAAGAAGATCAAGCTGGGGACGGGCGTGTTGATTCTTCCGCAGCGGCATCCGCTGTACGTCGCCAAGGAGATGGCGACGCTCGACGTGCTGTCGAACGGGCGCGCGATTTTGGGAATCGGCAGCGGATGGCTGGAGGAAGAGTTCACCTCGCTCGGTTTGGATTTTCATACGCGCGGCGCGCGCACCGACGAGGCGATCAAATCCTTGCGCGCGTTGTGGAGCGAGGGTGCGTCGACGTTTCACGGCAAGCATTTCAACTTCGGGCCGGTGAAGTGTTTCCCGAAGCCGATCCAGAAAAACGGAGTGCCGATTCATGTCGGTGGTCATTCGCCGGCGGCCGCGAAGCGCGCGGCGCGGTATGGAGATGGATTCTTTCCGGCACTCGCGGAGATTCCAAAGCTGAAGGAACTGTTCGCGCTGATGAAGTCCGAGGCGGAGAAAGTTGGGCGCGATCCGAAGAAGATCGAACTGTCGTGCATGGGGCGTGCGCGAGTGGACGAGTTGAAAGCGCTCGAAGATATCGGAGTGTCGCGCGTCGTGATCGCGCCGCCGGGATTCGATGCTGACGGGTTGACGAAAGGGCTCGAGAAGCTGCACGACGACGTGATCGCGAAGCTGTAGGGAGAATTTCTGTGAAGGATGACGCTGCTGTCGATCCGTTGATCGTTAATCACGAGGCGCCGCTTGGATGGCTGGTGCTGAACCGGCCGCAAGTTCGCAACGCGCTCAACTTGAGGACCTGGCAGCGGATCGCGGAGGGAGTTGCGGAACTCGCGAGCGACGACGCGGTCCGCGTGGTCATCATGCGCGGCGCGACCGCGGAGGCATTCGTGGCCGGCGCGGATATCTCCGAGTTCCCGGCGATGCGCGCCGACGCAGCGCAGGCGCGTGCGTATCGCGAGGCGCCGAATCGCGCGGTCGCGGCGCTCGTCGAGTGCCGCAAGCCGATCATCGCGATGATTTCGGGGGTATGCATCGGCGGAGGCGTGCAGGTCGCGCTCGCATGCGATATCCGAATCGCGGCGCGCGGGACTCGGCTCGGTGTTCCCGCCGCGCGGCTCGGACTCGCGTACCCGCTTGAGGGTGTAACCATGCTCGCGCAGACGGTGGGACCGGCGAACGCGCGGGACATCCTGTTGTCGGCGCGGTTGTTCGATGCGGACGAGGCGATGCAGATGGGACTGGTCAATCGCGTGGTCGATGCGGAGAAGCTCGAAGAGAATGTGCGCGACTATGCGCTCAAGATGGCGACCAATGCGCCGCTCACGATGGCGGCGGCGAAGGTTGCGATTCGAGAAAGCTTGCGCGATCGCGAGGAGCGCAATGTGAAACAGGTCTCGGAGTTGGTGGTGCGATGCTTTGATAGCGAGGATTACAAAGAGGGCGTGCGGGCGTTCCTGGAGAAGCGGCGACCTGCTTTCAAAGGCCGATAAGCGAACATAAGACGAAACTGAGCGAGGGCTGCGAAACTCGGCCGGTAGTTGACATTCTGGGATTGCCGGAGGCTAGAGGCTCATTCCGGAAGATACAGTCAGGTTTGTTTGCATCAATCACACCTGTATGTTATCAAAATGATGCTTTAAAATCAAGGTCCGGAGGGAAGCGATGTCGTCCTTGCAGGATGAGCGGAGTGCCGAGACTCGGCGGCGGTTGATGGATGCTACCGTGGCGTGCCTGGTCGAGCGCGGATACGCGGGTACTACTACCACTGAGATCGCGAGCCGGGCGGGGGTTTCGCGCGGCGCGCAGTTGCATCATTTTCCCAAGAAGGACGAGTTGGTCGTCAGCGCGCTGGAACATGTGTTCGAGCTGCGGCTGAGCGAGATGAGTGCCGCGGTTGCGGAGCCGCCGTCGGGGAGCCGGGCGCATCGGATGGCCGTGCTGATCGACGCGATGTGGCCGCTGTTCAAGGGGCCGACGTTTTGCGCATGGCTGGAGCTGGTGGTTGCGAGCCGGACCGATCCGGCGCTGAACGAAGCGATCCGGGCGGCAAGTGTGCGCTTCGCGGAGGGATTTCGCGCCGGGTTCAGCGCGCTGCTCGATTGGCCGGGGGAGCATCGGGGCAAGCTGGACGATTTGATTGGGGTTGTGTTCGGGCAGCTCGAGGCGCTGGCGCTGGAGCGGGTGTTGTTTGCGCCGAGTGAGATCGATCCGCCGGAGTTCGTGCGTGGGTTGGAGGTGGCGAAGCGGGTGAGTGTTGCGATGGTGCGGGAGTTGGAAGGGGAGGAGTCGGAGCAGAGAAAGAATTTGGAATTTGGACCCTCACCCGCGCCGCGCTGACGCGGCGCGACCTCTCCCTGTCAGGGAGAGGCTATAGGAGTTGATCATGGGCGAAGCGGTGTCGGCGCAGAGTGTGGCGGAATTTTATTTTAATCCGTGGGATGAAAATTTTCGGGCTAATCCGTATCCGCACTATCGGGCGATCCTGGCCGGCGCGCCGCGGGTATTGGATATGGGATTCAAGTTTGCGCTGGCGGCACGTTATGCCGATGTGCGCGCGGTTCTGATCGATCATGCGACGTATTCGAGCGTGCAGCCGGAGGGATTCGCGGAGCAGCAGAAAGCGTTTGGCGATGCGCCGACGATGCTCGGATCGGATCCGCCGACGCAGACTCGGCTGAGGCGGCTGGTCTCGCGCGATTTTACGCCGCGGCGGATTCGCGAGCTGGAGCCGCGGATTCGAGAGATCGCGGGCGCGCTGCTCGACAAAGTTAAAGATAAAAAAGAGTTCGACGTGATGGCGGATCTCGCGAATCCGTTGCCGGTGATGGTGATCAGCGAGCTGCTCGGAGTGCCGGCGGCGGAATACCTGCAATTCAAGCGGTGGTCGGACAAGATCATCGAAGCGGACAACACGCTGCCGGGGATGCCGATTCCTGACGAGATCAAGAGCGCATTCGTCGAGCTAAAAGAATATTTGACCGCGACGATTGCGCGGCGGCGGAAAAATCCGGGGACAGATCTGGTGAGCGCCCTGGTGGCGCATCAGGAGGCCGAAGCGCTCAGCGCCGAGGAGCTTCTGCAATTCGTGGTGTTGCTGCTGCTCGCGGGCAACGAGACGACGACGAATCTAATCGGCAACGGGATGCTCGCGCTGGGGCAACATCCCGAGGCGATGGCGGCGCTGCGAGCGAAGCCGGAGCTGATGCGCGGGGCGATCGAGGAGATGCTTCGCTACGACGGGCCGGTGCAGGCAACCTTCCGGACCGCGACGAAGGACACGGTGATCGGAGGCACGCCGATCGCGGCTGGGATGGGCGTGTTCGTTATCCTGGCGGCGGCGAATCGGGATCCGGCGCAGTTTGAGAATCCGGAGCGATTCGATATCACGCGCGCGCCGAATGAGCACCTGGCGTTTGGTGAGGGGATTCACTTTTGTATCGGCGCGCCGCTTGCGCGGATGGAAGGATCGATCGCGATCGAGAGTGCGCTCGCGCGGTTTCCGGGGCTGAAGTTGAAGAATCCGGAGGCGGCGATGACGTATAAGGGATCGTATTTTTTGCGCGGGTTGGCGCGGTTGGAGATGGCGGTTTAGCCCGCTTGCGTGGAACAGGAATGAGGAATCAGAGCGCTACGCGCGGGGTTTCAGGGGTGACCCCTGCACCCACCGTCCATTCAATCGCAAAATCCCGCGGACGGTATTTTGCTCTAGGTCTGAGGAAGGACTAGCCCTGCCTGGGTTGGCGCGGCAGAGATGTTTCCGTGAGCGAGTACTCCAAGATGTTAGCTCTTCGTGCCGATTCTCACCCGACCAGGCTGGATGACCGTGAATCGCGAGGAGAGCTTGGCGCCAATTTGATTTACGGCATCGAGGGTCGCCGAAGCCATCGGTCCGCGCACCGACGCTGGAAAGCGCAGGAGGATAACACCGCAGCTGCGCAGACCTTCCGCGTAAATCAGCTCGCCGAAGTCGGTGTCTTCGGTGAGCAGAATTCGGCCATCGTCGCGTGCCAGCTTCAGAACTTCGTCATCGCCGATGCGAGGAGAAACTTCGGCGATGGCTACGATGTCGTGACCGGCGGAGCGAAGTGCTCGTACCACGGCGAAGTCGCAGCTTTCGTCGGCGACGAAGCGCACGGCTCAGGATTTCGGGTTGGTGGGATGAGTGGGAAGCAGAATGATTTCTTCGTGCGCGATCGTGTCGGCCGCGTATGCGATCGCGGCGTGGATGTCTTCGCGGGTCAGGCGCGGATAGGCGTCGAGCAGATCGGCCTCGGCGGCTCCTTCGGCGAGCTTGCGGAGGATCAGCTCGACTTTGATACGCGTTCCCTTGATCACAGGCTTGCCCATCATCACGCGCGGATCGATTTCTATGCGGTCGGTCTTCATGAGGCTGCGTGCTCCAGTATAACCGCACAAAGTGGTCGTCGCCATCGCGATGGTCTTCGTGGAATCGCGGCCTGGTGTCATGGCGGGGCTGCATGCAGGAGCGTTGATGCATCGTGGGGCGGGGAAAAGAGTGCGCGGGGGTTGGAGTTGGGGGGGTGGCATTGGGATTGCAGATTGGTGCGCGGCGCGCGCACTGAGGTCGATGCGGGCGCCCTCACCCGACGCTTGATGACTCGCGTCGGCCTCTCCCGAGGGGAGAGGCGAGGATCGGCGGAACAATCGCGCGGGGCGGCGCGGGTCGGGTCCTGAGATTTAGTGAATACAAAAGGAAGTCTCACATATGAACCAGGCTGCTGAGAATATTTATTTTAATCCTTGGGATCCGGGGTTTCGGGCTGATCCTTATCCTCATTACCGGCCGTTGCTGGCGGGGGGGCCGCGGATTATCGACATGGGTTTCAAGTTCGCGCTGGTCGCGCGGCATGCCGATGTGCGTGCGGTGCTGACCGATCATGCGTCGTTTTCGAACGTGCAGCCGGCGGGGTTCGCATTCGATCTGCAGGCGAAAGCGTTGGGCGATGCGCCTTCGATGCTCGGCTCCGATCCGCCGACGCAAACGCGGTTGCGCCGCCTTGTCTCGCGCGACTTTACACCGCGACGAATCCGCGAGCTGGAGCCGCGAATTCGCGAGATCGCGACGAGCCTTATCGACGCCGCCGAGCGCAAGGGTGAGTTCGAGGTGATGGCGGATCTTGCCACGCCGCTTCCGGTGATGGTGATCAGCGAATTGCTCGGAGTGCCGCCGGATGAATATCGGCAATTCAAAAGCTGGTCGGACAAGATCGTTGAGGCGCTCAACACGGTGCCGGGCGCGCCGATGCCTGAGGATATCTCGAACGCGTTCAATCAGCTGATCGAATATTTCGCCGGTCAGATTGAGCGCCGCCGCAAAAGTCCCGGGACCGACCTGGTGAGCGCGCTGGTCGCGGCGCACGATGAGGCGGAAGCGCTGAGCGCCGGCGAGCTGATGCAGTTCCTGATGCTCCTGCTGCTCGCGGGCAACGAGACGACGACGAATCTGATCGGCAACGGAATGCTCGCGCTGGGACGGAACCCGGACGCGATGGCGGCGCTGCGATCGAGGCCTGAGCTGATCCGCGGCGCGATCGACGAGATGCTGCGCTTCGACGGGCCGGTGCAAGCGACGTTTCGGACGGCGAAGAAAGATATCGAGATCGGCGGGACGGCGATTACGGCCGGTATGGGCGTGTTCGTGATAATCGCGGCGGCGAATCGGGATCCGGCACAGTTCAAGGATCCGGAGAAGTTCGATATCGCGCGCGAACCAAACGAGCACATCGCGTTCGGCGAAGGGGTCCACTATTGCATCGGGTCGACGCTGGCGCGGCTGGAAGGATCGATCGCGATCAATGC
>Ga0210399_10002137_pt1 | contig 15378 bp, 6 predicted proteins | sample IncBWC14MmetaG_FD_150865 | JGI IMG/M metagenome (GOLD analysis project Ga0210399, IMG submission 150865) | Forest soil microbial communities from Barre Woods Harvard Forest LTER site, Petersham, Massachusetts, United States - Inc-BW-C-14-M | ecosystem: Environmental > Terrestrial > Soil >...
ATGTATACGCTCAACATGCTCACCATCGCACTGGAGCTGGCAAAAGAAGACCCTTGTTTCGAAGACATTGCCAGCAAGTTCTGGGAGCACTTCATCCGCATCGCTCATGCCATGAGCCATCGTGGCGAAGACAGCATGGGGCTATGGGATGAAGAAGACGGTTTCTTCTACGATGTGTTGAGGCTGCCGGATGGTTCGCAGCTCCCCATGAAGACGCGGTCCATGGTGGGTTTGATCCCTCTGTTCGCCGTGCAAACGCTGGAGCCGGACGTGCTCGACCGGTTGCCGGACTTCAAGCGACGTCTGGAATGGTTCATTGATAACCGTCCCGAGCTCACGAAGGACATGGCTACCATGCGCACCGAGGGGATGGGCGAACGGAGACTATTGTCCATCGCCGGTAAAGATCAACTTCGGCGAATCCTCAAGTGCGTGCTGGACGAGCGGGAATTTCTGTCACCTTACGGGATCCGGGCGCTTTCGAAGCGTCACGGCGAACAGCCCTTCTGCCTGGCGGTCCATGGCAGCAACCACTGCATCTCTTATGACCCCGGGGAGTCCACGACGGGGCTGTTTGGGGGAAATTCCAATTGGCGGGGGCCCATCTGGTTCCCACTGAACTATCTGCTGATCGAGTCTCTTCAGAAGTTTCATCACTATCTGGGGGACGCTTTCAAGGTCGAATTCCCCACCGGATCGGGGGAGATGATGTCCTTGTGGGAAGTTGCGGACGAACTGTCGCGCCGGATGACAAGCATTTTCCTTCGCGATGAAAACGGCCGCCGACCGTTGTTCGGAAACATGGAGAAGTTTCAGACGGACCCGGATTGGCAGAACTTATTGCTGTTTCACGAATACTTTCACGGTGATTCCGGAGCGGGAGTGGGGGCTAATCATCAGACAGGCTGGACGGGCTTAGTCATCAAGTTGATGCAGCAAAGTGGCGAGCAGGCGAGGAGAAAGGATCTGTCCCTGCAATTGGTGGCCTGAATGGGCGAGTGGGTCTGTTGAGAGTCGTTGGTGTAAACGCTGCTTTCGACAGTTATCATCGAAAGACGAAGCGAGCTGTTTGCGTTTTCGTTTAAGACTCGCGCACAATGCAGAGAACATGGCCAAAGCCCTCGTCAGTGGCTCAACCCCATGAGTCCTCAGAGTGCTTTCGCTGTTCATCATCCTCTCGGCTGGATGCTCGCTCAGAATACTGGAACTGCGGGAGATGGAGACGACGTGGGGTGACATGCTGCGTGCCATCTGAACGATTACCAAGAAGCATTGTGGTCCACGGTAAGTGGGCTCGGCGACCGTGATACCAACTGCGCAATAGTGGGTGGCATAGTCGCAATGTACGCCGGATCGCAGAACATACCGCAGCAATGGCTGGATCGCAGTGAGCCGATTCCAGAGCACATGCTCAAACGAATGGGCCGATGACGGGATAGCCTCCTGCCTGCTTCGGACCCTCTGATTGCCATTTCACTAACGACCTGCTAGTTGGTGTAATCGCCTGTTTTTCGACAGTTAGGCAGCCTTAACGGCTCAGTTAGGACGATAATCAAACCATGGGTGGAAAGCGACTGAAGGTGTTGATGATCGTTGCAGCCGCAGCGGTAATTTCCATTAGCCTGTGGTTAGTGCAACACATTCGAGATCGGCATGAGGCAGCGGCGCGCGAAAGTGGCTACCAGACCGTCCTAGCTCAATACGCGGTCGAATTGAAACCCGGAATGACTCGTGAGCAGGTCGAGCGACATCTTCAAGATAATGGGAAAAGGTTTAAGCAGATGTGCTGTGTTGCGAATTTCAAAGGCGAATATGTGAGCTTTGATCGGGCAGGATATGACGATCTCGTCAAAATCGCCGAGGAGAGCGTCCCATTTGTCTGCAGCGAAAACAACGTGTACATAGCCTTTGAGTTCAATCCCAAGTTAGCCGGCGAGGTATCCCACACGAACCTTTCAGACATCCTGAAGAGGGTTTCGGTTTTCCATGAACTCGAAGGCTGCATGTGATAATTGGCGAAAAATCCCCCTCTCTAACAATGTCGGCGGTGTCAAGCTCTTTCGGAGCACACTACGACGTGGGCTCGGAAAAGAACCGCCATTTCGCTCTCGTTGAAGGTTTGCGCTTTCCAACCTGGGCTCTCTGTTAATCGTTGGGGCCAGAACTCAGCCCGACCCATCCTGATAACATCAACAAGCCAAACCCCAGCGTGCAAGGCTGGAGAGTGATATCTGGCGTTCGGATTAGGATACCGACGCCGCCATCGAGTAACTATGGTGCGCCGGTTCTGGTGAAATGGCGCTATAATCGGCTCGGTTTTTCTCCTCTCCCGCGTGCGCCCATGGACAAAGCCCCTGGGGTTTTGATCGCAAACCAGAGAGTTCAGCGCTTGGAGCCCGCACCTCGTCTCAGGCTGCTGACCGAACTGGAACCGGGTCATCGTGTATTCTTCGGCAATCTGGCGGACCTGCTGTTGTCGCGGCGAGTCCCGCCGATCCCTATCACCTCACGGCCTGCGTCTTTCTGGGGTGACGTTTTCGTTCCCTCTGGCGCCCGCTGGTCCTCGGTTATGGAATCAATGCTATGCCATTTGCTGGTAATAATTTTGTTCGTATGGAGCCAATCCAGAGTATGGGTGCCGGTAAAGCGGTTCCCGCAGCGAGAAGCATTCAACAGGTCTGTCACCTACTACCCACCTACTCACTCCTTTCCAGCAGCTGAGGGCAGAGTGTCGAGCGTTCGGGCGCGGTCGCGAGTGACACATACATCGGCACAATCGGCACTTCAATTGGCACGTCAACCGGCACATCAACCGGCGATGCCAGTGACGCCGCAGCAAAAACCGAGCGTCGTCACACCACCTGACATTAAGCAGGCCACGGCCAAGCTGCCGAATTTCCTGGGCTCCCATGCAGTTACACCTATGGTGCCGTTCTCGGCCACCATGGGCCCGCAGCGGAAGACGTTAGTCGGACCGTCTGGGGTGGTGGCCCCGCTGCCTCAGGTTGACCAAGCTACAGTTCGGCGGCTGGCGCTGCCTCAACCTTCTGCGGTCGCTCCTGCGCCCGAGCTGGGGGGGCCTTCCGCAGGACGGGCTATAAAGGCGGCCGACACGGGTGGTTTGCGAGTTGTGCCGCCACCTCCATCAGTTCAGAACGTAGGCAACTCGGATAGAGCTGGACGGTTGAGTTCGTTGTCCGGCGCAGGACCAAACGTCGCGCCGCCGCCCCCGCCGGTTCAGGCTGCGGGCAATGCTGGAGATGCACGGTTGGGTTCGATGGCTGGTACGGGTCCGCAAGTGGTACCGCCGCCCCCTTCATTTAAGGGTTCAGGCGGCTCTGCTGGAGGTACGAGGTTGGGTTCGCTTTCCGGTGCGGGTTCGGAAGTCGTGCCGCCACCTCCGTCGGTTAAGGATGCGGGAAACTCTGGCGCGGGTGGACGCTTAGGCACGTTGTCCGGAGGTGGCTCACAGATCGTGCCGCCTCCCCCGTCAGTTGAGGGTGCGGGAAACTCTGGCGCGGGTGGACGCTTAGGCACGTTGTCCGGAGGTAGCCCACAGATCGTGCCGCCTCCCCCCTCAGTTGAGGGTGCGGGAAACTCTGGCGCAGGTGGACCGGCAAAGACAATGAATCCCGAGCCGGTCGTCGCCTCTTCGCCCACACCGGCCGTCAACGACGAGAACAAACCTACGGTCGAAGAGTTGCCTCTCGGTTTGATTGGGCTGGTGTTTGCCGCGCCTGGTACCTCCTATTTTTCCAATTTCGAAGTCTTCGTCGCCAAGAGACGGGTCGGCAAGGACCAGCTGCAACTCATAAAGATGGTTTATGAATTTCTTCCCTATCAACGGCGGCTGTCCGAATATGATCTCAACAATCTGCCGCCGCGGGTAATCAAGCTGCGCGTAACACCAGATCGGAGCTGCGACGAGTCATTGGGGCAGATAATACAGTCTCACACCGACCCACCCCCTTCAGCCAGAGAGTACCCCAAACTCCCAGAAGTGTTGCGTTCCTCCGACCTAAACGCAGTGCTGCGCTGTTATCGCACCACCGCCGACGAGTTCCAGAAGGCGATGTCGCGAACCCACTAAGCTGACGTGGACATTTTCTATTGAGTTCGGTTTGCGCTTGTATGGCGAGAAGCACGAAGAAGGTTCGATTACATCCTTAGCAAGTACCAAATCTTCCCATTTCATACCGTGTGTGTTGCGGATGGCGCACCGTCGGGAGTGCTCCCGCTGAAAATCGTTTCACAGTGTCGCGAACAGGCGGGACGGGTGTACAATATTGCCGTTTTCGAGATCAAAAAGGAAATTCCGATTCAAATCGGCCTGGTTCTATGGAGCCGAGGTGGAGTTGCCGTTTAACGCCGGGGCCGGGCGGAAGCTACATTGCCAGAAGCGCGGCGAGATCATACGCTATTCTTCCCCGCACGCCTCGATCTGGCTAGTCCGGGCGTAATTCCCACCTCTGCCTCGGCTGCTGAAAAACCACAAAGAGGATCTGGCTGAACTTTTGCTCCATCTAGGAGTGGTACCTGCCCGGTGAATAAGCTCGGCAAATACGAACTCATTCAGGAGTTGGGTCGCGGAGCTATGGGCATTGTCTACCTTGCGCGCGATCCCATTATCAATCGACTGGTGGCACTCAAGACGATCATCAAAGGCGTAGCGGAAAATCCTGACTTGCTCCAGCGATTTTACCGCGAGGCGCAGTCGGCCGGCGGGTTGCAACATCCCAACATCGTTACGATCTATGACATGGGTGAAGAGGCCGGCACGCCTTACATTGCCATGGAATTAGTCGAGGGTGAAAGCCTGGAACAACTAATTGCCCGGCGGCCGCCCCTCCCTCTTTCCTTGAAGCTGACGTACGCGATTCAGGCGTGTCGTGCATTTGATTACGCGCACAAGCGTGGAATCGTTCATCGCGATATCAAGCCCGGCAATATGATGATCAGCAAGGAAGGCACAGTCAAGGTCGTCGACTTCGGCATCGCACGGGTATTGCAATCTTCCAAAACCCAGACCGGACTGCTCATTGGAACTTTTGCCTACATGGCTCCTGAACAGTATCACGGCGAGCACGCCGACGAGCGTTCTGACCTCTGGTCTTTCGGAGTTCTCCTCTATGAACTGGTTTGCTACCAGAGACCATTCAAGGGAGACTCTCCCGCTAATCTCATGCACAGTATTTGTGACCAGGTTCCGGCCTCTCTGCGCGAAGCGGCGGCCGATTGCCCTCCGGAACTGGGCACGGTTTTGTGCAGAGTCTTAGAGAAGTCCCCGGCGGACCGATACCAGACCATGGAAGATCTGCTGCTCGAACTGGATCCGATTTGCAAGAGTCTTCAATCCGCAACCGTAGCAAAGCTGGTCGAGCAGAGTCAGGGCCTGGTCGAACAGAGAGACTATCCCCAAGCCCGTGACATCCTCCGTCAGGCGCTCCAAGTTGAATCGACCAATACGCAGGCTCGCAACTTGCTGGACAAAGTCAACTCCGAACTTAGACGCATCATGATCCGGCCGAAGGCGCAAGAGTTGGTGGAAAAGGGTCTCGCCCTGTTCGAAGATGGGCGAATTCAGGAAGCAAGGGACGAGGTGGAAAATGCGCTGCGACTGGACCCCAGCTTCGAAGCCGCTCAAGAGTTGCAACGACGTTTGCAGCAGGCGTTGGATCGCTCCCAGTTAGTATCCCAATACTTGGAAGCCACCAAATTACGCCTAGCGGAGGGGTTGCCCGAAGAGGCTGAGCACCTTCTCGCCAAAGTGCTCGAGCTCGAACCCTCCAACAAGTCAGCCAAAGTTCTGCAGGAAAAGGTAATAAAGGAAAAAGCGGAGCGCGAGCGACGTATAAGGTTGCTCGACACGATGCAACAAGCGCGCAGCTTGTGGACGCTGCAAAAGTATACGGACTGCATTCAGCTTCTGAGCGAATTACAGCGCGAGTTTCCTCATGAGGAAGAAATTCTCCGGCTACTGGAAACCGCGCGCGAAGAGCAGGCCGAACAAGTCCGACGTCAAAGCTTGGAAAAAGCGCGCAGTCTGCTCGTGGCTGGCCGGCACGAGGAATGCACCGCCCTGATCATCGAGATCCAAAAACAGTTCCCCAATGACGACGAGATTGCCCTCCTCTTGGACGAGGTCCATCAAGATCAAGCGAATCAGCGGAGATTGCAGGGTCTGGGAGAGGCGCGCAGACTCCTGGCTGGCCGGCGGTGTGAGGAGTGCATTTTGTTGCTGACGCGCCTGCAGAAGGAATTCCCGGCGGACACCGACATCGCGAAATTGCTGGAAGCCGCCCGTGAGGTGGAGGTAAGCCAACGGCGCCAGCAACACCTGGCCAAAGCTGGCAAGCTCCTGGCCGCACGCCGCTACGAAGAATGTAATTTGTTATTGGCGGAATTGCGAAAGCAGTTTCCCCACGATGAGGAAATTACCAACCTGATTAGCGCGCTTCGCGATGAGGAGTCGGAGCGACGCAAGCTACACGCCCTGGCGGAGGCTCGGAATCTGCTGGCCGCTCGTCATTATGACGAATCCATCGCCCTGCTGGCCAAACTTCAGCAGGAGTATCCCGAGGATGACGAAGTTGCCCGGCTTGTCGCGACCGTGCGATCCGATCAGGCGGAGCAGCACAAGCTCAAAGTTCTGACCGCCGCTCGAAATCTTCTGGCGCAACGCAGCTACGACGAGTGCATTAACCTCGTTACCGATCTGCAGAAGAGCTTTCCCGAGGAAGCTGAGATCAAGAGATTGCTCGAAACCGCGAGCCGCAAGCAAACCGAGCAGCAAAGGCAAGCAAGGCTGGCAGAGGCCAGATCGTTCCTGGCCGCGGGGCGATTGGCGGACGCCCAAGCCTTGTTGGAGTCGCTCCAGAGCACCGACCCCCCAGACGCGTCGGTGCAAAAACTGTTGGCGCTGGTTCAGGGCGAACAGGAAAAGCAGGGTAAGACAGAACGGCTGATGCGGGAATGGAAAGTTCTTAAGGAACTGGTCGACGAGAAAAGGTATCCGGAGGTGATAGCGCGGGCAGAAAAACTCCTGATTGACTTTCCCAAAGACGCGGACCTGGTTCGATTGATCGAGTTTTCCCGTACCCAACAAACCCAGGTTGATCACGAACTGCTTCTAAGCAAAGCGTGCGAGAAAATTAAAGCTCTTTCCGCCGCCAACCGTTTTCAGGATGCGATGCAAGCTGCTCAGGAGGCCCTGAAGGTTTTCCCCGGCAACCAGGATCTGTCGCTTCTTCAGGAACAAGCCGAGCTACAAGATCGGAAGTTTCAAACTCGCAAAGCCATTGAGCAGCGAATTCGTGACATCAAGGTCAAGATCAACCGCGAGAAATTCAGCGAAGCGATCGAACTCGCGAGACAGACGCTGGTCACTCTCGGCCCCGATCCGGGAGTCACCCAGTTGCTGAATTCGGCTGAGGTGGAATTTGAGGCCCGGGAGAATAAGAGGAAACAGGAGAGAGAGCTTTCGTCCATTCGGCTATTAGTAGAAAGCGGGAAACTCGACGCGGCAGCGGAGGCACTACAACATGCGGTCGAGACCCAGGTCCTGGAGAGCTTCGACCCCCGAGTCGGGCGCGTGTCGGATGAAATTGATACTGCCAGGAACCGGTCGAGCGCGCCCCCAGCGCCAGGGCCAGAGCCGAAACCGCCAGGACCGGGATTCTCGAAGGAATACGCGTGGCAGGTGTGGACACCATTTCCTGTTCCACCCGATGTAGCCGAATCGAATACCCAGACCCGGATCGCACCTGCGCAAGCCTCTGCCCACCCGCCCGTGGTTACTGGCCCGCAAGTGCCTTCGCCGTCAATAAATAATGCTAAAGTCCCCGTGCCGCCCGCGGTCGAACCCGTGACGCCCGGCGCCGCTCAGCCTCCCGCTGGCCCCCGGGTCCGTCCCGCTCCCCGTAATCCGGTTTGGACATCTTCCAACCAGCCCGTTACACGCGCTCCTGCCGGATTTCAACCGCGCCGGCCCGCTGCCCCGCGCACTGCGGTTGTCCCTGCACGGCAACGCGGAGAAATGCCACTTTGGCGGCAACCGGCAGTACTGGCCATCGCTGCGATTGTGCTGGTCCTGATCATCTGGGGGGGATTGCATTTCCTTTCGGTAAACGCACAAAAAAAGGGGGTGCCGATTACTCCGCCAAAACACGCGGCGGTCCCGCCACAACCCACTCCGCTGGAATTGCAGGTCAAAGCCATGGACGCAGCCAATAAGAGTCATGCGGCCGGCGGCATAGCAGGAGCATCGCGGGCCCAGCAGGAAGGGGCCCCGCTGAATGGCCCATTGAACGGAACAATTCAGAAGCCAATGGATGCAATTCAAGCGGAGGTCAAGGATGAAAGGCTCGGCAAACTCCGTCAGCAGGAAGAGCAGCTGTGGCAGAGCGCGAAAAGTGAAATTGACCGCGGACAGTTCCCGACTGCCGAAAATTATCTCAATCAGATCCTGGCATTATCGGAGGGAGGGCTAAGAAGGGACGACGCCAGGAAATACCTCGATCAGGTTATACCCCAGCGCAAGGAGGAGGAAACCGCATTCGCTCAGGCAAAGCGGGGGCTTCGGAAGAAGGATCAAGAGAGTCTCAAACGAGCTGCAGTCCTGCTCGACCGGGTAATTCGATTCGAAGGCCCAAGAAAATCAGAGGCCATGCAATTGCGGCAAACAGTGCGGAACGATCTGATCACGCTGCAGAAGCAGGAGCGCGATCAACAAATTGCGAGCTTCGAAAGTGGTGCGCGGCAGGATGCGAAGCAAGGAGATTTCTCTTCCGCTCGTCAAAAAGTGAGTCAAATTAGACAAGCTGGTGGCGATACGACCTCTCTTTCCGCGGAAATTGATCAGGCTGAGGCAGCGGAGAAAATACAGCGGCAATACGAGGCCAATTATCTGCAAACAGTGCAGAAGTACAAGCAGGCCCTGGCCGCAGATGACAAGAATGGCGTGGAGGTCGCACGCGCCAGTTTCCTATTGATCGCCCAGGGCGGCGGGTCTCACGTGAATGATGCGAATACCTACCTAAGCGAAATCAAGAGCAGGCTCACGCCTCCACCCTCCGCTAAGGCTTCAGATGAAGCTGCTATTCGGGAGGTAATTAACAGGTACGAGCAGGCCTTCCAGCAGCGGAATATAGATGCTCTGCGCGCGATCTGGCCGGGAATAGATAGAAGAAGATATGACAAACTTAAGAACACTTTTGACCGCGACATCGCATTACATGTGCAGGTCCAGATGGAGGTTCGAAGCATGCGCGTTGAAATTAGTCCGGATGGGCAACGAGCCACCATTGCGGCCTTGCTATTTCAGCAACACACACCCGAGGGTGGAGCGCCAAAAAGCCGCGAAGATCAGACCGTGTTTCATCTAAGCAAAGCAAATGGAATTTGGGTCATTAGCAGAGTTCAGTGAGTTTCAAATGGTTTCTACAGCGTCACAGAGCTCCGAGACCTTCCGTAGCCGATTAAAGTATGCTTAGCTTTGTATCGATCGATGTTTTATGCGTATAACCTGCTCCTATCGCGGCAAGCAATTCGTTAGGGAGAACTCAGGGGCAGATTTCATGTTTGGCCGGGCGGAAGAAAAGTTCCCTATTGGCCTTGACCTAACCCCCGACATGAAAGTATCTCGCCTACATGGCCGAATCTGGTTTGAGAATGACGCCTGGTGGATCGAAGATCGCAATAGTTCGCGTGGCACCCGCCTGAACGATGTCGAAATCAAGGAAACGGGCAAGCACCAACTTCGGCTTCACGACATCATAGAAGTGGGGGACACTAAGCTGGAGATCGACTCCCTCGAGGCTGCGTCCGTTGGCCAAGCCAGTTTCCTCGAAGTGGGGACTGCGTTAATCGCACATGAGGGAAGCAGCGGTTTGGAAGTCGCCATCTCGCAAGTTGTGGATGCAACCGACTTCGGGGTCGCGCCGCTGGTTGCTGAGGGTGAAACTGCCCGGCGGCTGAAACTAATATGCGATCTTCCAATTCAGTTTTGTACCCAAACAAACCTGGAGACCCTCCTACCCGCCATCGTGGACCGTTTGGCCGAATTGATTCCGAAAGGTGCGAGCTGGGCCGTGGTGCTCCGCGATCCCGAAACCGACGTGCTTTTGCTGAAGGCGCACAACGTTATCCGTGAGCCTAAACTGAGCGAAACTCTTGCGCGACGTGCCATGACTGACCACAAGGCGTTTATCTGGGAGAAGAACATCGAAGCCGACCTCAGCATGAGCATCGTACAAAACCAGATCGATGTGGGTATGTACGCTCCCCTGCTCTGGCAGGACAAGGCGCTGGGCGTGATCTGCGGCGGGGCGCTGAAAGCCGAAACAAGTTTTACGGAAGAGGACCTGCTCTTATTAGTTGTGGTTGCGCAGTACGCCGCCATGGCGGTCGCTAACCACCAGTTGCAAGCCAAGCTCAAACAGGAGTCTGCCGCGAAGGCAAATCTGCTACGGCAGTTCTCTCCCAAAGTGGCCGAGCGGTTGCTCGCCCATCGTGGTCGTTTGCGGCTGGGCGGTGAACGCAGCGAGGTGACGGTTCTAAACGCGGACATTCGCGGCTTCACTAACTTGGCGCGCGAAATGGATGCAGGTGATGTGGTTCAGATATTGAATGATTATTTTGCGGTTGTGGTGCCGGTTCTCTTTGCTCACAACGGAACCATCGACAAATACATCGGGGACGCTATCCTCGCGGTGTTTGGGAGCCCCGAGAGTGATGCCAATCACTATCGAAACGGAGTTATGGCTGCCATTGAGATGCAAGCCGCGGTGGCGAAGCTTAACGAAGTGCGGCGGCAGCAAAACGAGCCTTGCCGCGAATTTGGCATCGGACTCCATTGTGGGGAAGTTGTGCATGGATTCGTGGGAACCATGGACCGAATGGAATTCACCGTGATTGGGGATGCGGTGAACCGGACCGCTCGCTACTGTGCCGCGGCCGCCGGTGGCGAAATTCTGATCAGCCCCGAAGTATATGAGCGGGTGTGGAAAGTGGCCGATACAGAGCGCATCTCAATCAAGACCAAGCACGAAGGCGATTTCTTCGCCTACCGAGTTAAATCCGTCAAGGACAGGGTTCTTGTTACCGGAAAGTAGAACTGAGAATTCGAAGTGTCCTTAATACCAGCCGTGCTACAGTCTCCCGGCCCGGCGGCCGCTCACAATGGCAGTCTGGAGAAAGCCATGATTCAGTTCACAAAGGAAACGTGCGGCGATCTGGATGCTGCTCTGGGGCGAGAGTGGCTTGAAACGAACGGGCTAGGAGGATTTGCGTCGTCCACGATCATTGGGATGAATACCCGCCGGTATCACGGCTTGCTGGTGGCCGCAACGAAAGGGCCGGTCGGCCGGCTAGTCCTCTTATCCAAGTTGGAGGAAACGCTCTTCATTGATCAGAAGGCGTTTGATATTTCGACGAACCGTTATCCAGGAGTCGTTCACCCTTGGGGTTTTCGTTACCTCAAAAGGTTTCGCCTCGATCCTTTCCCTGTCTTCACCTATGAAGTTGAAGGCATGGAGATAGAAAAAACCGTCTTCATGATCAACGGCGAGAACAGTACGGTGGTGCAGTACGAACTTAAAACAAATAATCATCCTGAGGCGCCGAACAGTCTGCGCCTCGAGATCAGGCCTTTGATCGCCTTTCGTGATTACCACAGCACAACCCACGAGAACAGCGCGCTGAATCCAGGGGTGCGAGATGATCGAGGACTGGCAGATCGAGGACTGGCTGCGGTTTGTCCCTATCAGGGCTTGCCGACACTTTACTTGGCGCACAACGCATACCAGCTACAGAAGACCGGCGATTGGTACCGGAACTTCAACTACGATGTCGAGCGGGAGCGAGGCCTGGATTTTGCGGAGGATCTTTTCAATCCATTTGTGCTGCGTTTTGACCTGCGCGCTCATCGTCATGCGTCGGTGATTGCCTCGACAGAAGAGCGCGACGTGATCAGAGCCGCAGAATACCGACAAGCGGAGATCGCCCGTCGCCGAAATGCGATGACTCCTTGCCCGCTTGAAGACAGCTTCGTCCAAACACTTGCGGCTGCCGCTGACCAGTTCATCGTTTCCCGAGGTGACCAAAAGACGGTTATAGCGGGTTATCACTGGTTCGGCGACTGGGGTCGGGACACGATGATCGCGTTGCCGGGGCTGACGCTGCCGACCGGCAAGCACGAGGTAGCACGCAGCATTCTGCGCACTTTCGCCAAGCACGTGGACCAGGGATTGCTGCCTAACCGCTTTCCCGATGCCGGCGAGACGCCGGAGTACAACACGGTGGACGCCACCCTCTGGTTCTTCGAGGCGGCGAGGGCCTATGTCAACTACACGGGTGATTTGGAGTTCGTGCGCGACGAACTTTATCCGGTGTTTGCCGACATCATCGCGTGGCACGTTCGCGGCACGCGCTATGGGATCAAAGTTTATCCGAGCGGACTGCTTTCCTCGGGTGAGCCCGGGGTCCAATTGACCTGGATGGACGCAAAGGTGGGCGACTGGGTGGTGACGCCGCGACGAGGGAAGCCGGTGGAGATCCAGGCGCTCTGGTACAACGCGCTCTGTATCATGGAAGACTTTGCGCGCCAGTTCCGCGATGACGAGGGGCAGAAACGCTACTGTAATATGGCCGCGGTTGCGAACTGGAGTTTTAATCGGGTGTTCTGGAATGAGAAAGATGGATGCCTGTACGACGTTGTGAACGGCGGCACTCCGGATCGGTCGACGCGCCCCAATCAGATTTTTGCGGTCAGCCTGCCGCACAGCATGCTTTCAATGGAGAGGGCGAGAGCAGTGGTTTGCATCGTTCAGGAGCAATTGCTCACGCCGGTGGGGTTGCGGAGCCTGGCGGCGAGTGATCCGCAGTACCGCGGCCGGTATAGCGGTGGTCCGACTGAGCGCGACGGCGCCTATCATCAGGGAACAGTCTGGCCGTGGCTGCTTGGCGCTTTCATCACGGCGTATGTGAAAGTGAATGGGGGCGACACTAAGGCACGCCGGCAGGCCGGAGAATGGCTTACTCCACTGCAGGAACATCTCTCACAGGCTGGTCTTGGTCACATCTCCGAGATCTTCGAAGGTGATCCGCCACATCGTCCGTGCGGATGCATTGCACAGGCGTGGAGCGTAGCGGAAGTTTTGAGGGCATACGTGGAGGATGTGAAAGGCATCAAACCGAAGCCGCTGGCTGAGGGCCTTCCCCCTACCCCGACGCACGCATCGTTCGGAGATCCGGGTTTTCCGCAGCTTGGCGAACCCTCCAGATCGGCAGCCCCCTCCTCAAAGACATAGTCCTCAAAACTTCGTCGCCCGCGTGGACACGAAGAAGATTCTTGCAAGTGGATAAAAAGACAGCTATCGTTACTGGGATTTTGGAGCAGTTCAGCACTGCAACAGATCTCGAACGTAGGTTGAAACCGCAGCGTAATGGCATCTCAGGAGGTCAGATGCGCCCCAGGTCGCTCCTTCTTCCCGTAGCGGTACTCGCGCTGCTTCCGATTACGGTTGTTTATGCTCACGAGCGTTTTATCCGGCACGATCTCAAGTACCCGCTGCATGAGGAATATTTCGGCCGGCATCCCGGTATGTTTCTGGGCATGCAACCGGACATGTTGCGCATCGGCACCACGGCTTGCATCCTTCTGATCGTCTTCCTATTCATTTTCTTCTTTCGCCAAAACCTTGACGTCTTTATTGAGCATCGCCTGCTATTTCGACTACGAGGCCCGGCGCAGAGATTTCTTCATTATCTGGCAAACTATCTGACCGACAAACCTGTCACACTTCCATGGTTCCATACCGTTGGCGAATGGGCGGTGGTCCTGTTCCTGCGCAGTCCTGCTCTGGTGCTCATGTATTCAGCGACGAACGATTCGTTGGTGATGCCGAGCTATCCGCTCGAGCCGACTTCCGCGATCTATTTCAAGTACATCCAGGTTGTCTTGGCGATCCTGATGCTCACCCAGACAGCTCTCCCCCTGGCCGGAGCCATGGTCGTGGGTACCTGGCTTTACCTGTGGCGGTGGGGTTGGATGGTGGTTGCGGATGCCATACCCGTCGTCACTGTTGGAGTGGTCTATCTCACGTCGCCGTGGCAGTCGCATAGAATTGCCATCACCGAGTTGAGCGAACAGCAGGTGAAGTGGGTCCGACTGGTGTTGGGATTTGGATTCCTCGCCCTGGGATGGCTCAAGATCTACAACTATCACCTTACCGCGGGTGTGGCCGACAACTATCCAGCAGTTATGGACGATCCCATGATCCATTTCTTCGCCATGGGCACTAATCCCGCGTTCCGCCGGGAAAATTGGATCGTAGCCTTCGCGCTCGCCGAAGTACTCAGCGGCTTCATGGTGATGATGGGAATTTTTACCCGCGTGTGGGGATCTCTGATGCTTTGGGTATTTATCAAGCTGATGATCGTGAACTTCGGTTGGGATGAGATTCCCCACATTTATCCGATTGCTGCCACCGCGGCAATCGTGTTTTCCAACAAACTCAGAACAGAGTTTTCCTTCATAGAAAAGATCCAGCAAAAGGCAGCTCGCGAGGGACGACCATTTTTGAGGGTCGCGACTGTGGCGTTTGCCTCCGTGACCATCGCGGTGCTGGCAGTCTTCACTCTGCTCTACGCGTTTACCTTTATTGACAGGTCACATTTCTGAATCCAAGGTGCGCAAGTCATGAAATTCGCTAGTGTGAAGCAGATTATACTTCTGACCGCGATTACTTGTGTCGGTCTGTTCGGGCTGGACTATTACAAGAATCCACAACTGTGGCATTCAAGGCAGCCGGCGATGGCACGCCCGGGAATACGATTGACCCTTTGGATGAATCACTTGTGTTGTCTCGGCTGTCTAGCCGACGTGCGCCAGGCCCTTGCCGAGATACCGGGAATCGATGTGGCCAATGCGACTGATCCTAAGCAACTGCTCACACAAGCAGAAGCCAACATGCAAGGAGCCTCCTTGCCAGAATACGGAAACGCGGTGGAGTTACCCATTTCAGCCCTGGAGAAATTGGATCTCGTTGCGGTCGACAGGGCTCTCCGCGACAAGGGGTTTGTTGCTGGACGCATGGAATTGAGCGGCGTGGAGCATTTTCGGCTTGAGGCCATACTGGAGCACTTATGCTGCGGCATGTGCGATAGATCGATCCAGGAGCGCATCGCCTTCTTGAAGGCCAAGGGCTCAGCGGGGCAATTAAAATGGTTAGACAGTGTCAGCGTGGACCACGCAAAGAAGACGGTTGCGGCTCACGCGCGCTTCCTCGAACCCGGGAAAACGGTGGATGTCGTTGAGTTTCTCTCCGGACTTAACTATCTCGGGTACGAACCGAGTTCTCTCCGGGTTATCGCCGAGGA
>Ga0210399_10002141_pt1 | contig 15363 bp, 11 predicted proteins | sample IncBWC14MmetaG_FD_150865 | JGI IMG/M metagenome (GOLD analysis project Ga0210399, IMG submission 150865) | Forest soil microbial communities from Barre Woods Harvard Forest LTER site, Petersham, Massachusetts, United States - Inc-BW-C-14-M | ecosystem: Environmental > Terrestrial > Soil >...
CGGCGCCCAGCGAGCCGCTGCGGGCCGTGCACGACGCGGTACGGGCATCGGTGCCGCGGATGGACGTCGACCGGGAGGTGGCCGAGCAGATCGCGGCCGTGGACGCGCTGCTGCCGCAGCTGTGCCGGGTAGCCGCCGACGGCTTCCCGTCGTTCCAGTAACGGCGGTTTACCTCCGGGCCCTGCTGGTAGTAGACGACGGTGAGCCTGGTCGTGGGCGATGAGTGGTGACGCTTTCCTGACCGAGCCCGCCGGGCGAGCCGGCCGGGCCGTGCAGGCGGGCGCGCCGGCGCCGGTCCTGGACCAGGAGTTTGATTCCGGCAACCTGTACGCGCTGCGGGCGGCCGTAGAGGCCCACGTCGGCCAGGCCGGGTTGTCCGAGGACCGGGCCAGCGATGTGGTCCTGGCCGTGCACGAGCTGGCCGCCAACGCCATCGCGCACGGCGCCGGGCACGGCCGCCTCCGGCTGTGGGACCTGGCCGGCGCGTTGAGCTGCGAGATCGCGGACGGCGGGACCCCGGGTACCACTGATTCTTCCGATACGGTGAACCCGTGGCCGACCGCCAATGGCCACGGCCTGTGGCTGGTGCGGCAGGTGGCCGATCACCTGGACCTGCGCTCAGGGCCCGGCGGAACCCGGGCCGTTGTCACCTTCGCGCTCCCGCCGCAAAGGTGAACCCCGGCCCACCACGGGGGAGCGGGCCGGGGCTGGGGTTCGGCGGTGGGTCAGGCCTGGCGCAGCAGGTCGTTGAGCTCGGCCTCGAGGTCGATGTAGTCGCTTTCCTGGCCGGCCGGGACGATCTGATAGGTCCGGTGGAGGAAGGCGGACATGGCCGCGGCCGGCGCCTCGAAGTGCGCCTGGCCGAAGGGGGAGGACAGCTCGATGTTCAGTATCGCGCCGTCGGTGTCGGCGGCCCCGATCACGTCCAGGCCGTCAGTTTCGGCGCACGACTGAGCCGAGGGCCAGACCTGCACGTCACCTTCGCCGTGCCGGGACTCGATCCCCGCGGCCAGCAGTTCCCTGGCGAAGATCCACTCGACCGGCTCATCGGTACCCACGTGGAACGCCATACGCACCGCATAGGGATCCCGGCCGCTGTAGTACAGACTAGCCACAAGCGGAACAATCGTTTGCTGTGGGACGACAAGCCTGAGACCCAGCTCGGCCGAGATCGTGGTGCTGCCGCTTCTGTTCATCTGCTACCCACCCCTACCTAGCCGGCTCCCAGACATCCGGGCTCTGTTTATAAGACGCGGCTGGCTGGTAACTGGAGCGCACACGGAGGGTGAAGATTTCCCAGGTGATCTGCATCCCGTTTTGCGCCTTTCGTGCCTAACCGGAACACGAGCCCTTATCCTCGTCCTGACCTGGACAAACACTGCTCAGCTCGGTCGAGGATGTCGCGCTAGTTTAGTGTTTCCGCGCGTCGATTGCATAGCATGTCACGCTTTTCTCATGCCCTAATCTACAAAGTGTTTCAATATCAATACTGAGTGTAACTAAAGCCGTTCCGATGCGCACGATTGCAGGAGTTTGTCATCACGCAACGTAACCACCTGTCCGGCGGGCGCTCCCCTCGGCCCGGCGTCGCCCGGATGGCGCCCACGCGAACCCGGCGTGGCGCCCGCGAGGCGCCTCCCGGTCCACCCCGGCCGCGTGCCGTGGGCCGCGGAGATGCGCTACCCTATGGAAGCGCCGGGACGAGGCTGCGGCCGGGACCCAGATCCCATCGGACAGCACCGGACCAGCGGCGGGCGATTGGCTCAGCGGGAGAGCGCCTCGTTCACACCGAGGAGGTCACTGGTTCGATCCCAGTATCGCCCACCCAGCTCAGCGGCCAGTTGCGATCTTGTAACTGGCCGTTTTTGATGCCCGTACAGCACCGAAGTACAGCAACGTGCCTAGGGGAACCGTGGCGTGGTGGCGTGAGGTGAGGACGGCGGCGGCACGCCCAGTCGGTGATCTGTGGCCTGGTGGAGGGTTCCGTGCTGAGCGGTAACGTTCTCGGAACGGTCCGGGCGTAGCGTCGCGTTCGTGAGACACGTGGCCCCCGCAGCGTTCTGGCGCGCGTGGTCAGTCTGGGCCGTCTCGGTGGCGGTGACCGCGACCAGCGTCGGCTATACCGTCCTTCACCCGCTGCCCGCGAAGCTGGCCAGCCAGTTCGGGAGCGCGGGGGACGGGTTGCTAGGGGTCGTGTTCGTCGCCGCCTTCGCCACGGTCGGCGCGCTGCTCGCGTGGAAGCGACCCGGGAACCCCATCGGCTGGCTATTGTCTGCGACCGGCCTGGCGTACGCCGTAGGAGTTTCCAGTGTGTTGCTGGCGCACTTTCCCCGGACGCTGACCCTGGCCATTTGGCTGGGCTGGATCTTTCTACTGGGCATCGGGCTGTGCGTGTTCGTCGCGCTGCTGTTTCCCACCGGACATCTGCCCTCCCGCCGCTGGCGGCCGGTGGCCTGGGCCGCCGGGGCAGGCATGGCCGGGTGGGCGCTGGGCAGCACGTTCGCTCCCACGATCCTCTCGTATAGCCCGTCGATACGGAACCCGGCCGGCCTGACCGGCCCGGCCGGGAACATCTTCAAGATCATCGGGCTCGGCGGCGAACTGCTGATCCCGGCCACGGGCCTGGCCGCCGTGCTGTCCCTGGCATTCCGTTACCGGCGCGCCGGCACGGCCGAACGCGCGCAGCTGAAGTGGCTGGTCTACGCGGGCGCCCTGGTCGTGACAGCCGCGCTCGCCGGGGCGCCCGCGGCCAACAACCTGCAGAACGCGCTACTCAGCGGGTCCCTCGCGCTCGTCCCGGTGGCCATCGGCATCGCCGTGCTGCGGTACCGGCTGTATGACATCGACCGGATCATCTCCCGCACCCTGGCATACGCGATCATCACCGGCCTGCTGGTCGGGATCTACGCCGGGCTGGTGCTGCTGACCACCGAGGTATTCCGGGTCCACACGCCGGTGGCGGTGGCCGCCGCCACGCTGGCGGCGGCGGCACTATTCAATCCGGTCCGCCGCCGGGTGCAGAAGGCCGTGGACCGGCGGTTCAACCGGGCCCGCTATGACGCCGACCAGACCGTGGCGGCGTTCGCTGCGCGACTGAAAGACGCCGTCGACCTGGACGCGGTCCAGGACGACCTGGCCAGCGTAGTGACAACGGCGCTGGAGCCCGGCCATGTCTCGGTGTGGATGAGCGAACGCAGGTGAGACCGGCTTCAATCCACACCATGCCAAGCCGCTATCCGACCCTAAGCTCGCTCGTCCACAGCTTCGGCGACGTCCTGAACGTCCTGAGTTAGCGCTAGCCAGGCGACGCGGGGCAGGCGAGCCAGCCGGGCACCCGGTCTGCTATGTCTGCTTGTGATCCGACAACAGATGTGCGACGCACGTCTGCCAGTTGATGTGCGATACATGGTCTAGGAAATGGGAGCAGCGGTCCGCGGCCGCTGGCCCTTGATGCTACGCACCGGCTGGGTGGTTGTGCGGCGGATCACCTGGGTGTCACCGTCGGTGGGGTGGTCACCCTGCCCGGTAAACTGTCAACCACAAACCCCTGACCAAGGAGGGGGCGCATGGCCAAGTTCATGTTCGTCAAGTTCAGCCTCATGGCCGAGATCACCGACGCCGACGCGCTACGCGAAGCCGCACTCAAGAAATTCGACGCCGCCGACATGACAACGGATGACTACCCTGACACCGCTGATTGGCACGCATCGGAGCAAGGCCAGGAGGAGCGCCGCCAGGTCGCCACCCAGGACAGGGACGCCCTGAGCCAGTTCGTTGACCCGGCCAAGGCCTCCGGGCTGCTCGACGGCGTGCCCGGCGTCAAGGCCGTAATCCTGGGCTCGTCCGTGGGCGAGCTGGAGGGAACCACGCAGGACGAGGCCCGTGACGCCTTCGCGAACCGCGAGGGAATTACATGGTGGCCCGAGGCCCGCGACGCCGAACTGGCCCGCCAGCACCACGAGGGGATCACATAGTGGCCCGGCTCGGAGCCGACTGACTGACGCCAAGCACCCAGAGATCACGACGGCACTCTGTACAGCACCGCGACCCGCGACCCTCGCGACCCGCGACCCTGTTGGCCCATTGCCGCGGTTGCTATGTCTGCTCTGCCTAGTGCCAACTGATCGTTGACGAAACGACTTCAGGTGATGCTTGACGGTTTTTAGGGTCTAACTGCTGTGCCCGGGGGACTGGTGGTCCTCCCGGATAGCCAGTCACACAGCACTACGGTCACACGTTGTCCGCCCGTCTGGTTAGAGAGTGACGTAAAAGATCATCACCTCAGCTCACGTTAGGTGATCTGCGGCTGGCTGGATGTTCCGGGGCTGAGCCGTAACGTTCCCGGAACGGTGCGGGCGTAGCGTGTAGTTCGTGGGTGAGGTGCAGCCAGCGCCCGGGTCGGCGGTTTTGATCGGCGGGTGGGGAATCCGGATGACAGCCCGGACGGCCCGCTGGGTTGCCGGGTGCGCCGCGACGGTATCAGTGGCGCTGATCGGCGGCGGGCTGGCGCTGGCCTACCTGGACCGGCATCTGCTGTCGGCCAGCCTGACCCTCTGGACCGTCTCTAACGTCTCCGTGCAGGTGGTGAACGTGGCCGTCCCGGTGACCGGCTTTGTCCTTGCCTCCAGGCGGCCGGAGAACCGGATCGGCTGGGTGTTCCTGGTGGCTGGGCTGGGCCTGGGCCTGGGTGCCTTCTCGACCCCGTACGCGCTGCGCGCGCTGGTCGCCGACCCGGGGTCCGTGCCAGCGGGCCGGGCGCTAGCCTGGCTGGGCAACTGGATCTGGGAAATCCCGGTCGCGATGCTCGCGTTCTTGTTCCTGCTGTTCCCGACGGGGTACGTGCGCTCCCGGCGGTGGCTTCCGGCCGCCTGGTTTGTGGGCGTGGCGTTCGCGCTCGCCACGGTCGGGCTGCTCATCGCCGCCACCGGCTCGTGGGCGCACCCGTTCACCTCGTTCGGCCCGGGGGGCCCTGGCCTGACCCCGTTGCTCTACCTGATGGCTGGCGCCCTGTTCAGTGTCGCGCTGCTGGTCAGCGTGGCGGCGCTCGTGGTCAGGTTCGTCAAGTCATCGGGTGAGGAGCGGTTGCAGCTGAAGTGGTGCGCGGCGGCCGCCCTGGTGCTGGCCGTCGTGTTCGTCGCATCGACCTGGGCGAACTCGACGATCGTGACTGTACTGCAGAGCCTGGCGTTCCTGGGCCTGTACACCGCCATCGCCGTCGCGGTCCTGAAATACCGGCTGTATAACATCGACCGGATCATCTCCCGCACCCTGGCCTACGCGATCGTCACCGGCCTGCTGGTCGGGGTCTACGCCGGCCTGGTGCTGCTGGCCACCCAGGTGTTCCGCTTCCATACCCCGGTCGCGGTGGCCGCATCCACGCTGGCCGCAGCGGCGCTCTTTAATCCGCTCCGGCGGCGAGTGCAGCAGACGGTGGACCGGCGATTCAACCGGGCCCGGTACGACGCCGACCAGACCGTGGCTGCCTTCGCGGCTCGCCTGAAGGACACCGTGGACCTGGACTCAGTCCGGGACGACCTGGCCACCGTCATAGACCAGGCCCTAGAACCCGCCCACGTATCAGTGTGGATCAGCCCACAGGGTTGAAGCATCAAGCGGGACAGCACAGTGATTCCCGCCAGTGATCCCCCTGCGTGCTCCCGACCGGCCCGGACAGCCCGGACAGCCCATTAGGCCGGAGGGGCGGCCCCGTACCCTGCGCGGCACGCCCGGAGATGAGCGGCGGCGAAGCCGCCTCCTTCTGGACTCTTGGGCCCGCGCAGCGGGCTGGCCATGGTCATCGCCTCACTCCGCCGCGCCGTGGCCGAACAGGGACTCGCCGTCGTCGCCGCCGAGCAGGTAATCGAAAATGCATTCCTGGACCGCGGGCCAAAGCTAGTCACATACCTCACCGAGCGCCTGCCTAAACTCGCGCCAAAGGACCGGGCGACGATTATGCGCCTGTTCGCTACTTTGCCTGACGTTAACCTTAGAATAAACCCTAAACGCTCGGACCCTCCGGGGTTCCTGGTGTCAAAGGCCGCTCCAGTGGCCGACCACGCACTCCTTGAGGACACATTCAGCCGCCCGCCCGTCGCAGAGGCTTACGCGAGTCTTGTGAACAGCCTTCCTCCGCCGCACTGGCATATTGCCGCCTACCTACGCGATATCGCGAGAATTTGGTACATACGCCGAGTGACCGGTAAAGACGCTCATTAGTGCTGTCTATAAGACAGGCCCTTCACAGGAGGAGGCCCTTCCGGGGGGCCCAAGACCAGGAAAGCAGAAAGCGAGGTTCGCTTATGGAAGAGACTTGTTTCGGAACTGAACGACGGCGACTCGTAGAGCCTGATCTGTAAAAGCGGCAACAGCAAACGGCAGCAACTGCATCGTCTTCATGTGCCCGCGATCGCCTGACATGAACCCCCTGGCCTGCTTGGATGACCTCTATTGACCTGCATGCCACTAGTTCACACCGAGGAGGTCGCCCGCGGGTCAGTAGTCACACGCCGTCGGCGGGGACAGCCGTGTCACGCCCAGCTGGTGATCTGGGGCCTAGTTGATGGTTCCGTGCTGGGCGGTAACGTTCCCGGAACGATCGGGACGTAGCGTGACCTTTGTGGGAAGGCGCAGCCAGCGGCCGGGCAGGCACCGGTGACGACCGAGGTCAGGGGGAGCCGCTTCCGGCCGGCATCGCCGCCGGCGGCGGCCGTAGCCCTCGGCGCGCTTGGTCTGGTGCTGCTGGCCGCCTGGGTGCCGCTGACCTACCTGACCCATGACCTCCAGGCCTCCCGCGACGGCGTCGCTGCGGCGCTCGCTGTCGCCTGCGGCTGGCTGGGAGTGCTGATGGCCCGGCGCCAGCCCCGCAACGCCGAGGGCTGGCTTCTGCTTGGCCTGGCGGCCGGTGTCATGGTGGTCCTGGACAGCGGCCTGTACGCGGTGCTCGACTACCGCCTGCACCACGGCCGGCTGCCGCTGGGTGAGATCGCGGTGTTCCTCAAGGACACCCTGGGTGTGCCGTTGATCTTGGTGTTTGGCCTGGTGATCTTGCTCTTCCCAGACGGGCGGGTGACCCGGCGGTGGGCCTGGGTGTTGTGGCCATACGTGGTCCTGGTCGCGGTGACCGCGGTGGGGTTTGCCGCCAAGGAGGCGGCCACCATCGCCGGGCAGCCCATCCAGGTGGACGTGACCGGAGGGTACGCAGGCCAGGGCAGCCCGTCCGGTGTCCTTGGCGTAGCGGCCTTCGCGACAGCGGGATTTTTCGTGATACCGCTGCTGTGGCCGGCGTTCGTTGCCCGCCAGGTCCTGAGCTGGCGGCGCTCAGCAGGCGATCGCCGCCAGCAGCTCAAATGGCTGATGGCCGGGGCGGTCATCGCAGTTGCCGGGCTCGCGCTGATCGCCTTCGGCCCGTCAAGGGACCAGACGCCGGGCCGGGTCGTCAAGGACCTGGCCTTCCTGGCCCTGGCGGCGCTGCCGGTCAGCATCGGCGTGGGGATCCTGAAGTACCGGCTGTATGAGATCGACCGGATCATCAGCCGGACCCTGGCCTACGCGATCGTGACCGGGCTGCTGGTGGGCGTGTACGCCGGGCTGGTGCTGCTGACCACCCAGGTGTTCCGGGTCCACACGCCGGTGGCGGTGGCCGCCTCCACGCTGGCCGCGGCAGCGCTGTTTAATCCCCTACGACAGCGGGTGCAGCAGATGGTGGACCGGCGGTTCAACCGGGCCCGCTATGACGCCGACCAGACGGTGGCCGCGTTCGCTGCCCGGTTGAAAGACGCGGTCGACCTGGACTCGGTCCGGGATGACCTGGCCGGCGTCGTGTCCGGCGCCCTGGAGCCCGCCCACGTATCGGTGTGGATCAGCCACCACGACTGAGGCGGGCTACCGCAAACTCCACCGTCACCGTCAGGCCCGGCCGGGCGCGGCATCACCAATCCAGCTTTTCCCAGATCAGACGCTATCCCCGCCTTCTTACGACCAAAGATCGCTAAGTGCCGTTGCAGTATTAACTGTCAGTGCCGAGCGAAGCGGGGCACTTTCGGGGCACATCACATCGCGATCTGCTCAGCGCTGAGTAACTAACTGAGTAACAACCGAGGCGACCATCGACGGACTGCCACGAACGCCAACGCACCAGTTCAGGCAGGTCGGCGTTACTGAATATCGCTGATATTCGATTACCCGACTACGCTTACAAGCGAGGAGTCATCCATGATCGCCGATCCTGCGCACAGGGTGTCGCTCTGTCCGCGCTGGGTGCCTAACGCCGGTGCTATCGAGTTGAAGTTCTTGGCGACAAGCTCACCGGGCATCCACTACTTTTAGGTCATGCGCGGTTACGTATCGGTCCCCGAGAAGACGCTTGAGCACTGGTCAAGTCAGTACATCAATAACAGGTTCCACACTCATGTTGCACTCTGGTGGCCAGCTAGAGGCGAGGACATCAAGGTCCGCTGGCTTCCGGCAAGACCAGGGAAGGCCGTGCAACTGGAACTGAAGACGACCACGGTCACCGGCTCAATGAGCCACGAGGTGCGGGTGGATCTGGGCCAACTGGAAGAGTACCGTCAATGCCGACTTGGATATCAGCCGTTTTACGTGTTTCCCTGGCCGGATTGGGATGGGAAGCTGGAGGACGACGCGGCGGCCTGGGGGCCTCCAGTAACGGAACTGGCATTCTCGCGCAGCGGGCCTGGGTGGTGGTTCGCCGACTGGATGGTCGTCATGACGACGGGGCAGGTGGCCGCGGTACTGGACACGGAACTAAGGAAACACGGCTCAACAAAGCGAAAAAAGACGGAGTCGCTGGTCCAGTTCGAGGTGACGATTCTCCCGAACGGGAAACGATCGACGAAAGCCACATGGGGCCGAGGAAAAGTGGAGATGGATCCTGATCCGGTAATCGGCTGGGTCGATTTTTGGACTGAGCTAAAGCGATGCGGGCGCGCAGGATGGCCGCAGCTGATCCGCCTTCCGGCGTGGATGCTTGAACCCGGAGGTTCCTACGAGCGCGAGCAGCTCGCGTCGCTGTTCAAACGCAGCATGACGAACGCTTCCGCCAGTCAACAGGACCGCGAGGTTCGCTTCGTGACGCTTGAGCCTGACCGCGACGGCAACTATTTCGCCGTTCGCACGGATGGTGATGAGGCCGTAGGAGCAACTGCCGACGTGACTGGCGAAGGTGCCGGAGACCACCGAACGGTCGTCTTCCTCGACGCAAGCGAAGTAGTTCCGTAGAGATGAGGAACTGCTGCCTTGATGCCGAAGTTCAGGAGAGCCGAAGGGCAGTACAGCAGATATGTACAGCGACCTATCCGCCCAGTACCGACCCTATGCGACCGAAGCAGACCCGTGAGCTGCACCAACGACCGGCATAGACCAGCATGCCACTCGTTCACACCGAGGAGGTCACTGGTTCGATCCCAGTATCGCCCACCGGGTCAGGCCCTATGCCGACCTCTTTAAAGATCACTCTGGGGAGCCATTCCTCTAGCCAGCGGTCAGCGAGCCGTTGCGCTCCCAGCCATGGCGGGTAGGCGTGGCTGGGGGGAAGACAGCATCTACTTCGATCACTCGGGGGAGTGCCGCGACCCTGAGGCTCACCAGCATTGTCCGGGCCGCTGGCGTGGCGTGGTCAGTCTCAAGCCCGGCCCCGGCGGCCAGCGGCGGCGCAAGAAGGTCTCGGGCAAGAACGAGACCGAGGTCCGGGCCAAGCTCGCAGAGCTGCACGACGAGCTGGACGACGGAGTAGTCACCAACGCTTCCTACACAGTGGCACACGCGATCGAAGACTGGCTGGCCGATGGTCTTGCTGGCCGGGCACCAAAGACGGTCAGCACCCAGCGGGAAGTCCTGGAGCCGCTCATCGACATCATCGGGGCAGTGCCGCTGCGTGAGCTCTCGGCGCCTACCGTCCGGTCGGCGCTGAAAGACCTGGCGGCCACCCGCGCCACACGGACAGTGGGCATGACGCACGCCGGGCTCACGCGGGCCATCAGGCACGCCGAGGCCAACGACAAGGTGCGCCGCAATGTCGCCACGTTTGTGGACGCACCCGCCGGCCAGGAAGGCCGCCCGTCAAAGTCGCTCACATCCGGGCAATCCGTTGCCCTGATCCAGGCGGCACGGCCGTACGGCTTGTACGCCTACGTTGTCCTGAGTCTCCTGGTAAGCGTCCGAACCGAAGAGGCGCGTGCCCTGCGATGGGATCACGTCGACCTGGCGGGCGGTCAGCGCGATATCGCGTGCGGTTTCAGCGGCCTAGACGGCGGTATCGCGTTCGGTTTGGGCGGCGGCGATGCGCTGTTGGGTCTGGCGGCCGGTGAGCTCGATCTCGGCGGCGTGGCCGGTGGTGGCTTCCGTGAGCCGGTCGTGGGCCTGGCGGGCCCGTTCCTGCTCGGCGGCCAGCCGCGTGCTCATGTCCTCGGCCGCAGCCCCTCAGCCAGCGTCTCGGCCGACAGGTCCGCCGCGCCCTCGACAGCGAGGAAGTCGGCCGCGGACTGCAGAAGGCCCAGCCCGCAGTGCAGCATCCGCACCGCCTCACTCGCGCTGGCCGGGACCGCCGCGGTACTCATGGCGCTGGTCTCACCTCCGGCCCGGGATATCTCGATAGGGGTCGCTGTCTTCTTCGACGCAGCAGGTTGGTCTGACATTTTACCTTGTTCTTGGAGTGTGTCAAAAATTTGTTCTACATAATTTGAGTCCGGGCAAGGGCCGTGGGGAGGACCTAGACGTGGCGATCTCAGTGCTGGCGGCAGGAGTGGTGGCGAGCTTGCGCAGCTCGGCGCCGGTCAGGCGGGCGGCTAGGACCGGGCGCTCTCCGGCAGCTCGGCAATCCAGCGGCTGAGCTGGATCCGGGAGTTGAGGCCGAGCTTGTTGAGGATGTTCGTGATGTGGGTTTCCACGGTCCGTTCGGACAAGAAGAGCCGGTCCGCGATCTGCCGGTTGGTGAGATCGTCCGCGATGAGCCGGGCTATTTCCAGCTGCCTGGGGGTGAGGGCGGTATCCGGAACAGACCTAACGGGCGGCGCCGGCTTGTGAGCGAGCTTGTCCGCCACGGCGAAGGCGACACCTTCGTCGATCGTCATCGCGCGGCCGCGGGAGTACGCCGCGTCAAACGCCTTCCTGCCGATTCCCCGGATGACGATCAAGACCGACCGTTCGTGCTGCTGGCGGTGCAACTCGATCAGGGTCAGCGAACTCGAGTCGCGCACCCGCTGCGCCAGGCCGAGGAGGATGACGGCACGTTCATGGCGGCCCCGGTCAGCAGCCATCGAGGCCAGGGTCTCGAACACCATCGCCAGGCCGTTGCGGTCGTCAACCGCGTGCTTGCACACCATGGCCTCGCGGGCCAGCGCCTCGGCCTTGTCCCGGTCGCCACGGAGCCAGTAGGCCCGGGCCAGGAAGTCCAGGTGATACCCCCGGCGCCAGGACTCGCCGCGTCCTTCGAACAGCGCCACGTCCCGCTCTCCAAGCTCGATGGCCCGGTCGATTTCACCATTCGCGATCAAGATGGTGCACAGAGTACTGCTCGCGGTCGTCTCGACCTGGTCGAGGCGCATCAGCCGCGCCAGCGAAAGCGCCAACTCAACCTGCTCCTGCGCGCCAACCCGATCGCCGTCGCTGAAACGAGGTACTGCGAGCATGGTCAAGGCCCAGCCGACCACCTCGACGTCTTTGGCCGCGGTGGCGATGCGCAGGCTCTCTTCACTCAGCGCGGCGCAGGCCTGGTAGTCGTTCGCGGACATCGCCATGACGGCCGCGACCCCCAGCAACCGGGCACGGGGAACCGAGTCTTCCGGCGCCAGCCCGGCTAGGGAAACGAGCACTCGCCGCACGTCGCCGAACGGGCCGCGGGCGGTCCAGTACGGATGCAGATGCTGGGCCAGTTCCGACGCCGCCGCCACGCCGCCGGGTTGCCAGGCGCAGAAGTCAAGCGCCGCCCACAGGTTGTCCTGCTCTCGGTGCATACGGTCAAAGAGCATGACCTGCCGACTGTCCAACGCCCCGATCGACTCGGCCAGCGCGCCGATCCAATCGAAGTGCCGCTGCTGGATGATGCTCTGCTCGCCAAGGTCGCACAACCGGTCACGGCCGTACCGGCGCATGGTCTCCAGCAGCCAGTACCTGGGCGGGCGCCCGTCCACTAGCTGGCGTTTCAGGATGGACTTGTCCACCAGTGCACCTAGTAGGCCGACGATCCCCCTGGCCGGAAGGCGCTCATAGGAGCAGACCTCGGTCGCCGCGTCTTCCTCGAACCCGCCGGCGAACACCGACAGCCGGGCCCACAGCAGCCGCTCCTGCTCGTCCAGCAGGCCGTAGCTCCAGCCGATGGTCGCCTCCAGCGTCTGCTGGCGGGCCTCGGCGCCGCGGTTGGCCAGGCCCAGGATGGACAGCTCGCTGGCCAGCCCGCGGTTGAGCTGCTCCAGGCTAAGCGAGGCCAGCCGGACCGCGGCCAGTTCCAGCGCGAGCGGGATGCCGTCCAGCTTCCGGCACAGGGCCAGGACCTGCGCGGCGTTGGCGGCGTCGACGGTGAATCCCGGGACGACCGCGGCGGCCCGTTCGCTCAGCAGCCACACCGCGTCGTAGCCGAGCAGCCCCTGGACCGATGTGTCCTCCCCTTCGGCGGGCAGCGACATCGGCGGCACGACCATTCGGACCTCGCCGGCGACACCCAGGGCCTGCCGGCTGGTGGCCAGCATGTGCAGGTCCGGGCACGCGGCGAGCAGGGTACCGGCCAGAGTCGCGCAGGCGTCCAGCAGGTGCTCGCAGTTGTCCAGGACGAGCAGCAGCCGCTTGCCGGCCAGATAGTCGGCCAGGGAGGACAGGGACAGGCCTGAGGACAGGTCATGCACGCCCAGCGCGCCAAACACCGCCTGCGTCACCAGCAGTGGGTCGCGGACCGAGTCCAGCAGGACCAGCCAGGCGCCATCCGGGAAGCCGCGCGCCATCTCGGCCGCGGCGCGCAGGGCCAGCTTGGTCTTCCCGGCGCCGCCGCTGCCGGTCAGGGTCAGCAGCCGGGTCGTGGTCAGCAGGCGCTTGACCTCGCGGAGCTCTTGGCGGCGGCCGACGAAGCTGGTCACCTCGGCCGGCAGGTTGGACAGATGACGCTCCACCGGTCAGACCCTCCCAGCCGACGCTTCGGCCAGCCAGCGGCTGAGCTGGATCCGGGAGTTGAGGCCGAGTTTGTTGAGGATATTGGTGATGTGGGTTTCCACGGTCCGTTCGGACAAGAACAGCCGGTCCGCGATCTGCCGGTTGGTGAGATCGCCCGCGATGAGCCGGGCTATTTCCAGCTGCCTGGGGGTGAGTACGGTATCCGAGGCGGCCTTAACGGATGGCGCCGGCTTGGGCGGCTGCTCGTCGGCTACGGCGAAGGCGACACCTTCGTCGATCGTCATCGCGCGGCCGCGGGCGAACGCGGCGTCAAACGCTTTCTCGCCGATCGCGTGGACGGTGGCCGTGACCGATCGGTCGTGCTGGGCCCGGTACACGTCCATCAAGGTCACGGCGATCTGGCCGCGCACCTGTTCGGCGCAGCCCAGGAGGGTCGCAGCACGCCCGTGCCGACCGCACTCGGTCGCCATCCAGGCCAGGGTTTCGAGCACCATCGCCAGGCCGTGGCGGTCGTCAATCATGAGCTTGCACGTCGCTGCCTCACGCGCCAGCGCTTCGGCATGCACTTGGTGGCCTTGCCGCCAGGTCGCCTGGGCCAGGAAGGTCAGCAGGTAACCGCGCATCCACAGCTCGCCACGGTCCTGACTCAGCGCCAAACCCTGCTCACCGACGTCGACAGCGCGATCCAGCTCACCGCGGGCAGCCAAGAGCGGACACAGGGCGTCCAGGGCATTCAACTCGACGTGGTCGAGGTGCATGAGCCGGGCCAGCGACAGCGCGGAATCGATCTGTTCGGTCGCGCCGGCCAGATCCCCGTCAAGCCAGCGAGGTATGGCTGCCACGAGCAGAGACCAGGCCGCCACCTCCACATCTTTCACCTCGGTTCCGATGCGGAGGCTCTCAGCGCTCAGCGCCCGGCAGGCGTCGGTGTCATTCTGGTTGGTCGCCATGACCGCGGCCACCCAAAGCAGGCGCGCACGCGGAATGGAGTTCTCCGGCGCCAGATCGGCCAGGGAAGTAAGGACCCGTCGCACATCGCCGAACGGCCCGCAGGACGCCCAATACGCCATCAGGTGCTGCGCGGCCTCGGCTCCCGCCGCCACCTCAGCAGGATCCGACGAGCAGAAGTCCAGCGCCGCCCACAGGTTGTCCCGTTCGCCGGACATGCGTTGGAACACCTCGGCCTGCCTGCCATCCCACGCCCCGACCTGCCGGGCCAGCTCGCACATCCAGGCCAGGTGCCGCTGCTGCATGGTGGCCTGTTCGCCGGCCTCGTTCAGGCGCTCCCGGCCGTACTGGCGCATCGTCTCCAGGAGCCAGTACCGGGGCGAGCCGGCGCCGGTGAGCTGGCGCTTCAGGATGGACTTGTCGACCAGCGCCCCGAGCAGGCCCGCGATGTGCTCAGCGGGAATCCGCGTATCGGAGCAGACTTGCACCGCCGCGTCCTCCTCGAAGCCGCCGGCGAACACCGACAGCCGGGCCCACAGCAGGCGTTCCTGCTCATCGAGCAGGCCGTAGCTCCAGCCGATGGTGGCCTCCAGCGTCTGCTGGCGGGTGTGCGCACCTCGGTTTCCCGAGCCCAGGATGGATAGCTCGCTGGCTAGGCCCCGGTTCAGCTGGTCCAGGCTCAGCGAGGCCAGCCGGACCGCAGCCAGCTCCAGCGCTAGCGGGATGCCGTCCAGCTTGCGGCAAAGGGCCAGGACCTGCGCGGCGTTGGCGGCGTCGACGGTGAAGCCGGGCACAACGGCGGCGGCGCGTTCGCTCAGCAGCCATACCGCGTCGTAGCCGAGCAGCTGCTGCACCGAGGTGTCCTCCCCTTCGGCGGGCAGCGACATGGGCGGCACGACCATCCGGACCTCGCCGGCTACGCCCAGGGCTTGCCGACTGGTGGCCAGTATGTGCAGGTCCGGGCAGGCGGCGAGCAGCGTGCCAGCCAGAGTCGCGCAGGCGTCCAGCAGGTGCTCGCAGTTGTCCAGGACGAGCAGCAGCCGCTGGCCGGCCAGATAGTCGGCCAGGGAAGACAGGGACAGGCCTGAGGAGAGGTCATGCACGCCCAGCGCGCCAAACACCGCCTGGGTCACCAGCAGGGGATCGCGCACCGAGTCGAGCAGGACCAGGCAGGCGCCATCCGGGAAGCCGCGGGACATCTCGGCCGCGGCGCGCAGGGCCAGCTTGGTCTTCCCGGCGCCGCCGCTGCCGGTCAGGGTCAGCAGCCGGGTCGTGGTCAGCAGGCGCTTGCCCTCGCGG
>Ga0210399_10002142_pt1 | contig 15362 bp, 16 predicted proteins | sample IncBWC14MmetaG_FD_150865 | JGI IMG/M metagenome (GOLD analysis project Ga0210399, IMG submission 150865) | Forest soil microbial communities from Barre Woods Harvard Forest LTER site, Petersham, Massachusetts, United States - Inc-BW-C-14-M | ecosystem: Environmental > Terrestrial > Soil >...
TAGCGACTGACTGCTCAACGGTTACCGCATCTGCTCCCGGATATGTGGCTTTCACCTGAACTTCAGGGGGAGCGATGTTTGGAAACTGGGCTGTGGGTAGGCCCAACATTGCCGCGATGCCAATGAACACCATAAGTATGGAGATCACCATAGCCACGATGGGACGTCTGATGAAAAAGCTGGCCATGGCTCATTCTCCTTGTCCGGCGGAATTGAATTGCTTAGGGCGCACCGTTGAGCCTTCTTTTGCCTTCTGCATGCCCTCGGCGATTACTTGTTCTCCCGGCTTTATGCCATCGGTAATCACCCACATCTGACCCACCCGCTCCCCCATCTTCACCGGACGAATACTGGCTTGATTGTTCGAGTCGACCACGACAACGCTATAGCTACCCTGAGCCTCAACCACCGAACGTTGTGGAACCAGCAAAGCAGCCTTCGCGATTCCAGTGACTGCACGGACCCGGCCGAACATTCCAGGGCGCAAAATGCCTCCCGGATTGTCGAACGCCCCTGCCAGGCGAATAGTTCCCGTCTTCACATCAACCTGTCGGTCGGCAAGGACGACCCAGCCTTTGTGTGAATAGACGGTCCCATCTGAGAGAACAAGTTCAAGAATCTTCCGCTCGTCTGCCCGTCTCCTGCCTTGAGTAACGGCGCTGATTCTGTCAGCTAGCTTTAGATATTGCTGCTCGCTGATAGCAAAATAGGCTTTAATGGGTTCGACCTGCGACACCGTCGTCAGAATCGTCGTAGGCCCGACCAAGTCGCCAATTTGTCCTTTTGCCAGGCCCGCGACTCCATTCACCAAGGATCGTACTTTTGTGAAATCCAGATTTAGCTGCGCCTGCTCCACCTGTGCCTTGGCCGCGGATACCATCGCCTGCGCCGCCTCGTTCGCCTGAATATCGTTGTCGAGCTGAGCTTGGGGGATAGCACTCTCTTTGGCTAGCGGTGTATCGCGTGCTACGTCAAGCCGCGTCTTTCCGAGTTGTGCTTCAGCCTGGGCTAGCTGCCCCTTCGCCTGTTGGAGAGCTGCATCAAACGGACGCGGATCAATCTCAAACAGCACCTGACCCTCGTGAACCATCGTGCCTTCCGTGTAATTCTGCTTCATCAAGTAGCCCGTCACCTGAGGTTGGATCTGAGCGTTGACGTAACCATCAAGGGTCGAAATGCACTCTGTGTAAAGAGGAACGTCCTGCTGTACAACGGCCGCGACTTCAACTTCCGGCGGTCCTCCTGCAGAAACCACCTGTTTCTTTCCACATCCTGTCGCAAATGTGAGTACAGCTGCCAGGATGAAGGCTCCCTTGCAGAGACCCGAAAATCGTAAGTCCGAGGGTTGACACGACATCTCCTTCTCGGGTTCAAAGCCGTAAAGCTCATGTCCGATTTGCATGAAAGAACTCCTCAGGACGGGCTAGTAAAATCATGAGAGTCTCCCTTGAGAACAACCAATTCACCGCGCGGGACGACAGGGTCGGTTAGATGTGGCTTTAACGCCGTCACGCTCTTCTTCTCATGATTCGTATGTCAGAATCGGTCAATGGTGATCCGACCCGAGAGTAGTTGGCGCGTGAAGGAGGGAAAACTGGCAGAAGTTACAGTCGGCTGCAACTGAGTCGCACCCCAATCAAGTCGACCAGAAACCCATTATCTGGACATTTTGCTTCCGCGCTAAATCAACTTGCCGGCTCCAAATTGTCCGACTCGCTGTGCGCGACGCCTGGCCTGTGGCCACGTTATCGGAACCTCAAAAACTACGCCTCTGTGAGACCTCAAATTGCCAGGTGCCAGCTCTCTTTTCTCGTGCTGAACAACTCGCCATGTCACATGTTTCTACAAGTGCGGACTGAAAATAAAATAGGGAAGGACTGTGAACCTTGCTGGCAGGCATCGAGGTTGTCTCGTCATATTATCCATTCGATGCCAACCGCCGTCGAAAGCGACTTCCGTTGTCAAATCGCTCCGGAGCGACCGCAGACCTTGGCCGAGATGAGCACTTCGACGCCTCTGCCTCGGATCCTAATTGCTGACGATCAGGAAAAGATGCTGCGAACCATTGCTGTTGTGCTCGGGGATGAGTTCGATATCATCGGCACGGCTGAAAACGGCAAGCATGCGGTGGAGCTTGCGACAACACTGCTACCTGATGTCCTCTTACTGGACATCTCCATGCCGATCGTGAACGGTATAGAAGCTGCGTGGCGTCTGAGGAGGCTTGGTTCTCTTGCAAGGATCGTCTTTCTAACGGTACACACGGATTCTGATTTTGTTGAAGCCGCACGGTCCACAGGAGCGCTCGGCTATGTGTGGAAGGAATCACTAGCCAGAGACTTGGCTCCGGCTATTCGGGCGGTCATGCAGGGCAACTGCTTCACTTCCCCGTTCACGTAGTCCTACCCCGGCTGTAATCGATTCAGTCTACTCTTTGCTGAAGCCACCTGGAACTTAGCCACTATTGCACTCTAACCGTACGAAGTCTCAGTTCTCGCCGGCCAACCCACGATTCATCAGAACCTTGACCTCAACACGCCAATTCTTTGAGCGTCCCTGTGTTGTCTCGTTCGACACTACCGGAGCAGTCTCGCCCATGGCCCCTGGTGCCACGATACGTCTGACCGGCACATTGCAATTCTGAATCAAGAACGCGACAACTGCTGGGGCGCGGTCCATGCTTAGTTTCTGGTTCATCGCAGCATTTTCCCGAGGAATCTGCGAATCCCTTTACCTCAACGAGATATCCAGCCAGGTTTACGGCATTATGCGCCAGATCCATGACCGAAGTCTTATCCTTTGCTGGGATGTTCTTGCTAACAACCGCGAGGAAAACGGTTGCTTCACCCTTGGTGTCAAATTCGGTTAGATCGGAGAAGCGCTTGGAAACCTCTTGAATCTCTTGTTCGTTCGAAGCAATCTTTTCCGATTTGCAGCAATCTGCACCTTTTTCGCTGCGAACGCCTCCTGATTGGTTTCCACCACCTCTTGCGTCAGCGTCAGTGCCGCCTGAATGCTTTCAGCTGTCTTCAAGTCATCTCCAGAAAAAACATGATGATATCCGCCATCAGCGGGTTCTGTTCGTCTCGGAATCCATCTACCGAGATCTTGAGGCCCCGGATCAACGAGATGACAGTCACAATGGCAGCATTCGTTAAGATGGGCTTTCTATATTCCGTCTGGCTACGATACACTTTTCTCTTACTCATACTGAGAGAACTGCCAGTTATAGTGAGGTTTCCTTCCGCCTAGTATCGATTGGAGATAACGCGCGGTTTCCACCCGGTCACCGTGAACAAGAAGAGAAACTGTTCCTATAGAGCCGGAATGCGCAATGGAACATCGTCACAGAGCCAGGCTGCTGATTGCAGACGACCACACGTTGCTGGCGGAAGCTTGCAAAAGCTTTCTCGAGCCTGAGTTCGACGTTGTTGGAATTGCAGATAACGGACGGGCTCTGGTTCAGCTGGCGTCGGAACTCAAGCCGGATGTCGTAGTACTGGATATCGCGATGCCACAACTGAATGGGCTTGACGCCGGTGATCAGATCAAGCATATCTTGCCTGCAACGAAGTTGGTCTTTGTGACCATGAATATGGCGCCAGAGGTAGCCGCTGAAGCATTCCGGCGCGGCGCCTCCGGCTACGTCGTAAAAAGTTGCGGGGCCGAGGAACTAGTCAGGGCCGTTCGCCGAGCTCTGAAATCGGAATCCTACTTGTCTCCTGTCATAACCAAGGACACAGTCGATTTTCTTCTGAGAAACGGGACTTCTTATGTGGAAGAGAAGCGAATAACTCCTCGCCAGAGCGAGGTCCTGCAGTTGCTTGCCGAAGGCAAGTCCATGAAAGAGATTGCCAACGTTTTGAATTTGAAACCTGGGACGGTGGCCTTTCACAAGTACAAGATGATGGAGACCCTTGGTCTCAAATCCAATGCTGAATTGATTCAGTACGCGATTAAAAATCACCTTACCGGTTGAGCGACGCCATGAGCTTCCCGGCTCAAGCCTTCTGAGAGTGCCTTAACCCCCAAGAACTCTATTCCGGCTCGTATTTTTGCAGTGTCACGCTGTTAATTCTCTCAGTCGCACAGCTACCAGCACCGGGCTATCAAAGGACGAGACCGTAAGCTGCAGCTTCTAAGCACCCGCGGGGTGCCACTGCAGGCGAATCGCAGTCTCTCTTGCGCACGACAGGAGAGAAGTATGCTATTGATCCTGCTGCTGATTGCAATCGCAGTGCTCGGTGCATTAGGAACGGCGCTGTACCTTGCTTATGTAGAAACAGAAGCAGACTTCCCAGTGAGATACAAACTTCATCGTGGGGTGCGAGCATGAAGCGATCGAGTTGCACCACCGCCATTCTCGTCTGCATTGCATTCTGCGAGACTCAAGTTTGACCCGCAGACGGAATGCTGGATCTTAGTGCATGATCAGTTCTCGATCAGTGACGGCTGCCAGCGGGGCATCCACCTTCTTGGCGGGCCTTGAACAAGCGGCGACACGGGCCATTCTCGACGCATCCGAGTTCCGTTGGGTACGCGCCAACCACCCGATTACTGTCGTGGGCAATCCTGCTACTCACTTCTTCATGGTTCAAGCCGGCCGGGCTCGCTACTGTCACCTGACGAAAAAGGGCGAGCTAGTCCTGTTGGCGCAGTTGGTACCCGGTGATGTCATCGGGCTAATGACTCTGCTGAAGACTCCGTCCACATATATGGCAACCGCAGAAGCAGCCTCAGACTGTGAACTTCTGGTCTGGGACCGTGCTATCGTACACAACTTCGTCCCTCTATCCTCAGGTGGGAGAAAACGGCTTGCGAATCGCCTTCGGCTACCTGCGAAACTACATCGAACGTCATGTTGCGTTGGCTACAGAAACTGCCGTGGAGCGGCTGGCCAAGACCTTGCTTAAACTCGGTCACCAGACGGGTAAGATTCATCCCGATGGGGTCGAGATCCGCGCCACAAATGACGAGCTCAGCGCGTTGGCCGATATTAGCCGGTTCACTGCCAGCCGCGCTCTGAGCGACTGGGTGCGCGCAGGGACTATTTCTAAGGGACGTGGCCGGATCCTTCTCCACGCGCCCGAAGCTCTGATAATTGATTAGTAGAATCGCCGCGCTCGTCTCCATACTTCCCGTAAAATGTTTTTTCCTTGCGTGCTCTCGAGCAACGACAAGGTTCGTTCTTCATCCATGTTCTTACGTTGTGCCCTTCCCCCGGCTCTTTGCTCGACCTCACTTGTGCTGGTGTTCCAGGAGGTACGACAGAAACCGCGTACGGGCTAGTCAGGCTCCGTGAGGAGCTTGCGAGAACAAGGTGTTCGCCTTGGCCCGGCAGCTTTTTGCCGAGTTTGACAATGAAAAACTGGCTGGAGGTCTCCCTCCGGAAGCAGGATAGCATCGTTCCTCGAACATGGAGCCCGTACCCTCTGGGACGTATTCGAGGCATGATCGCATGCTACTTCAAGCTAGAATCCCCCCTTCTATAGTACGATCCCAAACAGGCAAACCTCTCCGACAAAGCGGTAGCACTTTATGAGGTTTCAACCGCTCCATTCCTCAGCATCCAGCGCGACTGTCCACAACAGCACCACTCTTGAACTGGTACAACTGACAGGCCCCAGCGGACAGGGACGCGCCGTACGCTGCCTTGTGGGTTTTTCGGTGGTTTATGGCGACGCTCATCTTGGCATCGCACTTCGCGTATTCAGGCTTTGTGCGACATGGCTTGGGCACAAGGAATCGGTCGGGACTATCCACGGCACATCGTTTTCTGATGACGTGTGCTTTCGTCAGCCTCTTCTGTTCATTTGCAAGTCCAAAGACAAGCAGCGAAACCGCGCACGACTCCTCTGCGGTTGCTGACTCCCTTGTCATCGAGAATAATGGCTCGCCGGTTGAAATCGATGGAAAGCCGATTCTTTTGATTTACGCACCCATTGGAGGTTTCAGTCCACAAGATCGAGCGAACGCCATCCAAAGGCGCATCATCGCCCTCAGCGTCAACAACAACGCCAATACGGTGATCGAAACCATCCACGCGGAAGACCGTGGCACGTGGACAGAAATACTCGCCGGCAACAACCGCATTATGGGCATCACGGAGGCTGACGCGAAGGCTGCAGAGCGTCCGCGAGCTGAATTGGCCGAAGAGTACACCGAAGTCCTTCGCCTGGTCGTGAAACAGTACCGTGAGGACCACACTTGGCAGCGCTATTGGTGGGGAGTGCTTTACACGGCTTTAGCCAGCGTCAGCATTGTTGTTTTGCTGGTCATCATTTTCTTTATTCGGCGAAGGGCGAGATCCAAGATAGAACAATGGCTGGCTCGCCGCGAAGGCGAGGGAGCACCCTTATCAGTCGCCCTGCGACTCAGGCGATACCTCGGGCCGCCATTCACCGCCATATTTCGTACGTTTTTTTGGATCATTGTCCTCGGGCTTTTGCAGAGCTATGTGACTCTGGTTTTGCGTTTCTTTCCGTCCACCAAATACACCTCATATCGCATCACCAACTGGCTGTTTTCGGAATTTGCAGCATTCGGAAGCAGCTGCGTCGGTTACATCCCGAACCTGTTCCTCATTCTGTGCATTTGCCTAGTCACTTCCTATCTCATCAAACTCAATCACTTCATCTTTCAGGAAATCAGCAACCAAAGAATCACCATCCGTGGCTTTTACCCCGACTGGGCAGAGCCGACTGCTAAACTGACACGAACTTTGATCCTCGCAGCCGCTGTGATTGTGGCGTTCCCTTATCTTCCCGGATCCGAAAGCCCTGCATTTAAGGGCATCTCTGTATTCCTTGGAGTCCTGCTATCACTCGGATCTACTTCGGCTGTAGCGCACGCCGTAGCCGGCACCATTCTCACTTATATGCGCGCTTTTCAGGTTGGAGACTTTGTAAGGATCGGAACCGACGTTGGGGAGGTAATGGAAAAGACATTACTCGTGACTCGCATTTGCACTCAGAAGAAAGAGGTCGTCACGATTCCTAACGGCACAGTTTTGGGTGGCGTAGTGATCAACTACAGCGCTGAAGCCCGACAAAAAGGTGTGATTTTCCATACCACGGTGACGATTGGTTACAACGCACCGTGGCGACAGGTTCACGAGTTGCTGATTTCTGCCGCTCTAGCTACCGAAGGTGTGCTCCCGGAACCCGCCCCATTCGTAGTGCAAACCGCACTGAACGACTTTTATGTCGCCTACGAACTGAACGCATACACGGTCAATCCCAAGAACATGCAGAACATATACTCGAGCCTTCACCAGAATATACAGGACAAGTTCAATGAGGCTGCGGTCGAGATCAACTCTCCACACTACACTTCGCTACGGGACGGCAATCGGACCACCATTCCGGAAAGCTATCTGCCTAGCAACTACCAGAATCCCGTGTTCGCAATTCAGGAAGTGAATGGCTTGCAGATGTCGCCCACCGAGGTAAAGCACCTGTGAGACAAGCAGAGCAGAGCACCGCGTCAACGGTGTCCAGCGGGTCATGGAATGCCCAAAGCATCTTCGCTGGCAGCCAGTCTGCGCGCGATCGAAGCCCGCAAATTCGGCCTCCACGGCATTCGATGTTGAGGAAGCGCAAATGATTCTGCGAGCGTTGAAAGCCTTAGCGCCTTGCGCTGTCGTGCTCTTATCCCTCGTCACCTGTCGTGCACAAGGGCCGACGGCTCAACAACACGACGTGATGAGGCAACTCAGCCAGGCTTTCGAGCGAGTTGTCACCAGAGTGGCGGCTGCGACGGTCACCTTGGATGTTGTGGCCTATGTGCGTCCGGATGAAGATGACAATAATTCTAGTTCCGCGCAGCATGACCGCCAACAGCTATCGAAGGCCCACACAATCGGGTCAGGCGTCATCGTCGATACGAGCGGTTACATAATCACAAATGCGCACGTGATCGAAGGAGCTCGGATCGTGCGGGTCACACTTGATGAAACGCTTCGATCGTCCCATGCACATACGGTCGGTGAGCTCACCAGCATCACATTTGATGCACGGGTTGTGGGAGTATTCGAAGAGGCGGACCTGGCTCTCGTAAAAATAGACGAGAATGGTTTACCAGCTATTTCTTTCGCGAACTCCGACGAGGTTCGATCTGGGCAATTGGTATTCGCAGTGGGAAGTCCGGAAGGTTTCAAGAACTCGGTTTCCATGGGCGTGGTCAGCGCGGTTGGTCGTTACAGTGAAAGCAATGAAGGCAGCAGTTTCATACAGACTGATGCGGCCATAAGCCACGGCAGTAGCGGCGGTGCTCTGGTCGATACTAACGGCGACCTGGTCGGCATAATTTGCTTTATGGTGACCGTGCACGATGCTAACCAGAGACTGGGCTTTGCCCTGGCAAGCAAGGTTGTGCGGTCGGTTTTCGAAGAACTGAAAACTAGTGGCCACGTCACTTACGGCGACATTGGGATTAAGGTTCAAAACGTGACGCCGACTCTCGCTCGAGGACTTCACCTCTCACAGGACTGGGGAGTGATCGTTTCCGATGTCTCTCCGGGAAGCTACGCGGAAAAAGCCGGTGTCAAAGTTCAAGACTTGATTTTGGCGATGGACGGACAACCGTTGGCAACCGTGCCTCAGTTCATTGCAACCCTCTATGGCAGGCGAGCTGGAAGTCACGTTCACATCGATCTCGTGCGTGGATCGCGGCATCTTGCCTTGACGGTCTCAGTCGCTGAGCGCGAGCGCCTTCCTGACGCGGAGACACTCCCGGATCCAACGGACTTGGAGCGCGGGCTGGTTGCGAGACTCGGCGTGGTATGCACTCCTCTCGACCGGCACCGAGCTCCCTCACGAACGCTACTGCGCTCCAGCTCCGGCCTTGTTGTGATTGCTAAATTATCCGGAACCGATGTCGATGCCGAGTTGAGGCCGGGTGATGTGATTCGTTCCCTGAACGGAACGGCGGTGACTAGTGTTGAGGGCTTACGATCCGCGCTTGACAAATTGAGCCCTGGTACCAGTGCGGTCCTACAGATCGAACGACAGCATCGATTCGAGTACATCCCTCTAGAAATCGACTGAGCATGGCCAAGACCTGGCGAAATCGCCGAATAAGCGCGAGTGGCATTCGTCCCTCGCAATTTGAATGCGATCGGCCTTGCGGCTGAGAGCTTTTCCTGCCCAAAACAGCTAGACGTTGCGCGGAAGGATGGACGGGTGGGGTCTCGGGGTGGGGTCTCGGGACTTCGCGACTGGGAGATTTTCCGCGGACAACTCCCTCAGAGCGACGGACAAAACCTCAATTGCACAATTCGGTCAGACCGCAATCAAATGGTGTCTGATCGCATACTGCACCAGTTCGGCATTGCTCTTAGCGTTAAGAACTTCCATGATGCGGTATTTGTGAAAGGCCACGGTGCGAGTTGTAAGGTTTAACACGCCGGCGACTTCCTTCATGCATTTCCCTTCGGCCAGCAGTTGAAGCACTTCTCGCTGCCTGTCCGTCAGTTTTTGGCCTTCCTCAACCAGCTTTTTGTCCTGGCGCAGCAGGAAATCGACTGTATCCTTCGCGATCATGGGAGATAAGTAGGATTTATTCCGCAAAACCTCTCGCACAGCGATAGCCAGCTCCGTGGCTGCACACGTCTTCAGCAAATACCCTGATGCCCCACGGCGAAATGCCTCAGCTGCCAGATCGGCATCGTGGTTCATGGTCAGGTAGACCAACTTCACTCCGGGCAGTAGCTCCTTGATTTGCTGGCCTGCATCCAAGCCGTTTAGGAGCGGCATGGAAACGTCCACAATGATAAGGTGAGGTCTTAATTCAACCGCAGCCCGAACCAGAGATCGTCCATCGCCGACGGTGCCAACGACATCATAGTCAACTTCGAGAAGTTTTTTGCAGGCCTCGGCGACCAGGGTGTGATCGTCAGCGATGAGGATTCGTGGAAGATTTCTCCTGATCATACCTCGTACTCCTATCGGAAGTGTTAACCGTCGACCAAAAATAAGTTCCGCGGGACATGGGAGAGACAAATTGATTTGACCAGCAACATTTTGACGCTGGAACCTGGTTTCTACTCGAAGAAAACTCCTGCGTCTGTGCTTTCAACTCAACGTCGAACGCTTCCAATACGCAGTCCTAGACTACCACTGCTCTTTACATCGGACCTCTAGTAATTTTACTAGCCAAGCCACCCCGCCCTGGTGGGAAATTGAGCGTTCGCGTGCTGTCTGTTTCGACAGGGAGAGGGTTCAGTGGCCCAGGCCCTTTCTGGTTTGCCTTGTTCCGGTGAAAGAAGGGTTCGAGACGGCTGAAGCGGAAACGCTGGCCTTCCCGAACCCCTGCTGAATCATGAGGTTTTGCGAATCAGTCCCAGTCCGATCGAGGATAGGAAAAAGAGGCTGCCTAGCAACCCGATGAGTGGCAGCGCGCTTCCGGTCTTCGGCAGTTCTGGAGCAGCAGCGGCCGGCGCCGGCGCCGGTTCTGCTACGGCAACCAAGATCGGTACGTCGGGCGGTGGCGGTGGTGGTGGTGGCGGCATCGAGCCGGTTAGCTGTTTTTGACGCTCGACCACACTTACGGGTTCTTCCACGACCTTGGTGGCTGAGACTCTCATCCCCTTTTTCAAACCCCAAGCATCCATTTGCTGTCCATCAACCGTGAACTTTTGGCCTTTAGGAATCTTGAACTGCTGGTTGGTGCCGTCTTCCAGAGTCAGAATCACGGAGCTCGGAGGGGAAATGTGCCACACTTTTCCCGTCACCGTTTTCACCGTAGTGATGGTTTGCGGAGTTGTTGTCGTCGTGATCGTGCGCTGCAGCTTCATTCCTGGCTTCAGATCGTGGATCCCGAGTTCCCGACCATCAACATTAACCTTCGCGCTTTCGGGAACGTTGGCAACATGGCGGATCGTGCCGTCGTCCATTTTCACCACCAGGTCGTTGCCCTGAACAACGACAACTTCACCTCGCTCCACAGTTACCTCGTGGGCGGCTTGTCCGCTCGTCGTGTCGGTTGTTGTTTTCACCTGTGCGCTCATGCTTATCGCAAAGGCAAAACACATCACCCCCACCGCAAGCACTAGCCACACTCGTGTCCATCCAGTTGCTGAGTTCATCGTGTTTTCTCCTTAGTAGTAACCTTTGCTATCGTGGATTTAAGTTCATGGTGCTGTTTCAGTCCCAAGACATGGTCACTTTCTATCGTTCAATTGTTCTGAGCTTGCAGCTTTGATCCGCTGCCGCGTTCGACTCCGCCGTCCCCGGCAGTCCTGACGGATGCCTGAACGATGTAGCGTTGAGGCGCACTCCCGATGAAATAGAACGGATAGCAGGTGACTAGAGTTAGCGATCGCCCCGGTCGCGTCTGAAGGACAGATACATCCTTAGGAGTCACGAGTACGATCTGATCAACGGTATAGACATCTTTTCGGCTGGCGGTTACCAGTTCGATCGTGTCCCCGGGCCCGATATCCTTCAGTACGCGAAAGAACCCGTCACGATGACCCGCAATCCCAATATTTCCTTCCGCCCCGGGACGACCGGTGCCCTGAATGTGACCTACGCCTCGGTTAAGGGTCAGATCATCAGTTCCCTCAAGCACCGGCGCCTCGAGGTTGAGCTTGGTGATACGCAAAATCGCCAAGGGTGGGTCGAAGTGCTCAGCAAGACTCTGTTCATATGCGTCGATCCGCTTCTGCGCCCACAATTTGAAATCCACCTTCAGCCCAGACGCTGAAAGAACCACTTCGGCCTTCTCGGCGTGGGTTTTCGCTTCGAGATCCTTGAAGCGACTCACTTCCACCCGAGACATGATCGCCTGATGGATATACGCGCCCGCAAAAATGCCGAGCAACATCAGTCCAACGATGAGCGACAAGCGCTGAATCCAGCCCAAGATTCTCATTTCCCAAGCACCTGGTGATCGTTCGCTACGGTCCGAGTAGGGCGTCGATAAGCATCAAGCAGGGCGATTTGTCGACTACCGCATCGGTACCCCGGAAGTGTAGGTAGGCTAGACCCTGGTTCGTAACTGTCAGTAGTAACAGTGCAAAAGGACCCCAACCTCCCTCACGGCAAGGCGAGTGTGCGATTTTCAAGTTGAATGTTCGTGGTGTCAATTCTGTAAGGATTGCCAGTTGAGTCGGTCCCCAGCTGGCCGTACAAGGGAGCGTGTGTAGGCATTGGTGCACCTACAATGCTCAATCAAGATCAACACATCGGTGGCAAGGCGGTCCACATTCGTGATTGCTACGTCTGGGCAGAAATCTTCTACCTAGATTCACCAACGGACTACCGTGAATACCTACCGCACCAACCCCAGCCACGCGCCATACCCGGCGGTGATCTTGTCATGCTGGATGGGTCGAGTAAGGATTCGAATTTCAATCTACAGGGAGGGTGGGCAATTGCCCGCCCGTTTCTCGTCGTTTCTGGCGTGGTTCTGTGCCTCATGCTTTACCTTTGGTCATAGCTAAAATTCCCTACCGGCTAGCAAATCGCGAGACAGTTTTACAGAATTGAGTTCCTCAACATCGCCTAATCGCCATCACCAGCCAGAAGGGTTTTGAGAAGCTCTTGCGAGTCCAGTCGAGCGAGAGGTTCCTCAGAACTTCGGTGGCCGAGGTGACGGCTCAATGCACGACAACAAGTTTTGGCTGATTTCCGCAGCTAAGGAACAGGCGGCCAGAACCTTGTCGGAGGGGTAGCGGTTCTGGCCGCCGTATGGAAGGGCTCGTGCAACTCTTCAGTTGCTGAGCTTAGTGTGGTATGCAATTACGAAATTACCCGACACTTCAGTTCTGTCACCTGTCAAAGTAGACAGAAAAGCATCCCTAATTGCCAGCCCTCGGACTGGAGAGTCATCACTGCTGCTGCGAAACGATTGCACTGGTTTTCAGGTGGTTTCGCTTCAAGAGCTCATCGCGGCTATCAGGTCATGCGCTGGGGCTCAGACGATTCTGCATCCACATGGAACGGCACGCGTGCTCGAATGATGGTTCCTTGTCGAGCGCGGATTCGATTGACATTGATCCGTTCGCCAATTGCAGTCTCTCCCGCATACTGATCAGTCCCAGTCCGCGACTGCCCATAGCCTCCACCGGGTCGAATCCGGTTCCGGCATCAGTCACCGTGAGATAGATTGCGCCTGGTGCACCACGCAATTCGATTTTGAAGTCTTGGGCATGGCTATGCTTCACCGCGTTCTGAAGGGCTTCCTGCAGGACACGGAACAAGGCCAGCGAAACCTTGCTGGGGAAGTTTGCGGGTATATCGAAGTGTGAGAACTCCACCCGCACTTCTTCACCACACGTGGGTTGCTCGCTGACACCAATGTGGCCAACGACTGGCTGCGGATGGTCATGACTTCCGGAAGGTCGGCGGGTCTAGCATTGATATAAAGCTTTATAGCATCGAAGTGCTAGGTAGAACGACTGTACGCTAGCCTACGAAGGATCCCCAACACCCCAATGGCCCATTTCGGGAATAGTCCACCCATCGTCACGGTTGTGAAGCAGCACGGCAGCCGGCGAGGAACGACCCCTCAGTACTTCTGTGCGATCCACCGGTAGTTCCAGTCCGGAGCTTTGTATCCCTTGGGTTTTTGCCTCCCCGGAAGTACCACTTTCTCCATCGGAACTTTCTTCCATGGGACAACACTGAGTAGATGAGCGATGCAATTCAGTCGAGCGCGCTCTTTGTCGTCGGTCTGAACGCAATACCAGGGAGATTGTTGGGTGTCGGTAGCTGCAAACATTGCATCACGTGCTCGCGAGTAGTCGTACCAGCGACGGTGCGATTCAAGGTCCATCGGGCTCAGTTTCCACCGCCGCATCGGGTCCTCGATACGCCTGAGAAACCGCTTGTGTTGTTCCTGTTCCCCAACCTCAAACCAGTACTTGGCAAGAATGATGCCATTGTTCTTCATCAGAGACTCAAAACCTGGACACATACGCAGGAAATCGGCGTATTGCTTGTCCGTGCAAAAGCCCATTACATGCTCGACTAAGGCACGGTTATACCAGCTGCGATCGAAAAGCACTACTTCACCTGCAGCCGGCATTTCTTTCATGTAGCGTTGGGCATACAGCTGTGATTTTTCCCGTTCGGTCGGGGCCGGCAAAGCTACGTGGCGAAACACCCGGGGACTGACGCGCTCCATGATGCGGTGGATCACTCCACCCTTCCCTGCCGCGTCCCGACCCTCGAACACAACCACGATCTTGGCGCCGCTGTTTCTCACCCATTCCTGCATTTCGACCAGCTTGGTTTGCAGCTTTCGTAGTTCTCGCTCGTACTTTTTCTTTTTGATCGCGGTTGGCTTCTGATTGTTCTTATCTCCGTTCTTCTCTTCCGGCACTGGCGCCTCCCTGTTAGCAGCGCAGACAACAGCTTCGGTGAGTAGTTTGCCGGTCAGAACACATACGCGTTAACTGGCAGTTCTGTCAGTTCTCCGAAGTTGCACCCAAAAGGAAGATCTACCTCGAACGCTTCCGATGGCAGCGATGGTGTGCGGATCTCGTTATGAGTCGATCGGAGCGTCGTTGGTATGAGTGCATCTAACAGCCTCACTCATTTCGCTAGCACCCCTGCGATTTTTCTTCTGTCGTTGCTGCTGCTGTTATCCCCAGCCGTCTGGCCTCAAGTTGCCGTTCCTAGCGCCCCTGTCGCTGAGGCAAAGCCCGAACCAGCGAAGGACCCCCTCGGCCGCACCACACCCCGCGGCGCAGTCCTGGGTTTTCTCAACGCTGCCCGGAAAGGCAACACTGAAATCGCAGTCCTGTACTTGAATACTCCCCTGCGAGGCCCCGATGCAGCAGATTTGGCGCGTCAGCTTGCTGTGGTCCTGGATCGTCGTCTGCCTGCTCGGCTCAATTTGCTCAGCGACAAGCCCGAGGGCGCCATACCCGATCCTCTCAATCCCGATGAAGATTTGGTCGGTACCATCACCACTGCCAAGGGCGATCTCGACATTTTCGTCGAACGCGTCGATCGTGGGAAGTTGGGAAAAACCTGGCTTTTCTCTCGAAAGACCCTGCAGGCGATTCCGGATGTTTTTCAGGAAATAGGCAGGCCCCCCGTGGAGGAAATTCTCCCGGAATTCCTGGTCAACCGTCGATTGGCCAAAATTCCGCTGTTTGAGTGGCTGACGCTTTTTGTCGGACTGCCATTTCTCTACATGTTGACCGGCCTGCTGGATCGGCTCAGTGGCTTGGCTCTCAGGGCATTCCGTCGCCGCCTTCTCCGAGATGCAAATGCGCAGACTCCTCGAGTCTTGCCGACGCCACTTCGCCTCCTGCTTCTTGCCCTCTCCATCCGCTGGTTGTTATCAACCGTTGGCCTCTCACTTTTGGCGCGGCAGTTCTGGTCCACCACCGCCCTGATGATTGCGAT
>Ga0210399_10002143_pt1 | contig 15361 bp, 10 predicted proteins | sample IncBWC14MmetaG_FD_150865 | JGI IMG/M metagenome (GOLD analysis project Ga0210399, IMG submission 150865) | Forest soil microbial communities from Barre Woods Harvard Forest LTER site, Petersham, Massachusetts, United States - Inc-BW-C-14-M | ecosystem: Environmental > Terrestrial > Soil >...
GAAGCCTTCTTCAAGGCAACGCTGAAGGCCGATCGCGTCTTCATCTTCGACCATACCGTGCGCAAGCGGGTCGAAGGCGCGCAGGACATTCGCGGCGCCGGCCCGCGGCAGCCCTCGACAAACGTCCATGTCGATCAAACTGAGCGCTCCGGCGCGAACCGCGTACGCGAGCATCTGCCGGATCAGGCGGAGGAGCTTCTCAAGGGGCGCGTGCAGGTCATCAATCTATGGCGGCCGATCCGGGGACCGGTGCGGGACGCGCCGCTCGCGATGTGCGACGGTCAAAGCGTCGCGCCCGCCGATCTCGTCGCTTCCGACTTGATCTATCCGAACCGGAACGGCGAAAATTATACCGTAAAATACAATCCCAACCACCGCTGGCTCTACATTCCGGAGATGACGGCGGACGAGGCGCTGCTGTTGAAGTGCTACGATTCGGCGACCGACGGCCGCACTCGCTTTGTGCCGCATACTGCGTTCATCGATCCGACAACTCCACCTGACGCGCCGCTGCGCGAAAGCATCGAACTAAGGACGCTGGTATTTCACCGGCACTGATCCAGGCGGGAGCTGCGCACTTCAGCGCGTCTGCCCTTGGAGCGACCGCGCCGATCCGGTACAAGGCGTGAATGAACAGAAAAATCGACCCGATCACACGGTCCGTCGTTCAACACCGCCTCAGCTCGATCGTGCAGGAGATGGGCGAGGCGATGCTTCGCACTTCCTACTCGCAGATCCTCAATTCCAGCCGCGATTTTTCATTGGCGGTTTGCGACACGCGGGGCCGCCTGATCGCGCAAGCCGATCACATCCCCGTTCATGTCGGAGCGCTGCCCTGGGCCACGCTTGCGGTCGAGGAGAGGTTTTCAGGCGACATCAGGCCCGGCGACGTGATTCTGCTCAACGATCCCGATCATGGCGGCAGTCATCTGCCTGATCTCACCGCATTCGTGCCGATCTTCGACGGCGATAAGCGCCTGCTTTGGACCATCGTTCGCGCCCATCAAAGCGACATCGGCGGTGCGACGCATGGCGGCTATAATCCTGCCGCGACCGAAATCTGGCAGGAGGGCCTACGCGTCCCGCCGATCAAGCTTTATGAGGCGGGTCGGCTGCGCGACGATTTGCTGGACCTCTTGGCGCTCAATGTCCGCAACGCCAGGGAGTTCCGCGGCGATCTCGCCGCGATGGTTGGGGCTGCGCATCTCGGCGAGCGGCGGCTGGCGCGGCTGTTCGCCGAGTTCGGCGAGCCGGTTGTTGCGGCCGCGATGGAGGCGATCCTCGACGCCACCGAGGAGCAGACGCGCGCCGTGGTCGCGACCTGGAAGGACGGCGTATTTTACGGCGAAGCCTTTCTCGACGATGACGGCCATGGCCGCAGCGACATTCGCATCGCCGCAAAGGTTACCAAGAAGGGTAGCGACATCGAGGTCGATCTGTCCGAATCGGATCCGCAGTCGACCAGCTTCGTCAACTCCTCGCATGCCAACATGCAGGCCGCGGTCGCGATGGCCTTTGCCTATCTGATCGACGCCGACATTCCGAAAAACACCGGCGCATTGCGTCCGCTCCAGGTGATCGCAAAGCAGGGGACCGTGGTCTGGGCCGATCCGGGCCGGCCGGTGACGCTTTGCACCAGCCATCCGTCGAACGAGATTGTGGAGGCCATCGTCAAGGCGTTGTCGGCGTCCTGCCCGGATCGCGCGATGGCAGGATGGGGCCGCAGATTCCGGATCGCGATCCAGGGCGAAGACCCGCGGACGGGGCGGAATTTCATCTGGCACATGTTTCAGGCGCGCCCGGGAGGCGGTGCGTCATCCGGCGGCGACGGCTGGTCCTCGATCGGGGAATGGCACACGGTCGGCGGCATCAAGTTCGGCAGCATTGAAGTCGCCGAGGTGCGTTTTCCCTTGCATTTCCGCCATCATGAATTCCGCGCTGGATCGGGCGGCGACGGCCAGTTCCGCGGCGGTCTCGGCGTCGCGCTCGATCTCGTGCTGGAAACCGAAAAGCCCGCGCGCGGCAATACCGCAGGCGATGGCGCGCGCCACGGGCCCTGCGGAATGCTGGGCGGCAAGGACGGCGAACCGCATCGCTATTGCCTGTTGTCCGAAGGGCGTGAATCGCGCGTGTTGCGCACCAAGGAAGTCGGTATCGAAATCCGTCCCGGCGATTGCCTTGAGATACGCTCTTCCGGCGGTGGCGGCTGGGGAGTGCCCGCGCGGCGATCGGAGCACGCTCGCCGGCGCGATCGTGAGCAGGGGCTGATGTTAGAATCGGACCACTAGCGATGTTCACGATCGGGGTTGACGTCGGCGGTACTTTCACCGACCTGGTCGCGAGCGATGAGGCGGGCCACGCCGTGTTCGCCAAGGCGCAGTCGACGCCCGAGGATCAGTCGATCGGCGTGATGGCGGGGCTGGAAGAACTTGCAAGGCGGCTGAAGTTGAGCCGCGGCGAATTGCTCGCCGCGACCGCGCGCCTGGTGCACGGAACGACGGTCGCGACCAACGCGCTGTTGGAGCGAAAGGGCGCCAAGGTCGCGCTGCTGACCACCGAAGGCCATCGCGACGTCATCGAGATGCGCGAGGGCCTCAAGCCGAACCGCTACGATCTCCGCTCGCCACCGGCGGAGCCGCTGGTGCCGCGCGAGCTCCGCCTCGGAATTTTGGAACGGTTGAAGGCGAACGGCGATGTGCTGATTCCGCTTGAGAAGAAATCGCTGGATGAGGGCCTAGCTGCCATCCAAGAATCCGGCACGACCTCGGTCGCGGTCTGCTTTCTGCATTCCTACCTCAACCCCGGTCACGAACTCGCGGCAGTCGAGCGTCTGGCCGAGGCGCTGCCCGGTGTCAGCGTCTCGCGCTCGAGCGACGTGCTGCCGCAGATCAAGGAATATGAGCGCGTCTCGACCACGATCGTGAACGCCTATGTCGAGCCGGTGGTGCGGCGCTATCTGACCAATCTCAGCCGGCGCCTGGTCGATGCCGGATTCAAGGGCAGTCTCTTTATCGTGCTGTCGCATGGCGGCATGGCGCCGGTCGGGGAAGCCTCGCGGCTGGCCGCCGGCACCGTGCTGTCGGGACCCGCCGGTGGCGTATCCGGCGCTCGCCGCTGCGCCGAGCTGCTCGGCATTGCCGATCTTGTGCCGTTCGACATGGGCGGCACCAGCACCGACATCTCGCTGATATCGGGCGGCCAGGCATCGCTTTCCGCCGACGGCATGCTGGCCGGACAGCGCATCGCGCTACGGAGCCTCGATATCGCGAGTATCGCGGCCGGCGGCGGGTCGATCGCCCGCGTCGATGCCAGCGGAACACTTCACGTCGGGCCGGAAAGCGCGGGCTCGGTTCCGGGCCCGGCCTGTTACGGCGATGGCGGCCTAGCCGCGACCGTCACCGATGCCAACGTCGTCCTCGGCTATCTCGATCCCTCCGCCTTCATGGGAGGCAAGCGTCCGCTCGACCGCGCCGCCGCCAAGGCCGCCATCGATCGGATCGCAACATCGCTGGGGCTGTCCCGGCTGGAAGCCGCTGCCGGCATCTACCGGATGATCAATTTGAAGATGGCCGACGGCATCCGCCTGATGACCTTGCGGCGCGGCGTCGATCCGCGTCGGTTCGCGCTCTTGAGTTTCGGCGGCGCGGCGGGCCTGCACGCGGCGCAAGTCGCGCGCGAACTCGAGATTTCGCGCATCATCGTGCCAGCGGTGGCCTCGGTGCTGTCGGCATGGGGCATGCTGACCAGCGATTTGCGCTACGAGGTGAGCCGCACGCATTATGGTGCGGGATCGCGCATTGCGGCGATTGAGGTTCGCACAATGTTTGCGGAGTTGGAGCGGCAGGCCGCCGGGCGGCTTCGCTCCTGGTTCGACGGGCCGATCGCGACCGAGCGGTCGGCCGAGATGCGTTACGGCGAGCAGATTTTTGAAATCGATGTGCCCCTGAGTGACGTCGATTGGACGGCGCCCGATCTCATCGATCAGATCGAGAACCGTTTTCACCGTCGCCACGAGGAGCTTTACACCTACGCCTCGCCCGGTCAGGAGGTCGTCTTCGTCAATGCACGCGTCGCGGCGGTCGGCCAGGTATCAAGGCGCGGCATGGACGCAAGCGCAGCGCAACCGGGGCAGGCTTGCGCGGCACACGCCTCGCGGCAGGCGTTGTTCGGCACGTGGCGCGATATTCCGGTTTATTCGTTCGACGCCCTGTTGCCGGGGCATTCGCTTACCGGTCCGGCGATCATCGAGGCGGAGACGACGACCGTGCTGGTCGACACCGGCGACCGCGTCAGCGTGAACGCGCTGGGCTGGCTGGACATCACACTGCGCGATGGACAGACTTGAGGATGCGAACAATGGACTTTGAGACTCTGGTGCAAACTCGCCGGCGCGATCGCCGACACGACAGCTTATGATCTCGCCAAGGCTCTCCGGGAATGGCCCCATTGATCGGCCCTCATGGCCAAACGGATCATCCTTGCCAGGTCGGCCCGGCTATAGGGCTTGGCGAGCAATAATACGTCCCGGTCGAGCCGGCCGTCTTGGTCCATCGCGTCTTCGGCAAATCCAGATGTGAACAAGACGTTCAGTGTGGGTCTTAGTTTCAGGGCTTCGATCGAAAGCTCTCGGCCATTCATCGAACCAGGCATGATCACGTCGGTGAAGAGAAGATCGATCGAATCCGAGCTCCGCAGCACCGACAGCGCTTCCTGGGCGTTACCCGCCGAAAGTGTCGTGTAGCCGAGGCTCTGGATCTGGGTGATGACGTAGGTGCGCACCAGCGCATCGTCTTCGACGATCAGAATTGTTCCATGCCCGCCTCTCGGGGATTGAGAAACCCTCGAATCCATGGCGGACATGGCCGTGCCCTCGATTTGAGGAAGGTAGATCCGGACTGTCGTGCCGCGTCCTTTCTCGCTCTCAATGGCGATGTGCCCGCCCGATTGCTTGACGAAGCCGTAGACCATGCTCAGCCCGAGGCCCGTTCCCTTGCCCACTTCCTTGGTCGTAAAGAAAGGATCGAATACTTTTGGAAGATCAGGCCCGGCAATGCCGTGGCCTGTATCGCCGATCGAGATCGTTACGTATTTTCCGGCGGCAAGCCCGTCGCAGGTTTTCGCGTCTTCGTCGCTCAGCTCGATGTTTCCGGTCCGGAGCAGCAGATTGCCGCCGTTGGGCATGGCGTCGCGCGCGTTAAGGGCAAGATTGAGCACGGCCGTCGTGAGCTGGTTCGGATCGACCAGGGCTGCCGCGACCTGGCCTCCCGGCACGAAATCGATATTGATGAGCCCGCCAATCGTCGGCTTTAGAAGCTCGATGGCTTTTAACATCAATCGATTGACGTCGACGTCGATCGGCTGAAGCGGCTGCTTGCGGGCGAAGGCCAAGAGGTGCTGCGTCAAAGCGGCGCCGCGGGCGGCAGCGTCGGCGATGAGCTTTGCGATCTCCGCAAGGTCCGGGCTATTTTCCACCGCTTCGCCCAGGATCTCGATCGTTCCTGTGATCACCGTCAGAATATTATTGAAGTCATGGGCGATCCCGCCCGTGAGTTGCCCGATGGCTTCCATCTTCTGGGCCTGCCTGATCTGGGTCTCGGTTGCCTCGGTCTCCTGAAACCGCTGCAGCAGCGTCTCGGATGCGCGTCGGTGCTTTCCTTCCTCTTCGAGGGCCACGTGGGCTTCGCGAAGTTGCTCCGCCGTTGGAATGGCGAGAATCTTTGGTATCAGCGGCCAAAGCATTACAGCCGTGACGATTGACGCCGCCGCTGTGATCGCCTTGACGATGCCTTCGATGCCGTAAATCGGCACCCACAGCGTGTAGATCGAAAACACATGGGTGAGCCCGCATGCCAGGATGAAGGTGGCAAACGCCCACGCGACCCAGCCGAACTGGAAGTCCCGCCGTTTTGAGACGAGAATCGCAAGCGCAAACGGAATCGAGAAATACGAGGTCGCGATGACGGCGTCGGATAACACGTGAAGCCAGATCAATTCCGGCTCCCACAGCAGGCAGATTCCGTGAGGGGAAAGTGTGGACGAATCCAGCAGGCGTTCGAAAAAGGACCACATCATTGCCTCCGAAAATTTCGGCTATGCTGCTGAACGGACCCAACGAATCGGTGGAATCATTATAGCCCGGAGCCCTCGATCCAGGTCCGGCCCTAGGCCAGATAGTGCTGGAATACCAACTAATGCACGCTAGCGTGCTTAAGGTTGCAAGGAGACGCTACGTCTCGGGTTCTCATCGCCGGCCGTCTTGCGACCGCGTCAGCGTGAACGCGCTGGGCTGACTGGATATAACGCTGCGCCGTCCTCGATGAACAACCCTGGCGCGGCTAGTTGAATGCCATGCCGCCGCTCATCGCAACGGTCTGCCCGGTCATATAGGGATTGTCGAGAAGCATCATGACGGCCTGTGCGACCTCACAGGTCTTGCCGAAGCGGCCCAGCGGAATCCGGCTCACGAGATCTTGCTGTCCCTGCATCATGTCGGTTTCAATCAGGGAGGGCGCGACCGCGTTGACGGTGATGCCCTCTTTCACGAGGCGTGCGGCGTAACCGCGCGTCAGTCCCTCGACGCCGGCCTTCGACGCATTGTAGTGCGGCCCGATCGCGCCGGCGCCTCTGGCGGCGCCAGAGGAGATGTTGACAATGCGGCCCCACTTGCCGGCTCGCATCATCGGCAATGCAGCCTGGGTGCATAGGAAAACCGACTTCAAGTTGATCGCGATGGTTTGATCGAAGTCGGCTTCCGAGAGATCGTCGATGCCGCGCGTGATCGCGATCCCGGCATTGTTGATCAGGATGTCAATCGGTCCAAGCTCTGATTTCACCCGTTCCACCATTTTGGCGACGGCATCGGTTTGCGAGACGTCTGCCGCTACGGCGAGGGCACGTCCGTCCGCCTTGGCTATCGCTTCGACGAGCGCGGCCGCTTCGCCCGCGCGTTGCCGATAATTGAGCGCGACCGCCGCGCCCGCGCGCGCCAATGCTGTCGATATCGCCGCGCCGATACCGCGCGAGCCGCCGGTCACCAGCGCAGTGCGTCCCTGCAGCGTACCTGCCGTCATCGAAATCTCCGATTCGGATACGGTGTTGAAGGTGGTTCGTGGAAACCAATAGATATGCACGTTGAACGACGTTGCAACCGCCCCGCATCGTTGGTGCCTCAAGGCGGCAACCGAGCAACGACCGGACCCGCTCGCGCGGCTTGAACGATCGGAAGCCGCCCGCTACGCTCGCCCCCAACATTGCCGAGGGAGCAAGGAGTGGAAACGAGAAAATGAAGCAGATCAGGATCGGCGACGTCACTATCGACGCGGTGATCGAGCGCGAGGGCCCATGGCGGCGGCCGCAGGACTTCTTCCCCGCCTATGACGAGGCGGTCTTCAAGCGTCATTTGCCCTCGATGGAGCCCGAAGCGTTCGACACGGCGCTGGGAATGATGGTCATCACCTATCAGACTTTCGTGGTGCGCACGCCGCGTTATACGATCCTGGTCGATACCTGCACCGGCGAGGACAAGGGCCATCCGCCACCGTTCGATTTTCCCGGCAAAGAGCGCTGGCGCAATGAGCTGTTCGCGCTCGGCATCAGTTACGAAAAGGTGGACTATGTGTTTTGCACCCACCTTCATATCGATCACACCGGCTGGAACACCACATTACGAGACGGCCGCTGGGTGCCGACATTCCCGAATGCGAAGTACATCTTTCACAAGCGCGAATATGCGGTGTGGGAAGCCGAGCATAAGAAGGGCGCCAACCCGCCCGGCACGGTGTTCCGCGACAATTGCCTGCCCATCGTGGAAGCCGGCCAGGCGCTGCTGGTCGATGACGATTACGCGCTGGACGACACCATGACCCTGACGCCGACGCCGGGACATTCGCCCTGTCATTGCTGCGTCAACATTTTCTCGAAAGGCAAGCGCGCGGTAGTGGCCGGCGACTTGATGCATCACGTGATCCAGTGCCGCGAACCCGACTGGTCGGCGAAGCCCGACTGGGATCCAAAACAGTCGGCGGTGTCGCGGCGAAGATTTTTTGCCTCCGTCGCGAACACCGATACGCTGATACTGCCGATCCACTTCCCGGCGCCGACCGCGGGCTTGCTGGTCGCCGACGGCGAGCGGTTCAATTACCGATTCAAGCGCGAATAGGCAGAGCAGATCGCTACGCGGCCCTGATATTGAACAGCTTCGCTGCGGTGCGGCCGAGGATATCTGCCCTCTGGTCTTCGGTGAGCGATTCAGTGGCGAAGATCGGGTCGACCGGATGAAGCTCCCACGGATAGGGGTAGTCGCTGCCGAGCACGATCTGACTGGCGCCGACCTGGGCCACGAGGTGACGGATCGCTTCAGGCGTGAAGACCAGCGAATCGAAATAGATCTGCTTGAGATACTCGGTCGGCGCCTTCGCAAGTTTGATGTCGGGGTTGCAGCCTTTGGGCCCAACCAAACAGGCATGGTCCGAACGATCGGCGTAAGAGGGCAGGTAGCCGCCGCCATGGGCCGCGATCACCCTTAACTCCGGAAAGCGGTCGAACGTCCCCTCGAAGATGAGGTGCGATAGCGCAATCGTCGTCCCCAGCGGATTGGCGATGGTGTTGGCGAGCCAGCCATTGCCGGAGAGGCGTTTGGTGAGTTCGCCCACGCCCTGCGGATGAATGAACAAGGGTACGCCGAGTTCCGCCGCCTTAGCCCATACGGGAAAGAATTTCGGGTCGGAGAACTCCAAGTCTGCCACCCTGTCGCCGATCGCGGCACCCTTCAATCCCTGCTTCCTCACGGCGGTCTCGAGTTCCTGTACGGCCAGATCGGGCGCCTGCAGCGTCAGCGAGGCGAAGCCTGCAAACCGGTCGCGCTTGGAGGCGCAAAACTCGGCGAGCTTCTCGTTCTGGATTTTCACGATCTGGGCCGCGAGATCGCGATCGCGGTCATACCAGAACGGGTTGATCGAGAGCACCTCCATGTCGATGGCCTGCGAATCCATGATGGCAAGCCGTCGGTCGATCTCGATGAAAGCCTCTTCCGCGCCGTTGACCGGGGGAAGCTGGACCTTGGCGGCATCGGCGCCGAGCAGCGCGCCGGCTTCGCGGAAATGGCAATGGGCATGCACGTCGATCGTCTTGACCCGTTTTCCGCCGACCATCACCGGGAGTTTTTGCTGTGCCGTTTGCTGGCCGTGCGCGCTTTTGAGGAGGCCGCAACTGCAGAAGACGATGCCGGTAGCGGCGGCCGCACCGCCCTTGAGAAAATCACGGCGTGTGGTCATGACTATTTCCTCTCTTTGAGTTTTTTGTTTCTGGCAGGACCGCGCAACGGAAATCTAGCGGAGGAAATGCGGCATGCCGGCGGCAGGACGTGCCATGTCACGCGTTCGTCAACTGACGGCGAGAACAGAGCCCGCCGCTGCTCGCGTCGTTTGCTGCTGTGCGATCGTCTGCGTTTGAAACGGTCGAAGGGGCTTGATCGCATCATCGTTCTGCGGTCAAATTCGCGCCCCCCACAATTGTCAGGAGGACACCCATGGTAAGAAGCATTGTTCTGGCTTCAGTGATCGCGACGCTCGCGATCGGTTCGGCCTTTGCGCAGGAATCCTGTGAAACCAAAGCGGTCGGCAAGGACGGCAAGGCGCTCGCAGGTGCAGCAAAGACCGCGTTCATGAAGAAGTGCATGGCCGATCAGTGCGCGACCAAGGCCGTGGGTTCCGACGGCAAGCCCTTGGCGGGCGCTGCAAAGACCAGCTTCATGAAGAAGTGCGAAAAGGGCTAGAGCATGATCTGGAAAAGTGGGCACCGGTTTTCCCTCGCGACAAACGCGGAACGCGTTTGCGCGGAGATCATGCTCCAACGAAAAGATAGAACGGGATGACGATTCGAAGAAAAGTCATCCTGTTCTAGAAGTCTGCGACGCGACCCGTCTACGGCGTCTTCCGGATACACTCCGTGACGCCGTAGCCTGCGAATTCCCGGGCGATATCTTGATCCATGGATCGAGCAAGATTGAGGGTCGACGGGTCGAGTGGGTCGCGAACCTCAAATCCACTCACTAGGAATCGGTTTCCTCTAACCCACGTTGCTTCCAAAATCCTGGAGGCCGCCGCCAAAACCGAGTGGTCGATAGACGATCTCAAGGAGGCGGGCCGCGTAGCCCTGCATGAAGCGCCCACGATGTGGCGCTGAGGGGGACCCGACGCGAACCGCGAATTAGAATCAGCAGGGACGACGGACGCCGTCCCGGCCCACGAATGTGCCGGACACTGGGTCGTAGGAACGAAAGCGCCGGATGCAATAAGACGGGTCGCGGGCCGATCCGATGACGACTTGCGACGGATAGGGTGCCGCGGCGCGCCAGGGATTGCTGCCGAACAATCCGGCGGCCCCGATCCAGGCGCTCGAGGGATCGGCGGCGAAATTACCGGGGAAGAAGCCGTTGGTGGGGAAGTCGCGATCGTCGTCACGGCCATCATAGTACCAGCCGCTGGTATTGCCGTAGCGCAGAACCCGGTAATGCCCGGCCAAAGCCGGGGTTGCGGCCAGACAGGCGAGGATAGTCGCGACCGTTATCGTATTTCTCAGCATGCTCATCCTGGCGCATCCCATCGCATCAAGGCCTGATCGTTCCCCAATCGCCCTTCCAACCCTCAAGCCGTCCCCTTCGGAACTGCAAATAGAGCCCGTCGCTGCGGCGCGACAATGTCATGCCTTTGACATTGGGAAGAGCGAGATACAGTTCGTCGCCGGGGCGGCCGCGGATGTAATTCAATGGCACGCCCAACGCGAACGAGGCTTGTTCGGCATTCATGCCGAAGGTCAGCGGGACGCGGTTTGGCGGAATGGCAATGACGGCGTCTTGTGCATGCGCAGCGCTTGCAATTGCCAGCATCGACGTCAGTGCCATGTTGAAGACCAGTTTTCTCACACGCCGCTCCAGCCTCATTGTTGTAACGACACCAGCGTGCCGCTCGGCGTCCAGCCGCCGCCCAAGGCCTGGAACAAGCTGCTGGCGGCCAGCAGCTTGTTCAACCGAACCAGCACCAGATTATTCTCTGCCGTGAACAGCGTCTGTTGTGTCTGCAGAACCGTAATCAGGTTGACGGTGCCGCCACGCAATTGAGTTTCCGCGACATCAAACGCCTTGCGGGAAGCGGCAACGACGTCGTTTTGCAGACGCTCCTGCAGGGTAAACTTTTGCAGGGCGAGCAGCGCCTTCTCGACGTCGGAGAATGCAGAGAGCACGGCCTTGCGGTAGACCTGCAGGTTCTGCAACTGCACGCCTTTCGCCTGCTTCAATTGGCTCTCCAGCAGAAAGCCGTCGAAGATCGGCTGGGTCAGCGAGGCCGCCGCCGTGTAGAACCACGCGCCCGGCGTGAACAGCGACGCCAGTGCTGCGCTCTGGAAACCGGTGGTGCCGGTCAGCGAGATCTGCGGAAAGAACGCGGCGCGCGCGGCTTCGACGCTGAAATTGGAGGAGGCGAGCTGCGCCTCGACCTGCCGGATGTCCGGGCGCTGATAGAGCAGTTCCGACGGCAGTCCGGGGGTGACGCGGGGCACCACGATCTGCCGCGTCGATCCGCCACGTACGGTAAAATTCGCCGGCGCACGCGCGACCAATAAGGCAAGGGCGTCGATGTTCTGTCCTAACGTGACTTCGAGCGGGGGGATTGCGGCGCGCTGGGTCGCGACCAGCGATTCCTGCTGCGACAGGTCGAGCTGCGACGCCGTGCCGCCATTGAACTGATTCCTGACGAGACCGAGGATCCGTTCGGCCGCCGCCAGATTCTGACGGGTGACGCGCAACTCGTCCTGGGCGGCCAGGATCTGAAAATAGGTGTTGGCGACGGTCACGATCGTCGTCAGGGTGACGACCTCGCGGTTATATCGCGCAACCGTCGCATTCTCCTCGGCGGCATAAAGCGTCGCGCGGTTCTTGCCCCAGAAATCCAGCATGTAACTTGCGGACAGGTTGACATTGTAGAGCTGGGTATCTTTGCCAGCCGCGCGGAGCGCCTCGGCGCTCGCATTTCCCGACACCGACGGTAAGAGCGGCGCGCCAAACACCCCAACCTGGGCATCGGCCTGCACGATCTGGGCAATCGCGACCGCGATGTCGAGATTATAGATTTGGGCGGCTTCCATCAGCGCGGTCAATTCGCCGGAGCGGAAACCGCGCCACCAGTCCAGCACCGGCACGGCCGCATCGGCATTGCCTCTGGGCGCCGTGCGGTAGGTATCGGACATGTCGAGATTGAGTTCGGGACGCTCCGATCCGAGGATGCAGCCGGACAGTGCCGGGCTCAGCGCCAGCACGGCCAGCGCGGAAGCGGCGCGCCATTTGCCGCCAAGGCCTCGCGCGCGCGCCCTTGATTCGGGCAGGGGCTGGATTCGCTGAACGGCCCGAACTGACGTAATTGTCGGCATTTATTCGCCCGGTTGCAGTGAAGGTCCGGGCGCATGCGGTGCCGCGCCGCCACCTCGGAGACGTTGGCTCCAGAGGCGGAACCTGTCTAGATACAAATAGATCACAGGTGTCGAATAAAGCGTCAGCACCTGGCTCAGGATCAGACCTCCGACGATCGCAATCCCGAGCGGCTGGCGGAGCTCGCCGCCGTCGCCCATGCCGACCGCAAGCGGAAGCGCGCCGAGCATGGCGGCCATGGTCGTCATCATGATCGGCCGGAACCGGAGCAGGCAGGCCTCGCGAATCGCATCGAGCGAGCTCATGCCGCGCCTTCGTTCGGCATCAAGCGCGAAGTCGATCATCATGATGGCGTTCTTCTTGACGATGCCGATCAGGAGAATGACGCCAATCAGCGCCATGATGCTGAATTCGGTGTTGAACGCCATCAGCGCCAGCAGCGCGCCGACGCCGGCGGACGGCAGCGTGGAAAGGATCGTCAGCGGATGAACATAGCTTTCGTAGAGCACGCCGAGCACGATGTAGATCGTGACCAGGGCGGCCAGAATGAGAAACAGCTGATTGTTCAGCGAATCCTGGAAGGCCTTCAACGTACCCTGCGAAGTGCCGCGGATCGTCGCAGGCACGCCGATCCGGTTCATGGTGGCCTCGATGGTGGCGGTCGCCGTGCTCAGCGAGACGTTCGGGGCCAGATTGAAGGAGATGGTGCTGGCGACCAGCAGTCCCTGATGATTGACCCCGAGGGGGGTCGCGCCCTGGGTGAAGTGGGCAACGGCCGAGAGCGGGATCATGGTCTCCTGTTTGGTGCTGACCGCGGAGCCCGTCGAGGCGATGCCCTTGCCGGTGGCGCCGATCGAGTTCGTGGCAAGATTGCGCGCAGCCTGCGCGTTGGCGGAGGTTGCCGCAGTCGACTTTGCACTTGTCGCTACCGTGCCCGCCACCGCATTGGTCGCCTGCGAGCCGCCGACCGAACCGCCGGAGGTAGAGACGTAGACATCCTTCAGCGTCTCGGGGTTTTGCCAGTAGCGCGGCGCCACCTCCATGATCACGTGATACTGATTGCGGGCGACATAGATGGTGGAAACCTGGCGCTGGCCGAAGGCGTCGTAGAGCGTGTTGTCGATCTGGCTGACGGTGATCCCGAGCTGCGCGGCGGCGTCGCGGTCGATCACCAGGTCGGCTTCGAGCCCCTTGTTCTGCTGGTCGCTGTTGACATCTGCGAGATTTGGCTCGCCTTGCAGGGCGGCCGCGATCTTCGGCGACCATTCATTGAGCTCTTCGAACGTGTTACCTGTCAGCGTGTATTGATATTGCGCGTTGCCGGGCCGGCCGCCAACGCGGATGTCCTGAACCGATTGCAGGAACAGGGTCGCGCCCGGAACCACCGCCATCTCGCGCCGCAATCGCGCGATCACGCCGTCCGCAGAGATGTGGCGCTCGTTGAGCGGCACCAGCGACATGAACATGAAGCCGCCATTGGTCTGGCCGCCGCCGGTGAAGCCGACGACGGTGTCGACCGCGGGATCCTTCTTGATGATGGAGACGAACTGCGCGAGCTTCTGCTGCATGAGCTGAAACGAGATGCTCTGGTCGGCCTGGATGCTGCCGATGATCCGCCCGGTATCCTGCTGCGGGAAGAAGCCTTTCGGAATGACGATGTACAGGTAAACATTGAGACCGATAGCGACGACGAAGATCAATATGATGCTCAATGGATGCTCAAGCGCGCTCGTCAGCGTCCTGCGATAGAAGCCCAGCATCGCGTCGAAGAAACGTTCGCTGATCTGATAGATCCTGCCGTGGCGCTCGCCAGTATGGCCGCGCAGCAGCACGGCGCACATCATCGGCGTGGTCGCCAGCGAAATCGCGAGCGAGATCAGGATCGATATCGAGATCACCATCGCGAATTCGCGAAACAGGCGGCCGACAATCCCGGACATCAGCAGGATCGGGATGAACACCGCGATCAGCGAGATGCTCATGGAGAGCACCGTGAAACCCACCTCGTTGGCGCCCTTCAGTGCCGCCTCCAGCGGCGACAGGCCGTCCTCGATGTAGCGACTGACGTTTTCCAGCACGACGATGGCGTCGTCGACGACGAAGCCGGTCGCAACCGTAAGCGCCATCAGCGAAAGGTTATCGAGGCTATAGCCCATCAGATACATCACGCCGAAGGTGGCGACCAGCGACACCGAGACCGCGACAACGGGGATGAATGTCGCGCGCAGGTTTCGCAAGAATGCGAAGACGACGATGATCACCAAGAGCACGGCGAGGACCAGCGTGCGCTCGACATCGCGCAACGAGGTGCGGATCGTCGTCGAGCGGTCGACGCCAAGTCCGATATCGATCGCGGGCGAGATCGAGGCGCGGAGCTGCGGCAGCAACGCCTTGACGTTGTCGACGGTGCTGATGATGTTGGCGCCCGGCTGCCGGTAGAGAATGATCAGGACCGCGGGCTTGCCGTTGGCAAGCCCGGCGTTGCGGAGATTTTCGACCCCGTCGGTGACCTCGCCGACATCGGAGAGATGCACCGCCGCGCCGTTCCGGTAAGCGACGATCAGCGATTGGTAGTTGACGGCCTTGTTGGCCTGGTCGTTGGCGTAGATCTGGTAACGCTGGTCGCCGACGTCGATGCCGCCTTTCGGACTGTGCGCATTGGCGCTCGCAAGGGCGGCGCGCACGTCCTCAAGCCCGATGCCGTATTTGTAGAGCGCCTGCGGAATCAGGTCGACCCTGACCGCCGGCAGCGAACTTCCGCTGACCGCGACTTCGCCGATGCCTTCGACCTGCGAGAGTTTTTGCGCCAGCACGGTGGAGGCCGCATCGTAGAGTTCGCCGCGCGTCGCGGTGTCCGAAGTCAGGGTCAGGACCAGGATCGGCGCGTCGGCGGGATTGACCTTGTGGTAGGTGGGGTTGGAGCGCAGGCTGGTCGGGAGGTCG
>Ga0210399_10002145_pt1 | contig 15358 bp, 11 predicted proteins | sample IncBWC14MmetaG_FD_150865 | JGI IMG/M metagenome (GOLD analysis project Ga0210399, IMG submission 150865) | Forest soil microbial communities from Barre Woods Harvard Forest LTER site, Petersham, Massachusetts, United States - Inc-BW-C-14-M | ecosystem: Environmental > Terrestrial > Soil >...
TTTCCCGTACCGAATCCACCGAGATCAGGGTGGTTGAGACGAAGGCCTGCCCGGTCTCCTGGTCGTTCACGTCGATCCCATCCAAGGTAATGTTTCCCTGGTCGGATCGTGCCCCGGTGACCGAACCCGCGTCATTCACCCCGGGCTGCAGCTGCATCAGCGCCGCGGGGTTGAGCCGCGCCTGGATGGGAAGATCGCTCACTTCGCGCGAGCTAATCACGTTACCGATGGTCGCCTCCGTTGTGTCCAGCGTCGATTCGCCCCCTTCCTTCACTTCAACCGTCTGGGTAGTGCTGCCCAATTCAAGCGTGGCGTTGTGCGTCTCAGCGCTGCTCACCCCGAAACTCAGACTGCTCAGCACAACCGTTCTAAAATCTTGTTTTGAAAAGCTTAATTGGTAGCCATCGGCCGGACTCACTCGCAAAAACTGGTAATAGCCGAGGTCGTTTGTAGTAGCGACAGCGTGCAAGCCTATCGCGGAGTTCTCGAGCGTTACGGTAGCCCCGGAAATCGACGCGCCGCTCTTATCGGAAACCACACCATTCACGGAAGAGAATTGCTGTGCGCCTAGGGGAAAAATTGACCCTGGCACCAAGAACAACAGGCCGGCAACTACGCCTCTCCACTTCATCATGAAACCTCCAAAAAATTGCACACTCAAACACAGCGAGATACGACGGGGGGCGAAATGCACGTTAAAAATTAATGATATGAGTGCATGCCACTTGCCAGAGACACCCCAGGGGAAAGACCTTCGTAAAGCGCTTCCTCGAAGTAAGCTATCAGCTCCCCGAGACAAATAAGAAAAGTTCGTTCGGATTTTCTTAGGCAGGGTTACATAGAGTGTATTGTCTAATAGGAGGGTCTGTCCTTCGGATAGGCTTATTGACTCCCGAATCACAGTGCGTGAGAATTATCGCAACGATGTCTATATAGAGTGGCCAGCGCGGGTGCGCTGCGGCCAGAACTGCATTGGTTGATTGACACCACAACGGTGGAAGCAAACATGAAATCAAATCATTCCATTGGGGTAGTGCGAAGCTTCGTCCTTGGGGCTTTCATTTTCTGTGGAGCACTTCCGCACTCGTCTTCAAATCTCTTCGGCCAAACCCCGCAAGCTCCTCTGGGAGGCAGACTCGGCCAAAATACCTTTGTAAGTCCGGATTTCGTCCTCAACTTGGACGTCCAAATCCACGGTCCAGACGGCGTGCCAGTTAAAGCCCTCACGGTCGTGACCCTCTACTCGCAGGCCGGGCTGCCCATCTCGACTGCGACGACTAAAGGCACCAAGGCACTCTTCACGCAATTGGCGCCTGGCTCGTACTACGTGGAAGTCGAAGCTCCGGGGTATTGGAAGGCCCGCGAGGATGCCCTTGTCCAAGGCACTATGGCAGACAGCGTTGTCTCGGTCGAGCTGGCTCCTGCGGTCGCCGGTAGATCTGCCCCTCCGGTCTACTCCCTTGCTCCTCTTCTTGCACCCGACGTTCAGAAGGAGTTGAGGAAAGGTGTCGCAGCCCTCCAGTCCGGAAACCTGGCCGTGGCCCAGAAATCGCTAAGATTCGTATCGGGGAAGGCCCCCAACCATCCTGTAGTTCTATACGCGCTCGGCATGCTCGCTGACAAGGAGGGCAATGCTTCCGAGGCGCAAGAGTTGTGGCAGCGGGCCATCGGCCTCCAACCAAACTATCTGCTCGCGGTCTACGCCCTCGCGCAATCCTATTTGCAACAAGAGAATTTCGCCAAAGCCTTCGAAATGGCGCAAAAGGCCCTGGATGTGGACCCCAACTCGTGGCAGGCCCATAGCCTGCTGGCCTCGGTCGCTTTCCGGCAGGAACACTACTCAGAGGCCGTTTCGCACGGCGAGCGAGCCTTGGAAATTGGCAAGGAAAAGGCCGGGAGCATTGCCATCGTTCTCTCACAAGCGCTCGCCGTCCAAGGCCGCCGCGATGAAGGTATTGTCGTGCTAAATCAGTATCTTGCGGCCAATCCGGACAGCGCTCACGCAGAAAGAGCGAGAACTATTCTCACCCGCCTCGAGAGCAAAGCCGACCGCTATGTGATCGAAGGAAGTGACGCCGAGAAGGTTCCTGTGGATTTGCCCCCGCCCGACATTTCTCCTCTGGTCGAACACTGGGTTCCCGTCGATGTTGACGATAGTGTGCCCCCCGTTGAACCCGGCGCTGCCTGCGACCTGAGTGACGTTCTGGCCAAAGCAGGTACCCAACTGGAGGTTCTGCCGCAGACCCTCGACCGCTTTTCTGCAACGGAAACCATTGAAAACCAAGCGGTTGATGAAAATGGCATCGCGTCAAAATCTCAGAATATCTCCTTTACTTATGTCGTTTCCATCCACGAAACTCGCCACGGATCTCTCAACGTTGAGGAGTATCGCAACGGAAAAGATGACGACTCTTCATTTCCTGATCGCTTTGCAACGCACGGGCTGCCCTCACAAGTTTTTGTCTTCCACCCCTATTACCAGGGCGACTTTGATATGAAGTGCGAAGGTCTGGCGCGTCACGGCACGGGCTTCGCCTGGCAAGTTCGCTTCGAGCAGAAGAAAAACGTTCCCAGCCGCATGCAAGTTCACTATTTGAACGGCCGGAGGTATCCCGTTCCCCTAAAAGGTCGCGCCTGGATTGACGCTAGCAATTATCAGGTTATCCGTCTGGAGACCGATCTCCGCGAGCAAGTTAAGCCCGCCGCGCTTTACGCGCAACACACCGATATTGAATATGGCCCGGTTCGCTTCCGTAAGGACAATCTGGAATTATGGCTGCCAATCCGGGCGGATTTCTATTTTCAAACCGGCGGACACCGCATCCACCGGCGCCACGATTTTCATGATTACATGCTATTTGCGATTGATGACCAACAAAATATTGGCAAGCCCAAAGAAACTCAGCAGCCGCACTAGCCTCGATTGATCCGGTCGAAACTCCGACCCGTTGGGGCCGCCCCTTTTCCAGGAATGATCAACCGGCAATCGACTAGATTTCGTTGGCTCCCCTGCCGCCTGCCCAACCCTGCTATTGGTTCACCTAAATCCGGACGCACGGCGGGGTTCCCACACTCACCACTTCCGGCCTCGATGCACTTACTCGCTTATATTCCTTTCCCTGGTGACGGTCCTACTCTGGAACCAGTTAAACCTCGGCTGGTTTCTGCTACAAAAGGAAAGGGCCGACACATCCAACAGGTCGGCCCTTCCAAAGTTGCGGCGCTAGGGGCACCGCGTCGAATTAGAAATTAAAACTTGCGCTCAACTGTGTGATGCGCGCCGCGATCCGCGTGGTCGTGACTTCACCAAACAGCGAACTGTTCACGTTTCCGCTTGGGTTGTTGAACTGTGCATGGTTGAAAGCGTTGAACAGGTCTACACGGAGCTGCAACTTGTAGCGTTCCGTGATCTGCGTGTCTTTGTAAAAGGAAATATCCGTGTCGTTGATCCCCGGCCCATGGAAAATATTCCTGCCGGCGTTGCCGACTGTACCCAGAGCTTCGACCTGGAAGCTTGCAGGAGTGAAGTAGAAGTTTCCTTTATGGTTCTTGCCAGCACCGTTAGCCAAGGTTTGAATGGTGCGGATGCTCTCGAGCTGCACCGGTGCCCCTATGCTAGGACGGTCCCAGCAGCCATAGAAGCTGATGTTGGGCGTGCACTGCAACGAATGGAACCCTGAATCAGTAAGATTGATGGGGAACCCACTCTGGAAGGACGATACTCCAGCCAGCGTCCAGCCTTTTGTGACTCTGCTGGGCAGGTGGTGGAAACCCCAATCGGGTATCTGATAGAGGTATTCCATGACCAGCCGTTGACGCCCATCGAACGCCGAGTTGCCGTACGTCGCGTTGAAATTGCCCGGAATGATGCCTCCCTGCGAGTTCTCGAAGCTCGAAGAGTTGTCCAAGGAGTGAGAAAATGTGTATGAGGCGCGTAGGCTTAGCCCATGCGATAGTGACCTCTCCAGCGTCGCCTGGAACGAGTTGTAGTGCGAGTAAAGGCATGTGCACTGCAGCCCAACTGAACCAAACACGTTTGGCGGAGCCTCGGCGAAGTTCCCGACCGGGAAGAACTCTTCGTTGGCCCTGTTTGCCGGGCAATTCGCGATGGCCAAGCAGGCCGCAGCATTGTAAGGAAGCGTTTCCACGGTGCCTTCGAGCCGCTTGCCATCAGCTCCAACGTAGCTAAAGGTTCCCAGCATACCGGGAGTAAATTGATATTGCACCGTCAATTGGCGGTTCATTACGTAAGGCGTATTGAAGCCGTGATCGACGATGTTCAGCGAGAACGGTTCAAAGAACGGGAAGTTAGGTGATGAACCCGGCGCCGGAGGCGCGAACGGATACTTGTTCGTGATGCTTGCGGCACCCGTAGTCGACGTGGTGATTGGCTTCGCCGCACCGTTGCCGTTATAGCTCGTAATGGTGACCGCGCCGGGGTTTATGGTGCTGAATGGTGTAGCAAACCCCGGGTTGCCTCCCACGTCGCCAATACCGAAATCGATAAGCGCGAACGGAGGAGCCAGCAGGTTTTGCAATGTCAGTTCTTCTTCGGAATTATCGTAGTACATTCCGAAGCCGGCTCTCACTGTCAGTTTAGACATCGGATGCCATGCAAGGCCGATCCTCGGAGCGAAGTTAGCGAGGTGCGTGTAGTATCCCGCAGAGTTCACGCCCGCATCGCCGGGGAACAGCAGGCCCTGCGGGGCAGTCGCAAACACTGTGGATTGTTGTCCTAAGTGGAACGAGTTAATCGCCACTCCCTTGTTTGCGTGGTCCGTCAACGGCGTGTCGATCTGCCAGCCGATTCCGTACGTTAAAGTCAGATTGGACCGGATCTTCCATTGATCCTGAATAAACGAGTAAAACTCCCAAGAACGTGCGTCGATGAAATTGCCGCTCGATTGCGCGTAGCTGTCTGGGATTCCTAACAGAAAATCCGCTCCTGAATCGCCGGTTGAGAACGCACCTCCGCCGTTGAATCCGTACGAGCCGTTATTCAGGAAGTTGAACGGGTTCGCGACGTGAATTCGGCGAAAATCGATCCCCCACTTAAAGGAGTGCTTTCCCGTAATGTAGGAGACGTTGTCGATCAGTTCACCGGTATCGTCGATGCGCGGCTGCGGGCCGTTCGTCGAGAAGCCCAGGGTAAATAGGTTGTTGACGGCGATGTTTGGAACTCCCGCTCCGGCTGCATTTTGAGGTGTGATCCCGGTGAATCCGACGCTCGAAGGCAATACCGGAGTGACTGGTTGCACAGCATTAAAGTTAAAACGGTTATACCCGAAGCGGATTTCGTTCACCCATTGCTGGCTGAAAACGTGCGTCTCATTGACCGTATATTGATAAATCTTCGAAGTGTCGACTTCTGGAGATCCCGGCAGCGTGGCCCCGGTGAATGGCAGAGTGAGCGTCTGCGCACTCTTTGTCCAGAAGAGGTAAAAACCCATGGTATCTTTGGAGCTCAGGTTGTAATCAAGCCTCCCAAGATACTGGTCCGGCGATGAAATCGTGTTGTTCGAGAACTGGAAAAAATTGTTCGGAGCATTCGCAGCAGGGACGAGTTTGTTCATTAACCCGACGGAGACACTGCTGAGGTCCTGACTCGGGATTACTCCAGTGCTGAAAAGGCCGTTTGTAAGTAAGGCTCCATTATTGTTGTACGCCTGACCATAGTAAGTTCCCGCAGGGCACATGACCCCTCCGGAAACCGGGCAAGGCGAGCTGGCATCCCCGAACAGCGCTATCGGCGACACATTGGGGTTGGTGGGTGCGGCACCCGCCGTTGCCGGCGGTGCTCCGTTAAAATTATTGTCGCTGAAATCCCCGCCGCGTTGTGCCGTGCTGTAAACCGGTGTGTTCGCGGCTAGCCCAGCAAACGCCCGCGTGCCCTGATAGGCAAAGAAAAAGAACAGTTTATTTTTCAGAATGGGCCCGCCTACGCTGCCCCCGAACTGATTCTGGTGGAACGGCGGCACGGTGGTGCTGAAGAAATTCTTCGCGTTCATGAAAGTGTCGCGGTAGAACTCGAATGCGCTGCCATGCCACTCGTTTGTTCCCGACTTCGTCGTCACCATCAACGTCGCGCCGGAGTTGCGCCCGTATTCCGGATTCAGTGTGGCGTCCACTACCTTCACTTCCGCGATCGCGTCCGGGTTAATAGCGTTTGCGATCGGCGTATTCAGCGGCGCGTCATTCGAATCCGTGCCGTTCACCAGATAATTGTTTGACTGCGTTCGGCTTCCGTTTGTCGCGAAGTTGCTTCCGAAGCGGTCCGAAGATGCCATCACTCCAGGCAAAGTCGTCTGCAGGTTAATCCAAGCGCGGTTTAACAACGGAAAATCCTTGAGGTCCGCTCCTGCCAGATCGCCTCCCAACTGCATCGTCGTCGTGTCAGCTTGCAGTTTTTCTGCAACCACTTCGACGGTCGCGGACATCTCGCCAACTTCGAGCGTCCCTGTAAACGCATATGTCGCGGTAGCTTCCACTTTTATTCCGGTCTGCTTGAATGTCCGGAATCCCGTCTTCGTTACCGTCACGGTGTAGTTCCCAGGAGCCAAGTCCGGTGCGTCGAACGATCCCGTGTCGCTCGTGGTCAAGGTTCTCTCATAGTTGGTATCGGAATTGACAATCTTAACGGCCGCGCCAGAAACCGCTGCGCCCTGGGCGTCAATCACCGTCCCTCGAATCCGGCCGTTCGCATCCGCATACATGCTCGGTGCGAGCGAAGTGCTCAACACCAAGATCACAGCAATCGACAGAAGCAGAGACAAACCAGGACCCGCCGACAGCAAACGTTTCATATCCATCCCCCCATCATCGTCATCTCAGTTTTAAATGTGAAATCCCGAAGTCCACCACGCCAATCAATAGGCAAGGCACTGTCCAATCTCTGCGGTGTATGGAGTTCCTATAAATTTAGAATAACTCCTTTAATTTCATCACGGTACTAGAACTCTTTAGTTGTTCTTTAGAATCGTTTCTTCCATATTTTGTATGGCCTTCGCAACACTCTCCGCTAAAGTGAATCTGGTATGTGTGTTCCCAGGTCGAGCGCATCTCAATGGCAGCTGGCCACCTCACAAATGCTTTAGTTCTCTGATACTTAGTGACTTCGGAAGGTACGCCAGCACGCCCGTCCAGGTTACTCGACCCGAACTATCAACAAGTAATCCTTCTTCTCAATTTGAGATAGATTCCTGGCTAACAGCCCTAGCTATGAGTTTTGTTTTATGACACCCAAGGCGCACAAAGGCTATCCTCCGTCGGCTCCGAGGCCTAAGAGAAAAAGCAGTTGCCGTACGCCGATTGAAAACTGATTTTCGGGCGTAGTCAGGCTAACAACCACAATTCCCCGAGAAGGAAAGTCGTAGAAGTGCCCGGGGTGTAGGTAAACGCCCTTCGCCGCTAGGAGTTCGAGGGCCAGCTCTTCGTCTGAGCGAGTCGCGGGCACGCGGACCACGGCATTCCAGCCGGCTTCCACTTCCAGTCGGTTGCAGGATTCTTGTGCCGCCAGCTGCTTGTCCAGTTCGGCAAGGTTCGCCCTCACGCGCCACAACAATTGCTCCTGGAACCCCCGCCGTTGGCGCAACAATGCCGGCATGGCCCACTGAATCGGAGCATTCATCGACAGATAGGTATCCGCGATCACCTCAAGACGCTCAAGCGCTTGCGCTTTGAGCGGCTCCGGCCCATCAACGATCAGCCAGGCCGCCTTCATTTGCGGCAGACCGCAGATCTTAGATAGGCCGCTCATTGTGAACGTCAGCACTTCTGAATTCCCGGCAAATGTGGGGTGGCGCTTTTCGTCGAGGCCAAAATCAAGAAACACCTCATCAGCGATAATGGCAATCTCCCTCTCGGCGCAAACCTCGTTCAACTTCCGCATCTCCTCCGTTTTGCAAAAATGCCCGGTTGGATTATTCGGGTGCACCACGATCAATCCACGTGTCCGCGGCGTAATGGCCTGCTCCAGCGCGTGGAAATCAATCTGCCATCCATAGTCGTAGACCAGCTGGTAACGCACCAGCCGCACGTCCTGAATATCGGCGAGGAACTCGAACAGCGGATAGCTCGGCTCCGGAATCAATACCTCATCGTCTGGATTGCACAACGTTCGAAACACGTAGCTATAGGCTTCGCTAGTGCTTGTCGTCAGAAATATGTGGTCATGCGAAACAGCCGCTCCGCGCTCCGCGTAGTACTGCACCACGGCGTCCCGCGCCACCCTAAGACCTCGCGGATTCGGCTCATATTTCAGCGCCGCCGGATTCCGCAGCGCGCTTAAAATCGCCTCCTCGTCGTATTGAAATCCGCATTCCGTCGGATTCGAAACTGTCAAGTCAATCAGTGGCTTCCCCGCCGCGCGATGCGCCGCCAGCGCCGCGCTCAAGCGGTTGGTCTCAAGATTCCAATTTGTCCGTTTCGCAAACATTTTCTTTGGCGCATCATTATATAGGCGATCGCGGCGTGCGCAGGGGTCAATGGCGTATACTCGGCAAGTTGCATCAGACTTCTACTGGCCTGTGAACAATTGATGGATGCACACCCACAAACCACTTCCCCGCTCGATCCCGTGCCACAACTCGATCTCGCGGGGCAATACGCTGCAATCGGCGGTGAGATTCGTACTGCCGTCGAAAGCGTTCTCGCGTCGCAACAATTTATCCTCGGGCGCGAAGGGGCCGCGTTCGAACAAGAAATCGCCCAGCTCTCGGGCGCAGCTCACGGCGTTGGCGTCGCCTCGGGAACCGATGCTCTGATCCTCGCGCTACGCGCCTGCGGCGTCGAAGCCGGCGACGAAGTGATGATCCCGCCGTTCACCTTTGTCGCCACAGCCAGCGCCGTAAGCGCGCTCGGCGCCAAACCTGTCTTCGTAGACATTCGGCCAGACACCTACAACCTCGATCCTTCCGATCTCGCACGCCGCGTCACTCCGCGGACTCGCGCGATTATCGCTGTGCATCTTTATGGGCTAGCTTCGGACATGGATCCGATTTTGAATTTTGCGCGAGCGCATGATTTCCGCGTGATTGAAGACAATGCGCAATCGATTGGCTCGAATTACAAAGGCCGCCGCACCGGCTCGCTGGGTGACGCGGCGTGCATGAGTTTTTATCCTACAAAAAACCTTGGCGCGTACGGCGATGCAGGCATGGTGGTCACCAATTCGAGTGAGATGGCCGCGCGATTAAAATCGTTGCGCAATCACGGCCAGTCTTCAAAGTACGTCAGCAGCGAGCCCGGGTGGAACAGCCGTCTCGACGAAATGCAAGCTGCCGTTCTGCGCGTGAAACTGCGCCATCTGCCCGAGTGGCAGCGTCGAAGGCAGGCGCATGCGGCGGAGTACACAAAACTCTTGCTCGGGATTCCCGGTGTTGCGCCACCTTTCATCCCGGAAGGGTATGAGCATGTGTTTCACCAATACACGATTCGCGTCGAACGCCGCGACGCGCTTGTGCAGGTTTTGAACGAGCGAAAAATCGGGAGCGCGGTGTATTACCCTGTTCCGCTGCATTTGCAGCCGCTCTACGCCTCGCTAGGCCACAAGGCCGGCGATTTTCCTCATGCCGAGCACGCCGCGCTCGAAGTGCTTTCTCTACCGCTGTTTCCGGAGCTGCGCTCTGAACAGATTGTCCGTGTCGCGGAAGCGGTTTGTGAATTTGTCACCCGTTGATCGTCGTCCATTCCTGTGGTCAATTTGTCATCAAGAGCTCTACGCTAATTCTTCCGTGTAAATTACTCAGCTTCCGTTCTGACGCGTCACCGCCTCTCACAGTTCCAAACCGCATCTCATTTTCCCAAGTAAAGAAGTGCGAGAAGAAAAATCCAAAGGCCGTCCATGAAGTGCCAGTAGTAGGAGGCGACTTCGGCAGCGACGGCGCGCGACACTTTGGCTTTTTCAAATTTGCGGAAGGAGACATAGAGCAGCGCGCAGATTCCGCCGAACAGATGCAAGCCGTGTAGCCCAGTAAAGATATAAAAAAAGCTGCTGGCCTGATTGCTGGACACGTAAAAGCCTGCCAGAACGAACTGGCGCCAAGCCAGCAGTTGGCCGGTCAGAAAAAGTACGCCGAGAGTCGTGGCGACCGCCCAAAGTTTGCGGAATTGCGCGACGTCCGCGCGCGCGAGTCGCCGGCGCGCGAACTCCATGGCTCCGCTGCTTAGCAAGAGAAGCGCCGTGTTGACCCAAATGATCCATGGAAGATGCAGCGGCACCCAGCGGTTGCTGTTGGCGGCCCGGAGATAGATATAGGCGCTGGCCATGGCCATGAAAAACATGACGATGGAGACGATGGCGATCACGATGGCGGTGGCGTATCGTCTCGAGGAAGGCCTTTGAGGGCCGCGGCGCTTGTCGTTATCGCCGCCGTCATCTCCGCCTGCGGGCGGAAGTTTTCCACCGCCTCCGCCGATGTCTTCGATGATGAGTTCGATATCCTCGACGATGGTTGTGCCTGGCATGAGACCTTTCCTTAATTCTCCCCTCGGCCAGTCTTAGCAGCCTGCCTCGTTTCTAGGGGAGGCTCCAGAGGTGCGGGCGCAACATTCTGCGCTGCGAAGTCTTCCGGCCCACCTTGTGCACCGAATTCGTAGGCACCGCGATAAACCATTGGTTCGGTCGCGCCAAAGTTGTGGATAGCCGGAGGGGACGAAACGGTCCATTCGAGTGTTGTGGCGCGCCACGGATTCGGGTCCTTGATCTTTTCGCCGCGCCACAAGCTCCAAACAAAATTGAAAACAAAGAGAGCTTGCGCGGCGATGGTGAGAATCGTGGCGGCGGTGACCAACGTACGTAGCGAGGCGTAGGGAGATGCGTCCAACGGAGTGCCGAACGATGGGCCGAGAACGGAGACCGCAGCCAGACCGCTCCTCGCCGCGCGTGCGTGGGCTATCAGCCCCAGCCAATGCATAGGCATGAACACGCAATAGACTCCGGCGAAGGTGAGCCAGAAGTGGAGCTTGCCGAGAGATTCGTTGAGACGGCGCGCGAACATTTTCGGGAACCAGAAAAACAGGGCGCCGAGAATTGCGAACGTCGCGGCGACACCCATGACCAAGTGAAAGTGGCCGGTGACGAAGTCGTCGCTGACGGCCACGGCGGCGAGATCGTTGCGAGCGAGCGAAAGTCCGGAGACGCCGCCTGCCAGGAAAAGAGAAACGAATCCGAGAGCAAAAAGCATCGCCGTATTGAGCTGGATTCTTGCATTCCAAAGTGTGCCGAACCAACTGAGCAGGAGTACGCAGGCCGGCAAGCCGAGTGACGATGCCAGCAGCGAAAAAACCAGCGGAGACCACGGATTGAGGCCGCTCGAAAACATGTGCTGGCCCCAAACGAAAAAGCCGCATAGGCCGACAGCGCAAAGAGCGAGAGCCGCGGCGCGCTCGGCCCAAACGGGCTTGCGCGAAAAAGTCGAAAGCAGATGGGAGACGATTCCGAAACACGGAAGCATGGCGACATACACTTCGGCCTGGGCGAAAAACCAGAAGAGTCGCTGCCAGAGAGAAAGCAGAGTGGCTTGCGCAAGGGACGCTGGCTGCTGCGAGAGAAAAGTGAGCGGCGAGAAGAATTGCGAGGCGAGGAGGCGGTCGGAGAGGAGAAAAACGCAAGCGGCGAGGAGAATGCTGAAAATCAGTATGCTCAGAATGGCATTGATGAACCAGGCCCAAACGGTGAGGGGCATTCGCGGCAAAGTCATGCCCTTGGCGCGAAGGTCGAGCGTAGTAACGGTAAAATTGAGCGCTGTGAGCAAGGCAGCCAGGCAGAAGAGCGCGACGCTGGTGGTCCAGAGTGTGAGGCCGGCGTCTGGGGTAACGAAAAAAGCTGCGGTCATGCCAGCCAGCGAGGCCACCGTGGCCCAAAATGAAAACAGATTCAGCGCGGGAAATGCCATTTCTCGAGCGCCGATTTCGAGAGGTAAGAAATAATTGCCGAAGCCGGCTTGCGGCGCTGTGGTGAGCACCAGGAAAACCATCAACGAGCCGTGAAGCATGGTGACAGCGGCGTAGCGCTCCGGCGTGCCGCCGAATCCGGAGAGAAAAGGGATTTGCGCGGTTGGCCACACCAGGTGAATGCGCATCAGCAGCGAGAGGAACATCCCGAGAAGCACGCTGCCCAAGGCCAGCCACAGATAGCGGAGACCGATCACTTTGTGACCGGAGTTGAAAATGGTGCGGGCTAGAAAACCGGGAGTCGGAGTTTCCGGCGCCGCGCTGCCGCCGCTAGGGTAGGTGACCATTCCGAGTGCCACTATACGCCTGACAGCTGGATGCGGGAAGCCGTCGGGGAGGAGTGGTGATTGGTGACTTGTAACCGGTGACTGGCGGAAGAGAGGAGAGTCCTGCAGCGTTTCGCTTGCCGGTTGCCATGGCGTCGAAGAACAGCGGACTGAAAGTTGGGACGATGGAGATGGAATTCTACGATTGAAGGAGGTATGGTACCCGCCCGTGTCAGCCGCTTGCCAGTCGCGCCGCGAAGAGTAAGGCTCAGTGCGTGATCGGTCGAGCCGACCTGCCTCGAGGAGGTCCGCGTCCAAGTGGAGGGTTAGCCCGAACCGGACATGTTCCGGCGGTTCCCGAGGGCGATTCTTATACGGACAATTTGGTCTGTTCAGGAATACGGGGCGATCCGGAGGATAGGAGCAATTAAGCGGGGAGAATTGGTAGATTGTGGGTAGGAATCTTTTATGGAAGCCGCCAGCCATCGTCCGACCTGGAAGACGTTGTTGGCGTTCGCAATTATTTATTTTGTGTGGGGATCCACATTTCTCGCCATTCGCGTTGGCGTACGCGAAGTTCCGCCATTTCTTTTGGCAGCGATGCGGTTCCTGATAGCGGGAGCCGTTCTGTGTGGCTGGACGATCACCCGTGGCGAGCGCTCACCGAACGGGCGCCAATGGGCGTCTCTAGCTTTACTCGCCGTGCTGATCTTTGTGCTCGACTACGGACTTTTGTTTTGGGCCGAGCAGCGCGTGCCTTCCGGCGTTGCCGCGGTCATGATGGCCACGATCCCGGCGTTCATGGCGGTGTCGGAGATCGTTTTTCTGCGAACACAGAGACTGACTCTCCGCTTGGCCTTGGCGCTGCTGATTGGCATCGGGGGAGTGCTGGTGCTGGCCAGCCGCTCGTTGAACGTCGACGGGACCCCCATAGACAGGGTGGGCGCCGTGGCGCTGATTTTTGCGTCGATGAGCTGGTCTGTCGCTTCGGCGCTGATGCGTAAACTGCCGCTCCCCGCTTCCAAGACTATGAGCTCGGGAGCGCAGATGTTTGCCGGCGGAATGTTTCTGGGTCTCACGTCGGTCGGGCTGGGCGAATTTCGTAATTTTCATCCGTCGAACGTTTCGCGCGGAGCGTGGCTCTCATTGCTTTACCTGATTGTCGCGGGTTCCATCATGGGGTTCACCGCTTACGTCTGGCTGCTTCATCATGAATCGCCAACAAAGGTCGGGACTTACGCTTACGTGAATCCGGTGGTGGCCGTCCTGGTGGGATATTTCCTGGGAGGCGAAGCGCTGAACTTGCGAACCATTCTGGGGAGTCTGTTTGTTTTGATCAGCGTGGTGGTGATCACTACGACGAGAGCGGGGCAGGCCATAGCGGGAGCTTTCGTGGAAGATCCGGGCTGACAGATGATCCGTCGCGTTGCGGACATTTGCAGTTTCGCCGTTGTGCGGTCAAATCGAAGGCGCTGAACGTATCTAGAAAAAGGATTGGCAGCCGCGAAGGACTAGGGTGCTTGCGCGATGATCAACGCACAAGACGAAGTGAGTTGGATGGCCTTGTACAAGGTGCGGTACAAGGGACAATTCATGGCATAGAACCCATGCACGCGGTCGACAATTTCGCGGAACTCTGGCGAGGCTGCCAATTGCATTGCAACGTGAATGCGGCGAATCACCAAGACGCCGTCCTCGGTCTCCACTTCTCCAGTGACGTCCGCAGTGAGCCTGCCGTTACTTGCATCAATCTGTCGCGCTTCCAGCGCGCCGCCAAAAGTGCCCATCATTCAACCAGCCGTTGAAGCGATCACATAGTCTATGGTCGCCGCGTGGGATTCTCCAATTTTTGCCGGGTCGACCTTGTAGTGCTTCGCGATTCCGCCGTGCACACTGAAAATGACCGGTTGTGACTCACCGGGCAAATAAGCGATGCGCAATGGCCCCATCTTACGCTCAATTCTTATTTTGGAAACGTACACGACCTCGGACATAGCTGACCTCCCGACCGGTCTGGCATGCAAACAGCGGACCGAGCAGTGGACCGCGCCCCGTCACCGCAATGAGCCCCGCGGTGCTGGTAGCAACTCCCTGGATTGGCGTGGACGCGAAATGGAACTCTTCGATGTACACGCCGGGAGTGCGAGGCGCCGTCATAGGTCAAGAGGTTAAAGGGTGGATGGCCGGAGCGCAAGATGGGCTTTCGCGTTTCCAACCATTGATTTTTCTCGGCTTGCGGTAGTGCTCGAAATGTGGCTGTCGCGAGTCGACTGAAGATGGCCACTTTGTGCACTGATGGGAGTTGACTCTGGTCTTGCGTCTCGACGAGAATTTGTCGAGGTCAAACAAATGGTTGTGAGTACCGAATACGTGGACATTTCTCAGGCGGGTTCGCCGATGCGAACCTTCGTTGCTGCGCCGAAAGCCGAGGGCGAATATCCCGGCATTTGGTGCTATTCCGACATTTTTCAACTCACACCGCCATTGCTGCGCACGTGCGTGCGGCTGGCCGGGTATGGATTTGTCGCCGCCGCGCCGGAAATTTATAGCCGCATCGAACCGCCGGGAACGGTGATCCCCTTTGATGACGCCGGGCGCACGCGCGGACAGCAAGACGCCGCGAAGACTCCGGTCGCGCATTTTGATGCCGATTGCCGCGCTGGGCTGGACTGGCTTTCCAAGCACCCTAAAGTGGGGCGCGGGAAAATCGGCGTGGTGGGTTTCTGCATCGGCGGGCACCTCGCCTTTCGTGCTGCGTTCCAGCCCGACGTGCGCGCAACCGTGTGTTACTACGGCACGGGCATCCATGACGGGAAGCTCGGTCAGGACGCAGACGCGGGATCGTTGGCACGCGCAAAAGAAATAAGCGGTGAACTTCTGATGATCTTCGGGACCAAGGACCCGCACGTGCCCGATGCGGGACGTGCGACCGTTGATCGTGCACTGCGTAACTCCGGTACGCGGTATAACACGCTTTTGTACCCCGCGGAGCACGCCTTCACGCGGGATGAAGGGCCGCGATTCGATCCGGAGGCGACGGACCTGGCGTTCGCCGAGACGATTCGCTTATTCCGTAGAGTTTTCCACGATTGAAAATCCCGCGCAGACAATCTTCGCGAGCGGCGAGCAAGGCGAGCTGC
>Ga0210399_10002146_pt1 | contig 15357 bp, 12 predicted proteins | sample IncBWC14MmetaG_FD_150865 | JGI IMG/M metagenome (GOLD analysis project Ga0210399, IMG submission 150865) | Forest soil microbial communities from Barre Woods Harvard Forest LTER site, Petersham, Massachusetts, United States - Inc-BW-C-14-M | ecosystem: Environmental > Terrestrial > Soil >...
CTTGTTCCAAAAGTTCGTTAGCTTCTTCCTTGGACTTGACGCCGGCAGTGTGCGCCGGATCGTAATCCTTGAGGCGGAAATGCTTTCCGTGTTCCACGCGAAACGGCTTTACCAGCTTGCCGCGTATCTTCATTCGGATCCTCGATGCGCGAAGCGCGCGCGTGACGTCGCCGCCGTGCCCCGCGAGTCCAAAGAGTCTATCAGCGCCGGGAGTTAGCGAGGTAGTGGATGGCACCCAGTCGCTCGGCAAAGCTGTCCGAATCCACACGAAGGTGCATGCACCATTAGCAGTGCAGCGGGCTGCGCAAAAGCGGTTACTATTTCGCATCGAGTGTTCGCCTTTCGCCGTCTATCCCGTGTGATGGAGGGACGGGCGCGACCCCCGACGCTCCATTTCACCTGATTTTGGAGGTCCCCTACGATGAGGCGAGTCGCAGCTCTCTCGCTCCTGCTTCTGTTTGTCCCCCTCACTATGTCTGCCGAGACCTGTCCGAAGGTGACGTACACGAACATGGCCTCCACGCTCAAGGATCTGGTGGCCGTGGTCAATTGCCTGGCGAACAGCACCGAGCAGACGAACACTGCGAAAGCTCCCTCGGCGTCGAAAGCGATGCAGGCGGAGTCGTTCCAGATCGTCGGCCCGCAGCACAGCCGTCCGTATCCGAACCTCGTGATGGTTCTACTGACCGTGCCCACGGGCGGCGTGTTGAAGAGCGCCGTAGTTACGCCCGAGACCAGGGAAGCCAACGTGACGGCGGAAATGGGAGGATCGTGTTCCGTGAAGATCAACCCAGACAAGACGGTCGATAGTCACTGCTACATCGCGGGCGGAACGGTATACATCCTGTACCGCTAGGGGAACCGCGCCTGGCTGAACTCAGCTGGCGCGGGGCTTGAAGTGGTAGACCACATCCTGCTTGGAAGGTATGGGGACGCCGTCGCGGGTGGCGGGTCGGAAACGCCAGTTTTCGAGCGCGGCCAGAACCTTCGAGTCAACCGCCGGCCCCATGCTCTGCACCACTGACTTGCGGATGATCGCTCCGCTCTCATCGATGACAATCTCGACTACGACATTTCCTTCAGCGACTCCACGGAGGTCGTCGGAGTCGACGTGCGGCTCGGAAGTGATAGCGGGCAGTGCGGGACGAATCTCCTCGCCGGCGGAGGGTCCGTCGGAGAGCGATCCGTAGGGAGATCCGGCGGAGGGCGCGGGCGCGCTGTTGTTCGCTGCGGTCGAGGGCTCGGGATTCGGAGCCCGCTGCGCGCGCTCGGATCTTTGGTAGACAAGCTTGGAGCGAGAGCGATCCTTCGCCTTGGAGGCAACCGACTTCGACTCGGGGAGTTCAGATGAGCCCGCCGCCCAATACAGATGGGTTACGGAAGTGCCGCGTGCGCCACCCAGCATGGACGAGGGTGCAACCATCACCGGCGAGCGTCCTCTAAGCAAGATCATGAAGACGATGACGTGCAGGGCGATGGACAGTGGCAGCGGACGGCGCGGGCGCCAAGCGTCGCCTACCGTGCTTTGCTCGAAGATGGCTGCCGGGAACATATTCGTATTGGACGTGCCAGCTGGCAAAGGGTCGCATGGCAGTCCAGAAAAACCAAGGCATTCTTTTGGACAGCTGACCGTTTGCTCTCAGGCATCTTTTCCAGCACGGCGCGTATTCGGCGACTTATTCGCCTCGGGCGAGTTCACAAGATACCCTGATGAAAAGAGCCGGCGGGTGGGGACGCCCGCTGCTCCATGGGTTGGTTTTCGAACTACCAGCGATTGTGCATTCTATCGGGCCACGACGTACTAACGATTTCGACTGTGTTCATCCTGCTCTGCTAGGCTTTCGTCATAGGTTCCGGACTCGTGCCGAGGCAGAGCACGCCATTCCGGGTGGGCCCAGGATGCAGTGGGTTAAATACGAAATCGCAAGGGAGTTTATTCATGCTTTTAGTGGGCATCATGTTTTTCGTTCTTTGGATTACGGGTATGGCTACATCTCACACGATGGGAGGGTTCATTCACGTTTTGCTGGTACTGGGAATCGTTGCGTTCATGAGCCGCATGATTCGCAGCAACAGCGCCAGCAAGCTGGCGGAATGGCGGGCGTCGGTCCCGCAACCGGATGCCTCGGGCAGCGACAGGTAGAACTCGTCCGAGGTGAATAGCGCTGGCGTCGCTGGCGGCTTTTGGGATGGGCATCTGGATCGCAAACGAAGTAGAGATCCAGATAAACTGAGGCGAGACGTCCTCGGGACAGCCGACAGGATGCCAGCGCTCCGCTCTTCCTTCTACCCACCTCTGAACAATTCTCGACCACAGGTTCTGTACAATGCCGAGAGAGCGCCCGCCCGGGTGGCGAAATTGGCAGACGCACGGGACTTAAAATCCCGAGTCCTTAACGGGACGTGCGGGTTCGATTCCCGCCCCGGGCACCACGTAAACCCATCCGGAGAAGATCATCGCGCTGTAGCCATCGTCTTTGTAGCGCTTCGCCTCGGCCGCGAGTGCATTCAATTCGACGCTGTACAAACGAGACGCATACACGGGGCTTCGCCGCTTCGTCTTGCCTCCCAGAAGACGATAGACGGGCTGTTTCGCCGCTTTGCCGAGGATGTCCCAAAGCGCGATATCGACCGCGCTGATCGCGGCCATGCCGATTCCCTTGCGGCCGAACGCCATGGTCTTGCGATACATGTGTTGCCACAAGAACTCGGTGTCCCATGGATCCTGGCCCATCAACAGAGGCTTCAGGTAGAGGTCGATCGCCTGTTTCGTGACCTGGGGCGCGAGCGCGGCGTTGCCAATCCCGATGTGACCGGCGTCGGTGAAGACCTCGACGATGAGCCAGCCGTGAAACGTGAACGTCTGCATAGAGGCTTGGGGCAGTTCGAGAGCATCTATTGGATTGGTGCAGAAATGAGGGGCAGGGGTACCGTCTTGCCTCGCCAGCGCACGACGCGAGTGCGGACATCCCTGATCTTCATCGAACACCTTCGTACGTCAATTTTTGTTCGAAGCTGAGAGGCGAGATGGTCGGTATGGCAAGTTGAATCAGCAGGAACGCGATCAGATGAAGGCTACCCGCGATCCGGAAGACGACACCGTAGCCAAAGCCATGGTCGAGCAGGTAGCCGACGATCTCGCCCAAGGCAATGCCTCCCATCGCACCACCGCAGCCGATCAGTCCTGCCACCGAGCCAACCACGCGGGCGGGAAACAGATCTGCGGGAAGAACCATAACCAGCGTGGACCAGGATTGATGTCCGGAATATACAAGACTGAAAATGAGGATCGCCCACGATACCGGAACATACGGAATAAACATGACAAACGGCATGAGAGCCGCACTTAATCCCATGGCAAGTTTTCTTGCGACGTCCACAGAAACGTGGCGACGCACTAACGCGCTGGAAAGCCATCCGCCCGACAAGCAACCGACGCCCGCGGCGGCATAAGGAATCCACGCAAAAGGGCCCACCCCCTTCACGTTGAACCCTCTGGCGTCGTACAGGTACTTAGGCAACCAGAACAGATAGAAGTACCAGGCGCCGTCGCTTAGAAACTTCGCACCCACCAATCCCCAGGACTCACGAATCCGAAGCAGGTCAATCCAACGCAAACTTTGTGGAACGGACAAGCGCGCGGTCGTTCGAATCTGATGGTTATCGTTGCAGGACGCCACGTCCTCGGCTGGAGAGACATACTTGAACCACCACCACACCGTCCAAAGGAGACCGAGGATTCCGGCGTAGACGAAAATCCATCGCCAACCGAGATAACTCAATATCACGGCGATTGATGGAGGCGCGATGATGGCGCCGATCGCACTTCCGGCGTTGATGATTCCCATCGCTGTGGCGCGTTGTGCGGGAGAAAACCATTCCGCCACGACGCGCGTCGCCGCAGGAAAGCCCCCTCCTTCTCCCATTCCCAGCAAGAACCGGCTGGCGGCGAGCATGGCGAAAGTGGTCGCAAGCGCATGGCTGGCGCACGCGAGCGACCAGAAGATCATGATGACGGTGAATCCTCGGCGAGTGCCCAGCACATCCACAAGCTTTCCACCGCCGGCATACATGAAGGCGTAGGCGAACAGAAATGTGGACTGAAGCGCGGAGAATTGCTGGTTTGACAGCGGAATTTCTTTTGCGATCGCGGCTACGGCGACGGGCAGTGTCTGGCGGTCCAGGTAGCTGATCGCGATGGCAGCGCTTACCAAAACCGCAATTCTCCACAGCGGTGACGACCCTGGGCCCGAACGCGTGGACTGGGAGTCCTGTATCAAGCTGCCTTCCTTGGGTCAAGCGTTCGAGAGCGGGGTCCACACCTGCATCTCGGTCGCCTGCCGGTTTGCCCACGCGTAGTAGGGAATGAACGTCAACGGGATCTGGCGAGTCCTGGCCAGCTGGCCGCTGTAGCGCGAATAGAGGCCGTTGCCGGATGTCGGCCGCTGATATGCGACGCCTTTGTGACGCAGAATAACCATGCCACCCAGCATGTCTTTCAGATACTCGCTCTGAAACTGCGATGCCGGTTTCTGTCCGAGATCCAGGGCTACGTCGGCCAACTCGACACCGTTGGGCTGATCGAGTCCTTCCATGCAATAAACGAGCGGACCGCGCTGAAGTGCAACTCGACCGGTGTCGTCGGCGACTCGCGGGTTCGCCTCCAGAACCTGCGGCGGCATCTCCATGCGAAGTCGAATGACATCGTTTGCCGCCCAGCGCCGCTCGATGGGCAGATATTCTCCTTGCTTGACGCCAGCTACGGCTTTGCCGTTCACAGAAACCTGAGCGGTATCCGCCCATCCCGGGATTCGAAGATGAAAAATGAAGTCCGACGGCTTCGCGGGCGTAACCGCGACTTCGACCTCGTCGTCCCACGGGTAATTGGTCTTTTGTGTGACCTTGAGACCGGTACCGTCCTCCAGGTGCCAGTCGAGTTCCGAATTGTCGTAGAGATGCAGATAAATTCCATCACGGCTGGTGCTGTAGAAATATCCTGGCAGTGAGGCAAACGTGCGTTCCAGGTTGGGCGGACAGCAGGTCACGTCATACCAGGGATTGCGGATCTTATCGCCGGTGGATGGATCAAAGGCCAGCGGATTCCGGTAGCAATAGAGCGTACCGTCGAGCGACATGCCGGAATTGATGCCGTTGTACAGTGCTCGCTCGATGACATCGGTAAACTTCGCGTCGCCCGTGGCCGAGAGCATGCGCCAGTTCCACATCATGTTGCCGATGGCGGCGCAGCTTTCGCCATAGGCTCGGAAATTCGGCAGTTCATAAGCTTCTCCAAACGCCTCGCCGTCCGAGCGCGAACCCACGCCGCCGCTGACGTACATCTTGGTGCTGACCATGTCTTGCCAAAGGGTGTTCAGCGTCTTCCAATAAGCGGCATCGCCGGTTTCCATGTAGTAGTCGGTGGCGCCGCAGCACGCGTACATGGCTCGCACGGCGTGCCCCTCCAGCTTGGTGCGCGCGGTAAACGGGGTTCCGCTGAACATGTAAATTGTTCGGCGCTCCGGGAACTTCGCCCGCTCGTCGCCCTGCAGGATGTAGCCCGCGAGCTCAAGTTGCCTCTTGTCGCCGGTGATGCGGTAGAGCTCGATCAGCCCCATCTCGATTTCAGGATGTCCGGACACGATCGGCTTTTTGGGAGCGGGACCGTAGTTCGGCAGCAAAAAGTCATTGACGAAGCGGATCCCGGCGTCAAGCAGCTTGCGATCTCCGGTAGCGCGATAGTATGCAATCGCTCCCTGCAACATGTGCCCGATGTTGTAGAGTTCATGTCCGGTCGATTGAGTTTGCGGAGTCATCCGCAGAGACTTCCGATCTTCGACGTAGTAGGTGCTCAGATAGCCGTCCGGTTCCTGAACGGCGACGACTTCATCGATGGCGTTCGCGGCCATTCGCCGCACGTCAGGCAGATCTCCCGATTGCAGGGCAAATCCCACAGCTTCTGTCCACTTATAGACGTCGGAGTCGGAGAAGACCGGGCCACTCTGGGCCGCATCACTCTTGCCAGCGAGGCGCCGGAAGTTATTCATGCGCCCGTTAGCCTCCAGCAGATCGTGCATTGTAGGAATGCTTTTCGAGACATTGACTTCGCGCCTCTGTGCCCAGAAACCAGCCCTGATGGTGACCGCGTGCACGGGAATTTGCCGCAACTTGGCGTATGGAGATTTCGCGAGATTCTCAATGGCCTGATCTTTCCAAGGGGGCGCGTCCGTCAAGGAGACGTCTGAAAAGTTGGTGACACCGGCGGATCGGCGATTTTTGGCCACCCTGCCAAATACTTCCGGAACGGCCAGAGAAGAAACGGCGGCCGCTGACACGGCGGTTGTCACGAATTGACGGCGTGAAATCTCGTGAGATTTGGACATCTCTGAACTCCCGGCCCTTGCGAGCCCACGGGGTTCGCAGCGGCTTGAAATGGAACGGGAGGGCATTATAGCGCTTTAAGTAATCGTTTACTGACCTCCCCTTCTTTGCGCTATCATCGAACCCGTTTTCTGGATGGTTTATGAAAAAGCTTCGCAGCCAGGAATGGTTCGGACCACTGGACAAGACCGGGTTCATCCATCGCAGTTGGATGAAGAATCAGGGCTGGCCTCACGATCTCTTCGATGGGCGGCCGGTGATCGGCATCTGCAACACCTGGTCCGAGTTGACACCCTGCAACGCCCACTTTCGGGAACTCGCGGAGTTCGTTAAACGCGGTGTTTGGGAGGCCGGGGGCTTCCCTCTCGAATTTCCTGTCATGTCGCTGGGCGAGACCGTGCTGCGTCCCACAGCGATGCTGTTTCGCAACCTGGCCAGCATGGACGTGGAAGAATCGATTCGCGGCAATCCTCTCGATGGCGTCGTGCTGCTCATGGGTTGCGACAAGACTACCCCGTCATTGCTGATGGGCGCTGCCTCGTGCGATCTCCCGACCATCGGGCTTTCGGGCGGGCCCATGTTGTCGGGCAAGTTTCGCGGCAACGATCTGGGCTCGGGCACCGGCGTCTGGCAGATGACGGAGAAGATACGAAGCGGTGAGATGAAGAGTGAAGAGTTCTTCGAAGCGGAAAGTTGCATGCACCGTTCGAAGGGCCATTGCATGACCATGGGCACGGCCTCCACCATGGCAAGCATGGTCGAGGCACTGGGCATGAGTTTGCCAGGAAACGCCGCCATTCCCGCGGTCGACGCCCGGCGCAGCACGCTCTCGCAGATGACTGGCCGGCGCATAGTTCAGATGGTCAAGGATGACTTGCTCATCTCGCAGATTCTCACTCGCGCAGCATTCGAAAATGCGATCCGCACGAATGCTGCCATCGGCGGGTCCACCAATGCGGTTATCCATTTGATCGCTCTTGCGGGGCGCATTGGCGTGCCGCTTTGCCTCGATGATTTCGACCGACTGGGAGACGGAATGCCATGCCTGGTGGACATCCAACCCTCCGGCGAGCATTTGATGGAGGATCTCTTCTATGCAGGGGGCCTGCCGGCCGTGCTTCGTGAACTCGGCGAGGCAGGCGTGCTCAACCGAGATGCTCTTACAGTTAACGGGCGCTCCATGTGGGACAACGTTGCCGATGCCCCTTGTTGGAATCGTGCGGTGGTTCATCCCTTTGGGCAGCCATTCAAGGAGAACGCGGGCATCGCGGTGCTGCGCGGCAATCTTGCTCCCGACGGCGCCGTTATCAAGTTGTCGGCAGCGAGCCCTCACCTCTTGAAGCATCGCGGGTGCGCCATTGTTTTTGAATCGATTGAAGAATTTCATGCACGCATCAATGATGAAGCGCTCGACGTCGACGAAAATTCGGTTATGGTCCTCAAAAATTGTGGCCCACGCGGATATCCCGGCATGGCGGAAGTTGGCAACATGCCCTTGCCTCCCAAGGTGCTGCGGAAAGGTATCAAGGACATGGTGCGCATTTCCGATGCGCGCATGAGCGGCACCGCTTACGGCACGGTCGTTTTGCACGCCTGTCCGGAGGCCGCCGCGGGCGGCCCTCTCGCTTTTGTTCATTCCGGGGACATGATCAACCTGGATGTTCACCAGCGTCATCTCGGGCTGGAGATCGATGACAAAACGCTCGCTGCACGTCGCGCCAAGTGGACACCTCCACCTCTTCCCGAGCGAGGTTGGGAGAGGCTCTATGTGCAGCACGTGCAGCAGGCCCATCAAGGGGCGGACCTGGATTTTCTTGTGGGCCGCAGCGGCGCCCGCGTGACTCGGGATTCGCATTGAGTACAAACAAACTGAACGTATGGGTGATTTTTGGAACCGCCGGCGAGTCTTGAAGCAGTTGGTGAGCGTTGCGGGCACGCTGATGCTGCCCGCGAAACGAGCTATCGCGAAGTCGTTCCTTGCGGAAGTTCCCCGAGACTGGGCAGGGTTTGATCCTCCGTCTGGCTGAGGGCTGCCGCATTTTGCCTTCTTCTCCCCGAGAATTCGAGGTCAAGCTGGCGAGCGGTGACTCGTCACGGACAGTCCACTTCGATGGCAAGCAGGTCGAAGTTAAATTTTAGGAAAGACACTTTGAAAAAGAATAGTTCAATCATCAATAACCGCAGCCACACTTCGGTTAGGAGTTCATCATGAACGCTGCCCCATCCCGAGCGATTCTTCAATTCCTGGCGTGTCGAGCGAGTCTGCGTGTCCTGATTTGCTGCGCGTCCTTGAGTGGTCTTTTGGGCCTGGTGACTGAGGCTTACGCCTCGGCGCCGCCCGCCGCTCAGAAGACGCTGCAGATTTACTTTGTCGACGTGGAGGGAGGCCAAGCCACTCTGTTCGTCACCCCCGCGGGCGAATCGCTGCTGATTGATACAGGTTGGCCAGGAAACGAGGGGCGCGATGCCGACCGCATCGTGGCGGCGGCCAAAGAAGCAGGAATCAGCAGGATTGATTTTGTTCTGATCACCCACTATCACACTGACCATGGAGGAGGAGCGCCCCAAGTCGCGGCGCGCATTCCGGTAAAAACATTCATTGACCACGGCGAAAATCGTGAGAGTACGGATCAGCCGACAGTGGAAGTGTGGCAGGCGTACCAGAAACTTCTCTCCTCTGGAAAGTACAAGCGGATCATCGCGAAGCCAGGAATGGTCCTTCCCATCGAGGGGATGCGCGCCACCGTGATCAGTTCGGACGGCGATCTGATCTCCAGTCCACTATCCGAAGGAGGCCAAGACAATCAGGCTTGTCAGAACGCCGAGCACTATCCGGCCGATCAGACGGAGAATCTGCGTTCCATGGGCACGCTCATCACGTTCGGCCAGTTGCGCATTCTGGATCTGGGCGATCTGACACGAGACGCGGAAATGAAGTTGATGTGCCCAAAGAACAAACTTGGGAAAATGGATGTCTATATCGTGTCTCATCACGGCTGGTATCAGAGTGGCAGCCCAGCGTTTGTTCATGGCATTGCGCCTCGCGTGGCAATCATGGACAACGGAGCGAAGAAGGGAGGCACGCCTTCCGCCTGGGACATCCTCAAGAAATCCCCGGGGCTTGAGGAGTTGTGGCAACTGCATTATTCCGAGGAGGGCGGCCCGCAGCACAACGTGGCCCCGGAATTCATTGCGAATCCACAGGGCCCCGACTCAGGGCATTATCTGAGACTCACGGCGTGGGCCGATGGCAGCATCGAGGTCTTCAACTCGCGAACCCGGAAGAGCAAGAGGTATCCGCCGCACTGAGCGACACGTGACTGCTGAAGAGAAAGAGACGTGCTGCGATTCTCGACGGCTGCACCGGACGATGGCTCACAACCCATTCGCCAGCTGATAGTACGCATCATTCCACCTGAGCTCTTTGAGGAAATCCGAGGCGTTGGTATCCCGGCCGATCACCAAGCATTCCATTCCCGCCATCTCGGCGAAATTCTCCAGGTGTTCGGAGGTCAAAGAGCTGCTCAGGGCCGTGTGATGCGCGCCACCCGCCAACATCCAGGCGGTCGCGGCGATTTTCAAGTTAGGCTCTGGTATCCAGACCGCACGCGCAACGGGCAGTTTGGGAAGTGGATGTTTGGGGGAGATCAGGTTCACCTGGTTGACGATGAGCCGAAAACGGTTCCCCATGTCCACGACAGAAGCATTCACAGCTCTTCCGGTGGCAGCTGTAAACACCAATCGCACCGGGTCTTCCTTACCACCAATGGAAAGCGGATGGATCTCGGCCGAAGGCTTTTCGTCGGTAATCGATGGGCATACTTCGAGCATGTGAGCGCCTAACACCTGGCCGCCATTCTTGAGGTGGTAAGTGTAATCTTCCATGAACGACGCGCCGCCTTTGAGCCCGTGGCTCATAACCTTCACGGCGCGCACCAGAGCAGCGGTCTTCCAGTCGCCTTCGGCCCCAAAACCATAGCCCTCGGCCATCAGCCGTTGCACCGCAATGCCCGGGAGTTGCGTCAGCCCGCGCAGGTCCTCGAATGTATCTGTGAAGGCGCGCGAGCCGTTTTCTTCGAGAAAGTGGCGCAAGCCCAATTCAATTCTCGCGGCCTCTAATAATGACTGATGCTTGTATCCGCCCGCACGAAGAGGCTGCGCGACGCGGTAGGTCTCATCGTACTCGTCCGTGAGCTGCTTGACCTCCGCGTCACTGACTTGCTGCATGTTTCGGACTAAGTCGCCTACTCCGTATCCATTCACCGAGTAGCAGAGCCTGATTCCAGCTTCGACCTTGTCGCCCTCGGTGACAGCAACGTTCCGCATGTTGTCGCCAAAGCGAGTGACCTTCAGATATTGAGCATCGTGCCAGGCACAAGCCGCTCGCAGCCAGGCACCCATCTCGGCGTGAACTGCCGCATCCTGCCAAAATCCGACGACGATCTTGCGCTTGAGCCGCATGCGAGCTCCGATGAAGCCGAACTCGCGATCGCCGTGGGCTGACTGATTCAGGTTCATGAAGTCCATGTCGATCGTGGACCACGGCAATTCCTGGTTAAACTGTGTATGAAGATGCAAGAGAGGCTTGCTCAACGATCGAAGGCCCGCAATCCACATGCGAGCCGGCGAAAAGGTGTGCATCCAGGTGATCAAGCCAATACAGTTCTTGGTCTTGTTGGCGTCCAGGCACAACTCCTGAATCGACTCGCTGGTGGTCAGCACCGGCTTCGCAACGATCTTCACCGGAATCTCGGGAGATGCCGACAATCCACGCGCAATGGTGGTGGCGTGTTCCTCTACCTTCTTGAGCGTTCCCGTCCCGTAGAGATGCTGGCTCCCAGTGACAAACCAAGCTTCCAGATTGGCAAGATCGATCATGGTGTTCCCCTTAAGCAGGACACTCGCTTGATTGAGTCCGGCTCAGTTGCCGCAGGCGCTGCCAATTCGTTGACTCACGTCGTGCCAGCGATCGAGGCGGTAAACGTTTCCCGGAATTGTACGCCTTCGGGTGCTCTCTATGCATTTGAAAGAAGCAAATCAAGGCTGGTTTCCTCTTCCATTTTCGGGTCGAAAGCGCGCTGCATTTGTCCTCTGGGATATCAGCCCCGCTCGGTTTTGAGGAAGAAACACAAGGCATTGACAACCATAGGGGCAGACGAGTACACCGATAGAGTAAACGTTTCCTATCGTCAGGAGGCAACGCCATGGGTCGCCACATTGATCGTCGCACTTTTCTGAAAGCCGCGGGCGTCACCACCGCCTCTGCCTATGCCGCCACCAGAGCCATTCCCGCATGGGCCGCCTCTCCGGACAAAGGATCTGTCGCGGTGACGCCACCTCTATCCACTTTTCCCTACTCCGCCGTCCAGTTGCTCGACGGCCCGATGAAGCAGCAGTTCGTGGAAAACCACGCTCGCTTTTTAAACCTCGATGACGATCGCCTTCTCAAGGTTTTTCGCCAGGTCGCGGGATTACCGGCGCCCGGGGAAGATATGGGCGGCTGGTACGACCTGACCGGTTTCAGCCTGGAACGAGGTGATTTCCACGGCTTCATTGCCGGTCATACGTTCGGACAATACGTTTCCGCGTTGGCTCGAGCCTACGCGGTGACTGGATCGGAACCGACGGGCGCCAAGATTAATCGCCTGGTCAAAGGCTATGCGGAAACACTCGATCCCAAAGCCAAGTTCCTCGCGGGTTACCGGCTCCCGGCATACACCTACGACAAGCTCTCTTGTGGTCTGATCGATGCCCACGAGTTTGCCCACGATCCGATGGCAATGGACGTTCATGGGAAGCTGACTCGAGCCGTGGTCGCCTACTTACCGGAAAAGGCGCTTTCCCGGGCCGAACAGCGCTCTCGTCCTCACAAAGACACGTCCTTCACCTGGGACGAAACCTACACTCTCCCCGAGAATCTTTTCCTCGCCTACCAGCGCAGTGGCCAGACGTTTTACCGCGACATGGCCAAGCAGTTCCTTGAAGACGACACGTACTTTGGTCCGCTTTCGGAAGGAAACAACGTACTCCCCTTCGAACATGCCTACAGTCACGTCAACGCGTTCAGTTCGGCGATGCAGGCTTACATCACGCTGGGAAGCGAGAGGCACTTACGAGCCGCAAAGAATGGCTTCGAGATGCTGTTGGCGACGCAGAGCTTCGCCACGGGCGGGTGGGGACCTGATGAGGCCTTCGGGGAGCCGGGAGTAGGAGAGCTCGGCAACAGCCTGACCTATTCCCATGCGAGCTTCGAAACGCCCTGCGGAGCCTACGGCCATTTCAAAATCACGCGCTATCTGCTCCGCGTCACGAAAGACTCCCGTTACGGCGACAGCATGGAACGCGTGCTTTACAACACAATTCTCGGCGCCTGGCCAGTTCAGGCAGACGGCACTTCCTTTTACTATTCCGATTACGCCACGACCGGCAAGAAAGTCTGGTACAAGGACAAGTGGCCGTGCTGCTCGGGAACCTTCCCGCAACTCGCTGCCGACTACCACATCAGCACCTACTTGCGCTCGGCCGACGGCGTGTACGTGAATCTCTTCACGCCGTCCAAAGTGCAATGGGACGAGGGCGGCGGACGCTACGGTCTGACGCAGGAAACCCGGTATCCTTTCGAGAACAAAATCCAGGTTCAGGTGTCGGGCTCGCAGCCCAAGGAGTACACGATCTACGTGCGTATTCCCGCCTGGGCTACGCCCGATCCGGTGCTCTCCGTCAATGGCAAGCGAGTCGCTGATTCCGTGCAGCCGGGAACTTTTGCGGCGGTCCGGCGGACCTGGAAAGACGGCGATCGTATCGAACTCGAACTCCCCATGCTATTGCGGCTCGAGCCTGTCGACGCCAATCACCCCAATCTGGTGGCGCTGGTCGAGGGTCCGCTGGTGCTGTTCGCTGTGGCGGACTCCCAACCCACTTTCGATAGAAACGGTCTGCTGCAGGCCAAAGCGACAAACAATAAGGCTGGAGACTGGATCGCCCAATCAGCAGATGGGAGCAGCATCAGCATGCGCCCCTTCATGAACATCGACAAAGAAAGCTATAGCACCTATGTCTTGGTGAAATCCTGACGAACCGCTGAGCTATTGAGATTGAGTCTCGTCCTCCACCACCTTGTACTGGTAACGTTGGCTTTGTTCCCTGGCGGCTTCTTTGCGAAGAGCAGCCAGGGATTTTAGTAAATCGGGAATCTCCTCCTGCTTGCCGCTTTTCCGTAATCCCTGAATCAGGTGGTACAGAGCAGTTTGATCCTTAGGATCGTGTGCAAGAGCCTTCCTGCACTGCTCCACAGCATCGGCATAATTCCCTGCCTGTAGATAGAGCTTGGCCAAGACAGTCCGTGCACCACCCAGGGTGGGCTGTAACGCACCGCCTGCCTGGCGGAGCGCAAGGCCAATTGAAATTCCGGCGCGCCGGGCTCGGCGCCTTTTTCCAGCAGAAAATCCGCTTGCAGGTAAAGCAGCAGAGCGTCTTTGGGTTTCGCGACGAGTTTCGCTTGCACCGTGCTGAGCGCGCGATCCAGATCGTCCTTCTGAGCAGCCAGCAGTCCTTGCGCAGCGGAACTTAAGGATTGACGGGGATCCAGTTTATGGGCTGATTCAAAATCCGCTTCCGCTTTGTCGTACTGCGCTAACTGAACATATAGGACACCCCGGGCCAAATAGAGCGGCGCCGCTTGCGGCAGTTGGGCAATGCCATCGCTGACCACGTCGACGCCCACTTGAAAGGAGTCATGCGCGGAGCTGATGTTCGCGAAATCCAGGTATAAATTCAGGTTGCGCGGGTCCAGCAGAATGGCTCGCCGCAGCGTGGCCACTGCCTGGGGGGTTTCTCTGGAGTCTTCATACGCCGTAGCCGTCAATTCAAGGCTCTCGGCATCAGGATTGTCTTGCGTGGGCTGCAGCGTGTCCAAAGCTTCCCGCGGTTGATGAGCCATGAGTTGAATCGCGGCCAGAAGCTGGCGCTCGCGTCGATTATCGGGGTAAAGGGCCACCGCGCGTTGAAAGACCTTGGACGCTTGCTCGAATTTCTTTTGCTTTACCAGGCAGGTAGCGTAGGCATGGAGCGCAGACGCCCGCGAGTCGAATAGCGCGTCGGCCATTTCAAAATGAGGGACCGCGTCTTTACAGTTTCCTTGTTGATACTGGAGCACCGCCAGCATCGCGTGGCCCGTCGGGTCAACCGGCCGCAAACGCAATAGGCGTTCAAGAATCGGGATCGCCGCGGGATTCGCGTCGTCGAATTCGATCTGGGCCGCACCTTGCAGGGCAGGCAGGTAGTCCGGGGAAATCTTCAGCGCAGTGCTGAAGGACGTGAGCGCATCCCGCTTGTGACCCTCGCCCGCGTAGGCCGTCCCTTGCATTGCCCACAGCCTTGCGTCGGCAGGAAACATCTGCAGAGCAGGATGAAGAAGCGCCAGGGCTTGCGAGAAATCCTGGCTTTGAAGAGCTCGCGAGATCGCGCTGACTTCACTCGCCGGCACTTGGCAAAACGCGCAGCTGAGAAGTACGACTGTTACGAGCGCAACGCAAGCCTTTGCCGCAAAGCTCTCAGACACATGCAGCAAACCACTCCTCCGCCTCCGCTCAAGCGTAAGAGTTTTGCTCCCGTGATTCAACGCCTGATGTTCAGAACGTAATCTTTCCTCCCACCTGCCAATTCCGCGGCAGTTGCTGGGCTGTTGCCTTACCGAAAGTTCCATCTGCGAGATTGTTGTCGAACTGGGTGAGGTTCACCCGATTGAAGATGTTGAAGAACTCAAACCGCACCTGGAAGTTGACCCTTTCGGTAAGGCGGGTGTTTTTATAGAAGTTCAAATCGGTCTCGGCAAAGTTGGGCGAGCGAAATTGACTCGGCTTCTCATTGCCTTGGGAACCAAAAGCAGGCTGAGCAAATTGCCCAGCCGCGAAAGATCCGTTGAGAAACGCGGTCTTCGATGTCCCCTGGTGATAGCTGCTGACATCGGGATAGTCGACT
>Ga0210399_10002147_pt1 | contig 15356 bp, 10 predicted proteins | sample IncBWC14MmetaG_FD_150865 | JGI IMG/M metagenome (GOLD analysis project Ga0210399, IMG submission 150865) | Forest soil microbial communities from Barre Woods Harvard Forest LTER site, Petersham, Massachusetts, United States - Inc-BW-C-14-M | ecosystem: Environmental > Terrestrial > Soil >...
TTGGACAAACCGTCACCGGCTCCATCACGGGCCTGGTCACCGACCCCAGCGGCGCCGTAGTGGTGGGGGCAGCCGTCATTGCGGAGAATACCGCGACCGCGGTGAAAACTTCGGCTACGACCAACGCGGCCGGCGTCTACACGATCCGCTTTCTTCCGATCGGCAACTACACGATGAAGATTGATGCGAAAGGCTTCGCCACTGAAAAAGTCGAGCCCTTCCCCCTCGAAATCGATCAAACCGCAAAATTCGACGTTAAGTTAAGAATCGCCGGTTCGACCACCGTCGACGTCAAAGAGACGTTTCATCCCATCCTTAACACCACCGATTCCACCTTGGGAAACACGCTCTCGACCAACGAAATCGAGAATATCCCGCTGAACGGGCGGAACTTCTCCGCACTGACCCTGTTCCAGCCGGGGGCAATCGATACCGATCCCACCGGGATGAGTGGAAACAACGCTATCGAGCGCAATACGTACAACAGTGGCATTGCGGCCATCAACGGCAATCGCGAGCAGGCGAACAACTACACGATCGAAGGCGCCGATAACAACGAACCGCAAAACAATCTGATCGGCTACAACCCGGCTCCCGACGCAATCGCCGAAGTCCGCGTTGTCTCAGGCAATGCGAACGCAACCTACGGAAACGCCAATGGGGGCGCGATCGTAACCGTTTTGAAGTCTGGCACCAACCGGTTTCACGGCTCTTTATACGACCTGCTGCAGAACGAAAAGCTCGACGCCAATTCCTGGGCGCACGGCCTCAACACTCCCGTCACTCCGAAGAACTCCTACACCCAGAACATCTTTGGCGCGACGATTGGGGGGCCGATCGTCAAGAATAAGCTTTTCTTCTTCGGCGACTACGAGGGCATCCGCCATCACACTGGAGGGTCGAGTTCGGCCAGCGTGCTTACCCAGGCCATGCGCAACGGCGACTTCTCCGCCCTTCTGACGACTCCTGGTGTGACCCCGATTCAGCTCTACGACTCGCAAAACAACTTCACCCCGTACGCCAATGACCAGGGCGTGCCCATCGTGAATCCAATTGCGACCTACCTGTTTGCTCATCCGGAACTCTACCCGTTGCCTAACCGGCCTCCGGTATCAGTCACGAATGGAGGGGATGGATTGATTCAGGCAGATTTCGTAGGGCCGCAGTCGGGGTACGTCTCCAACAACCAGGAAGATTTCAAGGTCGATTGGACTCCAGGCGACAAGAACAAGATTGCGGGTTTCTATTCGCAAGGCAAGGGCAGCGACTACACCACGGCGATCATTCCAGTCGATTTTCCCAACTTCAACACCTACCCCACAAAGATTGCCGGCCTCAGTTTCGTTCACACTTTTTCGCCGACCATCGTCAATGAAACTCGCTTCGGCTTCACCAGGGTGCGCTGGAACAATGGTGTCCCCAGCGATCCGACTGGACAGTTTAGCTACACTGGCGACGCCAAAGTTGGCATCCCGTTCGGCACGCAGAAATATGTGGGCTTTACGGGACAGAGCATCAACAACGGCGTAAGTTATCTCGGTACAAACGCTAATCCTCAGGTCTTTACCGACAATACCTTCAACTACGAAGACAATGTGACCTGGCAACGGGGCAAGCATTACTTCTCGATTGGTGGACAAGCCACGCGATATCAGCAGAACTACCTGAACGCGGGAAACGTCGGATTCCTTGGGCAGTTTGGCTACGGCGGTCAGTTCACTGGCCTGCCTAATGGATCAGGCTGGGGTGCAGCAGACTTCGTTCTAGGCCGGATTAACAATGTTCAGCTCGCCTCCCCCCTTGGGTTCGTCGGCAATCGCCAGTGGCGTTCGGCAGTTTATTTTCAGGACGATTACAAGATGACTTCCAGGCTGACGTTGAATCTTGGGATTCGGTACGAATACGACCAGCCCTGGTATGAGCAAAACAACAAGACCGCCAACGTGCTTCCAGGCGGGATCGTGGAGTACGCAGGACATGTTCCTACTGGTGCAGCGACGGGGTCGATCGTTTGCGCGAGTCACTCCTGCTACGACGCCAATTACAAGCAAATCATGCCCCGCGTGGGTTTCGCATTCCAAGCCATGCCTAAACTCGTCGTTCGGGGCGGCTATGGCGCGACCAGCTTCTTTGAGGGTTTTTCCTTCAATCAGCGATTGACGTCCAGTCCACCGTTCTCGCTGGCCATCAACAGCAATGCCACTACGCCGTCGGGGAGTTCGGGAGGGTCGCCATTCACCGTGGATAATGCTTTCAGCCAGCCTCTGGGGATCAACAACTCGTTGTACTCGGTATGGCCGCAAGATGTGCAACCCGCGTACATCCATCAGTTCACTCTAGTCACGGAATACGCGATCACGAATGAGTTGTCTTTCAGCGCGGGATATCACGGCCAGGTCGGGCATCACCTGGCCGATTATCGAAATGGCAATCAACTGACTGCTGCGCAGGCGCAAGACCTTTCGTCAGTTGGAGGATGCGGCGCTGCGACCATACCCGCCATTGACCAAACACCCTACTTCGCCCTCGTGGGAGAGTGCGGGAGCATCCTCATTACCGAGTCGCAGGCCCGGATGAGTTACAACGCGGCCCAGGTCAGCTTGCGTCAGCGCATGCACCACGGTCTGGAATACACTCTCAACTACACCTACGCGAAATCCTTGACCGATTCTTCCGGGAACTATGCCGTGTCGAATACGAGTTTTAACGGGCTTTCGGTCCAGAACGGTTTCGATCTCAACGCCGATTACGGCCCTTCCGCCATGGACGTTCGGCACAGCCTCAACTTCGTAGGAGTCTATGACCTTCCCTTTGGCCACGGCAGGGCCTACGGTGGCGATGCCAAAGGAGTCCTTGACGCAGTGTTCGGAGGATGGAAGCTTGCTACCTCAGCCATCCTGTATTCAGGATTGCCCGTCACCATCTTTGGTCCAAATAATAGCAACACGAACAACGGTGGGTGGGGATTCAATCGAGCTAATCAGTACCGTCACATGATCGTTGGGCACCGCTCGCTAAGCCACTGGTGGGGAACGGATCCATCGACCCAGCCGTGCGTTCCGATACCTGTCATAAACCCAACGGGCGCGGACAACGGAACCTGTGCTTATGGGGTGGCGGCTCAGAATACGTTCGGCACGGCCCATAACAGCACCGAACGGGCGCCTGGTTACCGCAGCGTCGACGCGTCGTTCTTTAAGGACTTCCACCTGTGGGGTGAGCAGCATGTCCTTGGCTTCCGGGCTGACTTCTTCAATCTCTTCAACATCGCCAGTTACGGAAATCCGGATAACGGAATCACCGACAGCAACTTCGGTGCAATTAGCAGCGTTCGCTCCCAGGAACGACATATTCAGCTCGGTTTGCACTACTCGTTCTAGCCTCGACTTGTGGGGGCTGCCAGAAGCATGCGCCACGGGCGGCCTCCCAAGACTGGGAACCTCTGTCGCCGCGCAGACTGTTCACTGATTCTGCTTGCCGGCGATGGGCGGTTCGCGCAGTTGCGAATCAAGATCGAATGCTGGATACTCTCGCGACCACCTTTATTGACGGGACCCATGGCCGAAAAAGTACTGATTGAAGTTTGCGTCGATTCGGTGGCCTCTGCAGTGGCTGCGCAGCAGGGCGGGGCGACCCGCATCGAGTTGTGCAGCGATCTGATCGAGGGAGGGATCACTCCCAGTGCTGGACTGACCGGGGTGGTCCGGGCCCGCGTCTCCATCGGCCTGCAGGTCATCATTCGCCCGCGCGGCGGAGACTTCTGCTATACCGACGAAGAGGTCGAGGTCATGCGCCGCGACATCATTCAGGCGAAGAACCTGGGCGCCGACGGCGTGGTTCTCGGAATCCTCGATGCCGGAGGTCGCATCGATGTCCCCGGCACCCGCCAACTCGTCGAGTTGGCGCGCCCGCTCAACGTCACCTTCCATCGCGCCTTCGACATGGCCGCCGACTTGTTCCAATCCCTCGAAGACGTTTGCGCTACTGGCGCCGACCGGCTTCTAACTTCAGGCGGCGAGCAAAAGTGTCTGCAAGGCGCCGAAGCTATCGCCCGGCTCGCCAAGTTGGCACGCGGCCGCGTTGCCATCATGGCCGGGGGTGGCATCGGTCACCATGACGCCGCCGCCATCATCGAACGCACCGGGGTCCGCGAGATTCATGTGGGACTAAGTACGCCAGTCCCCAGTCCAATGCGTTACCGCAACCAGCGGCTGTCGATGGGCAAAGTCCAGGGACGGGAATACGAGCGCGTGCAGGTCCTCGAAGAAAGTGTGCGCAGTCTGCACAGCGCCATCTTGCAGGCCAAGAGTTAGCCAGCTTGTAACCCACGCCCATGCCACCGCCAAGGCAATATCCACATCAGCGCCGATTCGCAGAAAGAGCTACTGCCGCCTCAATCATTGAAACCAGCCACCGTTCCTCGCAAAACGGTGATTGACGCCTTTGGCAGGGTGAACGTAGTCTGCGAACCTGCGTTCACAACGGTTGCGACGGGTGGATGATCTGGGTCGGCGTGACTGTTTGGGCCATCGTCAATCCAGACATACTGGCCGGCCCCGAAGGTCACAAGGGTGACGGGTCCGGAAAACGACGCATTCTGCTTGCTCTTGGAATCCTCAAATCGCACGCGCACGCTGTGCGCGTTGTTCTCGTCGCGATTGACCAGCATGATCGACCAATTCCCGTCGGGACGGCGCACTGCGTACGATGTAACCAGCACGTTGCCTTCGCCATCCTTGATGTCCGTTGATGACGGAAACATCCGATGCACGCCGGAGCGGTGCTGTACCCACTCCTGGTTGATCATGTGAGCCGCATAATACGGCGATGTGTATCCCTGGATGTTGTAGTCTTCATCCGAAACGAAGTTCGACCACGAGGACCAGCCCAGACAAGTCTTCTGAATGCCTTGCGGCTGAATCGGGGAGTGATAGAAAGCGGCGCCTCCGCCCTCGAAGAACGACCCAACATTGTCGGCCAGCCACAGCGCGGCGAAGATCGTCGTCATGGGTCCGGTGAGCGCGGCCGCCAGATGGTTCTCGGTCACCATGAGCGGAACATCTTTGGGGACACCGTCGTCTCTCCACACCTGCAGGATGTGCTTCATCAGCTGAGGCTCGGTGTACAAAGTCTTCCACGTGATGTCGCAGGGCTCGAACGGATAATGCTCGAATGACACGAATGCCAGGTCGGAAATGCGGCCATGAGTCTTCAGGTAGTCGACGAAGCGGCCCATCCACGAGATCCGTCCATGCGCGTCGGGCCAGACTCGAATGTCCTCGTTCACTCCTTCGAAGACCGGACCGCCCAGCTTGAGTTGCGGATCGACCTTGTGGATGGCCGCGGCCCATTGAATGTATAAGGCACCGTAGTCCTCCGGCATGGCGTGCTTCCCATCCGGCTCCTCACCCAGTTCGACGTATCCGATGCGGTAGCCGCGCTTTTCGAGGTAGGCAATCTGGGCGGCAGCATCGTCCGGCGTCCCATAAAGCATCGTCACCGGAATCATCGCCGGCAGATTGTTAGTGAGACCACTGGTGAAGAACAGGTCGAAGCCGCTGTGCTGATAGCCGCCAGTATCGTTGACGTCAGTGGCCGAGTGCCAGGGATCAATCGAGGACGAGTTGTAGCTGGTTGGCCTTTCGCTGAAAGTCTTTTGCACCTCGGCCAAAGCGCCGTTGGAGTCGACGGTGCCCACACGGATTTCCTGAATGGCATATCCCACGCAATTGCGGACGTCGTCCGCTCCATGCAGATCGCATGTGTTCGACGATTCCGTCATCAAGACGCGCACGTACTGAGTGCTCACAGGCGCGTCGGCGAGCTTCAAATTAACGGTCCCACCCTGAGCATTTTTCAGCGCGCCCGCGGGAAAAACCTTCCACTCACCCTGAGGCCCCGCATCAAAGTCGAGCGCTCGTTTTCCCACCCAATATTCCACCTGGTAAGTCGTGGCATACGGGCTCGCCCACGCGATGCGGATCGCGTTCACCGGCTTCTCAGCCTTCAGATCCACGATCACCCATTGCGGATGCAGCGCGTTGCTTTCTCCAGTGAACTTCCTGGTGAGATACGGATTGCTCTTCCAATAGCTGAGGTTCGGACCCTGCACCGGCCGGTCACCGCTTGTGGAGAACCCACGGTGGGGCAATGCGTAGGAAAGGATGTAGCGCACCGGCTCCTTGAGATCGGTGCTGCCGGTGAAGTATCCGCTCTTGTGCGCGGGATCGCTCCAGGTTCCATTCTCGGTCCAATGCAAGGCGGCCATGCGAAGCTCGGAATTGTTTCGATAAGTGATCGGTCCCCAGCCCGCCGAGAGCGACTCCTGAATGATGTGCGGCGTATAAACCTTGTCAATGCCGTCATGCGACAAAACGTCGATGGAACTGCCCAGGGCACTGTCGGGATCGAAAGAGTTGATGGCATGCCCACGCGTTGCATCGACGTGGACGGTTCCGATCGGCGGTTCCCCACCTGACGTCCTCGATTGGGCCGTCAAAGTTGCTGCACATGCAACAAGAAATAAGAAGACGGCAATCGCCCTTTGCTCCCAGGACATCGCACACTTTTCCATGATCCGGATAGTAACCCAGACGAGGCCAAAAACAATAGCATCATCGAGCATTGACCGTCGGGGCGCAGAGAGTGAGCGGCGCAGGGCGTCCAGAAGCGAACAGCGATTTACACAAGTGGACAGCCGACGTCTTAAGGCCAGAACGAAAAGGGCGGCTATTTCTATGCTGGGGAACTACTTGAGCGGTTCGTACCACGCCCGACTTTGGCTGGTGGATTGCCTGTTGCTTAACCGGAAGATCGTCTTACGGAGGCCTATCATGGCGCATTTTGAACGGATTCGCGATGTGATTTCCGGGCCATACAGTCCCGAGATCATCCGGCAACGCACGGCATCGGGATGGCAGATGGTATCGATCGAATGGCGGCGCGAGTTGCCCGAGTCGGAAGCTCCGACGCAGGGAGCATTTAGCGAGGATATCCCCTACGGACTGCGCATCTCGGACGATTGCCAGCGTTTGGAGATCGATCCGGTAGAGAACAGGACGCTCATGCTGATGATGGAGTTGCTGGTCCAGGACTTCCCCTATTCCAGCATCGTCAGTGACCTCAATGAAAAGGGCCTTCGGATGCGGAATGGCAGACCCTGGAACCGGGTGGCAGTCTTCAACATGACGCCCCGCCTGATCGAAGTGGGGCCGCGGATCTTCTCAACCGAGGAGTGGACGAAGGTGCGTCAGAGGTTTCTTAGATAACGTACTCTTTTTCTGCTGCACGGCGGGACACTTACTGCGGCTCCTCGATCTGCAACGGCATCACAGGCTGTACCACGCCGCGAACGTACACCCTCACCCCTAATTGCCACTTCGGGCACCACCGCGACCACGTGCTGTCAAGTCCCTGAAATGGCACCGGCAGATGGCTCGAGACGCAAGGCATCAGCGAAACAAAGATGCGACCTGAATGTGATATTGTGCGGCTTGGGAGAGCCGCGCGTGGCCCATCATCGGGAAGCAGATCGCAACATGGACGCCTCATCTACGAGACACGCCCGTGTCTCAAGCCTGGAGTATGAACCATGGGAGGCGCGGCAGTAATGGCCCCCATTCTGCTTTGGCTGATCCTCGTTCTCTGCCTGCTGATCTCCGTAGTCAAGTATTTGATGGGGATCATTCTGAAGTTCTCTTTCCCCAGCACAAAGGCCCGAAAGGACTACACGTATGAGCCAACCGTGAGCGTGCTCATGCCCTGTTACAACGAGGGTCAGACGGTTTACGAGACGATTGAGAGCATCGGCAAAAGCAACTATCCGAACGAAAAATTCGAAGTGATCGCGCAAGACGACTGTTCCGTCGACGATAGCTACGAGTGGATGCTCAAGGCCCAACGCGACTTCACTAACATCCGCATAAGAACGGGGCGGAACGAGATCAATAGCGGAAAGGCGCGCTCAGTCTGCAATGCACTGCAGCAGTCGTCGGCTGAGATCATCATCTCCATCGATTCTGATTGCATCTTTCATCCCGATGCAATTCGGGAACTGACCGCCTGTTTCGCCGAGCCGCGCATGGGTTCGGTCGGCGGCAGAGTCGGAGTCAGGAACCCCAACGACAGTGTAATTACGGCTATTCAGACCATCGTTTACTACTCGGCGTTCCAGCTCTACAAGATTCCTGAAAATTGGACGCGCAGTGTCTGCTGCATCAGCGGATGCCTGTTCGCGATCCGGCGTTCGTTGCTGCTTGAAATCGAGCCGGCGATTCGGGCCCGCCATTGGTTCGGGATTCCGGTGAATCAGGGGGAAGATCGGTTTCTGACCCATCAGACACTGCTCCGGGGCCACGGAACTTATATCAACAATGACGCACTTTGCTGGACTACGGTTCCGAACACACTGTCCGTGCTCTTCAAACAGCAACTCCGCTGGCGGCGCAGCATCGTGCGCGATTTCTTCTTCACCCTCAGAACCCTGCCGCAGCATGTCTGGAAACTGCATCCCAACACGGTGTTAACGCTTGTCCTGGTTCCACTGGGGGCGTTGGTGGGATTCCTGGTTGTGATCACGGCGCTCACTTCCGATCCATTGGCCTGGGCAGGACCCTTGCCACTTGTTGCGGCTCTTGGAATTGCAGCCGTGCTTACCTGGGTGATTAAGAAATATAGTGCGAAAGAAGCGATTACTCACCCGTTAGCTTTTGCCGCCTATGTAGCCTGGTCGCTGGTCAGCAGTTTGTTTCTCACGCCTCTGGCTCTGTGCACCATGGATTCCGCGGACTGGGGGACTCGAACCATAGAACAACAAGAGGTGCCCGTTGGAAACACCCACGCTTAATTCCTTGCCTTCGGAAGCCAAGGCGAATTCGGCCCCTGCCGAACCGAAACGAGCGCCCGTTCGCCAATCGCTGCACTATCGCGTGGTGATCACGCTCTATCGCGTCTTTGCCATCACCGTGCTTTATCTGGTCCTCGCCGGCATTGTGGCTTACGCCTTCGTGATGGGCTTTTATGCGGTGAACAGCTCATGGGCCGCACCCGTCATCCTCTCGGCCGCGGACGAGAAGAGCCTCGACTTCCGGCAGAAGCTGGTGACCAGCCAGCAGACCATCGAAGATCTGAAGGTGGATACGAACAAACTGCAGAGCGGTTTGGCGGAGATGAAAAAGCACCGCGGCGCACTGCTGGAGCTGGAGCCGGAACTCCAGCAAGCCATCGCGCGAGAGCGAACGCACAACCGCACAACGGGCCCCAAGCTCGCGACACTCGATCAGCAGAAGCAGGCCGACAATCTCAAAACGCAAAAGGTGCTGGCGCAGTTGAAGGAAGTAGAGGCCAACATCAACAAGGACCTGGCCGCAGGATTGATCACCAAGGGCGATGCCGCGACACAACTGTCCGCCCTGAACACCGCACAGGGCGCCTATACAGACAGCAGAATTGCCGAGATCTTACTCACCGACAACGTTCTGGATAAGACGACAACGGGCACGAACTCGCTGGACGTGCTCGAAAAGCAGGTAGAGCTGCGGTCTGAGGTTGCCCAGTTGGATGTCGCCGTCAATGTTGCAGAAAAACAGCTTCAGGAAGAAACCCGACAAATCGATCGGCTGCGCGATGCGATCAGAACGGCGAAACAGAGTCCCTACTACCTGAATGCGTCGGGGGAGCAGAGGTTGTACTTTGCTTTCGTTCCTTATGACAACCAGGCGAATGCCGTTGCTGGAGCTCCGATCTACGACTGCTATCTGAATATGCTTGTGTGCCGCAAGGTGGGCGTGGTGAAGCAGATATTCCCGGGTGAGGAGCAGGCCGTCCATCCCATCTTCAAGACCCAGATTCGCGGTTTCCTGATTCAGATGAATCTCGACCACGGCGAATCTGCGAAGTCGAAGACCGTGTTCCTGGGCCGCAAACCGGTGTTGTTTTAAACGCTGCTGTTCGGTCGTCTTGAGGAGAGCGAGAATGTTTCTGAACCACTCGAAGATGGTTATAGCCCTGGTTCTGTTTATCTCCGCCTGCGCATTCGCAGTGGACCCCAAAGATCAGCAGGCCTACTGCGCCTACATTATGGAGCAGGCGCAAGCGCAGCGCGACCTGCTGCGCACGCCCAGCGCCGCTGCTGGCATAACCCAGCCCGAAACTGGCCTGCCACTGCAAGTGGTCGGGGGCGCCTCGGTTGGCCTTTCAGAAATCAGAAAAGCTAGCTTGACGATGTCTGCCGGACGCAGTAACTGCGAGCAATACAAGGCCACGACAGCCGCCCAGCAAGACATCCAGTATGCCCTGCCCAGCCTGGAGAAGGACGCTCTCCGTAACCGGCTAGCTCTCATCGACGAGGCTTCGAAGTCGTTGGATGCGCTGATGGAGAAAACCTCGAAGATGGTGGAGGCTCAGAACGCTACTCGCCTGATGCTCTTCTCGCTGCAGACAACGAAAATCAAGCTGAATGCGGACCGGGCCGAGACCCAGTCTAAGATCGCGGCGCTCTACCTTCCAAGGCTGAGCGATAGACCATTGAAAGAACTCGTCGCAGAAAAGCAAGGCAGTGAGTTGAACGAGCAACGAGCGCTGGCTAAGTTAAGCCGGCAGAATAATTGGGATGTGGCTCTTTCCGTGGGTGTCCATCAGCAGGTCAATCCGGTTGCTCAGGGGGCGCAACCATACGGCGCTGTCTCGGTAAGCTACAATCTCGCCAGCCGAGCCATCAACAAGCACCTGGATCGAGCTGCCGGGGACTACGAGGAATGGAAAAAAGTGCAGGAGGGCGACGTCGTGCGCAGCATGGAGGTCCTGCGACAGCAGTTGCTGGACAGCGTCTCGGTGCAAGAGGCCAAGCTCAAGTCTCTAGGGGAAGAAAACGGACAGATCGCCAAAAATCTGCAGCAGGTTGGCGATCCCGACACTTCTGCGGCCTTCGACTTCCGCAACCAGCTGACCGCCGCGCAACTTTTGTTGGAAATCGAGACCAGCGATGCCAGCTTCAGGATTGACCGGCTGCGGGCATACCTTGCAAAGAATTACTGACTGCCGGAGTCAACGAGGTCCTTTTGCTTTTTCGTTGGACAAGGCTTTTCTCCGGGCGCCGGCAAAACGATTCTCGATTTTTGCCATCGACACAGAAACTCAGGAGTGTAGAATTGGTCGCATTAACTAGGGTTGGGACCTTGCGTTTTCCGGAGTGTAGTCGCTAGCAGTTTTTCCTTGGGGTCACTCCTGGAAGCGACGTTCCTGTTGGCACACTTCCGGGAAGGAGGCCCTATGTCAACGCTTTCCGGTATTCCCGGTTCTTTCGTACCGTCACGCTTCCTTAAAAGTCAGCTTTATGTCATCGGGATTGGGGCGGCAGCCACTCTGAGCGCGTTCATCGTCTGGCCTCCGCTAACCAGGTGGTTGCTGACGACCGCTTTTCTGCCGCACGCGTACTGTTATCTGGGGAATCCCCGGTTGGTGTGGACCAACGTGATCGCGGACTCGCTGATTGGAATCGCCTATCTGGCCATATCTGCCACGCTGGGATACCTGGGGTACAAGGGACGGCGCGATATTCCATTTCACTGGATGTTTCTGGCGTTTGGGCTTTTCATCCTCGGCTGCGGCGGTACCCACTTCATGGAAGTGGTCACGATCTGGATACCGGTGTATATCTTGTCCGCGGGCGTCAAGCTTTTCACTGCCGCGGTTTCGCTCACCACTGCGGCCGTCCTTCCTATTACCGTTCCGCATGCTTTCGAACTTGTGCGACAGGCGAGAATATCCGAACAGGTGACCACCAACCTCCGCGCCAGCGAGGAAAGAAAAGAAGCTCTTCTGCGCGAAGTTCATCACCGGGTAAAGAACAATCTGGCGGTCATTTGCAGCCTCTTTTATCTTCAGTCCACTCATACAGGGGACGAGCAAACTGCCTACATCTTTCGTGACATGGAAAGTCGCGTTCATTCGATTGCCCTGGTGCATGAACGATTGTATGGCTCGGAGAATCTGGCGCGCATCGACTTTGCCGAGTACGCCCAAACCCTGGCCAAAGACATATTCTCGTCGCAAGGGAGTCTGAGTGTTCCCATTCGCTTTAACAGCGCGATGGAGCCTGTAATCATGGGCGTCGATCTGGCAGTACCGTGCGGTCTAATACTCAATGAGTTGATTTCGAACGCGCTGAAGCACGGCTTCCCTCAGAGTGCTGACGGTGAGATCAGGTTAACCCTGCGGAACGGACCCGACGGCCAGTGTACCCTTTGCGTGGATGACAGCGGAGTAGGGATTCCTGCCGGCGTGGACCTTAGTACCAGCAAGTCGCTGGGCTTGAGGCTAGTGCGGTCCTTGACTCAGCAAATTCACGGAACGTTCGAACTGGTGAAGACCAATCCCGGAACCTCGGCGCATTTGCAGTTTAAGGTGGATCGCCATGCACGCTGATCTTGTCTCTTCCAAACCACGTGCTCTGATCGTTGAAGACGAGGTTCTGATTGCCGAAGAACTAAAGGCACGGTTGTCACTCCTCGGCTTCTCAGTAATCGCTGCCGTGGACTCCGGTGAGGAAGGCATCGCTATCGCTACCAGAGAACGCCCAGACCTGGTTTTGATGGACATTCGGTTGAAGGGCGAGAAAGACGGCGTGCAAGCCACAAAAGAGATCCATCAGCAGGTTGATGTGCCGATTGTGTATTTGACCGCCTATTCCGACCGGCTCTCCGTCGATCGGGCGAGGGGGACTGAATATGACGGCTTCGTCCTAAAACCATTTCGCGCCGGCGAACTGCAGTCCACGATTGAGATAGCTATGCAGCGCCACGCCCTTAGGGTTGAAGGACAAGGAGCAAAAGAGTTAGCGCCTCTGTGATCTCCGTGACTTTGACAGCTGCACCCTCCGCGGTGTCGGAAGGCCTGCCACTTGATCTTGCTTCTTCCCGCCCGATGGGTCGGCCTGCCTACGCGAATGCTTTTCCTTCCCAGCCGAGAGGCTTACAAAGGGCGATCGACCGTGCCCTGTTGCCAGACTGCGTCGTAACGCACCACGTCGCCCGGCAGCACGTAGGCAGTGAGAATGTAAAGGCGCCAGCCCTCTTTCCATAACGTGTTGTACTCGGTGCGGTAACTCGAGTACGTCCAGTCGTAGACCTGGATCTCGCCGTGAGTCGCCGGCCGCCAAACCGCGTTGTAGCGCACCGTTCCGTCAGAGATGACATAGGAATCGAGAATGTACAGCCGCCAACCCTCGTTCCATAGCTTGTTGTACTCGGTCTGAAAATCGGCGAACTTCCATCCATAGACCTGAGTTTCGCCTGAATCCCCGGGCCGAAACACCGCGTTGTAAAGCACGTCGCCGTTGGGCAATACGTACGATTGAAGAATGGACAGACGCCAACCTTGCGGATACAGAGTGTTGTAGTTGTCCCGGAATGTGGTGTAGTCCACTCCATAGAGTTGCGTCTCACCCAGATTCCCCGGCCGAAACACCGCGTTGTAAAGCACATCACCGTTGGGCATTACGTACGACTGAAGAATGTACAGACGCCAGCCTTCCGGATACAGCGTGTTGTACGTGCCGATGAAATCCGCGAAGGTCACGCCGTAGAGCTGCTCCTCACCCGTGTTTCCGCCGGGACGCCACACCGCGTTGTAAAACACATTGCCGTTCGACAATACGTACGATTGCAGACTGTAGAGGCGCCAACCTGCTGTCCACAATGTGTTGTACTTGGCCCGGTAATTTGCGTAGGTCCAACCGTAGACTTGGATTTCGTTGAGGCTGGAGTAGCCGGTGGTCGAACAAGTGCCGGCTTTGGTGTTGTCGATGACCGGAGGAATCGGTCCGAAGGATAAATTGATTGCTTTGGCGCTGTCACACTGGTCGACCAGTTCGTCCCATCCCTGAAAGTTGTTGACGGCTGGGTCGGCGGAGGCCTCGAAGATTTCATGGGCGATCACGACTTGCTCCTGATCCGCGGGGACGACCGCCCAGAACGCCGCGGCCGATTGCGAGGCGTGGAAACCTCCACATCCGTTGCACCCAGTAACGCTGAAACCGTGCGCGGGAAACACGACGATCAGCGTATTCGGACCGAAAGCCGGCAGATTTCCAGTCTTTTGGTTGGCGTGAATGATGTTGAGGACTGCCGCGCGAGTCAGAACTACCGGTTTCGCGGAGGGACTGGCCGTGGCCGCTGCTGCTACCGTGACCTGATCGACGCCGTATTGTCTCGTCATGGGCTGCTGGCCGGCGGGGGCACCCGCCCCCGACATGTACGCCGCGAGATTCCCGACATAGGTCTGCTGCGCGGTGATGTCGGTGGTGGACCAATTGCCGTAGTACAGCGGGTAGATCTCGAAGTTTTGCAGGAACGGTCCACCGTGATACTGAAGCGGTGTCGTAGCCGAGACGGCCCCGGGTACAAGCACACCCAGCATGCAGATTAGAAGCGCCACTGACAAAATTGTGATTTTTCGCATCTCCGCTCTCCTTTGAATCCGATTCTCATTCTGTGCCAGGATTTGCATTTTTTGTTTCGGCTGCGCCGTTCGCGCGCGACTATGCCGGCGGTATTCGACGGGAACGGTGGCGCGGTCAACACGAAGGCTGAGGGCGGAAATCCCCCCAAGGTTTCCGCATCCCCAGCCTTTGCGGTCCAACATCCTTGACAGCCGGGTCGTCCCCCTCACACCGGCTTCAGCAACGAGTCCAGACAGATGAGTCCGGTTCCCTCGTGGCTTTGGGCGACATGCCACTGGGCACAGTCGCGCAACGGCAATCCCCTGACCGCGGCGATGGCCTCAGCTTCCCTTGGATCCACCATTTCCACCTCGTGGCCGCATTCCTCGCACCAGGCTCGAAGAATCCGACGCCGCCGGATAATCAGGACCCGGTCGGTCTCGATGGTGATTTCGGTCCTTTTATGAACCGCCATTTCGCCCCTCCAAATGCTTTGCTCCACCCCGAAATCGTGATAGATTGCTTTCCGCGTTCGGCTCGGCTTTTGGATCCCCCACCGCTGCACGGGAGGCATCCTGCCCGAAGCGGCCTTCAGAAGTCTTTAGAAAAATCTCAGAAATTTATCAGGCGGGTTATGAGCAACCAGGGGAAGGAGTTATACGAGTTCGGCCCTTTCCGCCTGGACCCGGCGAAGCGCCTCCTGTTGCGCGACAACGAGCCTGTTCCCTTACAACTGAAGGCTTTCGAGACCCTCTTAGTGCTGGTCCGCAACAGCGAACAAGTGGTTCTGAAGGACGACCTGATGAAGGCGGTCTGGCCGGACACCTTCGTCGAGGAGTCCAACCTGGCGCAGAACATCTTTGTGCTCCGGAAGACTCTCGGTGCCGCGGCCGGGGAGCATCGCTACATCGCCACGATT
>Ga0210399_10002148_pt1 | contig 15356 bp, 26 predicted proteins | sample IncBWC14MmetaG_FD_150865 | JGI IMG/M metagenome (GOLD analysis project Ga0210399, IMG submission 150865) | Forest soil microbial communities from Barre Woods Harvard Forest LTER site, Petersham, Massachusetts, United States - Inc-BW-C-14-M | ecosystem: Environmental > Terrestrial > Soil >...
GGTCCTTCAGGGCTGAGCACGCCAACAACCGCGGTCCCTGATCGCTGAGCACTCGCCGCTACGGGCATAGCGGCAACCGCGCCGCCGACGAGTGCGATGAACTCCCGCCGCCTCATGCCGTTCCCCCTCTAGGATCAGGTGGACGCAGTGTAGCGTAAAATCGATGCTCGGAAGATATCGAAAAGCCGGTCTTTCGATTTATTATCGTCGACGTCCGCGTTGGGTCAATCGGTGCCGGGTCGAGCGAGCAGCAATTCCAGCCATGTCAGCTATGCCCCGAAAGCGGAAGCAAGCTCGCTGCCTGTGATATGCCTTTGCGGGTTGATGGTGACGCGATTGACGTCATTTCCTCGCTGCGGCCTATTGAAAGGTGCCATTTCAGAAAACTAGCGCGGACATGTTCTCATCGTTGCGCGGGGTGAAGCGGTGACACCTTTACACTTTGGTTTGGCCGCCCAGCCTGCTTGACGTGCGATCTGTCCCAATTTGATGTCAGTTATCGGGGCTGAACCGGACGTGGCGCAAACATGCCAGTTTGTCTCAGTTTGACCCGAAGCGGACATCCTCCCGTGGACCCGCAAGATAAAATCACCTAGGCTGCTGGCTGAGACGAGTGGGGCTGACCTCCCATGAAACGGCGCGAATTCTTGACACTTGCCAGCAGCAGTTTGGCGGCTTGGCCAGGCGCGTTGTTGGGGCAACAGACGAACAAAGTTCGACATGTCGGCGTACTGATGCAAGGCTTCGGGACCGAACCGGACTATCAGTCATTTCTGGCGGCCTTCGTCCAAGGACTGCGACAATTCGGATGGGTCGAAGGTCAAAACCTTCGGATCGATGTTCGTTGGACTGCAAGCAATACTGATCTTGCTCGGACTTATGCGGCAGAGCTGACAGGCTTAAAGCCAGACGTCGTCTTGGCCGCTACCACCCTCAACCTGACGATGATCCGGCAAGCCACTAGCACCGTGCCAGTGGTGTTCGTGGCGGTTGCTGACCCTGTCAAGCAAGGGTTCGTCGAGAGCGCCCGACAACCTGGCGGCAATCTTACTGGTTTCAGCTTGTTCGAATTTTCGCTGGGAGGTAAGTGGATCGATCTGCTCAAAGACGTCATGCCGGGCCTTGAGCGGGTTTATGTCATGTTCAACCCCGAGACGTCTCCCCAAACCAAGTTCTTCATGTCGGCGATCGAGGCTGAAGCACCATCTTTGGGCGTGCAAGTGATCCCGCTGCCGGTCAAGTCCTTCGCCGAAATTGAACCTGCCCTCGCGAACCTCTCAGCCCAGTCAAACATCGGACTGATACCGCTCCCCGACATCTTCCTCGATATGAATGCTCCGCAGATCGCAGAGTTGGTCAGCCGCTATCGTGTGCCCACGATTGGCAACATAGCACGTGGGTGGAAGAACGACGTCCTGATGATTTACGGCAACGACGTCAAGCTAATCGATCAATTCCGGCAATCTGCGAGTTATATCGACCGCATTCTTAAGGGAGCGAAGCCCTCCGACCTTCCGATCCAGGGGGCGGACAATTATGTGCTCATCGTCAATCGCAAAGCCGCCAAGATGCTAGGCCTCACGGTGCCGGAGCGATTGCTCGGCACCGCCGACGAAGTGATCAAATGAAGCTTTTTGCCGCAGCGCACGAGTCTGCTTATGGCCCTTCGCGTCATTTCGCTGCAGAGCGGCGGCGCGGTCGCTTTCGGAGGGAAGCGGACATCAACAGGCAGGCACGACCGGTTAGCACGATGCAAATGACCCGAAGCCGACCTCGGCCACCCCAAAAGTCCAAGTCACATTACCACAACCGTGCTAGTCTCAGCTGCGATGACGCCTTGCCCAAACCGGGGGCGGCACATGCGGCGGCGCGAATTCATAGGATTTGTCGGCTGGACGGCAACCACTTGGGCGCTTCTAGCGCACGCGCAACAAGGCGAGAATAGAAAACGCATTGGGGTATTGATAGCCCGCCCGGAAAACGACGCCGAGGGGCAAAGCTTTAAGATCGCATTCCAGCAGGCGCTGAAGCAAACGGGATGGCGACCAGGTGACAACATCGTTGTCGATTTTCGCTGGATGGCCGGCGATCCCAAACTTGCGGAGAAGCTTGCAAAGGATCTGGTCGCGTTGAGACCGGATGTCCTTGTGATAAATTCCACGGCGGGCGTCCTCGCCGCCCGTCCGACTGCAGGGACTATACCGATTGTTATGGTAGCGGTCAGCGATCCGGTCGCCCAAGGTTTCGTACAAAGTCTGGAGCGTCCTGGCGGTACCATCACAGGCTTTGGCGTCGAAGAGCCCGCAATAGGAGCGAAGTGGGTCGAATTGCTCAAAGAAATCGCACCCACCGTTAGGCACATCACTGCGATCTACAATCCCGACACGGCTCCTTTTGCAAAATTCCTTTTGCCGTTCATGGAAGACGTCCAAACGTCCTTATCTTTTGAACTGGCCGTGTCTCCCGTTCAGAATGACGATGATGTCGAGAGAGCAATTACAACGGCCGGAAGCAGACAAGACGCTGGTCTAGCCTTTCTGCCCGACAGCTTTTTGCAATCACGTCGCGAGATGATCGCAAATCTTGTGGCCAAGCAAAAATTGCCCGCGATCTATCCAACGTCTGCGTTCGTCAGAAGCGGTGGCCTCATAGGTTACGGGGTCGACCGTGCCGATCTTTTCCGTCGTTCGGCAGCCTATGTCGATCGGATCCTTAAAGGTGAAAAGCCCTCCCAGCTACCGGTCCAAATGCCAACGAAGTTTGAGCTGGCAATCAATGTAAAGGCTGCCAAGTCACTTGGATTGACAGTTCCACCATCATTGCTCGCTCGCGCCGACGAAGTCGTTGAGTAGCAGCGGGATTGATGTCCGAGTTTGGCACAAAACTGACATGCCACCGCAGCCGGATGATGTCTGTTGATCGGCGCAAAGCGGACCTCGCGAATGTTGATCACGCGCCTCCTTCAAGACGAGGAAGTCGCGTGACCAGCAACTCAGCCGCGCCCGCGTGACACCAAATCAAGGCAAGAAAACGGACGCACTCCGTTGCCATTTCGCACGCTCCTCAACACGGTGCGGGATCGAGCGCCAGTCGATCTCCGGGTCGGGAAGCACGAGAAGCCGTCGTCACTTTCCTTAGCGAGGGCGTTCTACCTTTGCAGATTTGCTGCTGGCGAACGTCAAGCCTCTGGCACCCCAGCCAACCGCATGCCTTAGATGCGGCGTCTGGTGCGCGCTTGGCGCGACTGCAACGAAGATCTGCATCTTGATCCGGCAATTAGACACTACTCACCAGCGTTTCAAAGGTTGACCGGCTAGATGTTGTCGGCGGGCATGACCTTGCGCGGAGCAAAAAGTAGGCGCAATCTATGATGTCGCGCATGTAGGGTTGGACAATGCCAAATTCCGTGCACTCCCTCAGCATTTCCGGCCGTCGCGGCCCGACGGCGCTCTACGAGCGGGCTCAAGCCTTCATCCACGATCATTTGCGCGACCCCGACCTCAGCATCGACCAGATTTCCATGGCGTTGGGTTGTAGCAAACGCTACCTGCATATGTTGTTTAGCAACAGGGGCCTGACGGTCAGCGAATATATCTGGCGTGCAAGGCTGCTGAACTGCCATCAGGATTTGGAGACCCAGGGCAACAAGACGATCACGGATGTCGCGTTTTCGTGGGGCTTTTCGAGCTCGTCGCACTTCAGCCGCGTGTTCAGGAAGTACTTCGGGATTGCTCCGTCATCTGTCCACAAAGCGCAGCACGGCAGCCTGTCTCCCGATCTTCTGTCGCGGCGACTTGCCTCGGTTTCAAATCTTCAATCACGGTTGCCCGGTAACACGCCAGCCGTAGCGCGACCTTCAATCATCTAGTTGAGTGTCTTCTTTCCCGAACGCGAAGATAAATTCGTGTTCCTTCGGGAGCGGTTAACAGCAATTCGCTCATCCTCTGCCCAAGGTCTTCAAAATTGCAGCAAGCCGCAGGTGACTTGTCACGAGGCGATAGGCCGCCTCGCGATCGCCGTGATCTCGCCAGCGCTTGGCGCAGGCTGCCTCTTCCGAGGCTTCAAGAAGCGGGAATTTTCGAATCTCGGTCAGATACCGAGGGAGACCCCCTCCGAGGACACGGAGGGAAGCGTTGCGACGATCGACATGACGCTCACTCCTTATCTTGCCAGCTGCACACGCGTAAGTTTATCGAGACTTGGCCGCTGTCTTGGCGGCTACTTTGCCGGAGAGAGATCTTAACTTGCGGTGCAACCGCAGAAAGCGCTTCTTCAGTTGAGCTTTTGCGCCATAGAGACGACTGGCGACATCGGAGCGTCGCATAGAGAAGAGACGGTCCGACTGCTTGTTGAGCGCAGTCCGGGAGCGATCAAACGCCACGCGGGATCGAGACAGAAAGGTGGAGAGATATCCCATATCCAAATCCTCCGAGAGCAAGTTGGGTACGAGCCGATGCCGTCCCTGCGTCCATGGACCCTTTCAGGCGTACGAATGATCGCAGGTTAGGCGCGCCCATAACGCCGATGGAGGAAAATTGTTCCCGCATAAATCGGCCGTACGCACACCGACCGGGGCGAGCGGTTCTTGGGCAGAACTGGCATCAACATCATGAACCCGCGTCATGGCCCTTATCGTCGCCGCGATCGGCGTGAATTTCATCATGACCGGCATCAGGAGCGAATTGCCGGGATTGGCTAGCCGCTGAAGGCACACGCCCCCGTTCAGCGCCGCAGAGCCCATCGCCACGCCGGCCAGCTCTGCCGTCGGCGGCATGTCGTGGCTCGCTTCGACTCGCCCAAAACTCACCGACGCGAGTGCAGCCGATGATCGAGCCGGTGGCAGATGCAAGATCGTTTCATCTTCAGAATCAATCGGTTAGACGGGTGTGCAACAAGCCTCTCGATGCTGTTAGCACTCGCCCCTTGACAGCGCCAGAGGCCGTCCCAAATCAAAGCCTCGAGGGGCGACCATGATCCCTTCATCGCCCCGCCAACAAGTACATGGGGTTGCAAACATGATCATGGGATTTGCTGATCCGTTCGACGCGCTACTTGATCTTCAACGCTCGCTTGAAGCGAACCTGTCCAGCGACTGGCTGCAGGACCTTACCACCAGCCGCGGCCCGTTCCCGCCGATCAACGTTTTCCAGCAGGGCGATGACATCCTCGCCATCATCGAGCTGCCAGGTGTCAGCAGAAGCGACCTGCAGATAGAAGCCAAGGAAAACGCCATCCGTATCTTCGGCAAAAAAGCCGTCGACTATCCGGAGGAGGCGAGTCTGCATCGGCGCGAGCGGGTCTCCGGCGAGTTCGACCGAACGCTGTCGCTGCCGGTGCAGATCGAGCCGGATGGAATCAAGGCCGAGTATCGGGACGGCATCTTGGCGCTATTCCTGCCGCGAGCCGAGCGTGACAAGCCGCGCAGCATAAAGATCACCTGAACAGCAATCCGCCATGGACCGTCCGGGCAAGGGTCTACGGTGGTGCCAAACGAATTTTTGAGGAGGCTTGAGCATGGCTTCGAAGAAGGAACTGCAAGTCGCGCAGAAGCGTGAGCTGGAGAAGAGGGAAGAGACCACATTACCGGCGCGAATATTCGTGCCGAACGCCGATATCTATGAGACGAAGGATGGCCTAAACGTGGTTCTCGAAATGCCAGGGGTCGACAAGAATAGCGTCGATGTCCGAGTCGAGGATGACGTGCTCAAGGTTGATGGGAAGCTCGACTTCTCCAAATACCAGGGCCTGCAGCCGCTCTATACCGAGTACAATGTCGGCCACTTTTCGAGAAGCTTCCGCCTTTCCGGCAAGATTGACCAAAGCAAGATTGCGGCTGAGCTCAAGGACGGCGTGCTGTCGCTCAGGCTGCCCTTAGCCGAACAAGCTAAGCCGCGCGCCATTCAGGTCAATTGAGGAGATTGCTGGGAGGCGAAGGTTTTAGAAGAGACGAGTATCTCAGCGCGCCGCTTTACCGTCGCGGGCGTGCGAGCATCCTGCTCAGGTGGCGAACGGCCTGACGCTTAGCGAGAAGCGCGCGATCGTGGCTTCATCGGCGTTCGAGGCCCGCGCGTTGGATACCGACGCTGTGCCGTCTGGCTTGCGGGAGGCGTCCCGTCCGCTTCGACGAGGCGATGGATGCGTTGCGCTTGCTGGAGGGCGGGTCACTCCCGCGGGTCCGACACACCAGGCGCCCGTCGAGCGAGGAACCCCGAGGACCAGACTGCGGCCACTGGGGTCCTCGGCCGAGCGGGCGAGGCGGCGGCGGCTGCTCGTATTGCGTGCAGCGAGTCCGCGTAGAGACTCAGTCAACGAGGGGCCGGTACGCTCGGCAACGACTGCAGCGCGTTGGCTTTGGCGGGTTTGTGACGCATATCGGCGCGCTGCGACTGACGAGTCATGAATGGGTTCGATGATGGCCACGAAACGTCGAAGCAGCTTTGCAGGCGCTGCGGAGCTCGTCGCACATGCGGAAGCGGCGACCCACTATCTCAAGAGCTCTATGCAGCCAGCGCAAATGATGACAAGGCGGCGGCGCGGCGAGCGCTACGACAAGCGATCAGCGAGCTCGAAGTAGCACGAGCTCTCTTACAGATGGGGCTTGAGTGACGCATAGCAATGATGTCGGGATTCTCGCGGTGAGGCTAATATGACTGTGAAGCTCCATGATGCGTTGACCGAGGCGCTTGACAGCCTCAAGGAGGGCGGCCTTATCCGCAAATACAGCTTGGTATGGAGTGGTCGGAGCGAGGCGCCGCGTATCATTGTCTGGAAAGCACTCGACGCTTCAGACGAAGAGCTGCGCCGCTCCGTTGCGCGTTCGCTGACCGGTCTCGCAGCCGAATCGCAGATCACGGTCGAAAAGAACTAAAGTAGCTTGAGTGGCTGAGTGCCCATCACGACGAAAACGTGGATCGCGAAAGGCGATTAAGACTCTCTCGATTATGGGAATCGACTTAGGAAACGGCGCTGGCCACTGCTTCGATGTGGGCTTGTCCTTCTGCTGATAGTCTCCCCCTACATTTAGCCAGGCCCTCGTAGTTTCGGCTTTTGCTCTGTGAGCGGAACGAAACACCCACAGCTTCTTGCGCGTGGTTGCGCTCAATGATCAGGCGGACTTGTTGGCCGACCGGAGTGAGACCAATAAGGTTACGCATCTGCGTCGCGCTCCGGATCGGGAGATCATCAGCCTTCAGGATGATGTCGCCCTTGCGGACACCCGCGCGCTCGGCCGGGGAGCAGGGCTAACCTCCTTGACGCGAGCGCCCTCGAGGTGACCGCCGGCAGGCGCGTCCAAATCCTCCAGTACACGTCGATACGGCCGCGCTCGACGTGGCCCGTCGCGATCAGGAGCGCCACATCGGTGGGAGCGTCGCGCCCTACCAGCATCGCTGCAAACTTTCTTCCGTCCTTTGTTTTGATTTGCAGCAGCGAGGCTTGCGCGACCACGTGGTTTGCGGTTAGGACGTAACCCTTCTGCGCATCCACGATCACGCCGGAGCCGGTCGCGTTAATCTCCTTCTCGAGCTGCTTCGCAACGTCGAGAACTCACGAAAAAAGGGGTCATGATAGAGCGGATTGCCCCATCGGCGGGTGATCAGGTGCGTCGCTTTCTAATCGAGAGCGAGCGGCGAGTTATTGTGCATTGCAGAAAATTGCTGGACGATCAGAACCTGCCGACCGAAGACCATCGCCGACTGATGCGATTCTCGGCCAGGCAGAGGCAAGGTTGCAAGACCTTCCTTCACAAGCGGCAGTGCAAAATTAACCGAGGAAAATTAGATCAAAATTTTTTTTTGGTGGCCCTTGAAATTGATTCCGGTTTTTCTAATTCGATTTTTGCCGCCTTTGGCGGTGCCGGGCGCCAGCTTTTGGGTCCGGCAGATTGAACCGGGCGCCGGACAGGTGTCTTGCACTGGTGTCTTGCGCTCCTTCGTATCCATCTTGCTCTTAGGAGGACCTGGCTATGAGGACTTACGATTTCGCTCCCCTCTGGCGTTCGACCATCGGCTTCGACCGTCTTTTCGATCTCCTCGACGAAACCCAGCACAGGACCGAGGACAACTACCCGCCCTACAATATCGAGCGGCTCGGCGAAGATCGCTACCAGATCTCGCTGGCGCTGGCGGGTTTCAGCCCGGATGAGATCGCCGTGACCGCCGAGCAAAACGTGCTGACCGTGGAAGGCCGCAAGAGCGATAAGGACCAGCACGAATATCTTTACCAGGGCATCTCGGCTCGGCCGTTCAAGCGGCAGTTCAACCTTGCCGACTATGTCCAGGTGAAGTCCGCGACGTTCGACAACGGCCTGCTCCGGGTCGAGTTGGTCCGCGAAATCCCCGAGGCCATGAAGCCCCGGCGCATCGCGATCGGCGGTGGCGCTTCTACTGGGCAAATCACGAAGAAGGCAGCCTAGGCCGCCTCACGCCTGATCGCGTGGCGCGCGGACAACGATCGTCTGCGCGTCGATCAGCTTCATGTCAAGGAGGATATCATGGGTGTTCGTGATCTTATTCCATGGACGAAAGGCCAGCAGCTCTCGACCGGGCGCGAGGCTTTCGATCCCTTTCTCACGCTTCATCGCGAGATGAACCGCCTGTTCGACGACGCCTTTCGCGGGTTCGGCTCGCTTGGGCGAATAGGCAATTCGCTGATGGAGGGCCAATTCGCGTGGCCACGGATCGAGCTCAGCGAAACCGACAAGGAGGTGACGGTTTCCGCCGAACTTCCCGGTCTCAGCGAAAAGGACATCCAAGTCGAGATGGCCAACGGCGTTCTTTCGATCCGCGGCGAGAAGAAGGCCGAGCGCAGCGACGAATCGAAATTCGTCAGCGAGCGCTACTACGGATCGTTCGAACGTCAGATTCCGCTGGAGGGCGTGAAGGAAGACAAGGCCCAAGCAGACTTCAAAAATGGCGTCCTGACCGTGACGCTGCCGAAGTCTGAGCAGTCGAACCGCAACGTCAAACGTATCGCGATCAACACCAACTGAAGCCTGAAGGCGGCGGCACCGCCGCCGCTGCCTTCGACCTAATCTCATATCAACCCGTCTCTCGACGAAAGGAGCAAAAGGAGACACGACATGAGCCAGGCAGATCGTACCGCCAACAATGTTGAGCGTCTTTTCCACTCGATATCCCATTACGATTCACCCTCCGACGTCTTGGACGATGCCAGGCTTTCGACGGACGAGAAGCGAGTGATCCTCTCGTCCTGGGCGTCGGATATGTACGTCGTTGAATCCTACCCGGCCCTTCGCGAGGTCCCGGGTATCCCGCACAGCCTCCGTCTCGACGACATTCTGGCGGCGCTGAAGCAATTGGACGATGACATCGATCCGCCGCCACGCGGGGGATTGGCCATGCGGCTGCCTCGTTTTAGCAAGCTTGACTGCGTTGCTTCCGACGAACCGCAGCGCTTCATCGACAGGCACGCATCGACGAGGCGGCATCGGTCGATGCAAGCCTCGCGCACATCAAATCATTCACGGTGGACCCGCGAGGCCAATGTGAGGCGATATCGCAAGCTTCTCAACACGCGACTGACCGACATCGAACGCAACTTCATAGAGCGACGGCTCGCTGAAGAATTGCGTGGTTGATCAGTCTTCAGGGTCAGCTTTGAACTACGTTGGGGTCCGCGATGACTACGATCGATGACAGCTTGAGTGAGATCAGATCCGTGCGGAACGACATTTGGCGCTGCCGTAAACTGCTCCAAACTGATCTGCCTGATGCCGAGCGAGAAATGGTTGAAAAACGTCTGCTTGAACAGCGGTCGACCTTTGAAGGGCTGTTGGCGTCCACATTCCCTTTGGCGTTGAAGCTCTCAAGCAGCTCCAAAGAAACGAGATTTGGACTAGCTGTGAACTTTCAGGAGGTTGTCCATTCGGCCGTTGAACGCTGACGTCGCCAAACGGACGATGATTCGTTGGAGGGAATGAGGAGACGGTTCGTACGGATGCCAATCGAAAAGACCCAAGGGCCTCCCGGGAGATCGCAGGTATCGATGAGGCCGGAGAGGGCGGACTGCCGTCGTGGATAATGCCCTCGGAGCGAAGCGCAGAATTGTATGTCAAACCAGGAGGAATAGGGGGATGAATGCAGCCTCATTGGCTCAGGTCAAGATGGGCACGGAAGCGCTTGCTCTCTGCATTGCAGGAGTTTTGTGCGAACGCGATCCATCACTTCTGGCTGCATTCCGGGAGAGCGTAGAACTGCTCTGTCGGATCCTCGATGATCGCGGAGACCATGAAGCGGCGGCAATGGTTGGCGCGTTTGGGAGAGCGCTGGTTGATCCTGCATTCAAGCGTCCCTCGAACTAGTCGATACAAGAGTCCAGATGACAAGACTTCCTATGACTGCCGCGGGTCATGTCGCCCTTGAAGATGAGCTAAGGAACCGCATCCGAATCACGCGGCCTCGCCTTGTTCAGCGAATTCAGCAGGCGATCTCCGACGATGCCAACCTGGTTGAGAACTCCGAATACCAGGCTGCGCTGGCGGAGCAAGAAGTGAATGAGAAACGAATCGCCGATTTGGAAGACAAACTCGCGCGCGCCGAAATCATCGACGTATCGAAGCTTTCCGGCGATACGATCAAGTTTGGCGCCACAGTGACGCTAATTGATGAGGACACCCGTGAAAAGCGGATCTGGCAGATCGTCGGCGAGCCGGAAGCCGACGCGGGCGCGGGCAAGATTTCAGTGACTTCACCGATCGCCAGGGCCTTGATCGGCAAGACCAAAGGCACAACCGTGCTCGTTGAAGTTCCAGCCGGCGCTAGGGCCTACACGGTCCGGCAAGTGGACTGGCTTGAGAACAAGCGAAAGAAGCGATAGCTGGTGTGAAAGCCGAGGTTCGACTCCGATGCAGGCTGCGTCGGCTCTCAGCAACTGCTTGAGAGACGGCGGCGCAGCGATGAAGGCTCCGGGTCGAATCGATGAGTTGGAAGAGAGCAATGCGATATTTCTTTGACATTCGCGACGATCAACTCGTTCCCGATGAGGAAGGGATGATCCTGCCGGACATTGAAGCGGCTCAAGAAGAGGCTACGCGGACGCTTACCGATCTTGTAAGGGAAGCGATGCGAGCCGGGTCCGCTGGCGGAATGACAATCGAGGTCCGCAGCCAGCATGGCCCTGTTCTTGAGGCGAGCCTCACACGGCGATTGATCGTCAAGTCGTAAGTCCGCATAGTTCAACTTCCGCCCTTGGTTGTTATCACCCCTTGTGGCACTCTACGCCGCTGAATTCAGCTGCGGACCCTTGGCCTGATCAGCCGCGGCGCGGCTCGCCGCTATCGCCATCCAATCCCGCAACAGTCCCTTGTCCTCCTTAGAAAAGAATGCACGTCGTTTGAAATCTTCAAGCGTCTCGCCGGGGTGGCATCGCTCGAAATCCTCGCGGATCAACGATTCGAGGTAAGCCCGTTCCTCCTCACTGGCTGGGCGGAGATCGTAATTCGAGCTGGTCGGCATGGTTGACCTTCACTGGCTCAATTTCGGGTGGACGCCCCCCAGTATAACCTGGAAAGCGACCGTCAGTTCGCGAACGGGCACGTGCCGGAAGCGAAAGGCGTCTACCGGATCCCGGGCGGCCAAAGGGCGGCAGGTGAAGGTTCGGGCTTATTGCGTGCTGGGGATAAGCGCTGCCATTTCATTCGCCACGCCGTCGGCCAGCGTCACGCCAGTTGCGGCGCCTGTCGGGCTGTCAGGCCGAACTGGACGCGCCAGCGGAAGAGCAATTGGTAGGGATGCCATGGCGGCGGCAAACCTCCGCCACGCAGACGCCTGGCTTCTCCGTCTCCTGCACCGCCCATTTTTGCTCGCCACTGAAGCGACCGGCGGTTCGACCGCCGGTCCGCTTCTTGCGATATCAAGCGATACTTACACCGCGCAACTGGCGGCGGCCCTTAATCGAACCCGGGCACTCGGATGAAGCTGGCTTCACCAGTCCATTTCGTCGCCGGATTTGTCGAGGCGATCGCGTCAGATGCGCAGCGCATGCGGTCAAGCGTCGTGGCATCCTCAGCGTTCCCCATGCCGCCGAAGTTCATCGCTTCGATATGCATGCTCCAGGAAGCCAAAGAGAAATCGAACCACTGTCCGTGCACACGCTGTAGCAATCCCACACCCCTCGGGGAACGCCGTCGTAGGCCGCGCCGTGACGGGAATGAAGATCAAGGGAATGCCAACGTTCAGAACTCGGGCGCTGTCTGGTTTGACGAACTCGCAACAGGACCGCGCGATCGACCGCCGAAAGCGTCTCTCGACGGGTGTCACTTTCGCGCGGCCTGTTGACGGTCGTCTGTGAGCGCAAATGAAGGGAACCGTTGTCCCAATCGAGCTGGCCAGGAACAATGGGTCCGGGCACCCCGTTGACAGTCTATAGGGAGGTCCGCCATGGGATGATGGTTCCCTTGCAAGAACTCGATAGGGGGCCGTTCCGGGTCTTGCTCGTCGAAGATGAGCTTTTCGTCCGAATGGACGTTGCCGCGACGCTTCGGTACGCAGGCTTTCAGGTAATCGAGGCCGCGTGCGCCGATGCCGCGATGGAGTTCATCGAATCCGGCGAGCCGATTGATCTGGTGTTCACTGACATCCAGACACCTGGCATTCTCGACGGGCTCGCGCTGGCCGAACGGGTTCGGGCCAAATACCCGTTGATGCCGGTACTTATCTGCTCTGGAAACCCGGAGTTGGCGGGCGCGGCGAGCCAGTGGGGAAAATTCGTACCCAAGCCATATGAGCCGACCGGTATCGTAAGGCTCATTACAAGCTCGATGCGGTGAACACCAATGGAACCTGCAACCGTTTTAGTAGTGGAGCGCGACATTCTCGTGCGGCAGCCCCTTGCTCAATATCTCCGCGATTGCGGCTATCGCGTCTTGGAGGCGGTCAATGCCACCGAGGCACGTGGTGCAGTCTCTACTGGAAGAGAGAGCATAGACGTTGTGCTCATGGACGTGAAAGGCGTGCCGAGTGAAGGCGGATTTGCCCTGGCGTCTTGGTTGAGGTCCAACCATCCGGCTATCAAGGTTCTGCTTGGCGGCACTATTGCTAAGGTTCTGCAACTGGCAGGCGATTTGTGTAATGATGGGCCAGGAGGCGGCCTAGACTATCGATTGGTGCTTGATCATATCCGACGACTGCTTGCGGGTCGAAGCCGACGGTCTCCCGACGCACGGTAAGCGGCGCTTTCTTTGCCGTCTTCGAGCCGATGTTGGACGCTTAGCTTGGTCATCGGGCAAACAAAGGCGATTGTAGCCATCCGATCCTTACCGTGGGCTGCGGCACCGGCGGCGAGCATCCAAGAGCGATCGCTCGCTTGAAGGAGTGTTCAGCGAATTTGCAAAACAGCGCAAAAGCAACCCGGCCTGCGCTGCACTGGGTGCCGTCAGTTCTCTGCGTCTAGAATTAGCTTGTTCGGTAACGATGTTCCTATTGCGTCTGTCCCGAGCGCAAAGGGAGGTCGTTCGGCGGCGTTAGTTGGGACGCTCAACTAAGCTCCCGAAGCATCGCATTGCAGGCGCCCTCGAGAACAAGGTCGACGCCCTGCGGATCCACCTAGAAGGCGTCGTCAGCCAGATCGACAATATCCAGAAGAGGGCCAATAGCACCCGGCAGTCGTCGTGACCTCTACCTATCCTTGGCCCGCGTCCGGGTTAAGCGGCGGCTTTATTTTTGATCGCGCCGATGATCGCCGTGAGAATGGCTCCGCCAGCCCCGCCTGCGACCACTTGGGAAATGATGCCACCAATGCTCATATTGCCCGACTGTGCCGCTGCCATGACCGAGGGCAGCGCCAGAGTTACGATCTGGCCGAGCACCCCGCCACCAACCAGGCCGGAGACAATGTTGCCGACCGTACCCAGATCGAAATTTGGGAATGCTTTGCCGACGCCTGCGCCACCGATTGCGCCGGCGATGAGGTTGATCAGGATCTGCTCCACGTCGATCTCCCGTTGGGTTTAAGGAAATGTCTTCAAATGCACGGCGTCCGCGGAAATTTTGCCGTCCATCTCGGGCGCCGCGATGCTGCGAACGATGATAGCGGTCAGCGAAAACAGAATGGCGACGACTAGCCCGGTAGACGACTAGCCCGGTAACAGTTGCAGATTTTGTTTTGACACTTTGTGCAACGCCGTTCCCCCCGTGATGTGCATGATCCCTTCCCCAGGGTCACCGCAATGGCGTGAGTCGCGGGGCGGTTCGGTGGCGCGTCGACGGCAATATAGCGGCGGCATCAAAGCCAAAGTTCTGCAGCCGAAGCGTCGCGGCCCTATACGCACGCGCCCGCTGCAATGCCAGTGAGGTACGTCAACTTGCTGTCCCGCTTGGCTCGCAAATCCTGAGCAGGGCATTCGTAGTTCAACGTCCGCTCTTGATCGCATACCGGTCTCAAGTCGGACATTGCGCCATGTCCGTTAGGTGCCGATGCTGTCGAAAAAATCGAAAATCGAAGGACGCCGAAAATCTCGCAAATGGCGAGTTTTGGACTAATCCGCCGCTGCGATGCTTTGTAGTGCTAATACGAAGGTCCGTGGTCGTTTTTCTAAGATACGATGTGGTCCCTCACGTCGCGGCGCACGAAACGCATCAGCGGCTTTAGAAAATTTCGTTTGTTACCCCTAAAAGACTTTTTCGACAGCATCTGCCAACAGCGGAAGTGGGACGTTTCACTCAATCACTTCGTCAGCGCGAGCCCGCAGCGATGGTGGCACCGTACGACCGAGTCGGTTTGGCCATCCGATGCGCAGTTGTGTTGTCAATTCCAGGACACGATCAACGCTGGCGCTTTTTGAGCACTTCCAGCGCCCGGTCGGCGTGCACGGTCATTACCAACTCGCTGCTGATCACCTCGAGCACGGTCAGGTCGGTATCGATCACGAACGTTAAGCGCTGCAGAGGCATCATCGGAATCCACCCCTTGACCCCGAACTGGCGTGCGACCACCTGATCGCTGTCCGATAACAGTGGATAGCCCAGTGAATGTTTCTCGGCAAAGTGCCGCTGCCGCTCCACCCTGTCGGCGCTGATGCCGACGGGCTGAGCCCCAACTGCCTTGAACTCGCCGATCAGATCGCGGAAGTGACAGCTCTCCACAGTGCAGCCAAGGCTCATGGCCGCGGGATAGAAGAACAGCACGACGGGACCATCGGCGAGGAGCCCGGACAGGCGACGCGGCGCACCGGTCTCATCGGGAAGCTCGAAATCAGTGACGACATCGCCTTTGCGCACGACAGGCCCCAACATGGAAACTGCGGGAATTCCTGGTGGCTTGAGACCATATAGGAATTGGCGCATGAAAAAAGCCCGCTAACACATTTGCGTTGCGGATGCCGCAAGGTCTAGCGGCTC
>Ga0210399_10002149_pt1 | contig 15355 bp, 12 predicted proteins | sample IncBWC14MmetaG_FD_150865 | JGI IMG/M metagenome (GOLD analysis project Ga0210399, IMG submission 150865) | Forest soil microbial communities from Barre Woods Harvard Forest LTER site, Petersham, Massachusetts, United States - Inc-BW-C-14-M | ecosystem: Environmental > Terrestrial > Soil >...
CCCGACGTGCAGCGAACTCTCAACTGGGTACATTTGGCATCGCGGTATCCAGTTCGGGTCCGGGTGAAGAATCCTTCCCCTGAGTTGTTTCGCGTGGGCGAGTCCGCTGTCGTCACCATTCGGGGGAATTGAGCATGGCCACTGCTGCGCAAACGGTTACGAAAGGGGCGTCTTCTCTCGAATGGTTTGGCCACTTCCTCAAAGAGGAACTCAGCCCCTATCCGGGAAGAGGTCTCCTGGTAACGCGCATCGTCGTCGCGACAACCGTCATGATGATTTTGACTTTGGTTTTTCGGCTTCCGTACGGCGCTTACGGTGCGATCTTCGCCATGACCATCTCTCGTGAAAATCCCCAAACGACGATCAACGAAGCCAAGACTATCGTTGTAGCGTTCGCCTTCTCGGTAGTTTACGTGCTGGTTGGAGCGATGCTCTTTCTCGCGGACCCGATGACGCGTTTCGTTTGGGTTATCGGCACTTTATTCCTTATGTTCTACGCTCTTCGCGTGCTGAATAATTACACCGCCGGGGCTCGTTTTGGCTATCTGCTCATTATCACCATTCCGCTGTGGGACGAACACATCTCCGCAGGACTAAGAGTGGAGAACACCCTTTGGGCTTTTGGAGTGATTTGCCTTGCGAGCATCATCGCCGCGTTATTTGAACTGGTATATGCGAGTCTTAAGCCCAGAGACGATCTGGTCCAGTCCATCGCCGAACGCTTGACCGCAGTCGAAGACCTGCTCAGCTGCTACGTTGAAGCTCGCCCCGTTGATGGCAGGACCGAACAGAGGGTTGCGAACCTGGCGCTAGTGGGCACTTCAAGGTTGCGGCGCTTTCTGCAGAGGTCTGGCTACTCACCGCATTATGCCGAGCAAATGGGTGCGGTCGTGGCCCTCGTTGGACGAATCATCGACATCGCTGCCAACTTGACGCAATTGAGTTCCGATCTATCAAAAGACGATCAGCCAGGAATCCGCGAGTTGGCAAACAGCATTGGCCGTATTCGTGTTGCGTTGGTCAACGGGCAGATTCCGAGCCCAACTAATTTGACGCGTGCATTTCACCGCGTGCCCCTGTTGCAAGAGCTGGAGGCGACCGCATCGCTCGTACCTGCGGTCTTTACCGGATCCCAATCGCTTTCTGCGTTTTCCCCGCAACCTGCAAGCGGCGACCGGCCTGCGCGATTCTTTGTTCCCGATGCATTCTCGAACAGCGAACACATCAAATTCGCGCTGCGAGGTTGCCTTGCTGCGAGCCTCTGCTACATCATTTACAACGCCAAGGATTGGCCTGGCATCAGTACGTCAGTCACCACGTGCTTTCTGACAGCCCTGAGTACCATTGGCTCGTCCCATCAGAAACAGATTTTGCGCATCGCAGGTGCGATTGTGGGAGGGCTGGTGCTGGGCATCGGAGCCCAGATATTCATCCTGCCGTTCCTCGACTCGGTCACGGGCTTTACTCTCCTTTTCCTGGCGGTCACGATTCCGGCCGTCTGGGTAGCAACTTCCGGTCCGCGGCTCTCCTATTTCGGCGTCCAGATTCTCGTCGCCTTCTATCTCATTAACTTGAGTGAATTCAAAGTACAGACGTCACTTGTGCTGGCAAGGGACCGCGTCATTGGCATTTTCCTTGGGCTCTTAATGATGTGGCTTGCGTTCGACCGGCTGTGGGGTTCTCCCGCCATTGTTGAGATGAAGAAAGCGTTCGCAGCCAACATGCTAGTACTGGCTCAATTCGTCAGAGAACCCGTCTCGAAGGATATGAAGGTTGCCATCGAACAGAGCTATACGCTGCGGGAGACGATAAACAAAAACTTTGAAAATATCCGCAACTTAGCCGACCACGTTGTTTTGGAATTCGGACCGGCTCGGCAGCAACACCTAGCATGGCGAAACCGAATCGTACGGTGGCAGCCTCAGCTGAGGGCTCTTTTTCTTATCAGAATTGCGCTGTGGAAATACCGTACCCAGCTGCCTAGTTTCGAGTTACCGACAAGCGTAGTCACGGCGCAGCGAGAGTTCGACCATCAATCGGCGGAGATGCTCGAAAGTCTCGCAGACCGAATGGAAGGCAAGGCCTCGGCTCAACGAGGTGATGTGCAGGAGTCCTTGGCGCGTCTGGAACGGGTAATCGAGAGTGAATGTTTGGACCAGCCGCAAGTGCTCCGGACCCGGCTGCAGACATTTCTACTTCTGTCCAGCAAGGCCGCGAACTTGCAAGTGTCGCTGAGCGATGCCGTTGAACACCGCGCGTAGTCCGCGAACCGTTCGCGATTTCCTGTTATAGCTCCGCCCTCGCACATTTCTAATTGCGTCCCCCGATTCAGCGTGGTTTTAAGGCATTCGGCTTGTCGCGAATGTCGCGAATCTAGCGGAAATCACAAACGCCGAGGGCAGCGTCCGGATCTATGTGTCGCATTTTCAGCGGATTGCGAATGGCTAGCGGCGTGCCATAGGAAGAACGGCAGGTCACGAAGGGGATGTGATGTTAGACAGATTTGCTCATTCGCCGAACCAAGCAATTGTGAAGTGTCTTGTTGTAGAGGACTCAGAGACTACAAGGGAAAAACGATTGGTGGTGGCTGCGCAGCGCGGCTCCCGCGAAGCTTTTGGCGAACTGTGCCAGCCTTGGACCAAAGTAGTTCTTCAAAAGGTCCAAAGAATCACCAGGAACCGCGAAGACGCCGAAGACGCTCTTCAAGACTCGTTCCTGAGGGCTTTTGTTCACATCAAGGACTTTGACGGCAGATCGAAGTTCTCGACATGGTTGACGCGCATCGCGATTAACTCGGCTTTGATGATTCTTCGGAAGCGGCGCCACTCTGCAGAGTTTTCTCTGAGCGACGAGGAGAGCAAGGGCGTTTGGGAACTATCGGATCAACTTCCGAATCCCGAAATCCTCTACGCGCAGCGAGAGCGGGAAAGCGTTCTCCTGGCCGCAATCGACAACCTGCGACCAAGAATCCGGGAAGTGCTCGAGCTTCAGCTGGAAGAAGAGTCGCTTATGGAAACGGCGCAGATCTTGGACATCTCCGTTGGTGCGGCGAAGGCGCGACTTTTTCATGCTAGAGCGGCACTGCGCAATTGTGCCGGATTAAGAGCCATCGCTCCCGCGAGAGCGGAGTCCGCTGCGTGACAAGAGAGACGCGGGATGTACGTCGCCGCTGATGAACGCAGTGAATGGCTGTCCTTTGGACTCGCGCTCGTTGGCGGATATGGCGACACAGCAGGCTTCGTCATCGCCAAGACTTTCACGGGGCACGTGACCGGCAGCCTGGTGCTAGCGACCGTCGGCGCCGCCGCCCATGATTGGGGAGCAGCGCTGGGACATGCTTCCGCGGTTGTGGTTTTTCTCGCCGGTATTCCGCTTAGCGTTTTGTTGGATCGGGCGCTGGCGGCATGGTCGTCGTGGCGCTTGCTTCCGACGGTCATGGGAATAGAGGTCATCCTGATTGTGGCGGCTTATTGGGCATCGGCATCGCAAGCGGCCTTTGGAACGGAAGCCTTCGTGGCCTGCATGTCTTTGGCATTGGGGCTGCAAAACGGGGCGTTCCGACGTACAGGTGGGATCAGCGTTCACACGACGTACCTCACGGGGACGATTACCAGTCTGATCGGCATGCGAATGAAACGTCAGGGCAGTCCGCCAATTCGGATTGCCGCGGCGACAACGGAGGCAAAGGTAAGGATGCTTTGTGGAATATGGGTTGCGTTTGTCGTTGGCAGTGGAACAGGGGCGGCAATGGTTCTCCGCTTTGGAAAGGTCGGGATTCTGGGAGTGGCGTTGTTACTGCTGGCAGTGATGTTAGGCAATTCAATTGTGAGTGGACGAACTCTGAGTAAGACGGAAAGGCAATAGAGAAATGGCGACACAAACCGAAACAACGAGTCGACGAGACATCCCGGAGAGTATGAGGGTTGGCCTTTTCATACCTTGCTACATCGACATGATCTATCCGGAGGTTGGGGTGGCCACACTCCAGCTCCTCGAGCGATTCGGGCTGAATGTGGGCTATCCACTTACTCAGACATGCTGCGGACAGCCCATGTCCAACAGTGGAGATGAACATAACGCAGAAGCCGCTGAGCAACTGTTTGTCGACAACTTCAAGGATTTCGATTGCATCGTTGGACCGGCCGGAAGCTGCGTGAAGCAGGTGCGGTGTCACTTCGATAGGATGGAACAGACCGATGAAGTCAAGCACGTCCGCCGGTATACCTACGAGTTAGTGGAATTCCTCCACGATATTCTGAAAGTTGACGCCTTTCCATGGGCTGAGTTTCAGCACGCGGTGGCGATTCACAACAGTTGCAGTTCTGTTCGCGGCCTCGGAATCGCGAAGCCATCCGAGATCGTCGGCGTTCCGTTCGACAAGACAGCAAGCCTTCTTTCCAAGGTAAAAGGCTTGGTGCTCGTGCCCGTGGATCGGCCGGATGACTGCTGCGGTTTTGGGGGGACGTTCTGCGTCACCGACGAAGCCGTGTCCGCTCGGATGGGACTTGAGAAGGCCCACGATCAAGTTCGTCATGGAGCCGAATATGTTGTATCGCCCGATATGTCGTGCTTGATGCACCAACAGGGCGTCGCTCGGAGGGCCGGGCTCGATTTGAAATACGTCCACGTGGCTCAAGTCTTGAACGGCGGGCCATTCTAGGAGGGAGCACAGGATATGAGCATAGTGAAACAGGTTAATCCGGTCGCGGCAGCCGAGCTGTTCATCATTCAAGATCACGTCCACGAACCCATGCATGATCGCTTCTTGTGGGGGACGATGCAGCGCCGCAACCAGGAAGCGGCGGCCATCCCTGAATGGGAGGAACTCCGCGACCTTGCCTCGAAGATCAAAGAACATACGCTGACTCACCTCGATCTCTATCTCGAAGAGTTCGAGCGCAATGCCACGAAGCGCGGCGCCCACATCCACTGGGCACTCGATGCTTCGGAGCACAATCAAATCGTGTACTCCATCCTTTACGACCACGGTGTAAAGGAACTGATCAAAAGCAAGTCCATGCTCCAGGAAGAGTGCCAAATGACGCCCTTTCTGGAAAAGCGCGGAATCAAGGTGGTCGAATCGGATCTGGGTGAACGCATCCAACAACTGGATGGTCAACCGCCAAGCCACATTGTGTTTCCAGCCATCCACAAAACGCGACAGGATGTGGCGAAGCTCTTCGCACGCACCATCGGTACTGACCCCAATAACGACGACCCGCACTTTCTGACGGAAGTCGTGCGGAACAACGCTCGTCCCAGGTTTCTGGCTGCTGGTGCCGGCATGACTGGCGGAAATTTCGCCATCGCTGAAACCGGAACCTTCATGGTGTGCACGAATGAAGGGAATGCGGACATTGGAGCTTCTGTTCCTCCTCTGCATATCGCCAGCATTGGGATCGAAAAGATGATTCCGCGGGTGGAGGATATGGGAGTTTTCCTGCGGCTTCTCGCTCGAAGTGCGGAAGGAGCGCCGCTCACCCAGTATTCCTCTCATTTCAGCGGACCGAGGAAGAACGGCGAGCTGCACATCGTGCTGGTCGACAACGGACGGAGTCGGCGCCTAGGCATGCCCGACTTTTGGCACTCGCTCAAGTGCATACGATGCGGCGCCTGCATGAACACCTGTCCGGTGTATCGACGCAGCGGCGGATTGTCGTACGGCGCAACCTACTCAGGGCCAATCGGCGTCATCCTCGATCCAACATTCGATGAATTCAAGTACAGCGAACTCCCGTTTCATTCAACCTTGTGTGGGTCATGCTCGGAGGTCTGCCCGGTAAAGATCGACATCAGCGACCAGATTCTGAAATGGCGCAGAGTGATGGCGGAAAAAGGATACCTGCCTCTCGTGAAGAAGCTGTCGTTTGGTGTTGCCGGTCATGTTTTTGGTCACCCGGAGGAATATCAAACACTGCAGAAGGCCGCTGGACCAGCGATGGACCACGCGCCGCATTTCCTTTTGTACAACAACTCCTTAAATCCCTGGACCCGCGATCGGGAACTTCCTCGAGTAGCCAAGCAAACTTTCCGCGAGTGGTATCTCGCGAATCGGAGCGAACATGGAAACGTCCAAAACTAACCGAGAAATAATTTTCAATGCGATCCGGGCCAGCCTCCCCGATATGAAGGTTGAGCATCCTGGAATCCCGGTGTTTCAACGACCCGCCGCCCATTTGCAACAGCTGTTCGAACAACATCTGAACGAAGCGGGCGGAGCTGCGCACGACGTTGCCAGTGCTGCGGGAGTGGGAACCTTAGTAAAGGCGCTGCACCCGAAGGCAAAGGTCATCTGTTCTGCGGTCCCGGAAATCGCAGGAACGCGGCACATAGGAATCGTCAAAGATCCACACGAACTCGCCGACGTCGACGTAGGCATCGTCCGTGCTCGCTTCGGTGTCGCGGAGAGCGGGGCCGTTTGGCTGACGCAAGAAGACCTTGTCGTGGATGCGTTGGGTTTCCTTTCTCAACATCTCATCGTGCTACTCGACCCCGAACACATTGTGGCGGACATGCATGAGGCTTACCGTCGCGTGCGACTCAACGAGACTGCATTTGGCTGCTTCATGATGGGCCCGTCAGCAACCGCGGATGTCGAAGCCACACTGGTCCACGGCGCTCAAGGGGCGCGCTCGCTGAACGTCATTTTCTTGCCAGCGTCCGAGCGCTAACAACGTTCAAGGAAAGTCGCGATTCTTGCGACTTTGCCCAGATTCATGACTGAAATTTTCTTATAGAGGCACCATGTCCGCAATCGAAGAACCAATCTTAGCTGCTCCGGTCACGACACCAGCTCCCGCGCACGCGAAACATGGTGGACGTTGCCACACAGGTAGCCAAACTCCGCGAAGAGAGCGAGCGTCTTGCCAACAATCAAGCGCAACAGGGCGTGGTTCTGATTTCCGATGTGCGGCTGGCGGGCGCCGCTACGTACAAAGCCAAGGCTGATCTGTTGCAAGCGAACCTGGCGTATCTGTTGGCATGGGCAGGATCTGTTGCAAGTGAACCTGGCGTATCTGTTGGCGTCGGCAGAACTCGAGCGGACCGTCGGGCGCACCCCGGAGGCAACACAATGAGACTCTGCCCGAACGAATTGACATTTGGCGGCCCGAGCATCGTCACAGGCCGCAGGGGGACAAGAACAGACCACAGTTTCAGTCCGGACGCTTTCACGATCCGGCATCAGGACACTATTCAAAAAAGAAGTTCATGGAGAGGGCGCTTGAGAATGGGCGAAACAATGCACAAGGCGGATTGGCGCGTGAGAGTGTGTCGCGCTGTGGGTGTTCTCGTTCTTCTAGTGGGTGTTCTTTTCGCCGCAGGGTTGTGCGTCGCGGATACTCCGCATGACAGCCCCGTGTCCGGTGGTATGAACTCGACTTTCTCTGATCCAGCGTTTTGGAGCCGTTTTCAGTTCGGCTTCACGATTGTCTATCACTACCTTTTCCCGCAGCTCACGATGGGACTGGGCTGGTTCCTGGTGTATTGGAAATGGCGAGCCCTCAAGATAGGTGACGAAAAATATAACCAAGCCGTTCGCTTTTGGGCCAAGATCTTTGGACTTAATTTTGCCGTGGGCGTTGTCACCGGTATCCCCATGGAATTTCAGTTCGGTACGAACTGGGCCAGCTTTTCCCGATACGCCGGAGGGGTAATCGGGCAGACCCTGGCGATGGAAGGGATGTTCGCGTTTTTTCTGGAAAGCGCTTTTGTCGGGGCGCTGATCTGGGGCGAAAAGCAGCTCGGTCCGCGATACCACTTTGTGGCCGCTGTCGGGGTTGCGCTAGGGAGCTGGCTTTCCGGCTTCTTCATTCTCGTCACGAACGCTTTCATGCAACATCCCGTGGGTTACCAAGTCGATTCCGACGGCTTGCTCGGTATCGCGAGTCTCCGTGCGTATTTGCTGAATCCGTGGGCATGGGTCCAGTTCGCCCACAATCAAATGGCAGCGCTTGTGACCGGGTCGTTCGTAATTACAGCCGTAGGAGCCTTTTATACCTTGCGACGGCTCCATCGTACACAGGCTCAACTCTACCTGCGCGCGGGAACGCTCGTTGGGTTGATCGCGTCGCTTCTTGTTGCCTTTCCGACCGGCGACCAGCAGGCCAAGATGGTCGGCCGCCACCAGCCGGTAACACTCGCTGCGATGGAAGGTAAGTTTGTCGGTGGACCCCGCGCCGGCGTCGCGCTCGTTGGCCAACCAAATGTGGAGGCCCGCCGGCTCGACAACCCTATCGAAGTTCCTGGGGCGCTCAGTTTTCTGGCCTACGGCACTTTTCAAAGTTATGTGCACGGGCTGGAGGAATACCCCGAGAGCGCATGGCCGGACAACATCGAGCTCTTGTACTACTCGTTTCACCTCATGATTACACTGGGCACGATGTTCATCCTTCTTATGGCATATGCCAGGCTCCAGAATTGGCGCGGCCGACTCGAATCCAACAGCTGGTTGCTGTGGGCGCTTATGTTGGCCTTTCCCCTTCCTTACATTGCCAACACAGTGGGCTGGATGACAGCTGAACTCGGTCGTCAACCGTGGCTGATCTACGGGCTTTTTCACACCCGCGACGGCTACAGCAAAGTAGTGACTAGCGGGGACACTGTTTTCACGCTAATAGGCTTCGTCGGCCTTTACTTTGTGCTGGGTCTGATCTTTCTCTACCTGGTTGCTCGTGAGATCGGGCACGGTCCTGAAGACGAATTGATTCTCAACCCCGGGGCCGACCGCGGAGAAGTGGTCGTCAGGCCTACAGAGGAGCATTTTGTATGATTGCGGTGTGGTACGTCATTGTCAGCTTGACGCTGATCATCTATGTGGCCTTGGACGGACGCAACTTTGGCGCTGGGATGCTTCAGTGGCTTGTCGCCAGGACGCCCGAGGAACGACGCCAGGTGGTCGCGGCGATCGGGCCCCTTTGGACGTGGCACGAAGTGTGGCTTCTCGGTTTTGGCGGCACGTTGCTCGCGGTATTTCCCAGGCTCATGGCCTCAGCTTTTGCCGGCTACTACCTGGCGCTCTTTCTGATTTTGTGGGGCCTAATTCTGCGCGGCATCTCCATCGAAGTGGGCGGGCGCATCAATGATCGCCTTTGGCAGGGGTTTTGGGATTTCGTTTTCGCGTATTCCAGTTTTCTCCTTGCTATCCTTTTTGGCGCTGCGGCAGGCAATGTGGCGCGTGGTGTGCCGGTCGATGCCGACGGCAGTTTCTCGATGGCATTTTTCACAAATTTCGGTGTGCGCGGCCACGTAGGTTTACTCGACTGGTACACAATATCCATCGCGATCTTTGCGGTTTCAATCCTGGCAGCTCACGGGGCGACCTATCTCACCCTGAAAACGGAAGGTCCGGTACGCGATCGCAGTTGGAAGTGTGCGAAATATCTTTGGGCCGCGATTGTTCCACTCTTCATTGCGGTCTCGGTTGAGTCTTGGGTGGTTCGCCCCGATGTGCCAGGACATGCCATTCACAATCCATTTTGCTGGCTGGGACTGCTCATGATCATAGTGGCCAGCTGTACTCTGATTTTGGGCCTTCGGCTTCGCGTGGAAGAGTGGGCTTTTCTCGGATCGAATTTCCTTTTGGTGGGCTTATTGGCAACTGGTGGCGCCGCTATCTTCCCGGTGATGCTCCATTCGACCCTTGCGCCGGAGAATTCACTGACCGCATACGCCCTCGCTGCGGGGAGGAACTCCTTGCTCCTCGCCTCCATCTGGTGGCCGGTGGGTTTCGCTCTCGCGATCGCTTATTTCGTCTTCATTTCGCGACGCTTTGTGGGGAGAGTCAGCGTCGAGCGGGACAGCTAAGTGATTGAAGAAACGGCGCCACGTCCCCCAAAATCTGTTCTGGACATCCTGTTTGGTCCTCTGCTGGCTGATGCTGACGATAGTGAAAAGATAGGACCTGCTGCAGGACTCCCCGGTCTTTGGTCTTGATGCATTGAGTTCGGCTGCGTATGGACCAGAGGCCGCTCTTACCCCCTTCTCGCGTTCGGTTCGGTGGCACCGCGTACATGATGCCGCTTCAGTTCAAGGTGATTCTGGCGGCGCAACGAGAATATCTCACCGCGCTGCGAGTCGATACGCCGTTGGTGCGGCGAAGTCAGACAAGTGTGGGTTAGATTGTGGGTCGAGGTTTTGGGACAACGCTTGGTAACCTATGAAAGTAACAGTGGGCGGCGTCGCCTCGAACCACCGACCTCGCCCTTTATCAGAGCAGCGCGGATTTGGTTTTACAACAACTTAGAAGACCGCGGGGGGACTGCCAAAATACGCGGAAGTCGTACAAGGCATCGTATGTTGTGGGTTGGATTGTGGGTTGGAAAAGCCCGTGAATTCTGTGGCAATCCACATTTTCATTTCCTCGAAATTCGTTCATCCGTAGGGATCATTCTGAGGCGGCGGTTTGGAAAACCTCCTCCTCGTCAGATCTCGCGCCAATGTCCCTGACAAAGGTACCCGGGGTAGCCTCCACTCGTACAACTTTAAGAAGGTAGACGAGTCGGTTACCAAGAGCCTCGATTCGTGGAGAACTCAATATTTGATCAGCGGGACAGGCTTGGTCGGCGCCTTCCGTTTGAGACGACCGCATCGTTGCGCCGTGCGGATTCTCTGGGTGTATCATCCTCGTCATAGTTTCAGTGGGACGAATCCGAATCGAAAGTCATTCATCATCAATCGATTCGATTCCTATCCTTATCTCCAACGTCAAGGCCGAGGTCATATAAGGTTATGACTGAACATAACCCCCGCGACGAAATAGAAACTAGGGTGGCGGAACGAACAGCCGAATTACATAGGAGCGAAATGGAGCTCCGGCAGATTCTGGACCTGGCACCCCAACTTGTTGCGGTATTCGGGCCTAACCGTGAACGCCTTTACGCCAATCGCGTCTTCCTCGATTATGTCGGTTTTAGTCTCAAAGAGTGGCGGCACTCCATTGGCCGTGGCAGATACCTTCACCCTGATGACATCGAGCAGATCGGCAGTTTTTTTGATCACGCTATTGCTCGTGGCTCTGCTGGCGAATTGGAGCAGCGACTACGCAAACGTGATGGAACGTATCGCTGGTTCTTGACTCGCTTTAACCCATTGCGCGACGAACAAGGACAAATTACACGTTGGTATGTTACCGCGACGGACATCGACGATCGCAAGCAGGCTGAGGATGCTCTTCGCCGCGAAAATGTTGCTCTACGTGAAGAAATCGATAAGGCCTCGATGTTCGAAGAGATTGTCGGAACCTCTCCAGCTTTGCAGACTGTGCTCTCGCGAATCTCCAAGGTTGCGCCAAGCGATTCTACGGTCCTCATAAGCGGCGAAACGGGAACGGGCAAAGAGCTAGTTGCACGGGCCATCCACCGACGATCAAATCGCAGCTCGCGCACATTCGTTAGCGTGAACTGCGCTGCTATCCCGCGTGACCTGATCGCTTCGGAGTTGTTTGGGCACGAGAGGGGCGCCTTTACGGGCGCGACTCAGCAGCGCTTGGGTCGGTTTGAATTAGCAAATGGCGGTACGCTCTTCCTGGACGAAGTCGGAGAACTTCCCTCGGAGACTCAGATTGCCCTTCTGCGTGTTTTGCAGGAGCATGAGTTTGAGCGTGTCGGCGGGACCCGTCCGATACGCACTGACGTTCGGGTGATCGCAGCCACCAACCGTGACTTGCAGGCCGCCATCAGCGTTGGGTCCTTTCGTAGTGATTTGTTTTATCGCCTGAATGTCTTCCCGATCGAGATACCTTCTCTTCGCGAACGACGAGCGGATATTCCTCTGCTAGTCGAATACTTTATCGATCGCTATGCGCGAAAAGCGGGCAAGCACATAACGACTGTCGAGAAGAGGACCCTGCAAGTACTTCAGTCCTACCCTTGGCCCGGCAACATACGCGAATTACAGAACGTCATCGAACGCTCTGTGATTGTGTGTGAAACACCAACTTTTTCAGTGGATGAAAGTTGGCTGTCCCAACAGCCGCGTGATAGGAGACCGAGAGGCAAGCTAAATCTCTCGGGCAGGGTAGCAGCCCAAGAAAAACAGATGATCGAAGCGGCTCTGCGAGAATCCCAAGGACGGGTATACGGACCTTCTGGTGCAGCGGCCAAGCTGGGGATCGCACACTCCACGCTGGAATCGAAGATTCGGTCACTGAAAATCAACAAGAATCGCTTCAAGGATTAATCCGGAGACTGGGAGCTCAGCTCTGAGATAAGGATGCACGGTAAGCACCGGCCTTAATTCTCTAACAACCTCTCGACGCTCAAACAGTTGTCCTGCCCCGGAATCTCACAAATTTGCGAAAGCCCGGGGGTTCCAGTGACGAGTAAGGCTCTTCTTTTCACTAAGTTGTAATTGGCTACCAGTTTGCACCTTCCTCAAACGAATCTCATGCAGGTAAGCCCAGCGGCATCAGATTCTTCGCTCTAAGCGCGTACTCACGCGGCGGATGGAGCAGTAAACGAGAGACATGATCGGAGGATAGACATATGGCAAAGACATTTGGTGCGACGTCGACGACCGACGAGGTTCTGTCAGGCGTGAATCTAAAAGGGAAACGAATCTTCGTTACTGGCGTTTCGGCGGGACTTGGCGTGGAAACTGCACGGTCTCTTGCTGCGCACGGTGCTCAGGTTGTGGGCGCGGCGCGGGATTTGGCTAAGGCTGAGGTGGCGACGGCACTGGTGCAGAAGGAGGCTACGTCCAGTGGCGGAAGCCTCGAACTGATTGGACTCGATCTTGCAGATCTCAAGAGCGTACGACGCTGCGCCGATGCACTCCTCGCAAGGCGTGAACCCTTCGATGTGTTCATCGCGAATGCAGGAGTGATGGCCACGCCGTTTCTCCATACGGCGGACGGCTTTGAGATGCAGTTCGGCACCAATCATCTGGGGCACTTCGTGCTCGTCAACCGTATCGCGGCACTTATCCGCAAGGGAGGGCGTCTGATCAATCTCGCGTCTGCCGGGCACCGCTTCTCCAACGTCGACCTTGAAGATCCCAACTTTGAGCGGACACCTTACGACCCATGGGTCGCCTACGGCCGGTCCAAGTCTGCGAACATCCTCTTCGCCGTTGCTTTCGACAGGCGTCACCGAGGGAATGGCATACGCGCCGCAGCCGTGCATCCGGGAGGCGTCCAGACGGAGCTGGACCGCCATCTGGACCCCGTCCACATCAAGAAAACGATCGAGCAGACGAATAAGCGGCTTGCGTCCGAGGGCAAAGCACCCTTCCAGTTGAAGACCATTCCTCAAGGGGCCGCAACTTCGGTATGGGCCACTGTCGTTGCTCCGGCTGATGAGATCGGCGGCCGATATTGCGAGAACTGTCATGTCGGCCGTGTCGTGTCGGATGACGTGACCATCACCGCCACAAGCGAAGGAGTGCGCGGCTACGCGCTCGACCCGAAAAACGCCGAGGCGCTCTGGAAGAAGAGTGAAGAGATGGTTGGGGAGAAGTTTTAGCGACCGACAGCCAGAATTGGGGAACACAAAAACGAAGTTTTAGCAACCGACAGCCAGAATTGAGGAACACAAAAACGGCTGCGGGAGTTGGAAGGAGGCGAGCACGTAATGGCGGAACGAGTACAGCACACCTTATATCAGGTCTCGACGGCCACAGCTCTCGTTGAAGGGATCTACCAGGGCGCGGTGCAAATCGCGGCTCTACGGGAGCACGGTGATCTGGGCCTAGGCGCCTAGAAGGCGCGATCGAATCGGGTGGACAGGGCCGCAAGACAATCGAACATACCGTCATCGGCGCGGGAGCGGGCGCCCTACTAGGCGGGATTTTCGGGGGCGGAAAGGGCGCGGGCATCGGTTCGGTGATCGGCGGCGCGGGCGGACTTGGAACAACGGCCTTTCGCGGTCGTCAGAAGATCACTTTGAGCAGCGGTCAGGAACTGTTGATCCGAATCACAGGACGATGACAATCGCTGAGAACGTAACGTAAGGACTGAGTATGGGAACGGAAACACTTGTCCTTCCGCTTGAGCCCGATTTGGCAAGGGTTGGCTCTGCGGATGACGAAGTTGAGAAGCCGGGAAATGGTGCGCTGCGAAGACGTCAATTCAGCGGGGATCTTTCGGACTACGAATTTGCTGGGATCGTCGGTTCCAGCGCAGCTCTCGCGGAGGCGCTGGATCTAGTTGAGAAGCCGGGAAATGGTGCGCTGCGAAGACGTCAATTCAGCGGGGATCTTTCGGACTACGAATTTGCTGGGATCGTCGGTTCCAGCGCAGCTCTCGCGGAGGCGCTGGATCTTGTTCGGGCGGTGGCACCCACAGACTCAACGGTGCTGATCGAAGGCGAGACGGGGACGGGCAAGGAACTCATCGCGCGTGCTATCCACCAATGCTCGAATCGAGCTCAGCGGGCGTTTGTGAGCATTAACTGCGGAGCTCTGGCACCATCGCTGATCGCTTCTGAACTGTTTGGCCATGAAAGGGGAGCTTTCACCGGCGCACTGCAACTGCGGCAGGGCCGTTTTGAACTGGCCAGCGGAGGGACGATTTTTCTAGACGAAGTTGGTGAACTACCCGCTGCCATGCAGGTCGCGCTGCTGCGAGTGCTGCAGGAACGGGAATTTGAGCGTGTCGGAGGCACGCGCTCCATCCGAGTGGATGTTCGCGTGATGGCAGCAACGAATCGCGATCTGGAGGCTGCCGTAGCCAATGGGACGTTTCGCTCGGATCTGTTTTACCGGCTGAATGTTTTCCCGATCCAGGTGCCGCCCCTGCGGGAACGGAAAGAAGACATTCCCCTGCTGATCGACTACTTTGTCCAGCAATTTGCGAAAAAGATCGGAAGGCAATTCAACAGGGTCGACCGCAGGACGCTGGACCTCTGCCAGACTTATGCATGGCCGGGAAATATCCGCGAGTTGCAGAACGTCGTCGAAAGGTCGGTGATCTGTCGTCGTGGCGATATGTTTTGGATCGACCAGAGCGCGCTCTCGTCACAAAGCCTGTCCGAGACCGGATCACCCGGGGCACGGAAACTAGCAGTCCATCGTCTGACAGAAGCGTCGGGGACTTGGTGCGAGCGCAGAAGCATTGAAGAAGCTTTGCGGGAGACCAGGGGACGTGTCTACGGCCCCCGAGGGGCAGCCCTGAAGCTTCGAATCCCGCCTTCCACCCTTGAGTCGAGGATCCGCGCCTTAAACATTAACAAGAAACAGTTCAAATTCAGCTAGCCTTGGATGCACCGCTGAATTTCGCGAATCTCGCTAAATTCACTAGGTTTCCGGCTCCGATTCCTGCAACAGACTATTCAGTCTTCAAGCTTTAGCAGATGGCCCATGCTTTGCAATCGGAATTCACGCATTAGCGAAGGAGGCAACGCAATGGACGCGAAAACCG
>Ga0210399_10002153_pt1 | contig 15349 bp, 11 predicted proteins | sample IncBWC14MmetaG_FD_150865 | JGI IMG/M metagenome (GOLD analysis project Ga0210399, IMG submission 150865) | Forest soil microbial communities from Barre Woods Harvard Forest LTER site, Petersham, Massachusetts, United States - Inc-BW-C-14-M | ecosystem: Environmental > Terrestrial > Soil >...
CGGTGCTCTGCATCTCGATGAGCCGGCTCACGGTGCGCTCGAATGGCGCGGCCAGGCGCTCACCGCGATAGAGCCCGGGCGCGGCGGCCGCCGCCGAGACGATCAGCCTCACGTTGCGGTCGTAGAACTCATCGATGAGCGCGATGAAGCGCCGCGCCTCATCGTCGCTCGTGGCATCGAGCACCGGCACCCCTGACACGATGACCGTGTGGAACTCGCGCGCGATCTCGATGTAGTCGTCGGCACTGCGGGGACCGGCGCACAGCGCGCTGAATTCGCACCACAGGACACCCGAGCCCGCGCGGATGACGGGGATTGCCCGTCCCTCGATCGGAATCGAGCCGCCGGCGCGCGCGCCGTGGTCGGCGAGCCGCGTGAACAGCTGCTCGAGCCGGGCGGGCGTAGCGGGTGCCGCTGCGGGCAGATAGACGCCGGCCTGGGTGAGCTCGGCCAGCCGATAGTCGGTCGTACCGCCGATCCGCCACACCTCGAGGTGGCGTTCCAGGCACTCGATCGCCGGCACGAAGCGGGCGCGCTGCAGGCCGTCCCGATAGAGCTCGCGTGGCGCGGAGTTGGAAGTCGCAACCAGAGTCACCGAGCGGCGGAACAGCGCGTCGAACAGGTTACCGAGGATCATGGCGTCAGCGATGTCGGCGACCTGCAGTTCATCGAAACACAACACCCGCACCTCGCGCGCGATCAGCTCCGCGACCTGCTCGAGCGGATCGCGCTCGTGCCGCAGCTCGGTGAGCCGCGCGTGCACGTCGTGCATGAAGCGGTGGAAGTGCTGACGGCGCCGCTCGGCGAACGGCAGACTCTCGAAGAACAGGTCCATGAGCCAGGTCTTGCCGCGGCCGACGCCGCCCCACAGGTACAGCCCGCGCGCCGGCGCGTCCGGCCGCCGCAGTACCCGGGCGAGCCAGCGCGGCAGGGAGGCGCGCGGCCGGCGCAGCAGGCGGCGCCGTACGCCCTCGAGTCTGGCGACGGCGGCCAGCTGGGCGGCATCGGAGCTGAAGCCGCGGACGGCGAGCGCGCGCGCATACAGCTCCCGCAGGTCGTCGGCGTCGCGCACGCGTTGCGGATTTCAGCTCGCGAGCTCGGGGAGGTTACGAAAATGCTCGAGCGCCTGCGGGTTGGCGAGCGCGTCGACGTTCTTCACCGGCAGCCCGTGGATCACGTTGCGCACCGCGAGCTCGGTGAGCTTGCCGGAGAGGGTGCGCGGAAGGTCGGGCACCGCAATGATGCGGGCCGGGACGTGCCGCGCCGTGGTCTGCGTGCGGATGGCGGCGCGGATTGCGCTGGCCAGCTCCTCGGTGAGCTCGACGCCAGCCTTGAGGCGCACGAACAGCACGACCCGCACGTCGCCCTGCCAATCCTGGCCGACCGCGAGTGACTCGACGATCTGCGGCAGCACCTCGACCGCACTGTAGATCTCGGCGGTGCCGATGCGCACGCCACCCGGGTTGAGGACCGCATCCGAGCGGCCGTAGATCACGATGCCGTCATGCGCGGTGATGGCCGCGAAATCACCGTGGTGCCAGACGCCGGGGAAGCGCTCGAAGTAGGCGGCGCGGTAGCGCGCGCCGTCGGGATCGTTCCAGAAGTGCAGCGGCATCGAGGGGAACGGCGCGGTGCACACCAGCTCGCCGCGCGTGCCGCGCACTGAGCGGCCGTCGTCGTCGAATATATCGACCGCCATTCCGAGCCCGCGGCACTGAATCTCGCCGCGGTATACCGGGCGGATCGGGCAGCCGAGGGCGAAGCAGGACACGATGTCGGTGCCGCCCGAGATCGAGCCGAGCAGAAGGTCGGCCTTGACACTCGAGTAGACGAAGTCGAAGCCCTCGGGCAGGAGCGGCGAGCCGGTCGAGAGCAGGGTGCGGAGCGCGGTGAGGTCCACGGTGCGCGCGGGCTCGAAGGCGCTCTTCTCGAGCGAGGCGAGGTACTTGGCGCTGGTGCCGAATACGGTGACGCGCTCCTCGGCGGCCATGCGCCACAGCGCCCCGGGATCGGGGTGGAAGGGGCTGCCGTCGTAGAGCACGAGCGTCGCCCCGGTCGCCAGTCCGCTCATCAGCCAGTTCCACATCATCCAGCCGCAGGTGGTGAAGTAGAAGAGCCGGTCGCTGCGCCCGAGATCGGTGTGCAACAGCTGCTCTTTCTGATGCTGCAGCAGCGTTCCGCCGGCGCCGTGCACGATGCACTTCGGCACGCCGGTGGTGCCCGAGGAGTACAGAATGTAGAGCGGATGATTGAAGGGCTGCGGCGTGCAGCGCAGCGGCGCCCCGCGTGTGCCGAACTGCGCCCAGTGGCTGGCGCGCGCGGCAGCGGCGCCGAGCCTGGCGAGCTGCGGCTGCTCCGCCACGTAGGCAATGACCACCACGCGCTCGATGTGCGGGAGCTTCTCGAGAACTTCGCCCATGGGGCCGAGTGAATCGAGCGTCTTGCCCGCGTAGAAGTAGCCATCGGCGGTGAACAGCACTTTAGGAGTGATCTGCCCGAAGCGGTCGAGCACGCCGTGCACCCCGAAATCCGGCGAGCACGACGACCACACGGCGCCGAGACTCGCCGTTGCCAGCATGGCGATACACGCTTCCGGCAGGTTCGGCAGGTAGCCGGCGACGCGATCACCGGCGACGACACCCGCGGCGCCGAGCCCGGCGGCCACACGCGCCACCTCCGCGCGCAGCTCCTGCCCGGAGAGTGTGCGCCGTGCGCCGCGCTCGTTGCGGAAGATGAGCGCCGGAAGCTCGTCGGCAAATTTGAGGAGGTTGTCCGTGAAGTTGAGGCGGGCGGCGGGAAAGAAGCGCGCCCCGGGCATGGCCGCCGGGTGCTCGATCACCGGCCCCTCACCCCAGTCGGCGCGCACCGCGGCAAAGCGCGCGAGCTCGCTCCAGAACTGCGCCGGGGAGCTCAGCGACCAGGCGTAGGTCGCCTCGTAGTCAGCGAGCGGCGTACCGGTGCGTGCGGTCACGCAGCGCATGAAACGCGTCAGGTTCGCGTTGGCGATACGTTGTGGGGACGGGCGCCAGAGCTCGGACATGGGGCGGACTAGAGCGACTGATAGTTCGGGCCCGAGCCTCCCTCGGGCGTGGTCCAGGTGATGATCTGGTAGGGATCCTTGATGTCGCAGGCCTTGCAGTGTACGCAGTTGGCTGCGTTGATCTGCAGGCGCCGGCCGCCGCGGCCGTCGTCCACCATCTCGTAGACACTCGCGGGGCAGAAGCGCTCGCAGGGATTGCCGAACTCGGTGGCGCAGCGTCCCGCGCAGATGCTGGTGTCGGCCACCTTGAGGTGGATTGGCTGGCTCTCCTCGTGCGAGTTGCCCGCGAAGAACACGAACGAGACCCGGTCGCGCGGCGGCAGGGTACGCGTCCCCCAATGCCGCTCCGGCGAGAGGAAATCGTCGAGTTTCGCGAGCCGCGACCAGTCGGCGGTGTTCTTCAGCGTCCAGGGCGAGTGCCCGGCGGTGAGCATCTCCCACGCGGAGTTCATGAGCCCGAGCCACATGCCGCGCTTGAACGCGGGCTTGAAGTTACGCACCTTCTTCAGCTCGCGTCCGCCGTCCGAGGCGCGCCACTTGGCATCGAAGCCCGCGCCGCCGCCGGCGGCGATGTGCTCGCCGGCCAGCGCCCCTGAGCGGATCGCCTGATGCACTCCCTTGATCTTGGCGAAGTTGAGCGTCCCGCCCGCATCGCCCACCAGGATCGCGCCGGGCATCTCGAGCGTCGGCGTCGACTGCCAGCCGCCGGCGGCGATGGTGCGGGCGCCGGCCGAGAGGATCTCGCCCCCTTCGAGCAGCGCCTTCACGCTGGGGTGATTCTTATACTGCTGAAAGGCCTCGAACGGGGCCAGGCGGGGATCCCGATAGTCGAGCCCGACGATATAGCCCACGTATACCCGGTCGTTGTCGAGGTGATAGAGGAAGCTGCCGGCATAGGTGCGGGAATCGGCCGGCCAGCCGAGCCCATGCTCGATGCGCCCGGGACGCACCCGCCCCGCGGGCAGCTGCCAGAGCTCCTTATAGCCGAGCGCGAAGGTCTGCGGGCAGTGGCTCCTCGCGAGATCGAACTTCGCGATCAGCTGCTTCGAGATCGAGCCGCGTGCGCCTTCGGCGAGCACCGTGAGCGGCGCACGGATCTCGACCCCGGGGGTGAAATTGGGGCCGGGCCTGCCGTCGCGATCGAGCCCCATGTCGCCGATCTGTACGCCTGCGACGGCTCCGTGCGCGTCGATGAGCGGCGCGGCGGCTGCAAAGCCCGCAAAAACCTCCACCCCGAGGCCTTCCGCCTTGACGGCGAGCCACGCGGTCAGCTGGCCGAGGGAGATGATGTAGTTGCCGTGGTTGTTGAACGGGGTGCTGTAGGTGAGCGAGCGCGGCAGCAGCTTTACCAGGAAGTCCGGCACCGGCTTGAACGAGCCGCCGGGGGTGAGGATGCGGAAGTCGTCCTCGGTTGCCGGGACTTTCATGCCGGGGTATTCGCTCTGCCACTCCGGCAGCAGCGCCTCGAGCGGTCCGGGCTCGAGCACCGCGCCCGAGAGCGAGTGCGCGCCAACCGCGGAGGCCTTTTCCAGCACGCACACGCTCGACGCGGGCCGCAGCTGCTTCAGGCGGATCGCGCACGCGAGCCCCGCGGGACCGGCGCCGACGATCACCACGTCGTACTCCATGCGCTCGCGCTGGATTGCACCGCCTGCGGTGTTGGCTTCGCTCAACACTTACTTCGGCTGCATGCGGATGGCGCCGTCCAGGCGCAGCGTGGTGCCATTCAGCATCGGAATCTCGAACACCGAGGCGACGAGCTGGGCGAACTCCTCGGGTTTGCCCAGCCGTGCCGGGAACGGCACCTGGGCGGCGAGTGAGTCCTGCACCTCCTGCGGCATGCCGTCCATCATCGGGGTGTGAAAGATGCCGGGCGCGATCGACACGCAGCGGATGCCAACGCGCGCCAGCTCGCGCGCGATCGGCAGCGTCATGCCGGCGACCGCCGCCTTGGTGGCGGCATAGGCCGCCTGTCCGATCTGCCCCTCGAAGGCGGCGATCGAGGAGGTGTGGATGAGAACCCCGCGCTCGCCGTCCGCCCCGGGGGAGTTCTTCTGCATGAGGGCCGCCGCGGCCTTGTCGCACAGGAAGGTGCCGATCAGGTTGATGTGAATCACCTTGGTGAAGAACTCCCCCGCCATCGGTCCGTTCTTGCCGAGCACGCGTCCCGCGCCCACCACGCCGGCGCAGTTGACCAGCAGGTTGAGCTCACCGAGCTGCGCGGCGGCGGCGTCCATCGCCGCGTTGACCTCGGCCTCGGAGGTGACGTCACAGCGCAGGAAGTGCGCCCGAGCCCCGAGCCCGCTCGCGGCCGAACGCCCGGGGCCCTCCTGGACATCGAGGATTGCCACCGCGCCGCCCTGGGCCGAGATGTGCTTCGCGACCGCGTAACCTAAGCCCGATGCGCCGCCGGTCACGACGGCGCGAGCGTCCTGGATCTTCATGCGACCCCCGTTGAGCCGTTCGCAGCCTACTTCGTGACCTCGACCGCGAGCGCCACCGCCTCGCCCCCACCGATGCAGAGCGCGGCAATGCCGCGCCGGGCGCCGCGGCGGCGCAGCGCGTGCGCCAGAGTCGTGAGGATGCGCGCGCCCGTGGCGCCGATCGGATGGCCGAGCGCGCAGGCGCCGCCGTTGACGTTGACGCGCGCATGATCGATATCGATGTCGCGCATCGCGGCCATGGTGACCACCGCGAACGCTTCGTTGATCTCGTAGAGATCCGCATCGTGCGGCTTCCAGCCGAGCTGCTTCAGCACCTTGGCGATGGCGCCGACCGGAGCGGTGGTGAACCACTCGGGCTCCTGCGCGTGGCTCGCCCAGGCGAGCACCCGGGCGAGGGGCTTCACGCCACGCGCCGCGGCCGCCTCGGCGCTCATCAGCACGAGCGCGGCAGCGCCATCGGCGATCGAGGAGGAGCTGGCGGCCGTCACGGTGCCGTCCTTGTTGAACGCGGGCTTCATCGTGGCGATCTTCGCTACGTCACAGGTGCCCGGGGTCTCATCGCGGGCGATCACGGTCTCGCCCTTGCGGCCCTTGACGGTCACCGGCGTCACCTCGAGGTCGAACTCGCCCTTCTCGAGAGCGGCCATGGCGCGCCGCACCGACTCGGTGGCGAACGCATCCTGCTGGGCGCGCGTGAAGCTGTACTTGGCCGCGGTCGCATCGGCGAAAAAGCCCATCGATTTGCCGTCAAAGGGACTCGTGAGGCCGTCGCGCAGCATGTGGTCGATCACCTCGCCCGGGCCCATGCGGTAGCCGCTGCGTGCCTTCGCCAGCAGGTACGGTGCATTGCTCATCGATTCGAGTCCGCCGGCGAGAATGACGTCGGCCGTGCCGGCACGGATCTGCTCGGCGGCCATCATCACGGCTTTGAGGCCCGAGCCGCACATCTTGTTGATCGTGGTGGCCGGCACCGCCTGCGGGATCCCGGCTCCGAGCGCCGCCTGACGCGCCGGCGCCTGCCCGAGGTTGGCCGGCAGGACGCAGCCCATGATGACTTCCTGAATGTCCCCGGGCGCGACCCCGGAGGCCTGTACCGCGGCCTGGGCGGCGGCGCTGCCGAGCTGTACGGCGCTGAGAGGGGTAAGCGCGCCGAGGAAGGCCCCGATGGGCGTGCGCTTGGCGGATGCGATGACGACGTCTGGAGCGGACATGATGGCAGCCTCGTGGTAGTTCAGCGGGTGATGCGCACCCGGCGCCGCAGCGGCGCGCGGGTCGCGACCTGGGCGGCGCTGCGCGGACGCAGACCCCCCTCGAATAAGGTGACGAACACCGCCGCGATCTCGGCGGGGGTCAGCGACTGGTCCTCACGATACCAGTGGGCGATCCAGTTGAGGGCGCCGGCGAGGGCGAACGCGGTCATCTTCGGGTCACAGGACTCGATCGAGCCGTCCTGGATGCCTTCGCGGATCAGCCGCCGGATCCCCTGATCGATCTCGGACTTGAGCGCCTTGATGTGGCGGCTCATGGCGGGGGAGAGGTCCTGGTCCTCGGCGCGCACCATGCACCAGCCGAACTCGCAGGCCACCGCCTCGCCGTAGTGGCGCAGCACCGCGTTCAGGCGCTCGCGCGCCGGCAGCTCGAGATCCTTCACCTCACGGAAGGCGGCGCGGATCGGCTCGACGCCGGCGAGGAAGCACTGGAACAGCAGGTGCTCCTTGTTGGTGACGTAGTAGTAGACCGTGGGCTTGGTGACCTCGAGGGCCGCGGCAATATCGTCGAGCGAGGTGTTGTGGTAGCCCTTGCGGTTGAAGGCGCGGGCAGCGGCGCGAATCACGGCCTCGCGCTTCACCTCCCGGTCCCGCCGGCGCGCCCGCCACGGCGAGGGGCTGGCGGCGGGAGACTTGCCGGCTGGGTGCGGGCTGGCGCGGCGGCTGTTCATGCGTGTGCGGAGTATTATAGCGGCGCTTAAGAGGTGGGCTTGACCGCGGGCGGCGCAGCAAAAGGCGGGGACCGCCACGCTCGTTGACCCATCGCTTCAGCCTCGATCATACTCATGAGTAGATATTCTACCCGAGAGTAACTAAAGCGTGAACGCCCCCCTGAAGGGCGGCCCGGCGGCCGCTCCCGGCATCGAACAGCAGGCGCGCCCGCCGCTGCGCTTCGTGTCCGCCGCCTCGCTGTTCGACGGCCACGACGCCGCCATCAACATGATCCGGCGGCTGCTGCAGGCGCGCGGCGCCGAGGTCGTGCACCTCGGCCACAACCGCAGCGTCGTCGACATCGTGCGGGCGGCGATCGACGAGGACGCCGATGCCATCGCGGTAAGCTCCTACCAGGGCGGCCACAACGAGTACTTCACCTACATGGTCGACATGCTGCGCGAGCGTGGCTACAGCCGCATCCGCGTAGTGGTGGGGGGCGGGGGCACCATTGCGCCGCAGGAGATCGAGGCGCTCGAGCGGTACGGGGTGGAGAAGATCTATACGCCCGAGGACGGCCGGCGGCTCGGCCTCGGCGGCCTGATTGACGACGTGTTTCAGCGCGTCGGCGCGGTGTCCAGGCCGCCGTACGAATTCCGTCCCCTGAACGCCCGCGACCACGGCCTGGTCGCACGCACCATCTCGGTGCTCGAGGGCGCCGCCGGCGTTGAGGAGCCCCAGGCCGAGCAGATCCGGCGGGCGCTCGCACGCTCGCGCCATCGGGTCCCGGTCGTCGGCATCACCGGCACCGGCGGTGCCGGCAAGTCGAGCCTCACCGACGAGCTGCTCGCGCGCCTGACGCGCGCCTTCCCCAAGCTGCAGATCGCCGTGATTGCCATGGATCCGACGCGGCGGCGCAGCGGCGGTGCGCTGCTCGGCGATCGCATCCGCATGAACAGTCTCGCCTCTGACAATATCTACATGCGCTCGCTCGCAACGCGGCGCGCCCACCTCGCGACCGCGGCGGTGTTGCGCGAGGTGATCCAGCTGTACCAGGCGTGCGGCTTCGATCTGGTGCTGGTCGAGACCGCGGGCATCGGCCAGTCGGACACCGAGATCGTCGACATGGTCGATCTGTCGCTGTATGTGATGACGAGCGAGTACGGCGCCGCGAGCCAGCTCGAGAAGATCGACATGCTCGACTATGCCGACTTCATCGTGCTCAACAAGGCCGAGAAGCGCGGCGCCGAGGACAGCCTGCGCGACGTGCGCAAGCAGTGGCGGCGCAACCACCCCGAGCGGGCCAAGCTCGCCGATGCCGAGCTGCCCGTCTACCCGACGATCGCGAGCCGCTTCAACGACCCGGGCGTGAACCGGCTGTTTGCCGCATTGTGCGCGGCGCTCGCCGCGAAGCACATCGGCACCGGCTCATGGTCGCTCGCCGACACCGGTCCCACCGAGCTCAGCACCCGCACCCCGCTCATCCCCGGGGCCCGCACCCGCTATCTGGCCGAGATCGCCCAGGCGGGGCGCGCCGCGCGCGCGCGCGCCGAGGAGCAGTGTCAGGCCGCACGGCGCGCCTATGGCGTGTACGAGTCACTGAAGGCGCTGCACGATGCGCGCCTGCCCGGGCCGCTCGAAGCCTACCCGCAGGAGGCTCTCGAGGAGCGCGCGGGCGATGCGACGCGGCGCGAGCTGCGCGCGGCCTACAACCGCGCGCTCGAGCAGATCGGCGCCGAGGGTGTCGCGCAGCTGCGCGCCTGGCCCGAGCGGGTGCGCTCGGCGACGGATGCCACCTATTCCTACAAGGTGCGCGAGCGGCTCGTGAAGGGTGAGAACTACACGCAGAGCCTGTCGCACTCCCGGATTCCGAAGCTCGCCGTGCCGCAGCTGCGCGACTGGGGCGAGCTGCTGCATTTCATCCTTCTGGAGAACCTCCCCGGCGCCTATCCCTACACCGGCGGCGTCTATCCCTACCGGCGCGAGGAGGAGGATCCGACCCGAATGTTTGCCGGCGAAGGCGGCCCGGAGCGTACGAATCGCCGCTTCCACTATCTGGCACATGGGCACGGCGGGGCACGCCTGTCGACGGCGTTCGACTCGACCACGCTCTACGGAGAAGACCCGGACACCCGTCCGGACGTCTACGGTCGTACCGGCAACTCCGGGGTCTCGATCGCCACCCTCGACGACATGAAGAGGCTCTACTCGGGCTTCGACCTGTGCTCACCCTCGACCTCGGTCTCGATGACCATCAACGGGCCGGCGCCGATGCTGCTCGCGATGTACATGAACACGGCCACCGACCAGCAGGTGGAGCGATACCTGAGAGCCGAAGGGCGCTGGAGCGCCGCCGAGAAGAAGATCGCCGCTCTGCACGCGGCCGCCGACGGGCACGGCGTGGCGCCGCCCGCCTACCGGGGTGCGCTGCCGGCGCACCACGACGGCTCGGGGCTCGCGCTCCTCGGGCTGACCGGAGATGAGCTGCTCGAGCGCGAGGTCTACGAGCGCATCCGCGCCGCGACGCTCGAAGCGGTGCGCGGCACCGTGCAGGCCGACATTCTCAAGGAGGACCAGGCACAGAACACCTGCATCTTCTCCACGGAATTCGCGCTGCGGATGATGGGGGACGTGCAGCAGTACTTCACCGAGCGGCGGGTTCGCAACTTCTACTCGGTGTCGATTTCCGGCTACCACATCGCCGAGGCGGGAGCCAATCCCATCTCGCAGCTCGCCTTCACGCTCGCCAACGGCTTCACCATTGCGGAGTACTACCTGGCGCGCGGCATGAAGATCGACGACTTCGCGCCCAACCTGTCGTTCTTCTTTTCCAACGGCATGGACCCGGAGTACGTGGTCATCGGGCGCGTGGCGCGCCGCATCTGGGCGCGCGCCATGCGCGAGCGCTATCACGCGGGGCCGCGCAGCCAGATGCTCAAGTATCACGTGCAGACTTCGGGACGCAGCCTGCACGCGCGCGAGATCTCCTTCAACGACATCCGCACGACGCTGCAGGCGCTCTATGCGCTGTTCGACAACTGCAACAGCCTGCATACCAACGCCTACGACGAGGCGCTCACCACGCCGACCGAGGAGAGCGTGCGGCGCGCGGTCGCCATCCAGCTCATCATCAATCGCGAGCTCGGGCTCAATCGGATCCAGAATCCGTGGCAGGGCTCGTTCGCCATCGAGTACCTCACCGACCTGGTGGAGGAGGCGGTGTACAAGGAGTTCGAGGCGCTGTCGGAGCGCGGCGGGGTGCTCGGCGCCATGGAGACCATGTACCAGCGCGGCAAGATCCAGGAGGAGTCGCTCTACTACGAGACGCGCAAGCACGATGGCTCGCTGCCGATCGTGGGCGTCAACACCTATCTCTCGGGAACCGACGCCTCCGAAGAGCATAAAGGCACGGAGCTGATCCGCTCGTCGGAGGACGAGAAGCAGGCTCAGGTCGCGGGCGTGCGGGCCTTCCAGGCTCGCAACGCCGCGCGCTCGCCTGCGGCGCTTGCGGCGCTGCAGCAGGCGGCCGCCGGCGGTGGCAACGTGTTTGCCGAGCTCATGGAGAGCGTCAAAGTCTGCTCGCTCGGGCAGATCTCACGAGCGCTGTATCAGGTGGGCGGGCAGTACCGTCGGAACATGTGAGATCGGGCTCACCGAGCGCGGCGAGGATCGCCGCGCGCGCTTCGTCGCGCAGCGCTCGTACCGCCTCGCCCGCACCGCCGGGAGCCGGCACGATCGGCGCAAGGATCTCGAGCTCGACCGGCCCCGGTAGCGGCAGCGAGCCGCCCGGCCAGAGCGCGCGCCGCGTGCCGCGCAGCACGGCGGGCACGAGCGGGCAACCGGCCCGCACGGCGCTCGCGAACGCCCCGGCGTGGAACTTGTGCACCCCTGGCCTGGGGTCGAACGTGCCCTCGGGGAAGAACACCAGCGAGCGGCCACGCGAGGCGTCGCGAAGCAGCCGCCGGGCATCGGCGGAGGGCTGCGTGCGGTTGCGCTCGACGAACACCGAGCCCAGCCGCCGCAGCACTATCGCGGCGAGTGGCACGGCGGACATCTCGCGCTTGATGACGAAGGCGAAACGCGGCGGGAGCGCCGCCGTGACCACCGGCCCGTCCAGATAGCTGGCGTGGTTGCACACCACGACGCATTGGCCCTCGGGGAGCCGCTCCTCGTGCTTCACCGTGAGCGGCATGGCGGCGAGCCACAGGAAGGTGCGCGCGGCCCGGCGCCCTGCCGCGCGCCGCCGCATGACGCCGGGGACTACCAGCATCAGCGCGAGCGCGGTGAGGCCGACCGCGAGGAAGGCGAGCGTGACCCACAGCGCATACACGAACCTGAGCGGGGCGAGGAGCAGCGTACGCAGCCTCAGGGGCTGCCGCGGGGACTGTGCGGTCATGGGAGGGGGACGCTGCGCCAACTGCCGATGTGAACTGGTTCTCTTTATGTTAATGCCGAGAGGCAGATGTGAAGGTCATCACGTCGGTGCATCTGTCGCGCTCACCATACTGTGTCCACACCTTACCCGGAAGTCGGGGCTCTTACACGGCGTGCCGCGCCCGGGGGCGCCCTGAGGACCAGCGAGACGAGACTTGTCAAACCAGGCTGCGGCTCTGTCCATGACCACCAACGCCGATTCCGATCCGGCGGTTTCCCGCTTCCTGGATGCGGTCTGGATGGAGCGGGGCCTGTCGCCGAACACGCTGGCCGCCTACCGCGCCGATCTTACCGCGCTGGCGCGCTGGCTCGCCGAGCGTAACGTACCCATCATGCGCACCTCGCGCCTCGACCTGCAGGAGTTCATCGCCTCCAGAGTCCGTGGCGGGGCGCGGCCGCGCTCGACCGCGCGGCAGCTGTCGAGCTTCCGGCGCTTCTTCCGTTACTACATGCGCGAGGCCGTGATCCGCGAGGACCCCACCGCGCAGATCGCCATGCCCAAGATCGGGCGCTCGCTGCCGCGTTCGCTCACCGAGGAGGAAGTCGAGTCGCTGCTCGGCGCCCCGCTGGTGAGCGACCCGCTCGGCAACCGCGACCGCACCATGCTCGAGGTGCTGTACGCGACCGGGCTGCGGGTATCGGAGCTGGTGAACCTGCGTCAGGGGCAGATCAACCTCAACCAGGGCGTCATCCGCATCCTCGGCAAGGGCGATCGCGAGCGGCTCATTCCCCTCGGCGAGGAGGCGATGCGCGCGCTGAAGGAATTCGCACGCGGCCCGCGCGGTGAGATCCTGCTCGAGCGTCAGACGGATTACCTGTTTCCGACGCGCCGCGGCGATCGCATGACGCGCCAGGCCTTCTGGCACATCATCAAGCGCTACGCGCGCAAGGCCGGCATCAGCAAGGGGCTCTCGCCCCATACGCTGCGCCACGCGTTCGCGACCCACCTGCTCAACCACGGCGCCGACCTGCGCGTGGTGCAGCTGCTGCTCGGTCACAGTGATCTGTCGACGACGCAGATCTACACGCACGTCGCGCGCGAGCGCATGAAGGAGCTGCACTCGCAGCACCACCCGCGGGGCTGATGCCCGCAGCGGCGCACGCCCTGCTGGCACCGTCGGGGCTCTGTTAGACTTCGGCCCCGTTTCTCGAGCGTCGCCGAACGATCGGCGCCCGCCACAGTCCAAATCTCCACAGTCGAGCAGCCAGCCAAAGTGAAAATCCCTATGCCTTCGACCAAGCCGTTCCTGTTGCTGGCGCTCGCAGCACTCGCGCCCTGGAGCCCGGTAGTGGCCGAGCCACCCGCCGCCGCCCCGGCTGCCACCCCGCCTGCCAACCCGGCTGCCAACCCGGACCCGCGCGAGGAGATCGCGCGCCACATCCCGGGCGCCAGCGCCGATCAGCTGCATGTCTCACCGGTCCCCGGCCTCTGGGAGTACACCCACGGCGGCGACATCGGCTATGTGACCGCCGACGGACGCTACGCGATCATGGGCGATCTCTATGACCTCAAGTCCAACAGCAATCTCACGGAAGCGCATCGCCGCGAGGTCCGCCTGAAGCTCCTCGCCCAGGTGCCCGAGAACTACATGTTGGTTTTTGGGCCCAAGGACCCGAAGTACACCATCACGGTGTTCACCGACGTCGACTGCCCGTACTGCCGCACGCTCCACAGTCAGATGGGCGTGTTCAACCGCCTCGGGATCCGCGTGCGTTATCTGCTGTATCCGCGCACCGGCCCGAACACCCCGGCCTGGACCAGGGCGGAGCAGGTGTGGTGCGCGGCGGATCGCAACGACGCGCTCACCCGCGCCAAGCTCGGGCAGGCGCTGCAGGACAAGCCCTGTGTCGGTAACCCGGTGGCCGCGACCTACGCTCTGGGACGCGAGTTCGCCATCGACGGAACGCCGGCCATCGTGATGACGAACGGCGAGCTGCTGCCCGGCTACCTGCCGCCCGACGTCCTGCTGAAGCACCTGCAGGACGAGCTGCACTGAGGAGCGGGAGCTAACGCTCCAGCAGCTTCAGCTTGTCGGGCTTTCCTTCCCACTCCTTGGCGTCGGCGGGCGCGGCCTTCTTCTCGGTAATCACCGGCCATTGCTTGGCGAGGTCGGCGTTCAGCTGCTTGAACTGCTCCTGACCCTTGGGCAGTTCCTCCTCGGAGAAAATCGCCTCGACCGGGCATTCCGGCTCGCACAGCGTGCAGTCGATGCACTCCTCGGGATCGATGGTGAGGAAGTTCGGCCCCTCGTGGAAGCAATCGACCGGACAGACCTCGACGCAGTCCATGTATTTGCACTTGATGCAGTTCTCGGTAACGACGAAAGTCATTCAGTTTCCTCGGATGCCACGGATGCCCGCCGCCCCGGGAGCGCGGGCACGCAGTCAAGTATTCTGCCACGAGGTCGCCCGGTGGGTGAGATCGCCGGGTTGCAGAGGCGGCGCCTGCGGTTATGAGGCGCTCGTGCCCGGAGGCTGCAGCCGCCGGTCGATGGTCGTGAAATGGTGCGGCTCGCGCCCGGCGGCACGGTCCTCTAGATAGCGCTTGAGGGCGAACTCGGTGCTCGGGAACGCCAGCTCGCCCCAGGGGATGTCCGCAGGTCTCACCAGCGTCACCTCGAGGCTCTCAGCGCCCGCCCCGTACTCGGCGCTGCGCAGCGCGGCGCGGAAGAACACGTGCACCTGCCGCGCGTGCAGCACGTGCACCACCGCGAGGAGCGACCCGATGTCGACCTGCGCCAGCGCCTCTTCGTGCGACTCGCGCGCCGCACCCTGCTGCAGCGTTTCGCCGTTCTCCAGGAAGCCGGCCGGCACCGTCCAGTAGCCGAGCCGCGGCTCGATCGCCCGGCGGCACAGCAGGATCCGGCCCTCGTGCTCGGGGACGCAGCCGACGACCAGGCGCGGGTTCTGGTAATGGATGGTGCCGCAGGCATCGCATACGTGGCGCGGCAGGTGATCGCCCGGGGGGACGCGCAGCGCGACCGGCGCGCCGCACTCACTGCAGTACTTCATGGTGTGACTTCGAGGATACGGGCGCGCACCGGCGCTTGTCGACCTGTGGGCCGAGGGGCTAGCGTGGCCCGAAGACCGCCACGCCATTGGTGGCGGCGACGAACACCTTGCCGTCGGCGATCGTCGGGGTGATGAACTTGTTGGCGCTGCCGATCGAGTCGCGCGCGCCCGCCGCCTGCGTGCTGTTATAGAGCTCGGTGGCGAGATTGCCCGCGTCGTAGGCGTGCAGCACCGCCGCGCCCGAGCCCGCGTTCTCGTAAGCCCATACGATGCCGTTGGCGGTGCCGTGGGCGGAGATCGCGGGCGCGGTACCCGGATAGCCGAAGGCGAGCGCCGACTGCGACGACGGCGCGCTGAGCAGCAGCGCGTTGCTCACGCTGAAGGCGAGCAACGGCCCGCCGACGGGACCGTAGTAGACGCTGCCGTTGAAGTACGCGGGCGTCGACCAGATGCCGCCCGGGAGCGCTGCGGAGAGCTCCTGCCAGATCTGATTGTTGTTG
>Ga0210399_10002156_pt1 | contig 15340 bp, 13 predicted proteins | sample IncBWC14MmetaG_FD_150865 | JGI IMG/M metagenome (GOLD analysis project Ga0210399, IMG submission 150865) | Forest soil microbial communities from Barre Woods Harvard Forest LTER site, Petersham, Massachusetts, United States - Inc-BW-C-14-M | ecosystem: Environmental > Terrestrial > Soil >...
TTTCGACGGTGCTGCTGTGGCTGGTGGTGATCAGCGCGCTGGTGTCCGCGGCGCAATACTTTCACCGGTTCTGGAACCAGTTGGACGACCGCATCAAGCAACGCCGCAAACTGGGCATAGTGGAACCACAAAAGAAGCCGCAGGATGCCGTCTCTCTCTGAAGAAAATCGGATCGCGATTCTGGAGTTCACGCGCCAGGGCGTCCTCCAGGCGGTGTGCCACGACCGGGCGTTTTCCGTTTTTCCAACCACTGGTATTTTTGGCGAGCGCCGCGGACTGTTTGTGACCCTGCATGTGGCCAAGAAATTGCGCGGCTGCATCGGAATCATTGAAGCGCAGGCGACGCTTGGGGAGACGCTGGCAAGATGCGCCGCGGACGCCGCGCTGCACGATCCGCGTTTTTCCCGGATCCTTCTGCAGGAAATGGACGAGCTGGAAATCGAGGTATCGCTGCTTTTGCCGCTGCAGCCCATCCGCGCCGAAGAGGTGGAAATCGGGACTCACGGCCTGCTGGTGGAGCGAGGGACGAGGCGCGGACTGCTGCTCCCGCAGGTAGCCGTTGAACACCGCCTGACCCGCGAGCAATTTCTGGCGGAAGCCTGCGTGAAAGCAGGGCTTCCGCGTGAGGCCTGGAAAGATCCGGGAACGAAGCTGCACGGATTTCAATGCGAAGTGATTGCAGAGTCGCGCGGAGAACACGCTGAAAAACAAAACCCGCGCCAGTAAGGAAGCGCGGGCTTTGCAGGAAAAGTGGAATCGGAACTATTCGATTTCGACGTAATCCCCGGCGTACATTTCGATCTTGCTGTAGGTAACGAAAACAGCGCAGGCATTGTGGGTGACGTTCATGACGATGCCTTCGCCGAGGACTTCCCGCGGCAGATCGTTCCACTTGTATTTCACGGGCGTGCTGCCGAATCCATACATGCTGTACTGATAGTCCGGAAAATTCCGCGGGGTTGCGGAAGTGGTGCCCTGATAGCGGAAGACCCGGAGATAATCCCCAACCTTTACACCCTGGTTCGTTCCCAGATTCACGTAGACGGTGGAGTGCTTCCCATAACTCTCGGTGAAATCACGGCCGGCCACTAGCATTCCGACGGACTTGCCGCTGACGGGCGCGAACTTATCAAATTTCTCGGCTGACTTGTAGGGAGGTGCCGGACGCTCGGTCATCGGTAAAGCGATGTCGCCGCGCTGCAGGTAATCGCAGGAAAACTTGACCAGGCCGATGGAGACATTGGGTTGAACTGTGGTGATCTCCAGCTCGCCGGCGTCAATGTATTGAGTGCCCATGGCTTTCAGAAGCTTTTCCTGCCACTTGAACCACGGCACTTCGTTGGGATCCTTCTGCGCACGCACGATCGAGAAGCGATCGCCGAGACGAACACCTTGCGCGGAACCCCGGTTGATGTAGACGTAGTCGCCGCTGGTAAAAACAATTTTGTCGGCGGACTCTTCGCCGGATACCAGCCGCACTTCAGTAGCAACCTTTTCATCGGTAACGAAGCCAGAGCAATACGCCGCTGAGAAGTCCGGCGATGTAGCTTCGTGGAGGGGATGGCTCGCGTTGACCACCTGTACCTGAGCAGTGTTCTGGGCCGAAGCGCCAAGGGCCAGCATCAAGGTGGCCAAAGACATTGCAGTCGCGATTGCTCGCATGTTCAGCACTCCTTCATTTCACGCCGGTTAAGGGCCGTGCGGGGACTTGCACCTTTGAAGCTAACAAGGGCACTGGGTGGCGTCAACAAAATGGGTGGCGGGACTTTCCATATTTGCAAAGGGCGCCTAGATGCCGTATTTTCAATGGATTGGAGGAGGTCCTTCGTGCCGGATCCGTTCGGGAAAGGGGTTGCGCGGCTTTGTGGCGTGCTGGCTGCGCCGACTGCCCGCGAAATGCGGGGCTTGCTGGCGCTGGCCCTGCGCGAAACGCCTACCGCGGAAATCCGCCTGGATTGGTTGAAGAACGATTCCGAGCGGCGCGCTTTTCTGAAATGGCTGAAGGCGCATCGTCCGCGAAAGGCACAGTTGATCGCTACATGCCGGCGGCGGGTGGGAGGCGGGGAATTTGTCGGAGACACAGGAGAAGAACTCTACTGGTTGATGCAGGCGAGGGAAGCGGGTTGCGCATGGTGCGACCTGGAAGTGGAAACGCTGCGCGAGTTGCCGGACGAGAGCGTGCACGGGTACGCGGTGCCGGAGAAGGTTTTGCTTTCGATACACGATTTTCGGCAAACGCCGGAATTTCCGAAAAAACTGACCGTGCCCGCCGCGGGTGGCGCGAAGGCGATTAAGGTGGCGGCGATGGCGCGGAGCGTGTCCGATAGCGCGCGAATCCTGCGGTTGGCCCGGAATTCTCGCGATGTGGTTGCGATTGCGATGGGTGAGATAGGGTTGCCGGCGCGGGTGCTGGCTTTGCGCGCGGGAAGCGCGCTAGCGTATGCGCCGGTGGCCGCGGCTACGGCGCCGGGACAGATTCCGCTGCACGACTTGAAGAAGCTTTACCGCGCGCATGAATTGACGCAGGCGACGCAGGTGTTTGGCGTGATAGGAAATCCGGTCGGACATTCGCTTTCACCGTTGCTGCATAATACCGGGTACATCGCGGCGCGGAAAAATGCAGTGTATTTGCCGTTCCTGGTGGAGAACCTGAAGGACTTCCTGAAAGCGTTGCCGGAGTTCGGCATGCGGGGATTCAGCGTCACCTTGCCGCACAAGGAAATGATATTTGCGCATCTTGAAGCCGTGGAACCGTTGGCGGCGAAAATTGGGGCGGTGAACACGGTCACGGTGCGCAAGGATGGATCGCTTTACGGCAGCAATACGGACTACGTTGGAGTCTTGCGCGCACTTGAAAGGAAGATGAAACTTCGCGGCAGCCGCATGGTGATTTATGGCGCGGGCGGCTCCGCGCGAGCGGCTGCATTTGCGTTGGCCCAGGCTGGTGTGGATGTTTTCATTTGTGCGCGACGCCCGGAAGCGGCGCGCAAGCTGGCGAAAGCTGTTTGCGGTGAGGCGATTGTTCGTTCTGATTTGCGCTCGCTGGAATTTGACGCGCTCTTGAACGCCACGCCCATCGGGATGTTTCCACAGGAAAAAGTTTCGCCACTGACGGCTGGCGAGTTAAACTGTTCTCTAGTCATGGACCTCATTTACCGTCCAATTCGTACCAAACTCCTGCGGCTGGCCGCATCGCGAAAAATCGCCTGCGTCTCCGGCGTGGAAATGTTTCTGGCGCAGGGATTCGCGCAGTGGGAGCACTGGATGGGCAGCAACGCGCCGGAGTCCCCCATGAGAAACGCCGTGCTGCGAGCGCTGAAAAACGAAGAAAACACGCGCTGGTGACCCATCCTCCCTGGATGTGCGAAAGTAGTTCTCTCTATTGATAAAATTCAAATTGAGATGAGTGCAGAGAGGCCATGATTCAGCCTTCGTTTCAGGAATTCGAGCGGCTAGCCAAACGCGGGAACCTGATTCCCGTCTACGACACGTTTTCGGCGGATTTGCTGACGCCGGTGAGCGCCTACCTGCGGGTGGCCCAAGGTGCGCGATATTCGTTTCTGCTGGAGAGCGTGGAAGGCGGCGAGAAGATCGCGCGCTACACGTTTGCCGGAGCGAATCCCGAGGAAATTTTCCGGTATGCGAATGGTGCGTGCGTGCTGGAAAGCCGTCAGCGCATCATTTGGGAAGAGAAGGATCCGATCAGTTTTTTGCGCGAACACATGGCGCGATTCCGGCCGGTGCGCCTGCCGGGTTTGCCGCCGCTGGTTGCCGGCGCGATCGGGTATTTCAGCTACGACATGGTGCGGCTGATTGAGCGTTTGCCGAAACGCTTGCGCGACGAGATCGGATTGTTTGACGCGGTGCTGATGTTCTATCACGGCATTCTGGCGTTCGATCACGTGCAGCACCGCCTGTGGGTGGTGCGGAATGTGTACACCGAAGGCCCGAAGAGCCTGCGGGCGAAATATGATGCCGCGGTGAAAGAGATTCACCGGACACGACAGATGCTGGAGGAGCCGGCGGCCGGTGAGAAACCGCAGAAGCCGGCCAGAGGTAAGCCGCGGCCGTTGAAAGTGGCTTCCAATGTGAAGCGTGGCGAGTATCTGGCGGTTGTGAAAAGGGCCAAGCAGTACATCCGCGAAGGCGATATCTTCCAGGTGGTGCTGAGCCAGCGGTTTTCGGCAAAAACGAAGGCCGACCCGTTTTCGATTTACCGCGAGTTACGGGCGTTGAATCCTTCTCCTTATCTTTTTTATCTGCAGCTGAATGATGTGTACGTGGTGGGGAGTTCGCCGGAGATGCTGGTGAAGGTGCAGGGCCGTGACGTTTTTTACCGGCCGATCGCGGGAACGCGGTGGCGCGGGAAGGACGAAGCCGAGGACCAGCGGCTGGAGCGCGAGATGTTGGCCAGTGAGAAAGAACGCGCCGAGCACATCATGCTGGTGGACCTGGGGCGGAACGATCTTGGGCGCGTCTGCGAGTACGGGACCGTACGGCCGGAAAAATTGATGACTGTGGAGCGGTATTCGCACGTAATGCACCTCGTTTCGAGTCTGCGGGGCACGTTGCGCGAGGATGTGGATTGCTTTGACGCGTTGATGTCGTGCTTTCCCGCGGGCACGGTTTCCGGTGCACCGAAAGTGCGTGCGATGGAAATAATCGAAGAGCTGGAAAAAACGCGGCGCGGAATTTATGCCGGTGGAATTCTGTATCTGGATTTCGCAGGGAACCTGGATTCGTGTATCGCGCTGCGAACGATGGTCATCAAAAATGGTGTGGCGCATATTCAGGCGGGCGGCGGGATTGTGGCGGATTCCACGCCTGAAGGCGAGTTTGAGGAATCAGTGAACAAGTCCAAGGCGCTGTTGCAGGCGCTGGAAGCGGCACATGGGGCGGCCGCGGAAGGGAAGGGCAAATCGTGATCCTGCTGCTGGATAACTACGATTCGTTCACCTACAACCTGGCGCAATATCTGGGTGAGCTTGGTTGCCAGGTGGAAGTCTACCGCAACGACCGCATCAGCGTGGAACAGATCGCCCAGCGCAAGCCGGAGCGCATTGTGATTTCTCCCGGGCCGTGCACGCCGCAGGAAGCGGGGATCTGTGTGGAATTAATTCAGAAACTGGCGGGGAAGATTCCGATTTTGGGGGTCTGCTTGGGGCATCAGGCGATTGGGGCGGCGTTTGGGGGCAAGATTATTCGCGCGCCAAAATTGTTTCACGGGAAGACCAGCCAGATCCGTCATGACGGCAGTGGTGTGTTTCGCGGACTGCCGAATCCGTTCACCGCGACGCGTTACCATTCGTTGATCGTCGATAGGAAATCGCTGCCGGCAGAGTTGCAGGTCACCGCGGAGACCGACGACGAAATTATTATGGGCATGCAGCATCGGGAATACCCGCTGATGGGTGTGCAGTTTCACCCGGAGTCCGTGCTGACGGATTCGGGGAAGCAGTTGTTGAAGAATTTCCTTTCGCTCTAATCATTTGCAGAAAATTGTAGCGGCCTGGTCCCGGGATGTCTTATTCGGGTTGGTCGTTAGCGTCCACCTTAAGGTGGAAGTGAAGATGACGAAAGAACAGAAGGATTAGCGCAGCGGACGTTCTGGGACTAGCGGCTAACGTTCGAGCCGAGAGAAGGTTTTCAGCTGCTCTAGTTTCTTGTGGGCTTGCCCTGAATGGATTGCGCGGCGTGCCAACTCCGCGGCGCTGCGAAAATCTTCCGTGATTCCGGTGACAACGAGTGCAGCGGCGGCGTTGGCTATGACGATGTCGAGGCGCGGGCCGGGCTCGCCCGCTAGTAGGGAATGAATGAGGGTGGCGTTTTCCTGCGGTGTGCCGCCGCGGATGGCTTCAAGCGGGGCGCGCGATAGGCCGAACTCTTCGGGGGTCACGGTGAATCGTCGGATGGTGCCCTCGCGGAGCTCGGCGATTTGAGTTTCCCCGGCGAGGGAAATCTCGTCGAGGCCGGCAGCGCCATGCACGACGAAGGCGCGATGCGTGCCGAGTTCTCTGAGCGTGGCTGCAACCGTGTCGATGATTTCCGGGGAGAATACGCCGAGCACCTGCGCTTCCGCGCTGGCAGGATTTGTTAGGGGGCCGAGCAGATTAAAGATGGTGCGCTTACCGATTTGCTGGCGGGCAGGCGCGGCGTGGCGCGCGGCCGCGTGGGCTGTGGGAGCAAACAGAAAACCGATGCCAATTTCACGCACGGAGCGCCCGGCCACCGTCATCGGCAGATCGATACGCACGCCGAGGGCTTCGAGCACATCCGCTGAGCCGCTGCGGGAGCTGACGGAACGGTTGCCGTGCTTGGCAACGCGAGCGCCGGCTGCGGCCGCGACGATTGCGGAGGCCGTCGAAATATTGAAGGTGCCAGTTTCGTCGCCGCCCGTGCCGCAGGTGTCAACGAGTCCCGTGGGCCGAGGCTGATCCGGTGTAAAAACAGGTGCCGCGTGGCGGCGCATGACGCGGGCGAATGCGGCTAATTCGTCAACGCTGACAGGGCGCCGGTTCAGCGCCAGCAAGACGCGCACTATTTCCGCTGTGGAAATGCGCCCGCAGAGGAGTTCCTCCATCAACGTTTCGGCCTCCGCCCGCGAGAGCGCGTGGTCAGCTTCGGCCTTTTCGATCAGCGACTGTGACGCCCTGTCCATTCAATTCGCCTGGAAGTTTGCTCGCCTTGCTCATGGTGGGCGAGTCAAGTAAACTTAACTGTTTTGCGAAGCCTCAAATTCTAACATCGGTGCATGGTCCCATCGTCGCACAAGATGTCGGTTCCGGTTGGGCCGGAGCCGCCCAAAAAGGCAGAACCTCAAATGAAGATCCACGAATATCAGGCAAAAGCCATCCTTGCGCGTTACGGGGTTACGACGCCGCGCGGCGAAGTGGCGTTCACCAAGGAAGAGGCGCGGGAAGCGGCGCAGCGGCTGAAGGCGCCGGTGGTCGTTGTGAAAGCGCAGATTCATGCGGGTGGGCGCGGGAAGGCCGGCGGCGTGAAGCTGGCGCGCTCGGCGGATGAGGCGGCGGAACTGGCTTCGCACATTTTGGGGATGACGCTGGTGACTCCGCAGACGGGGCCGCAAGGCCGAGTGGTGCGGCGGCTTTTGATTGAAGAAGGTTTGGACATCAAGCGCGAATTGTATTTGGGACTTTTGATCGATCGCGAAACGGGGCGGCCAGTGTTCATGGCCAGCGCCGCGGGCGGAATGGAAATTGAGGAAGTGGCGAAGGACAATCCCAACGCTATCTTGCGCGAGCATATTCACCCGGCCGTTGGGCTGCAACCTTATCAAGCGCGGAAGATTGCGTTTGGGCTGGGGCTTTCCGGCGAGCTGGCTGGGGTGGCCACGCCTTTCTTGCAGGCGCTTTATCGCGCGTTCATTGATACGGATGCTTCGATGCTGGAAATTAATCCGTGCGTGGTGACTGGCGACGGGAAACTGATGGCACTGGACGCGAAGATGACTTTTGACGACAACGGATTGTTCCGGCACAAGGATCTGCGCGAACTGCGTGACTTGGACGAAGAAGATCCGCTGGAAGTGGAAGCTTCGAAGTATGGGCTGAACTACATCAAGCTGGATGGCAGCGTGGCCTGCATGGTGAACGGCGCGGGGCTGGCGATGGCCACGATGGATATTATTAAGTATGCGGGCGGTTTGCCGGCGAATTTTCTGGATGTTGGCGGAGGAGCTTCGGCTGAACAGGTGAAGAATGCGTTCCGGATTTTGTTGAGCGATCCCGCGGTGCGCGCGGTGTTCATTAATATTTTTGGCGGAATTTTGCGCTGCGACGTGCTGGCCACCGGCGTGGTGGCGGCGGCGAAGGATTTGCACGTCAGCATTCCCGTAGTGGTGCGGATGGAAGGAACCAACGTGGAGCGAGGGCAGCAGATTTTGCGGGACAGTGGGCTGAATTTCACAATTGCGGATGGCATGAAGGATGGAGCACAAAAGGTCGTCGCGCTGGCGGGAGGTGCGCGATGAGCGTGCTGGTGAATGAGAAAACGCGATTGCTGGTGCAGGGGTTTACCGGGCGCGAGGGAACTTTTCACGCGCAGCAGATGATTGAGTATGGGACGAACGTTGTGGGTGGCGTGACGCCGGGGAAGGGCGGCACGAAACACCTGGAACGGCCGGTGTTCAATACGGTGGCGGAGGCGGTAAAGGCTACGGGCGCAGATGCTTCGGTGATTTTTGTGCCGCCGCCTTATTCGGCTGATGCGATTCTGGAAGCCGCAGATGCGCAAGTGCCGCTGGTTGTGTGCATCACGGAAGGCATTCCGGCGCTGGACATGGTGCGCGTGGCGGAGGTTTTGAGCCGGTCGAAGACTCGGCTGATTGGGCCGAACTGCCCCGGCGTCATTTCTCCCGGGAAGTGCAAGATCGGAATCATGCCCGGGCGGATTCACAAGCAGGGGCACGTGGGCGTGGTCAGTCGCAGCGGAACGCTTACTTATGAGGCGGTGCATCAGTTGACGCAGCTTGGCATCGGACAATCCACTTGCATCGGCATCGGCGGCGACCCGATCATAGGTACGTCGTTTCTCGACAGCATCAAAATGTTCAACGACGATCCCGACACGAAGGCCATTATCCTGATCGGGGAAATCGGCGGGAATGCCGAGGAACGCGCCGCAGAATGGATTAAGGTCCACGTGAAGAAGCCCGTGATTGGATTCATCGCGGGACAGACCGCGCCGCCGGGACGCCGGATGGGGCACGCAGGGGCAATCATCAGCGGCGGGCAGGGAACGGCGAAGGACAAATACGCCGCGATGAATGCGGCTGGAATTCAAACTGTCGAAACGCCTGCGGATTTGGGCAGTACGGTTGCAGCGGCGTTGAAGTAGGTCTTCGCATCTGACGCGCTGGCATAAAAGCCAGCGCTACATTTTTCCAATTCACTATTGAGGAGAGTTTTGTGGTTATTGAACGGACATTTGCAATTATCAAGCCGGACGCGGTGAGTCGCAGTTTGCAGGGAGAAATATTCTCGCGGATTCATAAGGCCGGGTTCAAGATTGTCGCCGTCAGGTCGATGCGCTTGACGAAAGAGGAGGCGGGGGGATTTTACGCTGTACACAAAGCGCGGCCGTTTTTTGGCGAGCTTACCGATTTCATGAGCTCGGGCAAGATTTTTGCGGTGGTGCTGGAAGCCGACGGCGCTATCACCAAGTGGCGGGACACGATGGGCGCCACCGACCCAAAGAAAGCCGCGCCGGGAACGATTCGCCACGACCTTGGGACCAGCATCGGGAACAACTGCACGCACGGTTCGGACGCGCCGGATACGGCGGCGTTTGAAATTGGGTATTTCTTTTCGGGCCTCGAGCTGATCTAAGGTTTTTCACTGATTTAACCCCGAATACAGGCGCCTGCATAGGGCCGTCCCGGTCGAATTTTGTTTTGCTTTGTTCTTTCCTATTCCTTTTTCCTGCGTCTATTCATAATAGAGCCGTCAATTCTTTCCTCCTGCCGGGGGTGCTTATGGCAGCGCAATGCAGTTCCCGACGAGAATTTCTCAGAGACGCGGGCGTTTTGTCCGCCGGAGCGTGGCTTCGACCGAAAACCTTAGCTGAGCGGCTTGCCTCGCTTCCCGCGGTCGCGCAAAAAGTTTCTGCTTCGGATACCGTGATGCTGGGACAAACCGGAATAAGAACTTCACGCCTTGCGATGGGAACGGGTACGGTCGGCTCGGGCCACCATTCGCACCAGACGGCGCTTGGAATCGAAGGGCTTTCACGCCTGCTGCTGAACGGCTATGACAACGGCCTGCGATTTTTTGACGCAGCGGATTCTTATGGCAGCCATCCGCATGTTGCGGAGGCGCTGAAGCACGTTGATCGGAGCAAAGTGACAGTGCTGACGAAATCCTGGGCACGGGATACCGCCGGAATGCGAGCCGATCTCGAACGCTTTCGGCGCGAATTGAACATTGAGCACATCGACATCGTGCTGATGCATTGCCTCACCGACGGGGACTGGACCGCGAAGTATCGCGGCGCAATGGATGTACTGGAGGAAGCCAAACAGAAGGGCGTGATTCGCGCGCATGGGTGTTCGTGCCATAGTATCGAGGCGCTGCGGGCCGCGGCAAAATCTCCCTTCGTGGAAGTGGATCTGGTACGCATCAATCCCATTGGGGCGGAAATGGATGCCAGCCCTGAAACGGTGGTCAGCGTGATTCGCGAAATGCGCGCGGCGGGGAAGGGCATCGTGGGTATGAAGATCCTTGGCCAGGGCGCGCTGCGGAACCGCCAGGATGAAGCCTTGCGCTACGCACTTGGGCTGGGCTTGCTTGACGCGTTTACGATCGGCGCGGAATCCATTGCCGAGCAGAAAGATTTGATACAGCGCATCGCTGCGGCCTGATCCAATGGTGCTCAACCGCGATTTCGAATCGCCCTTCGAACCTTGCATCTTGTTTCCGATGCGCTACACTTCGCGAAGATGGAACCTCTTCGCGAACTCGGCAAGACACTTCTCTTTCTGGCGGGGCTTCTGGCGCTAGTCGGGGCATTTTTCTATTTCGGCGGAAAGCCACCATTCCGGCTGGGTCGTTTGCCTGGAGATATTGTTCACGAGGGCGAGCACAGCACGTTTTACTTTCCACTAACGACCTGCATTTTGCTCAGTGGGGGCTTCAGCCTTCTCCTCTGGCTGCTCTCCCGCCTCCGGCGATAAGGGATCTGTACTAGTTGACATCGCTCGGAAAGTTGGCGACCCTGCTCTCAGGGAAATGTCGACTGTAACTCTCCAATACGCGAAGGCTCATCTTGCTCGTCTAATCGCTAAGGCCCGTAGGGGACAAGAGATTAGGATCTCTAACGGTCATGGGCTACTAGTTCGTCCGGAACCGGTCCGCTTGAATAGAAAAGAACGCATACCCGGTAGCATGCAAGGTCTTTTGAAGATAGGTCCTGCATTCTTCGAGCAGCTGCCAGACGCTGAACCAGAAGTTTGGGAATGATATCGCGCCCTTTTCACATGCAGGACGTTAATTGCTTCTGAGGGGCTAATGGGCCGATTGGCTTGCGCATGAACCAGCTGACATTCAATTTGCAGCCGGAGCGGCGGATTTATACCGTCAGCGACCTGACGGCGCGGATCCGCGAACTGCTGGCGAAGAACTTTACGGATGTTACCGTGCAGGGGGAGATTTCGAATTGCCGCGCGGCTTCCTCGGGTCATTATTATTTCACTTTGAAGGATGAGCGGGCGCAGGTGCGCTGCGTGCTGTTCAAACAGCAGCAGCGGGGGATGAAGTTTCTGCCCGAGGATGGACTCAAGGTGACCGTGCGCGGGTCGGTCAGCGTTTATGAGGCGCGAGGTGAGTATCAGATTTATGTGGAGTCGATCGAGCCGGCGGGGCGAGGCGCGCTGCAGCTGGCGTTTGAGCAACTGAAGAAACGGCTGGAGGCCGAGGGGCTTTTTGACGCCGGGCGGAAAAAGCCTCTGCCGCTGCTGCCGAATCGGATTGGACTGATTACTTCGCCGACGGGTGCCGCTGTGCGCGATGTCGTCCGCATTCTGAAGCGGCGCTTCCACAACGTTCATCTCACGTTGTACCCCGTGCGCGTGCAAGGAGAAGGCTCGGCGGCGGAGATCGTCGGGGCGCTCGGTTACTTCAATAAGAAATTGCCGGTGGATGTGATTCTGCTGGTGCGGGGCGGCGGGTCGCTGGAAGATTTGTGGTCATTCAACGAGGACAGCGTGGCGCGGGCGATTGCCGAGTCTCGGATCCCGGTGATCTCGGGTGTAGGCCACGAAACCGATTTCACGATTGCGGATTTTGTGGCGGACATGCGTGCGTCGACGCCCTCCGCGGCCGCCGAGTTGGTGGTGCAGACGCGGCGGGAGTTCGACAAACACGTGATGGATCTTCGCGCGCGGCTGGAAGGCTCGCTGCGCTATCGCTTGCTGGAGCTTTCTCGCCGCGTGCATGCGCTTTCCGCGCGCAGCGGCTTTCGCCGGCCGCAGGATCTGTTGCGGCAACAGAGGCAGCGCGCCGACGAATTTACAGCGCGACTGGCTTTGGGATTGCGCGCGCGGCTTGAAGATGCGCGCAAGCGGCTGAACAACGCACGCTTGCGTGTGGCGTCGTTTGATTTTCGCGCGAAGATTGGTGTACTGCGGCTGCGATTGCAAAAGCTGACGCAGGAACTTGGGGCCCGTGAAGAGCGGCTGCTGCGACTGAAACGCGAGCGCTGGGAACGCCTCACGCTGCAATTAGAGGAGCGCAGCCCGCTGAAAGTTCTGGAGCACGGCTACGCCATCGCCACCGACGCCGCCGGCAAGGTAATTACCGACGCAGCGCAGGTACAAGTCGGTGACAGTGTTGCCCTCCAACTGCGTTATGGGAAGCTAGGCACAGAGGTAAAGCAAAAGAATACCCGGTGAGAGCCGACCCGCAAGCGGCTACTGTTGGGACTCGGATACCCGTTTTTGTTTGATCTCTTTGACCTTGTCGAGCAGTTCGTCTGCTTGTTCCAGATACGCGTTGCGTTCAATGGCAGGGCCCACAACATCGGCTTTCTGACGGTACATTAGATTCAGATACACCATCGCGTCATCGTAATCGGGCTTTAACTCAATCGCGCGTTTCAAAGCGCTGAGGCCTTCGTCAATCGTCGGACCGTAGTCCTCCGCATATTTTCTGCGAAGCACTTCAGGAAGAGGGTCTGTATTCTTCAAGCCAGTTAGCTGATCCTCTGAATCCTTGTTGCCGCCGCTGTCTTCGTCGAAGGTGGATGTTTCCTCGCGAACACCTACGGACTGATTGAATTCCGCGCGCAGTAGAGAGTTGGCGCGATAGGCGAGAGCCCAATCGATGACGCCGATGGAGTAGTAGGGTTGTGGGTCATCTGGCCGAAGCTCGATGTGTTTTTTGTGATATGACTTCGACTCCTCGAACTTCTCCGTATTAAATGGTTGTCCGGCCATCTGGTACAAGATCGAGGCGATGCCATCGATCGCTGATAGATTCGCGGGGTTCTGATGCAGAACCTCCTGAAATTCGCGCGTTGCCAACTCGCCGTTCCGGACATTTTCCTCGCTGGGCGCACCTGGAATGTATTGAGACGCATAGGCCGTCGCTAAGTAAAGCGAAGCGTTTTGCAAACCCGGATCGAGAAATTTGGCGCGCTTGAATAGGCGCACCGCCTCTTCGAATTGCGCATTCTTGAAAGCCTCGACGCCTTGGTTCAATGTGTCCCTGGCATCTTGTTGATCTTGGGAGAAAGGCGGTTCCTTGGGAAGGGATTGCGCCCGCGAAGAAGTTGGCAAGACAACCAAAAGACTGGCGACCAGTAATGAAATCAGAAAGTCGGAAACACGAACAGACCGGATTTGCATTGCGGCTCCTGTTTCCCTGCGGAGCCTATTCTACTTCTATTCTTCTTCGCCCCCGTCGACTTTGAGGACGGCCAGGAACGCTTCCTGGGGGATGTCGACCTGGCCGACACGCTTCATGCGTTTCTTGCCTTCTTTTTGTTTTTCGAGGAGTTTGCGTTTGCGGGAAATGTCACCGCCGTAGCACTTGGCGAGAACGTTTTTGCGGATGGCGGCGACGGTTTCGCGGGCGATGACGCGGCTGCCAATGGCGGCTTGGATGGGGACTTCGAACATCTGGCGCGGGATCAGCTTGCGCAGTCGCGTCACGAGGTCGCGGCCGCGCTCGACGGAGAATTCGCGGTGAATGATCAGCGCCAGCGCGTCGACGGGTTCGCCGCCGACGAGGATATCCAGCTTGATCAGGTCCGATTCGCTGTAACCGGCGAGGTGATAGTCGAGCGAAGCGTAGCCGCGGGAAACGCTTTTCAGCCGGTCGTAGAAATCGAGCACGATTTCGTTCAGCGGCAATTCATAGGTGAGCATGACGCGCGTAGGAGAAAGGTATTCGAAATTTTTCTGGGTGCCGCGTTTGTCCTGGCAGAGCTGCAGGATTCCTCCGACAGAGTCTTCATTGGTGATGATCATCGCCTTGATGATGGGCTCTTCTATTTTTTCGATGTCGCCGGGATTCGGAAATTTTGCCGGGCTGTCCACTTCGATCACCTCGCCGGTTACGCGGGTGATGCGGTAACGCACGCTGGGCGCGGTGGTGATCAGGTTCAAGCCGAACTCACGCTCCAGGCGTTCCTGCACGATTTCGAGGTGCAGCAATCCCAGAAAGCCACAACGGAAGCCAAAGCCCAGAGCGACGGAATTTTCCGGCTCGTAAAAGAATGCCGCGTCATTTAATTGCAGTTTGCCCAACGCGTCGCGTAGCGGCTCATATTCGTCGGCGAGCACCGGGAAAATTCCCGCGAAGACCATCGGTTTGATGGCTTCGAAGCCGGGGAGGGCAGGCGCGGGCCGCGAAGCTTCGGTGACCGTGTCGCCCATGCGCGCATCGGCCACGCGCTTGATGTTCGCGACGATGAAGCCGACGTCGCCGGCTTCCAGTTCTTCTAAGGCCACCGGCTTCGGCGTGAGCGTGCCCAACTGTTCCACTTCATAAACTTCGTTAGTGGCCACCAGCCGGATTTTCATATGCCGGGTGATGCGGCCTTCCATCACACGCACCAGCACCACCGCGCCGCGATAGATGTCAAACCATGAATCGAACACCAGAGCCTGGAACGGATTGTCCGCGCTGCCCTTGGGCGGAGGAATCCGGTGAACGACAGCTTCGAGAACGTCCTCCACGCCGATGCCGCTTTTTGCGCTGATCATCAGCGCATCGGCGGCGGGAATGGCCAGCACATTTTCGATCTGCTCTTTCACGAAATCGGGCTGCGCGGCGGGGAGGTCTATCTTATTAATGACCGGCAAAATGGTGAGATTGTGGGAAGCGGCGAGGAAGGTGTTGGCTACGGTTTGCGCTTCCACGCCCTGGCTGGCGTCAACAACCAGCAACGCGCCTTCGCAGGCGGACAAGGCGCGCGAAACTTCATACGAAAAATCGACGTGGCCGGGGGTATCAATCAGGTTCAGGCGGTAAGTGTTCCCGTCCTTCGCCGTGTAGTGAAGGCGGATGCTTTTGGCCTTGATGGTGATGCCGCGCTCGCGCTCAAGGTCCATGGAGTCCAGAACCTGCTCGTGCATCTCCCGCTCGGAAAGGGCCCCGGTCATTTCGAGCAGCCGGTCGGCAAGCGTGGACTTGCCGTGGTCAATGTGCGCGATGATACAGAAATTGCGTATGAACTTTGGGTCCATTCGTGTCCGTTACCGCCAGGATTTTCCCTGAGGGTGTATCTGAGTGCTCGACGGCGGGCCTTGCTGCCAGATGAGGGCCGCTCACCCTGCTCGAAACCATGCCGCGTAAACATCTAGTTTGCCATAAACGGCAGA
>Ga0210399_10002157_pt1 | contig 15340 bp, 9 predicted proteins | sample IncBWC14MmetaG_FD_150865 | JGI IMG/M metagenome (GOLD analysis project Ga0210399, IMG submission 150865) | Forest soil microbial communities from Barre Woods Harvard Forest LTER site, Petersham, Massachusetts, United States - Inc-BW-C-14-M | ecosystem: Environmental > Terrestrial > Soil >...
CCAGGACGCGATATTTCACGTACAAATACAGCTGTGATTCGAACTATGCCAATTGCCAATATAAGGAAGTTTATAGTCTCGGCCTCGGGATCGGCTTGTTCGATTGGAAATATTACGTGAATAAGCAAGGGTCGTTCGTTCTGCAGCAAGAATCGCTCATTAATCAGGAGCAGGGAGGGCAGACCACCCCATCCATGCCGTGCGCGAACAGTTACGAGTAGCAGGACGGCTGACCTACGAGCCTGTCATTCGCGACAGGTACGGCCATCGCCTCTGCTTATCGTACATTGTCATTCCGAAGCCGAACGCGGCGGAGGAATCTGCCTGCGCATCACAGTCGGTTTTCACCGCAGTCCGCCGCAAGGTCCATGCGGGTAGGTTCCGCGTCTCAACCAACGCGAGCCTCTTCTGTGGCCGCCGCCAAGCTAGGGCATCCCGGTGATGCTTGTGATGAAGCAGACACGATGTCGCTTCTCGAACTCCATGGTGCCGCAGATTCCTCCGCCTTCGGCTTCGGAATGACAAGATTTGGGAATCGATTGCCACAGTACCTTCGTGCCGGCACTTCTGCTCCAGCGAAGACGCTTTCACACTCCTGAACATCCTCCACTCTGTCGATAAAAGACGAAGGGGCGGAGTTTCGCGCCCAGGATGCGAGTGAGAATGAGGGCTCGCGTCGCAGGAGTTCCTGATGAGTCGGCGAATCGGGATTCGCTTCACCCTGATTAGTTTATTTATTATCAGTCTTTTTCTTGCAGGCCTGTGCAAAGCACAGGACCACAATCCTGATCCGGCAAACTCGATTTCGTCCGCCGGCCAGCAGAAGAAATCCGTGAACCTTGCCAACCTTAGTCTCGAAGAATTGATGAACATCAAGGTCAGTTCGGCGTCCAGGCAGAGTGAGAGTCTCGCGCACGCGCCGGCGGCCATTTTTGTGATCACGGCGGAGGACATCCGGCGAGGTGGTTTTAGTTCCATCGCAGAAGCGCTGCGCACGGTGCCTGGGCTTTATGTGGCCACCATCAATCGTCACTGGTGGACAGTCAGCGCGCGCGGATTCAGCGACTACGTCAATAACAAGATGCTGGTGCTGATTGATGGACGAAGCGTGTACACGCCGGAGTTTGGCGGCGTCTATTGGGACACGCAGGATTTTCCGCTGGAAGACATCGCGCAGATTGAGATCATCCGCGGCCCGGGCGGAACGTTGTGGGGCGCGAATGCGGTCAATGGAGTCATCAACATCATCACGAAATCGCCCGCCGAGACCCAGGGAGTTTCCGTCGCAAGTTCCGCGGGCTGGAATGAAGGCTACACTGCCAGCGTGCGCTACGGCGGCCGGAGGCACGAGAGTCTCACCTATCGCGTCTATGGAAAAGCGAGCTACGGGGAGCCGGGCTTTTTACCAACAGGCGGGCGTGCACAGGATTTCATGAATCTTTCCTCAGGGGGCGTGCGGGCCGACTGGACGATTTCCGACAAGGACAAACTCACAGTCGAGGGCCAGGGTTACTACGGCGGATTCCGAAATCAGGCCCACGGGTATCGAACTCCCACCTCCGGGCTGGTTACTATCTTTGATTCTGCAACCGTCCAAGGGGGACACTTTCTGTCGCGCTGGTCGCATATCTTTTCCGAGCGCGCGAGCATGGACATTCTGGGATTCTGCGATTGGACGGATCGGGACAGCTTTGCGACCGAGGCGCGCAGCACGTGCGATGTCGAACTGCAGCACAATTGGCAGCTGCGGCCGCGGCACTCGCTGATCCTGGGCGCGAACGAGTGGACCAGCGGGGCGCGGGTTTACCAAAGCTTCACATTCAAAACGAGTCCGGTGGAGGAGCGGACCAACATCGCAGGCGTGTTTGGACAATACGAGTTCATGGTAGTGCCCGATCGGGTACGCCTGATTGCGGGAACGAAGCTTGAGCACAATACCTACACGGGAGTGGAAATCCAGCCGCAGATTCGAGGCGTGTGGACGCCTTCACCGGTTCACACGGTATGGGCCGCGGTTTCGCGAGCGGTGCGCACGCCGGCCCGTTATGAGATGGAAGTGGACTATCAACTAGCACAGATACCCGGTCCCGTACCTACATTCCTGACGGCGGTGGGCAATCCCAAGCTGAAATCGGAAGCTCTGCGCGCGTATGAAATCGGCTATCGCGTCAATCTCAGCCAGCACGTTTCGCTGGATGCGACGATCTTCTACAACCACTACGACAATCTTACGAACGTGAATCTGAGCAATCCGATGAGCGTCGCGGGACGGCCGATCGTTCACCAGAATCCCACTTATGTGCAGATTCCGGTGCCATGGCAAAACATAGGTGGCGGCCAAACGCACGGAGCCGAGCTCTACGTCAAGGTCGCGCCCATCAAGCGCTGGCACCTTGCGACGGGTGTGACCGAATTACGAGGCAATTCGGTCAATCTCAATGACACGCTGAATTTGCCGGTGGCCAATACGCCCAGGCACCAGTTCAACATTCAATCGCGTCTGAACTTGAGCAGGAGACTTTCTTTCGACTCCGGCCTGTATCACTACGGCGGAATTGCCGGCTATCAGTTTGCGGGCAACGTCGCTCAGGATGTGCCTGTGCACAACCGGTTGGATGTTGGGATTTCTTTTCACCAGGTAAAAGGATTCACCTTCTCGGTGTGGGGACGGGATGTTACGGCCGATCAGCATTGGGAAACGCGGCCGTTCTTGTTTACAACGACCTCCTCAGAGACAGGGCGCATGGTGGTTTTCAAGCTGACCTGGCAATCGCAAGCGGAGAAAGGTAAGGACGACTAGGACCTTGAAGCTCGGCTGCGGAAAACCAAAACGCGGACGGGCGGGGACGCCCGTCGCTCCACCGGGGTTCGTCATTGCTGCGCGGGTGACGGGGTGGTGGCGGGCTTATCGAAGAGCTTCGGATCCAGCTGCGGGTTGATGTGAACCTCGGTGAAGGTCACTACGCTCGACTCTTTGCCGTCTTGCTTGTTCACATGTCGTGTAGGGAAGCTCACGCCGTCGAAAGACTTCCATTCTGAAAGATCGGTCTGGCCTTGGAACGGGCCGGAGTTTCCGGTGGCGGTGTAGGACTCGCGCAGCAAGATGCCGCGCGACGGGTCCACATACCAGCGGAGGGCCGTGCCATCTGCATTGACGTCGACGATTTTGGCGTCGACGTTGCCGACTTTCTCGGAGCCGTTTGCGGTGAAGGTGAACTTGGGATCATCAACACGCGAGGCGATGAAAGTGGGGTCGCGCTTGATCTGATCGAGACTTTCTTTCGCGCCGGAAGGCGGAATCGGACGGATCTGTCCCTGGGCAGCCATGAAGGCCCCGGTTGGCGTAAAGACCACTGTCATGGGGCCCACCGGAGAATCCATCACCAAGTGCATGTGGTCGGGGTAGACGATGGTGAGGGTGAGTTGCGAGGCGGCTTCTTCCTTTTCTTTCGACTCCTGCGAGAGTTTGGCCTGGATGGCGTGCACCGTCTTCAGCTTGGCAGCGCCACCCATCGATTCGACAACCTTGGCCGCGAGCGCTTTGCCTTCCGGATTGGACGCAGCCGGAGCGGCGGGCGATTCCCCGGCAGCTTTCTCTTCGCCAGGTGGCGTCGGAATGGTGATGTCAACGTTCTTGACGGGACCGAGCGCGGAAAGCGGCTTGTCGAAGTCTTTAGGATTGCCCACCACCAGCACGGCCAGTTGATCCTTATGAAGGTACTTTGCCGCGACGCGGTTTACGTCAGCAACGGTCGCTTTCTCGATGCCCGCGCGATACTGCTCGAGGAAATTCAGCGGGTAGCCATAGAACTGGTAGGCCATACGCTCGCGCAGAACTTTGTCGGGCGTATCGAAGTTGAAGATGAACGAATTGAGGATGGAATCCTTGGCGCGCTTGATTTCGTCATTGGTAATCGGGTGGGTCTTGAGGTCGTCGACATCCTTGTAGAGGGCCTCGATGGACTCGATGGTTCGCTCGCTCTTGGTGCCGAGCACAAAGCGGGTGATGCCGGGATGGTCGAAGGCCGTGCCGATGCCGCCGCCAACGGAGTAGGCAAGCCCTTTCGCGGTGCGGATATCCTGCACCAGGCGTGAAGAGAAGCCGCCTCCCATCACTTCGTTGAAGACTTCGATGGCGAAGTAGTCGGGATTGTGGCGATCCGTACCGGGCGCGACCATGCGCACGTTCGACTGATTCACATCCTCCTTATTAACGAGATAGTAGCCGGGCTGGGCGGGATGGGACTCGATTTTCGGCTCGGGAACCGCAGGGCCTTTGGGCAGACCAGCGAAGGCGTTCTTCAGTTTCTTTTCGATCGCGGCGGCATCGAAGTCGCCGCTGACGCCGATGATCATGTTATTCGGGTGGACGTATTTCTTATGCCAGGCGAGCAGGTCATCGCGCTTGACCGCCTCGATCGTGGCGTACTCCATCTGGCGGGCGTAAGGATTGTCGGGACCGTAGGCAAGCTTGGCGGACTCGCGCGCGGCAATCGCGCCGGGATTGTCGTTGCGGCGCGCGATCGCCTCGGCATATTGCTTCTGGGCGAGATCGAGCTTGTCGGCGCGGAATTCGGGATTCTGGAGCAGATCGACCACGATCTTGAACACGTCGTCGAAATCGTCCTTGAGGCAGGACCATCCGAGGGAGGTCGCGTCAACGCCGCCGCCGGTTTCGACTTTGGCGGCGCGGCTCTCGAGGTAATCGTCCATCTGATCGCCGGTCTGGGATTTCGTGCCGCCGGTGCGCCAGACATCGCCATAGAGCTGGACGAGACCGATCTTCTGTGCGGGTTCGTCCCGCGATCCGCCCCGAATGCGGATGGAGCCGTCAATCAGCGGGAGTTCGTGATCTTCCTCCAGGAAAATCACCATGCCGTTGGGCAGTTCGACGCGCTTGGGCTCAGCCGGATGAAAGGGCGGCAGAGTGGGAATGGGAATCTGCTGCCATTCGGTAGCTTGGGAGTACGCGAAGGGCAGTGCGCCGAGAAGCAGCACCATCAGCATAAAGGTTGCAAGGAGGCTTCTGCGCGGCGATGCGGTTCTTGACCTGTGGACTCTCACTGCGCACCTCCCTGTGAGGCTGGTGCAGTCTTGATCGTCTCATTGATGCCGACGGTGCGGTTGTTCTCAGTGAAGGTCTGGTTGGCGACGCGACGAATGTCGGCCTTGGTCACTTTGTCGATGCGGTCGACCGAGCGGAACAGCTCGCGCCAGTCGCCATAGCGAGACTGGTAAATGGCGAGCTGTTGGGCGAGCCCTGCGTTGTCGGCGAGGCCGCGAATCAGGTCGGCCTTGGCGCGGGTCTTGATCATCTTGAGTTCGTCGTCGGAGATATCTTCCTTCTTAATACGGTCAATTTCGGCGTGGATGGCGTCGCCCAGTTCCTGTGGAGTGTGGCCGGGCACGGGCACGGCGTAGAAGGAAAACAGGTGCGGATACTTGTTGCCGGGCAAGCCGGAGAATCCCGCTGCGAAAGCGGCGATCTTCTTGTCGCGCACCAGCGCACGGTAGAGGCGGGAGGTTCGGCCGTTCGACATCAGGTCGGAGATAGCATCATAAACTGCGTCGTCGGGGCTGCGGTAGTCAGGACGGTGGTAGCCCTCGATATAAAACGGCTGCGCGCTCTGGCGAAGAATCACGCGGCGCTCGGAGTTCTGCGGCGGCTCGGTGGTGGTGCGTTCATCGGGCACCGGCTTGGTGGGCAGACGGCCGAAATATTTTTCGACGATGGGAATGGTTTCGGAGGATTTCACGTCGCCGACCACGGCAACCACCATGTTCGAGGGGATGTAGTACTCATCGAAAAACTGCTGCGCGTCCGTGGCGGAGAACGAGTTGAGGTCCGACATCCAGCCGACCGTCGGGCGATGATACGGGTGGGCCTGGAAGGAGGCATTGATGAACTGCTCGACCAGGCGGCCGATGGGGTTGCTGTCAGTGCGCAGTCGGCGCTCTTCGATCACCACGTCGCGTTCTTTATAAAACTCGCGCATTACCGGGTGCAGGAAACGCTCGGATTCGAGGTAGGCCCAGAGTTCGAGGCGATTCGCCGGGAAGGAGTAGAAGTAGTTGGTTTCATCGTCGCTGGTATTGGCGTTCATGCCCTCGCCGCCCTGGCGCTCGACGATCTCGCCAAATTCGTTGGGCTTGACGTATTTCTGGGCTTCGTCGATGGCGTCCTTCCAGGCTTTCTCGAGTTGCTTGACCTTGTTCTCATCGCGATCGACGCGCTTGTCGCGCTCGGCAATGTATGCTGCGTACTCGGTTTCTACCTTGGCAAGGGCTGCTTTTTCGGCGGGATAGTTCGTGGTGCCGATCTTGTCGGTTCCCTTGAAGGCCATGTGCTCGAACATGTGCGCGAGCCCGGTCTTGCCCATGGGGTCCTGCACCGAGCCGGCATCGACGTGGGTGAAGAACGAGAACACCGGAGCCTCGGGACGCTCGAGGATCACGACGGTCAGGCCATTCGACAGGGTTTTGACCGTGGTTCGCTTTTCAAAAGACGCGAGGTCCTGCGCGGAGGCGACGACGGTAAGAAGAAGGAGCAATACGAGCGTGCGAACTGCCGGGTGTTTCATCGGACCTCCACTGCGAGTGGGCATGGGCTGATGGACAGTATCCCAGGGTTGGGCGGACCAGAAACCGGGAAGAAATTCCACAGTACGTGGGAGGAAAGGAGGATGTCAAACGGATGGCAGTCACCGGTCGCCAGTCTCCAGTCGCCGGGAAACGCAGTCGTCGGTCGTCGATCTTCGGTCGTTGGCTCGAATATCAAACATTTGATCTCCCGCGGGCGTGGTGGCGGGCATCGTATTAAAGTCGTCGCTATACTTAGCGGCGGCAGAGGAGTGACGCGTGCCCATCGGAGGCAGCTTGGCGATCTCGCCCGTGGTGGATGTCGAAGGCAAGCACTTGAGCTTGTCGAATCTGGATAAGGTCCTCTATCCCGCGACCGGCTTTACGAAGGGACAGGTAATCGACTATTACGCGCGCATCGCGCCCGCGCTGTTGCCTCATCTGAAAGGGCATCCGGTGACGATGAAGCGCTATCCCAACGGCGTGGACTCGGAATTTTTTTACGAGAAGAATGCGCCCAAGCATCGGCTGGAATGGGTCAAGACGGCGCCAATCTGGAGCCGGCACAATCGGCGGCACATCAACTATCTGTTGGTCGATGATTTGCCGACGCTGATCTGGCTGGCGAATCTGGCATCGCTCGAGATTCACCCTTCGCTGGCGCTGGCCAAGGACTACGACTGTCCGACCATGCTGGTGTTTGATCTGGATCCGGGGCCGCCTGCGAATATCGTGCAATGCGCGCAGGTGGGACTTTGGCTGCGCGAGATCTTCGAGCATTGGGGATTGCAGAGTTTCCCGAAGACTTCGGGGTCAAAGGGATTGCAGGTGTACGTCCCGCTGAACACGCCGGCCTCTTACGACGTGACCAAGCCATTCGCGCAGGCGCTGGCGCATTTGCTGGAACACGATCATCCGGACCTGATTGTGTCCGAGATGAAGAAAGCAATCCGGGGCGGCAAGGTGTTCGTGGATTGGAGCCAGAACGACGAGCACAAGACGACGGTCTCGGTATATTCGCTGCGCGCGCGCGAGCATCCAACCGTTTCGACGCCGGTCACTTGGGAAGAAGTGGAACGGGCGCTGAAGAAGAAAGACGCGAGCCTGCTGGTATTTGAGGCGCCAAGGGTGATCGAACGCTTTGAAAAAATGGGCGACTTGCATGCTCCCGTGCTCGAGCTGAAACAGAAGCTTCCCGATCTGCGGGGAGTGGCGGCGGCCGCTGCGACCCCTGCAACCGTGGATCTGGCAGCGCAGGCGGAAGATACACGGGAGGAGCCAGCCCCGAAGCGCGCCGCGGCGAAATCCGGGCCAGGGCATTCAAGGAAAGCTTCCAGTTCCACGCGCAAAACACCTGCGAAGAAGGCTGCGAAGCCTGCAGCCAGGAAACGCCGGGCGGTATAATCCGCGGGCTATGGCGCAATTGTTCGGAGGGACATCGGGATGGGCCTATTCCAGTTGGAAACCGGACTTCTATCCGCAGAAGTTGGCACAGACAAAATTTCTCAGCTATTACGCCACCCAGTTGAACGCGGTGGAAGTGAACTTCACCTTTCGACAGCTGGTGAAGGAGACGACGCTGGCGAAGTGGCTGGAGCAAACTCCACCGCAGTTTCGCTTCACGATCAAGGCTCACCAGGTCATCACCCACATCAAGCGGCTGAAGGGCACGGAAGATTTCGTTCCACGTTTTCTGGCGACCATTGAGCCGCTGGCAGCCGCTGGGAAACTGGGCCCAGTGCTTTTTCAGTTGCCGCCGAATCTTAAAGTAGATCTTGAGGTGCTGCGCGAATTCCTGAAGCTCCTGCCGAGGCGGTTGCAGGCGGCCTTCGAATTCCGCAACGCGTCGTGGTTCAGCGAGGAAACTTACGCCGCGCTGCGTGAGCACAATGCGGCATTGTGCGTGGCTGAAACCGAGGAGATGACGACGCCCGAAGTCACGACCGCCGGCTTCAACTACTATCGCTTTCGCAAACCGAACTATCCTCCGGACGAGCGCAAGGCGATGGTGGAGCGCATCGAGCAGCACCTGGGCGCAGGCCGCGACGTGTTTGCATATTTCAAGCACGAGGAGACGCCCGAAGGTGCGATCTATGCGCGCGAGCTGCTGGGCAGTTTCCAGAAGTAACCCAGCCGAGGGGCGGGGGCGCCCGTCGCTCCACCCGAATGGAGAGACGTGCGTCCTCGCCCGTCCGCTTGGAACCGGTTCGTGCTCCCCGAACACCCCCGGGCACTTCTCCCGGCTGAGTCGCAGAACTATTCTCGAAAGAAGTGCGAACACATGTCACGGAGGCGCGTCCCTCGAGTTCAATGTCTTCTGAAACAAACGAGCGCGTTCTGTCAGCCTTCCTCGATTACTTGAAAGTCGAGAAGGGACTGGCTCCCCTGACGGTATCGGCTTACACGACCGACATCTGTCAGTTCGCCGATTTTCTCGAGACGGGCAAGCGTGTGCTGGCGAATGCCCAACGCAAAGATGTGCGCGACTTCCTCCAGCAGCTATTTTCGAATTCGGTCGACGGGCGCTCCGTGGGGCGCAAGCTTTCGGCGTTGCGGCATCTTTACCGGCATCTGCTGGTCGATAAGAAGATCGACCACGACCCGACTTTGAACATCGATTCGCCCAGGCAATGGAAGGTGCTGCCCAAGGCGCTGGCGCGTGACGAGATGGAAAAGACTCTCGCGGGACCGCCGCGAGCGTCCGACTCAAAACTGGCCTTGGCGATCCAAATGCGGGATCGGGCGATGCTGGAAGTTTTCTACGCGGGAGCTCTGCGGGTATCGGAAATAGTTCAAGCAAAACTTGAAGATTTAAAACTGGAGACCGGCTACATGCTGGTGCGCGGCAAGGGCGACAAAGAGCGCATCGTGCCGCTGGGGAAATCGGCGCAGGCCGCGCTCACGGAATACTTGAAGTCGGCGCGGGGAACGCTCGCGAGTGGGAGGAATTCGCCGTGCCTTTTTCTGGCCCGGGGTGCGCACAAGCTGACGCGGCAGCGCGTATGGCAGATGGTGAAGGCGGCGTCAGCAGCATCCGGGCGAAAGGCGTCGCCGCACATGCTGCGGCATTCCTGTGCCAGCCACATGGTCGAGAATGGCGCTGATCTGCGCACGGTGCAGACGATTCTCGGACACGCGGATATTTCGACGACCCAGGTGTATACACATCTGGCGCTCGATCGCCTAAAGACCGTGTATCAGAAGCATCATCCGCGGGCCAAGGCGAAATCCTGATTCACCACAGAGGCACAGAGGCGCAGAGAAAGCAACACCCAAGGCTCGCTGAAAGTCCTTGCAGTCTCACGGCGTTCGCGACACATAGGAAGTTCGAGACTGGAATGAAAAGAATTGGTTTTCCTCCGTGTCTCTGTGACTCCGTGGTGAAAAGGTTTCTGGTGAAATGAGCGAACGAGTAAATCACAAGCGGACTACGGTCGAGAAGGGCACGGACGAGTTCCTGCGCGTGCTGGGGCAGCGCAATGCTTCGGCGCATACCATCAAGGCGTATGCCGGCGATCTGGTGAATTTTGCCAATTACGTCGGTGCGCGTGAGTGGAAGAGCATTGATCACGTGGCGATCCGCGGATTCCTTTCGCATCTTTATGAAAAGGGATTGAGCAAGGCTTCGGTGGCGCGGTCGCTGGCCGCGGTGCGATCGCTCTATCGTTGGCTGGCGCAGGAAGGCGTGGTCGAGCAGAATCCGGCGAAGCTGGTCGCCACGCCGAAGCTGCCGAAAAAGCTGCCGCGGGTACCGACCATCGAGGAGATGAATAGCGTCCTCGACGCGCAGATGCCGGAGGTGGCTGCTTTTCCCGAGCGCGACCGTTTGCTGCTGGAGTTGCTTTATGGATGCGGCATTCGGAACTCGGAGTTGATCGGCATCAATGTCGATGACATTCGCGTGAGCAACGAGGCCATCCTGATTCGCGGCAAAGGAAAGAAGGAGCGCTTTGTGCCGTTCGGAGGATCGGCGGCGTCGGCCCTGCGGGCTTACTTGCCGGAGCGGCAGCGCATTTTGTCCGAGACGAAGAAGACTACCTCCGCGCTTCTGATCAACCAGCGCGGCGGGCGTCTGACGGTGCGCAGCGTAGGGCGGATCGTGAAGAAGATCGCAGTCGCCAGGGGACTATCTCCGGACGTGCATCCCCATACGCTACGGCACGCCTTCGGCACGCACATGCTGGAGGAAGGCGCAGACCTGCGGGCGATCCAGGAAATGCTGGGCCACGAACGGCTGTCGACGACGCAGCGCTATACACAGCTTTCCATGAAACATGTGCTGGCGGTGTATGACCAGACACACCCGCGAGCGAAGTAGAACAACAGCTCCCGGCTTATTCACCACAGAGTCACAGAGACACAGAGAAAACAAAAAGCTAAGGCTTTCGACCGGACTGACATTGGTTCCTCTCTGTGCCTCGGTGGTGAACCAGCCTTTGGGTTCGAGTCAGTCCGCTGCTTTCGCCTCCGGCGCTTCTTCATGGACTTTCCCCCGAAGTTCTTTCCACATCTCGACCACACGCTCTTTCACTTTTGCAGTGAGGTGCGCGTAGGCTTGCTCGGAAGCTTCCGACTCCTTCGGCGGATAGATGGGGTCTCCAAACTTTATCTTCAACGGAGCGAACTTCTGAAACTTCTTGCCGCGCGGCCAGGCTTCGAAAAAGCCATCAATCGCGATGGGCACGATCGGCACCTGCATGTGGATGGAGAGGATAGCCGCTCCTTTTTTGAAAGTGCGCGGCGTACCGTCGATACTGCGCTCGCCCTCGGGATAAAGTACGAGATTGCGGCCGTGGCGCAGACCGTAGGCCCCGGCCTTCATGGCTGGCATCAGGTTGGCGTCGGGATCGACGACGACAACGCGAACTGAACGAGCCAGCTTGCGCATCAAGCCTGCGCCGAAAATCTCACTGGTCCCAACCGCGAACGAGTTCACGAAAGCATCGTGCGGCAGCACCGAAGCGAGCGCAATCGGGTCGAGATAACTCTCATGGTTTGAAGAAAGGATATAGCCGTTTTTCGTCGGCAGTTTCTCGAGGCCTTCATACTTCATGTCGAAGCGATCCCGAAAGATGACCTGCAAACCGCGGGAAACGAAATACCAAAAGGCTTCGCGGAAAGGACTGGGCCGGGCAAGGTCGAGCACATCGGGGTCTTCGGGATTTTCCCGCAGCACGGCGTTCCAGCCGGCGAACTGCGCGCGCGAGATCGTCTTGCCGCTGGCCGCGCTTTCGAGCACAGCATTGACCAGATCGCGAACCGTGTAGACATCGGCCAGTTGGCTCTCTTCCACGTCACCGCCAAGCTCCTTTTCGACGGCCACCAGCAGTTCCACGCGCTGCATGGAATCGAATCCGAGATCGAGTTCGAGATTGTCAGTCGGGCGGATTTTTTCGGGAGCGTTGCGCGCGTTCGCTCGGAGTACCGAGAGCGCTTTCTGCACCTCAGGTTTTTCGAGCCACGCTTCGTCCTCGGGCGTCATGGGGCGCTCGGCGGCAACTTCGGCCTCGGCTCCCGAAGTGCCGCGGGCCTGGTTGGCGCGCACGCGCTTTTCGATTTCGAAGCGTTTCAGCTTGCGGGTTGTGGTGCGGGGCAGGTCCTCCTGCCAGATTTCGTAGTTGCCGATGCGCTTGGTCGAAGCCAGTTGCTGGGATAGGCCTTCGATGTCATAGCGGATGACCTCCTTCGCGTTGACGATCTTGCGCTCTTTCAGGACGTCGAAATTCGGCACGACCACGGCGTAGAGCCGCTCCGAGTTCGGATCACCGGGCTTCGCCTCCAGGCCCATCACGCAGATTTCCCTGATGAAGGGCGACTTCAAGTAGTGAGCTTCAATCTCCTCCGGATAAATGTTTTTCCCATTGGCGAGGACAATGAGTTCCTTACGCCGCCCGGTGATGAACAGGTTCCCGCGGGAATCGAAATAGCCGAGGTCGCCCGTGTAGAGCCAGCCGTCCTTAAGCGCGGCCTCGGTGGCGTCGGGCCGGTTCCAGTATCCCTTCATCACGATGGCGCCGCGGATGAGGATTTCGCCCACGGGGTGGCCGACTTCTTCGGAGGGCTGGGGATCGAGAATTTTCGTCTCGATGGTCGGCAGAGGAGGACCGACCGAGCCAATGACAACATGGCCAGGCCGATTGAGAAACGCGGCAGCGGAAGTTTCGGTCAGCCCGTAAGCGTTGAGCAGGTCGATGCCGAAATCGTGGAAGTCGCTCGCGACCACCGGATCGAAGCGCGATCCGCCGGTGATGAGGTAACGCATGCGCTCGCCGAACGTGGCATGGATTTTTCCGAAGAGCAGCTTGCCGGCGTTCAGGCCAAGCTTGCGCAGGAAGTGGTTCACGCGGATCAGGTAGCGCAGCAGCGCTTCGGCAATGCGGCCACGCTTGGCGACCTCTTTGAAGATGCGCTCGTGGATCAGATAGAAAAATTGCGGGACGACGGCGAAAGCTGTGATCTGGCGCTCCTGCAGCGCGCGTAGCAGTTCGGTGGTATTGAGTGTCTCGAGGTAAACCACGCGCGCGCCCTTCACTAACGGGAGTAGGAGATTCGCCATCTGGGCGAGCACGTGGAACATGGGCAGGATGCCGAGCACGGCGTCGGTGGGCCCAATATTCAAAACCTGGAAAACCGCGTTCACTTCGCCCAGCAGGTTCGCATGGGTGAGTTGCACGCCTTTGGGGTCGGCCGTGGTGCCCGAGGTGTAGAGCAGGGCGGCAACATTGTCGGCAGGCGCTTCGACCGCGCGAAAGTTGACCGGGCCGGCGACGAAGATGGTGTCGAGGTCAGCGATCCAGCGCGGCTGGCCGGGATCCTTCTTCGCTCCTTCCAAGGATTTCGGGTCCGTGAGGATCAGTTCGACGTTCATCCCGGCGACCGCCTGTTGCGCGGTGGCGAGATGCTTCACGTCGGTGACCAGCAGGGAGGCGCCGCTGTCTTTCAGGAGCTTGGTGACCTGGTCGGCGTGAAAGGCGGTATCGAGCGGGACGGCGGTGTAGCCCGAGGCGATGATTCCGAGATAGGTGGCCACCCAGCGCGGATGGTTGTCGGCCAGAATGGCGACGCGGGTGCCAGCACTCAGCTTCTTCTCGGACATCCAGCGGCCGATCGATTCGGCCATTTTGCGAGTCTCTGCGAAGGTGTAGCTCTCGACCTGGTCCTTGCGCTGGATTTCGAGCGCTATGTTCTGCGGGCCGCGCTGCTCGGCTTCAACAAACTGATCATAGAAAGTGGGCATGAGGGGCGGGGAAAATATACCTGAAAAGGAGCAGGGAGTAGAGCGGAACTGTATTGGGAGGATGCCTACAACTTAATGGCTGCCCGGTTTTTCTTAATGAAGGCGAAGAGCTTGTCGGCAATCGGCTCGGCATTCTCGTAGTAAGCGTCATCCCAACCTCTGAACCTCTCCTCTCGCGGTGCATGAACTGAATAGACTGCATTTTCGACGCTTTCCAATGTTAGGTCGGTGGCGCCGAGTTCGTTTATGGCGGCCTGGGTGATGCTGGCGGTCTGGACGCATCCGATGCGCTGCAAGGCTGCAACTATGCCCGATGCAGAGCCTGGAGAGTTTACAAAGAATTGGTCGTATCCGCCGTTGTTGACTTCACGTTCAAGTGCCTCGACCTCCAGCACGACACGTTCTTCAAGAGTGAGATCAAGGCCTCGTTCAACTTTTTGTAGGATCGCCTGCTCGAATGCAGCCACCAACGAATCGGTTCTGCACTTTCCTTCGAGGGCGAGAAGTTCTTCGACAGTTTCGCCCGAGTAGCCATTTAACCACCCAGGATTTCTCTTCCTTAACCTCTCGAAAGATGCTCTTGCAGTTTCTTCGAAAGTGGGACGCGTCATTGCAAGGTCCTGGGTCCGGTGCTCTCCTTCGAGAGAAGCAATCAGCGCAGCTATTTTTTTCCAATTCGGGTCGCCCTCTCCTATGTCGAATGTGGCGGATTCTCCACGAGATCCCTTCGTGACGCTCGTGAAAATCACGCCTGCCTCGAGGAATTGTGTCTTCTCTGCCTCGCTAACGAGAAATATCGTGATGTGATGATAAGGACTCATTGGGCAACTTGTGTCCCGAGAAGGTGGTCTACTTTCGTGGACGCTGGGCGATTTGTTCTTCGCTATTCTCAGCTATTCTATGTTCGTGCGCAAAATCATTTTCACAGCCGAGCAATCAACGATCAAACGCGCGCGGGAAGTCGCCCGATCGGGGGCAAGACCTTGGAAGATGCCTTCCGGGAGTGGCTGGATTGGTATGCGTCCCGCAAGGTCACCAGGGAGGAAATCGAAGCCCTTTATCGAAGCCTGAAACATGTCGATGCCGGGGGCAAATTCAGCCGTGACGAGATGAATGAGCGTTAGGCAGTGAGACGAGCTTCGTCAGGTCCCTCCCAATGTTTCAACCGCCAACTTTCCCGCATCCAATATGCTAGGCTACTCTAGCCTTTATACTATGGGGTACGTGTCCCCTCTGAAGGAATCCAGATTTGATTAACACCTTAGTAGCCAAGGTCTTCGGGACCAAGAACGAGCGCGAAGTGAAGCGTCTGATGCCCCAGGTGGAGGCCATCAATGCGCTCGAGCCGGCCATGCAGAGGCTGTCGGATGCCGAACTGCGCGCCAAGACCGGCGAATTCCGCCAGCGCATCCAGGAGCGGCTGGCCAAGATTGCCGACGAGCCCGAGGCCGATCCCGACCGCCAGAAAGAAATTGAGGCCGAGCGCGATGCATCCCTCAAAGAAGTCCTCGACGAGTTGCTGGT
>Ga0210399_10002158_pt1 | contig 15336 bp, 14 predicted proteins | sample IncBWC14MmetaG_FD_150865 | JGI IMG/M metagenome (GOLD analysis project Ga0210399, IMG submission 150865) | Forest soil microbial communities from Barre Woods Harvard Forest LTER site, Petersham, Massachusetts, United States - Inc-BW-C-14-M | ecosystem: Environmental > Terrestrial > Soil >...
GCGACGCGGCGACAGCCACCGGCGACGAGCCGTGCGGCCTCGTCACGACCGGGGGGACCGGCAGCATCTTGCATGCGATCCTCGCCTACCGCGAGCACGCGGCCCAGACGCGGGGGGTGACCCGACCCAACGTGATCAAGCCCGAGACGGCGCACCCCGCGTTCGACAAGGCCTGCCACCTCTTCGGCGTCGAGCTGCGGCGCGCGCCCGTCGACCCGGTCACGACGCAGGTCGACGTGGACTGGGTGCGTGACCACATCGACGAGGGGACGGTCGCCATGATCGGATCGGCCTGCAACTACGGCTACGGCACCGTCGACCCCATCGCCGAGCTTTCCGAGCTGGCGCTCGAGAAGGGCATCGGCCTGCACGTCGACGCCTGCCTCGGCGGCTTCATCCTCCCGTTCGGGCGCGAGCTCGGCTACGACATCCCGGTCTTCGACTACTCGCTGCCCGGCGTCACCTCGATGTCAGCGGACACGCACAAGTACGGCTACGCGTTCAAGGGCTCGTCGGTCTGCAGCTTCCGCTCCAAGGCGCTGCGCAACGCGCAGTACTTCTACCTGACCGATTGGAGCGGCGGGAAGTACACGTCGCCCGGGATGGAGGGTTCACGTTCGGGCGGACTGATCGCAGCGACCTGGGCGTCGATGGTGCAGCTGGGTCACGCCGGCTACCTGGGGTACGCGCGGCAGATATTCGAGACGGCCTTCGCCATGCAGGACGCGGTGCGTTCGCACCCCGAGCTCCGCTTCGTGGGCAAGCCGACGTTCCTCTTCTCATTCACGTCCGACGACTTCGACATTTATCACGTGAACGACTTCATGCGGCTGCGCGGGTGGCGTTTCAACGGCCAGCAGTACCCCAACGCATTGCACATGGCCGTGACGCGGCCCCAGACCCAGGGCGGCGTGGTCGACGAGTTCGCGACCGACCTGGCCGACGCCGTGGCGTACGCGAAGGAGCACGCCGCGGAGGCGCCGCGTTCGGGGGCGATCTACGGCGGCGTGGCCGGCGGCATGACCGACGAGGCGGACGAGTTCATCCGCGCCGTCATGGCCGACATGCTCGACGGCCAGTCGTCGATACCCGCGAAGTGACGGGCGGCGGGACCGGCGCCGGCGGCGCGGGCCCACCGCACGAGTGGATCGACGGGTGCCTGGCCGCGCAGGCCTCGCTCGAGGGGAGCCTTGTCGGCTTGGACGACGCGACGGCGCGGTCCGCGAGCCTGTTGCCGGGATGGAGCGTCGGGCACGTGCTCACCCACATCGCCCGGAACGCGGACAGCGTGGTCTGGCGGCTCGAGGGTGCGGCGCGGGGCGAACGGCGCGACCAGTACCCGGGCGGGCTGGAGCAACGGCGCGACGACATCGAGGCGGGCGCGGTTCGACCGGCCGACGAGCTGGTCGCCGACGTGCGGGCGAGCTCGGCGGCGGTGGTGCGGGTCACGGCCGAGCTGCCCGACGAGGCTTGGGACGCACCGTCGCGCACCGCACGGGGCGCGGTGGAGCCGTCACGCGACGCGATCTTCTCCCGCTGGCGCGAGGTGGTCGTCCACCATGGAGATCTCGGATTCGGGCCGGTGCCGTTGCCGCCGGTGCTGGTGGCCGAGTGGCTGGCGCGCGAGCTGCCGCGCCTGGGCGAGCGCACCGACGCGACGGCGCTGCTCGCCTGGGTCATCGGGCGAGGCGACGCTCCCCCGCTCGCGCCCTGGTGATGCCATGGCGGGGGTAGCGCTCCGCCCTACGCCTCATCGGGCTACCGGCTGAGGTCGTCGCTACACTCGCCTTGAATGCAGATCGGGGTGCTCACCGGTGGCGGGGACTGCCCGGGACTCAATGCCGTCATCCGGGCCGTCGTCCGCAAAGGCGTCGAGATCCACGGTGACCAATTCGTCGGGTTTCGGGACGGCTGGCGAGGCCCGCTCGAAGGTGACGTCGTCCCCCTCGATGTGTCCGCCGTCCGGGGCATCCTGCCCAGGGGAGGCACCATCCTGGGCTCCAGCCGGACCAATCCCTACAAGTCCGACGACGGGGAACGCCGGGTCCTCGAAACGATGGAGCGGTTGGGTCTCGATGGTCTCATCGTCATCGGCGGCGAAGACACCCTCGGCGTGGCGGCAAAGCTCAGCGCGACCGGTTTTCCCATCGTCGGCGTGCCCAAGACGATCGACAACGATCTGAGTGGCACCGACTACACGTTCGGCTTCAACACGGCGGTCACGATCGCGACCGAGGCGATCGACCGCCTGCACACCACCGCGGAGAGCCATCACCGGGTTCTGATCGTGGAAGTGATGGGGCGCCACTCCGGATGGATCGCTTGGCACTCGGGTATCGCCGGTGGCGCCAACGTGATCCTCATCCCGGAACGGCCCTTCCTCATAGACGAGGTGTGCCAGTACATCGAGCGGCGCTTCGCCAGCCAATACGCGCCCATCGTCGTGGTGGCCGAGGGCGCGTTGCCGGTCGAGGGCACCGCGCCCCGCCGCCTGGTGGAGGTGGACGCATTCGGCCACGAGCGTCTGATGGGCATCGGGAACTTCCTCGAGTCAGAGATCGCGGGGCGCACCGGCAAGGAAGCCCGAGCCACCGTACTCGGGCATGTGCAGCGCGGTGGGAGCCCCACGGCGTTTGATCGCGTCCTGGCGACCCGCTTCGGGCTCCACGCGGTGGACGCCCTGCACGAAGGCGGATCGGGTCAGATGGTGGCGCTGCATGGCACGAATATCGAGCTCGTCCCGTTATCCGAGGCCACGGCGCAACTCAAGCTCGTCCCGCCCGAATTGATCGCCGAGGCCGAGGTGTTCTTCGGCTGACCTCGGCTGACCTCGGCTGACCTCGGCGGGGTTCGGCGCGTTCAGCCGATCGCCGGCAGCGTCAGCGTGCAGTGGACCGGCTGTGCGTGCGCCGGGTCGAGCGCATTGAGAACATCGGCGGCGGCGACCTGGTCGGACTCGATGGACAGGTGATCGGCCAGGTCGGAGGCGCATTGGTGTTGGACGACGATGTTGTCCACGCCGATGCCGCCGACGCCGGCGCAGCGGGGATCGATGAAGTCACTGGTGTAGGGCCGCACCAGCTCGTCGTATTCGGTGGCGATGGAGGTGTAGCTCACCCCGTCCACGGCGGCGCCGTCGTAGGGACATGTCGCAGCCTCGCCCGCGGTCGGTTGCCCGTTGGGGGCGTCAAGCAACTTCATGAAGCTCGACCCGGTCAGGAACTCGGTGCACGATCCGCAGAAGGACGTCAGTGCGGCCGCTTGTGAAGAGAACCCGTAGGCCGCGCCGAGGTCATAGAGGTCGGACAAGCCCCAGAACGTGGTGCCGTGGGGCACGCCGCTGAGCATCACGAACTTCGCCACCTTCTGTGATCCACCGAGGAACTTGATGTAGTAGTCCGGCATCGTTCCGCCTTCGGAGTGACCCACGATGTCGACCTTCGGCGCGTGCGTCGCCGCGGAGACCCAATCGACGAACGTCGCCAGGTCATGGGCGGTCTTCGTCATGTCCACGAGCCCGCCGATCTCGTCGAAGGGTCGAGAGAGGGAGGCCATGTTGCCGTAGGTCAACGAAAACACGCAGAAGCCATGGTCGGCCAGGAACGGTGACATCGTCTGCCAGTTGTCGTTCTGGTTCCCGGCCAGACCATGCACCAGGACGACGGGGTCGGGATGCGCGGCATTAGGCGTGCACGGCACGTTGGAGCCCGGTGGCGAGGCGTCCGGACCGTTCTCGAGAGCGGAAACGGCGGCGGTGGGCAGGAACGACCACACGACCGGGTAGTGCGGTGCGGTCGACGCCGTAGCCGCGGCGCCGGCCACGGCGGGCGCAACGAGCCCACCTATGAGCAGGGACAGAGCCAGGCCCGCGCCTGTCCCGCGCAAGATCCGCCTCCTACGCATGCGTTGGGTTGTAGCACAGATGGGCCCTTTTCCGAAAAAACAGCCGTGGCAGACGGATGTCTAGCTGGAGAAGAATGCGTTACCCGAGCGGTCGACGGCGACGCAGTAGGTGGTCGTCGGGCACGAGATCGCGGTCAGCGCGTGGCCGTTGTCGATCAGCGTGCCGCTGCTCCAGGACTGGCCGTTCCAGCCGAAGACGCGCCCGATGGAGTCGACCGCCCGACAGAAGGTCGGCGTCGGGCACGACACGCCGGTGAGGCCCGAGGCATCGGTGCCGTTGAGCGGTGGCTCGGTGGCGATCGACGCGGGTGCGCTGAACCCGAGGCCGTTCCACGTCATGACGTTGCCGCTGCTGTCGACGAGCGCGCAGTACGTGGTTGACGCGCAGGAGACAGCGTTGAGCTGGCCCTGCGCGTCGGCGTTGGTGGGCTGGGTCCAGCTGTGACCGCTGAACACCGTCGGCCCGCCCTCGGCGGCCACGCAGAAACTGGGCGCGACGCAGGAGATCTGGTTGGCGGCGCCCCAGGCGCCGAGGTTCCCCGACCAGCCCGAGCCGTTGAAGGCGAAGGAGTTACCTTCACCGTCGATCGTGACGCAGAACGTGGGGCCGGTGCAGTCGATGGCGGTGAAACCGGCCGCCCCCGAGACGGTGGTCGGGGGCTGCCAGGCCGAACCGTTGTACATCGCGACCTGGTTCTCACTGGGTGCGGCGGCACAGAAGTTGGCGGTCGCGCAGGAGAGATAGGAGACGCCCTGGGGTGAAGGCGACGGTAAGGCCGGCCCGAGCGCCTTCGCCTTGAAAAGCTGGAGGCGATACGTGTTGCCGTTGGCGTCACCGACCACACAGTTGCCGGCCGACGGGCAGGAGATCGCCGTCAGGTTGGCGCCCGACGCGACGGGAATGGCCCTGGACCATGCGCCCACCGGGCCGCTCGTCGTGGACGTGTTCGAGTGCGTCGTCGTCGTCGGAGCACCGGAGTTCGACGGTGACGAACTGCAGCCGGCCGCGAAGAGCGCGACCCCCGCGAGCCCGACGACCGTCAGTGCTGTGCGGTACGTCGCGGCCCCTCTGCGCACTACTTCTGGGCCGGGAGGCCGTTCGCCTCGAGGGCGCGGTGGCGCGACCACGTGTCGAGCACGATGAGCGTCTTGGTGCCGGTGACGCGGCCGCGGCGGCGCAACTGCTCGATGACATGCCCCAGGCGTTCGACGTCGGGCACCTGCAGCCACACCAGTGCGTCGGGGTCCCCCGCGGTCGTGAAAACGGCCTGCACCTCGGCCAGTTGCATCGCCGTCTCCTTGATCTCCTGGAGGTCGGCGGTGCCGGCGAAGCGCACCTCGGTGAAGGCCTGGATCGGACGCCCGGCCTTGCGGTGGTCGACAACCACTGTGTAGCCGGCGATCACCCCGGTCCGTTCGAGCCGCTCGATGCGGCGTGTCACCGCCGAAGCTGACAGTGAGACCTGCTCCCCGATGTCAGCCATGGTGCGGCGGGCGTTGTGCGACAGCAACTCGATGATCTGATGATCAATCGGGTCTAGTTCCTCAGTTCCCATGGCCCAAAGCCTAACGAAACGAGGTTCGTCTGCACATTCAGTGCGGTTTGGGGCGCCCCACGCCCTTCTCCGTTGCGTGGTCAGGCACGAGTTCCCCTCAGCCGGACCTCCGGTGCACCGAGACGCAGTAGGCGTCGGCCGGGGTATACGGCCGGCGATCCCAGGTGGACCAGCGGTCCTCCAGCACGAGGCCCGCGGCGGTGGCGTAGGCGTCGTGGCCGGAGGGTTGGAGCCCTCCGGGACGAAGTGAGTAGCCGGCGACGAGGCGGCCACCCGGAGTGAGGTGGCGAGCCGCGTTGGCGATCACCTGTCCCTCCGTGCCCGAGGGCACGAAGATGAGGACGTTGCCGGCCATGACGACGACGTCGAACGTGCGCCCGAGGTCGAACGTGGGGTCGGTGAGATCCGCCTCGACCCACGTGAGCGCGGGCGCTTTGGTACGGGCGGCGTCGAGCATGGACGGATCGACGTCGGTGCCCACGACTTCGTGGCCGCGACGGGCGAGCTCGATGGCGACGCGGCCGGTGCCGCAGCCGGCATCGAGCACGGTGGTGGGGTGGTAGGAGGCGACGAGCGCGGCCTCGCCGTGCATGTCCATACCGGTGGCGGCCAAGGACTCGAAGCGACGGTCGTACTCGGCGCCGCGTGGGACGTCGCTCTGCTGCCAGCGCTCAGACACTGCGTTCGACGGTAGTTGGTTCGTGGTCGTGCGCCGGGCGCGGCGCGGCTGTTACGGAACCGAGACGTCGGGGATGGAGACGTCCTACGGAATGGACGGGATCGTCACCGTGGTGGCGTTGGCCGGCAGCTTGAAGAGGCTCGGGCTCGGATTGCTCGAGTACTTCGTCATCTTGAAGGTCGAACCTCCGGTCCCACCGATGTAGGCCAGGAGACCCTGGTTGGTGACGCAGTACTTGCCCGACTGGCCCCTCACCGTGGCCGAGATACAGGTCGAGTTCTGACCGGCGAACTTCTGCGACGACGTCGTCAGGTGGATGCCGAGGGCACGTGCCTCGGCCGAGACCTTGTCCTCGTTCAACACGTTGAGCAGGAGGGCCGGGCTGAAGAGGTTCACGATGCCGGCCAACGGGCTCGCCCCGCTCTCGGTGGCGCACTGCAGACCCCCGGCGGCCTTGGTCGTGGTGGTCGTCGAGCCGGAGTTCCCGGTGCTCCCTGACGTGCCGCTGCTCCCTGAAGTGCCGCTGTTGCCCGAGTTCTTCGAGCAGAAATACGTCTTCTTGCCCGTGTTGATGACGCTGCTGCCGTCCGAGGCGGTGAAGTTCGACTTCCCCGACTGCTGGGAGATGGTGACGCTGCTCCCGTCCGACGAGACGTACGTCGCCGAGTACGTCAACTTCTTCCCCTGACTCAGCTTGTTCTCGAGCTGCTGGATCTGTGAGTTGCTCAGCCCCTTCGCCGTGGCCGGCAGGGCGGGCAGCACGACGACAGCGACCGCGGCGACGGTGGCGAAGGTGGCGACGGTGACAGCACGGGTTCGCATACCAGAACGGTAGCCCGCAACCCCTGGCGCCGTCGTGTATCCGATGGTGCGCCACTAGGGTGGCCGCGGCCATGTGCCTCCTGGTGGTTGCGTCGCAACTGGTGCCCGGAGAGCCCCTGATCGTCGGTGCGAACCGTGACGAGGTACTGGATCGGCCGTCGACGTCGCTCACCGTGCTCGATTCCGGTCCGCCGCGGGTTCTCGGCGGCCGCGACGAGCAGTCGGGCGGCACCTGGCTGGCCGTGAACTCGGCCGGGGTATGTGCCGGGCTGACCAACCAACCACTCGGCGACCTCAAGGACCCGACGAAGCGATCCCGAGGCGAGCTGCCGCTGGTGGCCGTCGGCAGTGCGACCGCGGCGGCCGGAGTCGACCGGTTGGTGCGGGAGTTCGACCCGGCGGACTACAACGGCGCCTGGTTGCTGGTGGGCGACCGCACGTCGCTGTTCTTCGTGGACTTCACCGGCCGGCAGGTGTCGGCCGTGGAGCTGGCGCCCGGGATCCACGTGCTGGAGAACCGGTCCGTCGACGAGCCCTCGCCCAAGGTCGACCTCGTGCGCTCGATGGCCGGGACTCCGACGTCGGGCGACGCGGTCGTCGAGGCGTTCCGCCGCGTGCTGACCGACCACCGGATCCCCGAAGGGGACGAGCGTCCGAATGCGGCGACGTGCGTGCATCTCGACGGGTTCGGGACCCGATCCTCGTGCCTGGTGCGCGTGGGGGCGGATCCTTCCGAGCCGCCACGGCTGTGGGTGGCCGACGGGCCGCCGTGCACGACGCCCCACGAGGACGGCTCGGCGTTATGGGGCGCGGACGCGGGCTGAGGGTTGTGGTTGTGATGCTCCGATGAGCGCGCCCGAGCGTGCTTTCAGCTCCGGACAAGCGGCTTGTAGCGGATGCGGTGCGGCTGGTCCGCGTCGACGCCGAGACGCTTGCGGCGGTCGGCCTCGTAGTCGCTGAAGTTCCCCTCCCACCACCGCACCACCGAATCGCCCTCGAAGGCGAGCACGTGGGTGGCGATCCGATCGAGGAACCAGCGATCGTGGCTGATGACCACCGCGCAGCCGGGGAAGGAGAGGAGTGCGTCTTCGAGGGCGCGCAGCGTGTCGACGTCGAGGTCGTTCGTCGGCTCGTCGAGCAAGAGGACGTTGCCGCCACTGCTCAGCACCTTGGCGAGCAGGACGCGGTTGCGCTCGCCGCCCGAGAGCTGACCCACCTTCTTCTGCTGGTCGCTGCCTTTGAAACCGAAGCCGGCGACGTAGGCGCGGCCGTGCATCTCGCGGCCACCGATCACCATGTGGTCCACTCCCCCGGCGATCTCCTCGAATACGGTCTTGTCCCCGTCCAGCGCGTCGCGCGACTGGTCCACGTAGGCGAGCTGGACCGTTGTTCCAATGGTGAGGGTGCCGTCGTCCGGCTTCTCCTCTCCCACCATCATCCGGAAGAGCGTCGTCTTCCCCGCTCCGTTGGGGCCGATGACGCCGACGATGCCGCCCGGCGGGAGGTAGAAGGTCAGGTCGTCGATGAGGAGACGGTCGCCGAATCCCTTCTGCACGTGTCCGGCGTCGACGACCTGGTCGCCCAGCCGCGGCCCCGGCGGGATGCTGAGCTCGACGTTGTCGGCGCGCCGGTCGGCGGCCTCGGCTTCGGCGACGAGATCGTTGTACGCCGTGATGCGGGCTTTGCCCTTGCTCTGGCGAGCCCGGGGCGACATGCGGATCCAGTCGAGCTCTCTTTCGAGGGACGCCTGGCGGGAGCGATCGGCTTTCTCCTCGGCGGCCAGGCGCGCCTGCTTCTGCTCGAGCCACGACGAGTAGTTGCCTTCCCACGGGATGCCGGCGCCGCGGTCGAGCTCCAGGATCCAGCCGGCGACGTTGTCGAGGAAGTAGCGGTCGTGCGTGACGGCGACGACCGTGCCGGGATACTCCTGGAGCGTCCGTTCCAGCCAGGCGACCGACTCGGCGTCGAGGTGGTTGGTCGGCTCGTCGAGGAGCAGCAGGTCCGGCTTGGAGAGCAGGAGCCGGCACAGCGCGACGCGTCGGCGTTCGCCGCCCGAGAGGGTCTCGACGTTGGCGTCGCCGGGAGGGAGGCGGAGCGCGTCCATCGCGATCTCGAAGGTGCGTTCGAGGTCCCAGGCACCGGCGGCGTCGATCTTCGTCTGGAGGTCGGCCTGCTCCTTGAGGAGCGCGTCGATGTCCGCGTCGGGGTCGCCGAAGGCGGCGCAGACCTCGTTGTAACGGTCGACGAGCTGCTTGGTCTCGCCGACACCCTCGGCCACGTTGCCAGCGACGTCCTTGGTCGGGTCGAGCTGCGGCTCCTGGGCCAGGTACCCCACGGTGAAGCCCGGGGTGAGCCGCGCCTCGCCGGTGAAGCCGTCGTCCTCACCGGCCATGATGCGGAGCAGCGAGGACTTGCCCGAGCCGTTGGACCCGATGACGCCGATCTTGGCGCCGGGATAGAAGGACAGGTTGATCCCCTTCAGGACCTCGCGGTCGGGAGGGTAGAAGCGCTTGAGGCCGCGCATGATGTAGATGAACTGGGGGGCCATTGCGACCAGTGTGCCCGATGGGGCCTACTGGGTTTGTCGCTCAGGTCGTGGTCTTGTGCGCCGCGGCCTTTTCGAGCTTGAACTTGTGGTGCTCGGCGAGGATCGCCTCGTGCGTCGCACCATGATTGGGCACATCGGGGTGATGGTGCCGGCAGAGGATGTAGGGCGTTCCCTCGAGGGGATGGTGGCCGATCCTCCAACACCCCTTCGTGTGGCAGTTCACCTTGCGCACGCCGGTGTAGACCCCGACGCACACGGCGCTGATGAGGGTGGCCTCACCGAGGTCGGACCCGAAGCCGGACCAGAAGTTGTAATACAGGTCCGGTCCGCCGTGCAGCGTCCCCGTGTGGAGTGCGAACCAGTGGCGGAGGGCACCGATGAAGGCGATCAGCAACGCAATGAGGACGATCAAGAGGAGTACGCCGCCCATCCAGGCGGTCCTGTTCCCAGAGTTGTCCGGCGGGTAGGCCGGCGTCGGGGCGACCGCCGCGTTGCCGGACTCCGCCGCTCCGGCCGGGGTCGGCTCGGTGGATTCCATCGTCTCGGTCATGGTCCCTCCCATCCCCGCTCGCTGGAACGGAACGGGCCGCCGCACGGTGGCATCTCGCGATTCTGCCGCTACGGATGCAACGTGGCGCGGATCTGCGGCGTGCCGCAGCCGGGATGACGCTTAGCGGCCCGGCTGGCGCCAGCTGATGCGGCGAGACCGGCGATCGCTCACCATGCCGCTCTCGACGAACCAGCGGGCCGAGGCCTCGAGGGCTTCGGTGGCGGGCCGCGGGGCGTACCCGAGCTCTTCGCGGGCCCGGGTGATGTCGAAGGCCATCTGGGACGTCGACATGCGGGCCGCCTCGAGAGGGATGGAGGGATGGCGGTGGAGGATGCGGCCCTCGACCGTCTCGGAAACGGCGGCGACGGCGAGTGAGAGGGCGCGCGGCACCTTGATGCGCGCTCGGGGCAGGCCGGTGATCGCAGCGAGCTCCCCGAGCAGCTGCTCGAGGGTGAGGTTCTCGCCGCCGAGGATGTAGCTGCGCCCGTTGTGGCCGCGTTCGAGCGCGAGCAGTTGCCCCGCGGCCACGTCGTCGACGTGCGCGACGTTGAGGATCGTGTCGACGAATCCCGGGACGCGGCCGTTCAGGTAGTCGAGGACCAGCTGGCCGGTCGGCGTCGGGGCCCGGTCCCCCGGCCCGAGCGGAAAGGTCGGCAGGACGATCGACGCGGGCAGGCCCTCGGCGATGGCGCGCAAGACCTCGTGCTCGGCGACGTACTTGGAGCGCTTGTACGAGCCGTAGAGGTGGCGCACGTCGGGGAAGGACCGCTCGTCCGCCGCGGTGGTCCCGTCGGTCACGTGCTCGAGCCCGAGCGTGCCGACGGTGCTCGTGTAGACGAGCCGCTCGACGCCCGCCTCGGTGGCCGCGCCCAACACGTTGCGGGTCCCCTCGACGTTGATGGCGTAGAACGCCGACGGGTCACGGGCCCAGAAGCGGTACAGCGCCGCGACGTGAAACACGGCGCGGCAGCCGCTCACGACCTGGCGCACGTCGTCGGCCCGGCGCAGGTCACCCACGACCTGCTTCACGTCCAGACCTTCGAGGTTGCCCGCGTCGACGTTCGGCTCCACCAGAGTCACGACCTCCTGGCCGCGCTCGAGGAGCCGGCGCGTGACGGCGGAGCCGATGAAGCCGGTTGCCCCGGTGACGAGGACGCGATCGCCCGAGTCGAGCTTCATAGCCGGTACTTGTGCAGCGAACCCTTGGCCATGGTCTTGCCGAACTCGAAGATCAGGCTCGAGCCCTTTTCGGCGCTCTGGAGCACGTCGTCGAGCGCGTCGGTGAACAGCTCGACCTCGTCGTCACCTGCGATGAGAGGAGGCAGGAGCTTGACGACGTTCATGTTGTCGGCGGCGACCTGCGTCAGGATCCGGTGCCGGTGGAAGAGCGGCACGACGATCATCTGCGAGAACAACGCTGAACGCAACGCCTCGACGACCCGGTACCGCCGCCGCAGTGCGGGGGTCGTCGGCTCGCCGAACACGAGACCGATCATGAGGCCCATGCCGCGCACCTCGTGGAGGAACTCGTAGCGGTCGACGAGCGGCTTGAGCGCCTTCGTGAACGCCTTTCCGGTGCGCTGGACCCGGTCGAGGATGTCCTCGTCGTCGAACGCGGCCAGGGTGGCGAGGCCGGCGACCATGGCCAGCTGGTTCTGGCTGAACGTCGACGAGTGGACAACGGCCCGGTCCATGGAGCTGAACACAGCGTCGGAGACGTCGGCCGAGCAGAGCATCGCCCCCACCGGGACGAAACCGCCGGAGAGCGCTTTGGACATGGTGATGATGTCGGGCGTGATGCCGAATTGCTCGTGACAGTGGAAGGTGCCGCTGCGCCCCATGCCGACCTGGACCTCGTCGAGGACCATGAGGGCCTTGTGCTTGCGGCAGAGCGACTGCGCCTCGAGCCAGAACTCGTCGGGTGCGAGGTTCACGCCCTTGCCCTGGATGGGCTCGACCACGAAGGCGGCCACGTCGCCCCGCCGCAGCTCGCGACGCAAGGCACTGATGTCGCCGAACGGGATCATGTCGGCCCCTGGGAGCAGCGGCCCGAACCCGCTGCGGAACTCGCGGCCGCCGTTCAGGGCGAGCGCGCCCGTGGTCAGACCGTGGAAGGCGTGATCGCAATAGAGGATCCGGGTCCGTTTGGTGGCGGCGCGGGCGAACTTGATCGCGCTCTCGATCGCCTCGGCACCCGAGTTGGTGAAGAACACCCGCTCGATGCCCGAGTGCGATCGCTTGACCAGCTGTTCGGCCAGCACACCCGGGAGAAGGGCACAGTCCATCTGCACCAGGTTCGGCAGGTCGGCGTCGAGCGCGTCATGGAGGGCCTGCACGATGGTCGGATGGCTCCGCCCGAGAGCGAAGACGCCGAAACCCGAGAGAAAGTCGAGGTACCGCTCCCCCTTGTCGTCGATCAGGTAGCACCCCTCACCCTTCTCGAAGAAGCGGTCGAACTCGATGGTGCCGAGGACGCGGGCCAGCTGGGGGTTCACGTACTTCGAGTGGAGTGTGAAGTTCTCGCCCCTTCGCTCTTCCAACACCTTCTTCAGTTCAAAGGGCATGCAGGGTTGCTCCAAGAGTCGATCGCCGGACGGTGGGACGAGGTTATATGCGGGCGATCGGTGAGCGAACGCCATGCGACCGTTCGTTCCAACGCCCGCTTGGATAGTTGTGGTCTCCGCACTGACGCGCTCACGTGCGTTTCATGCGAAAATCGGCTCCGGGAGGCCTGCCGGTCGGGTCCGGCGGGCGTCGGGGAGGAAGCCTCACGTGTCGACCACCAGTCCGAACATCGTGCTTGTCATGTCCGACCAGCACCGGGCCGACATGATGGGCTGTGCCGGTGACCCCAGCATCCAGACGCCGGCGCTCGACGGCCTGGCGGCGGAGGGGGTCCGGTTTTCACGGGTGTCGTGCCAGGGACCGCTCTGCATGCCCTCGCGGGCGTCGTTCATGACCGAGCGCTATGTGCGCGACCACGGCGTCTACACCAACTGGGAGGAGATCGCGCCGGACAGTCCCACCTATGTACGGGCGCTGCGCGAGGCCGGTTACCACACGGCCCTGCTGGGCAAGGCCCACCTCTATCTCGACGAGAAGCTCTCGGTCGCACACATGGACGAGATGGCAGGACGCCTCACGGACCTGGGTTTCGCCGAAGTCTTCGAGACCGGCGACAAATTCATGCCGAAGATCCCCACCCGCTACAGCGACTACTTGGCGACCGCGGGCTGGCTCGACGCCGTGCGCAAACACCTCGCCGACCGCGCCTACCAAGGCGACAACGAGGACGGGCAGAACGCGACCAAGTGCGTCCCGATGTGGGACTCGACACCGATGCCCATCCCGCTCGAGTCCTACGTCGACGCCTGGCACGGCGCGCAAGCGGTGCGCTGGATCGAAGAGTACGAGCGTGATGCGCCCTTCTTCCTGTTCGTCGGGTTCCCCGGGCCGCACGACCCCTGGGACGCCCCGGCGGAGGCCGTGGCCCGTTACGACGGGGTGGACATCTCCATGCCGGTCTCCACGAAGCGGCCGGTGGTCGAGGGGACGGGCCGTTATGGCGCGCTGCTGCAGGGCTTCTCGTGGATGTCCGACTCCGAGACCATGACCGACGACGCCATCCGGGGCATGCGGCGGTCCTACGCGGCGGACATCTCGGTCATCGACCATGCGGTCGGGCAGATCGTCGACGCGCTGGAGCGGCGGGGGAAGCTGGAGTCGACGTGGATCGTGTACACGACCGACCACGGCGAGATGGCCGGGAGCCATGGGCTGATGTCGAAGTGCGTGCTGTACGAGCCGGCGGTGCGCGTGCCGCTGATCGTGCGGCCGCCGGGTGGGTGCGCGCCCCGGGTGGTCGACTCGCTGGTGGAACAGCTCGACGTCCCGGCCACGGTGCGCGCGATCGCGGGTGCACCCGACGTGGCCGGCAGCGCGGGGCAGTCGTTCCTCGGCGTGGTGGCCGGCGGTGCGCCGCCCGTGCACGACGTCACGGTGAGCGAGAACTGGGGCTTCGCCGTGTTCGAGACGGAGCGGCACAAGCTGGTCGTCGACGAGGACGCATGCGCACCGTGCCAGCTCTTCGACCTCGCCGAGGATCCCGCCGAGGACCACGACCTCCTGGGCGATCCATTGGCCGCAGACGTCGTCGAATCAATCATGGAGACGCACGTGCGGCCTTTCTTCCAGACGCCGCCGGCACGGCCGCACCCGAGCATCTTCACGAGCGGTCCACCGCTCGAAGAGCTCAAGAGCTGACCAGCAGACGCGCCCGGTCGGTCAGCCGGGTATGGAGGTCGTCAGGGGTCCCGATGGACGGTCTCCTCGCCGGCCGCCGCGTCCGTCGTCGCACGGAGCGAGCGAAGGCCGAGAATCGGATAGACGAGGACGGAGAGCATGCCGGCGGCGACGAGCGCTGAGGCGTTCTGCGGTTTCATCTTGTGCTCGTCGACACCGATGGTGGTGATGACGACGACGAGCGGCAGGGCCGTCGACGACAAGATGCTGAGCGCCGTGAGCTGCGCCTTGTCGAGGACGCGGCGAAAGAACACGAGCGTCGGCAGACCCCGGGTGAAGAGGAACAGCAGCGCGAACAGGGGGACGAGCAGCAACACCTTCGGCCTGTGCACCAGCGCGTGCAGGTCGAGGTTGACGCCCGTCTCGATGAAGAAGATCGGGATCAGGAACCCGAACCCGATGGCCTCGAGCTTGCTCGTGATCTGCTCAGTTTCCACATGGTCCTCTCCCCGGATGAAGAGACGGACGATGACGCCCGCGGCAAAGGCGCCCAGCAGCACGTCGAGGCTCAGCTTGGTGGCCAGGTAGACGAGAAAGACGACAAGCGTGACCGAGATGCGGACGGGGAGCTGGGCCGAAGAGTTCAGGTGACGGCCGAGCATGGCGACCACCCGCGGCGGATGCACCCGCACGGCGAGCAACGCGGCAGCCGCGGCAACGACGGTGAAGGCGATGAGGAGGAGGATCGTCGCGCCGGCATCGTGGCTGGTGAGCAGCAGAGCGACCGCGAGAATCGGCCCGAACTCTCCGATCGCCCCCGCCGACAGCACGGTCGGGCCGAACGACGACTTCAGCACGCCGGCGTCACGCAGGATGGGGAGCAGGGTGGTCAGAGCCGTCGTCGTGAGGCACAACCCGACAACGACCGTATCGAGCACCAGGCCCGTGGCGTGCAGGACCGCGCCGACGCCCAATGCGAGCGCGAGCGACGCGAGCCAGGCCGAGGTGGCCCGCCCCATGTGCCCCTCCCGCATCC
>Ga0210399_10002160_pt1 | contig 15329 bp, 12 predicted proteins | sample IncBWC14MmetaG_FD_150865 | JGI IMG/M metagenome (GOLD analysis project Ga0210399, IMG submission 150865) | Forest soil microbial communities from Barre Woods Harvard Forest LTER site, Petersham, Massachusetts, United States - Inc-BW-C-14-M | ecosystem: Environmental > Terrestrial > Soil >...
CGCATCGAACGAGTGTTGACGAACGACCCCGGAATGGGGGTAGTCCGTCATGTGGACGCAGGGTATCCAGAAGCCATCGCGTTCGCAAAGAAAACTGGCGTGAAAGTGCCAATGCTGTAAGGATAGCGACACACAAACAATCCGCTTGTCTCGGTGCAGAGACAAACGGTCGAGGAGCAGCTATCGATGTATACAGTCCTGGGTGCGACGGGAAATATCGGCTCGGTCATTACCAAAAAATTGCTGGAGCAGGGTGAGAAGGTAAGGGTTGTCGGACGGAATGCCGGCAGGTTGGAGCAGTACGTGCGTCGCGGCGCGGAGGCGTTCGTTGCCGATGTGAAGGATGTAGAGGCAGTGACGGCGGCTCTGACGGGAGTACGGGCGGCGTTTCTGATGATGCCGCCGGGGCTGACTTCGCCGGATTATCGCACGGACCAGGAGGCGGAGTCGTATGCCATCTCCGTGGCGGCGAGGAATTCGGGACTGCAATATGCGGTGAACTTGAGCAGCATTGGGGCACACGCGCCAGCGGGAACGGGGCCGATCCTGGGACTACACGACTGCGAGCGAAAGTTGAACGCCGTGGAGCGGCTGAATGTGCTGCACCTGCGGCCGGCGCATTTTATGGAGAATCATCTTTCGTCGATCGAGATGATCCAGATGATGGGGGTTCTCGCAGGGGCGTTGCGGCCGGATTTGAAGTTTCCGATGATCGCGACTCGGGACATCGGTGCGTACGCGGCCGAACGCCTGCTGAATCTGGATTTCAGCGGGAAGCAGATGCAGGAATTGCACGGCGAGCGGGATTTGAGCATGACCGAGGTGGCAGCGACCATTAGCCGAGGGATCGGAAAGCCGGACTTGCGGTATTTGCAGTTTACCTATGAGCAGGTGGAGCAGACGCTGGTGCAGATGGGAGTTTCGGCGAAGACGGCGGCGTCTTTTATTGAGATGTTTCAGGGGATGAACAACGGGATTGTGGCGGGGTTGGAGCCGCGGAGTGCGGAGAATACGACCCCAACGTCGATGGAGATGTTTGTGAAGGAAGTGTTTACGCCGGCGTATCAGGGGATTGCGGTTGGGGCGTAGGTGCAATCGGGCTGCGGCCTGGTCATAATGCTTAGGCTTTGAGCGGCAGCATTCTCATTACAGGCGCGTCACAGGTAGTTACGCTGCGCGGCAGCGGTCCGCGGCGGGGCAATTCCCTTTCCAAAATTGGGTTGGTTAAGAACGGCGCGGTATTGGTGCGCGATGGGAAAATTGTTGCGGCCGGGGCGCGTGCGGACGTGGAGCGACGCGCGGAGGCGAAGGGAGTGGAGAAACTGGATGTGGGCGGGCGCGTGGTGCTGCCGGGATTTGTGGATTCGCATACGCACCTGATTCATGCCGCGAGCCGTGCGGAAGAGTATGCGTTGAAGATTCAGGGCGCCAGTTACGAAGAGATTGCGCGGAAGGGTGGCGGGATCCTGAATTCGGTGGAGAAGCTGCGCGCGGCGACGCACGACGCTTTGAAGCGCAGGGCGATTGCGGCACTCTCGGAGTTTGCGGCTTATGGAACTACGACTTTGGAGGCGAAGAGCGGTTACGGCTTGGATGTAGCCAGCGAGTTGAAGATCCTGCGGCTGCAGCAGGAGTTGAATCAGGAGCAGCCGCTGGAGATTGTTTCGACTTTTCTGGGCGCGCATGTGGTGCCGCTTGAGTTTCGGGCGAAGCCGGATGGAGCCGAGAAGTACCTTGCGTTGCTGATGGAGAAATTGCTGCCGGAAGTAGTTGTGGGCGATTTGGCGGAGTATTGCGACGTGTTTTGTGATCGCGGGGCATTCACGGTGGGGCAATCGAAGAGATTGCTGACGAAGGCGAAAGAGCATGGGTTGCGGCCGCGACTGCATGCGGAGCAGTTGTCGCGGAGCGGGGCTACGCAATTGGCGGTGGAATTGGGAGCGGCCAGTTGCGATCACCTGGAGCAGGTGAATGAGGCGGATATTCGGGCGCTCGCGAAATCTGGGACGGTGGCGACGCTTCTGCCGGGCTGCGATTTTCATTTGGGGTTAGAGAAGTACGCGCCGGCTCGGAAGTTGATTGAGGCGGGGGCGATTGTGGGGTTGGCAACGGATTACAATCCGGGAACTTCGCCGACGATGAGTATGCCGATGATATTGTCGCTGGCTTGTTCGCGGTTGCGGATGACGCCAGCGGAGGCGATTCAGGCGGCTACGATTAATGGGGCTTATGCGCTGGGGAGAGAGAATACGGTTGGGTCATTGGAAGAGGGGAAATTGGCCGATTTGGCGGTGTACGAAGTGGAGGATTACCGGGAAATTCCCTATTATTTTGGGATGAATACTTGCTGGATGACGATGAAGCGCGGGGAGATTGTCTGGATGCGGGATTGAAGAAGGAAACAAATTTAACACAGAGGACACAAAGGTAGGAACACAGAGGTCAGAGAGAAGAGGGCGGAACGGAGAGAGATGAAGAGACTGATAGAGTGCGTGCCGAATTTTTCGGAGGGGCGGGATCCGGCAAAGGTTGAGGCGCTGGTACAGGTGATGAGCAGCGTGCCGGGGGTGTACGTGCTGGACCGCGAGATGGATGCGGACCACAACCGGTGTGTTATCACGCTGGCGGGCGAACCGGAGGCGGTGGGCGAGGCAGCGATTCTGGGCGCGGGCAAGGCGCTCGAATTGATTGACATGAACCTACACCAAGGCGCCCACCCGCGGGTGGGAGCTACCGATGTGGTGCCGTTCATTCCAGTGGAGGGAGTAGCGCTGGAAGATTGTGTGGCGCTGGCGAAGCGCGTGGGGCAGGAGATCTGGAAGCGGCACCGGATTCCGATTTTCTTTTATGAAGCAGCGGCGACGCGGCCGGACCGCGTGAATCTTGAGAACGTGCGGCGCGGGCAGTATGAAGGATTGCGCGAGGAGTTGAAGAAGAACCACGACCGGCAGCCGGACATTGGCGAACCGAAGCTGCATCCGACGGCGGGCGTAACGGTGGTGGGGGCGCGGAAATTTCTGGTGGCGTACAACGTCAATTTAAATACTTCGGATATCGGGATTGCCAACAAGATTGCGCGGGCGATCCGTTTTTCGAATGGCGGATTTCGGTATGTGAAGTCGATGGGCGTGGAGTTGAAGGCGCGGAACCTGGCGCAGGTCTCGATTAATTTGACGGACTACGAGCAAACGCCGATGCACCGGGTGTATGCGGCGGTGAAACGCGAGGCGGAGCGCTATGGCGTGATGCCGGCAGGTAGCGAAATTGTGGGTCTGGTGCCGAAGAAAGCTATAGAAATGGCAGCGGATTATTTCCTGCAGCTTGAAAACTTCTCGCCTTCGCAGGTGTTTGAGAACAAGTTGGCGGATGCGCTCGGCGGCGCGCCGTTTGAGTCGAAGGACGGCAAGCTGGCGCACCTGGCTCGGCCGTTCCTGGATGCGGTTGCGGAGCCGACGCCTGCTCCGGGTGGCGGAAGCGCCTCGGCGTTTGCGGCAGCGATGGCGGCGGCGCTGGGACAGATGGTCGCGGGACTTTCACGGAAGAAGAAACTGCAGGCGCCGTTTGTGGACAAGCTTTCGGAGAACGTGGACGCTCTGAGAAAGATTGCGGACGAATTGACAGCGGCGATTGATCGGGACGCGAGTTCGTATGATGCAGTGTTGGCGGCGTTCAAATTGCCGCAGGGGAATGACGCGGAGAAAACCGCACGCGAGGCCGCGATTCAGGCGGCTACGAAGGGCGCGTCGGAAGTCCCGCTGGAAGTGGCGGAGAAGGCGGCCGGCCTGGTGGAACGGCTGGTACAACTGGAAGCAATCTCGGCGGCATCCATGAAGTCAGACCTTCTGGTGGCGCGTCTAATGGGGGTAGCGGGTGCGAATGGCGCACTCGCGAACGTTGAGATTAACCTGGAAGGGTTGAAGGACATGGCGTACGTGGCGCAGATGCGAAGCAAAGTTGACGAACTGCGCAAGCGGCTCGGCTGAGAACGAGCAAGTAGCGTAAACTAGAGTTTCCTTCAATCGATCGGCGGGCCGAGTGAACCCGGCCCCTACAAACACGCGATCGTGAGATGGCTTTTACCCCCGGCCCCCGAAAGGAGCAACTCATGCAGAAGTGGACAGAGGCGATGAAGAGATTTGCGGCGGTGTGCGCGTTGCTGGCATTGGCGGCGGCTGTGGCCCGCCCCGCGAAGGCGACTGGTCTGGGCGCGGACACGATTGGACTGTTCCCCAAGCAAGTGGGGGAATTTGCGTATGCGGATTTGAAGAAGGCCCGGACGATGAAGTGGTATCCGGCGCTGGAGCAGCAGATGCTCCCGGAGAGATTCAAGCAGTTCGAGAAGTTTCTGGCTGCGGCAGGGATTGATACGAATTCGCAGGTAGACGAACTGGCCTGGGGATTGGTGCCGGAGTCGGTGTTGAGCAAGGATCCGGCAGCGGCGGGTGCTACGACGGATGCACCGCCGGAAAGCGAAGAGATCGTAGGGATCGCGCTGGGCGGTTACAATCCGGATTCGACGGAAGCGTATTTCAAGGCGCAGAAGCTGCCGACGGCGAAGTCGCACGGTTATACCCTGTTTGCGTTTGGGTCGGGCGTGGGACCGAACGACCTGTTTTTCTTTTTTGTAGATTCGAACAAGGCCGCGTTTGGGCACCGGCAACTGCTGGAAAAGCTGATTGCGGTGCGGTACGGAGAAGAGGACAGCCTGCTTCGCAACGACAAGCTGTACAGCATGATCAATGAAGTGAACGGCAGCGGCGTGGTGTGGGCAGTTTTGGATCCGGCTTATACAAAGCTCGCGATGGGACAGCTGGCACCGGAAGTGCAGCAGTTTCCGGAAGCGGCGAAGCTGATAGCACGGATGCAGGCGATGATCATTTCCGCAACGGCTAGCAGCGGGATGGACGCGAAGTTCCAGGCGGTGTGCGGTTCGACGGAGGATGCGAATACGCTGAGCCAGCTGATGGCGGCGGGATTGCTGTATAAGAAGTATCAGACGGCTAAGGATAATCCGGAGTTGGGGGCGTTGCTGGATCAGACGAATGTGGTGCCGTCGGGGGATCGCGTGGTGATCCGACTGGCGGTCAGCGACGATCAGATGACGACGCTGATTAAGAAGAATACGTTTGCGTTTAAGATGTAGTGGATTGGGGTCAGAGTTCAGAACTTCAAGAGTTGAAGAATTCACGGGCTAGAGCGAGTGCTGCTGGATCAGTGGCACGGGCTTTAGCCCGTGCCGTTTCTGGGCCCGCTTTTCAAGGCGATCGTTTTTTGGTGCGGAACGGAAACGGCGGGATCAAGAAGCGTGGGAGAGGAATTTGGTCAGGCGGAGGACGCCGGAGTTGTTGCGGCTTTCGCATTTGATGTCGTCGACACCGGCCCAGTGGGGTTCGGGCTTATTGGCGGGGGGAGGCACGCCGGGGACGGTGACTTCGACCTCGATGCGGTCGTCGAGGCGGCGGAAACTCACCTGGCAGGGTGTGCTGCAATCGTTGTGAAATTCGAAGCAGAGTTTGCAGGCAGAGACTACGGCGGTTTTGAGCTGCTCGATGTTTTCGTTGGGGAGGCCGGCGGCGTCGGCGAAGACGCGCATGGCGCCACCCGCGGCGGCGGCGAGGCGTTCGTCGTGGTCGAGGGAGAGGCGGAGATGGAGCGGATTTTTCGGCAAGGCTATTGGCTGCTGGCCCAGGCGACGTCGCAAGCCTCGCGGCAGTCCGGACAATAGTACAACCCATCGACGGCGAGGCGCACTCGTTCGAGACTCTTGCAGATGGTGCAGTATTTTTCGCAGGTGCAGTATTCTTCGGACTTGTCGCACTGCGCGCAGAGCACTTGTTCCCGGGCGGCCATCGGTGCCTCCGGAAAAAACTGTACCTGAGGGAGAGGCGGTCAGCAAGTGGCGGATAGGGTTGGCGCGGCATAAAAGCCATGTGCACTCTGTGAATTCTTCGGAGTCCGAATTAATGTGCCGGCGCTGAAGCAGTCTGATGGAGTTATGAGCTGTTGGGCCGGGGCTTTTGAAGCTTTGAGAGCCGGCAAACGGCTGACTCTCGAGGCCCAAACGCCTAGGGAGTTCGATCGGACTCTTCCATAACCAGGACCGGGACCAGCTGCGTTTTGACGGGCTGTGGGGTGCGTGGTAGCATCGATTTTGCCTGAGCAAACGGAATGGACTCCGGAAACTCTCCTGCCAATTCAGGTCTTCGCAAAACGCCGCTGAACGCGCTGCATAAGCGCCTGGGCGCCAAGATGGTTAATTTTGGCGGCTGGGACATGCCCGTGGAGTATCCGTGCAGCGGCAACCTGATGTGCGAGCACCGGGCGGTGCGCGGCGGCGTGGGGGTGTTTGACGTAAGCCACATGGGCGACATCCGGATTTATGGGGCGAAGAAGCCCGGTGGGGCGCTCGCGGCGGTGCAACACCTGACGATGAATGACGCGTCGAAGCTGGCGATCGGGCAGGCGCAATATTCGGCGATGCTGTATCCGAACGGAACATTTGTGGACGACGTGATTGTGCATCGGCTGGGCGAGGACGACTACCTGCTGGTGATTAATGCGGGGACGAGGGAGAAGGACATTTCCTGGGCGCGCGAGACCACCAAGGGGATGGATTGCCAGGTGGAGGATTTGAGCGACGCGTACACGCAACTGGCGATTCAGGGACCGCGGGCGGTGGATGTGTTGCAGAAGCTGACGGACGCGAAGCTGGAGACAATCAAGAATTACTGGTTCACGCATGGAACGGTTTGCGGGTTGCCAAATACGCTCATTGCGCGGACGGGGTATACGGGCGAAGACGGATTTGAGATTTATGTGCCGTCGGATGTGGCGACGAGCGAGCGCGTGTGGAACGAAGTGTTTGCGGCGGGGAATGAGTTTGGGATTTTGGCTTGCGGGCTGGGTGCGCGGAACACTCTGCGGCTGGAATCAAAGATGGCGTTGTATGGGCACGAGATCAGCGACGAAATCAATGTTTGGGAAGCTGGGTTAGACCGGTATTGCCATTTGGAGAAGGGCGCGTTTGTTGGGCGGGATGCTCTGGTGAAGTTGAAGGCGGAGGGATTGAAGCGGGCGCTGGTGGGGTTGGAGATGGTTGAGCGCGGGATTGCGCGGGATGGATATCTTTGCCTGGATGAGGCTGGGAATGAGATTGGTGCAGTGACTAGCGGGTCGCCTTCACCGACGCTGGGAAAGAATATTGCGTTGGCTTATGTGCCTCCTTCGATGACAGCATTGGGGACGGCGGTTCTTGTGGAGATTCGTGGGCAGAAGGCTAAGGCGTTGGTGGTGGGTACGCCGTTTTATAAGAGGGTTCGGAAGGCGAGTGCGGTAAAGACATGAAGTGGCAGAGGGGGATTGTTGCCGTCCGGTCGTAAGAGCTTACCCTTTCATCCTGCAAAACCGCGGGATGGGGCGGAGGTGCACAAACCGCAAAGGATGGGGCACCCTCAAGTTCATATGTTGGGTGGCTTTGCAAAGCGAAAGACCAAAAGGAGTGGGACGATGGGATATCCGACGCAATTCAAGTATTCGAAGGACCATGAGTGGATTGAAGTGAAGGGCGACGTTGGGACGGTGGGGATTACCGATTATGCGCAGCATGAGCTGGGCGACGTGGTGTTTGTCGAACTGCCGAAGGTGGGCGCCAAGGTGACGACCGGGAAAACGTTTGGGTCGGTGGAATCGGTGAAGGCGGTTAGCGAGATTTATGCGCCGGCTAGCGGCGAGGTGACGGAAGCGAATGCCACGCTGGTGCAGAAGCCGGAGGCGATCAATACGGATCCGCACACGTCGGGGTGGTTGATCAAAATCAAGCTGTCGAATCCGGCGGAGCTGAACGTGCTGATGGACGCGGCTGCTTACGAGGCGTACATCGCGGAAAAGCAGAAGGAAGCGTCGGCCTGATGCGCTACCTCCCGAAGAGCCCGGCGGAGCGCCAGGAGATGCTGGCGGCCATCGGGGTGAAGAATGTTGAAGAGTTGTTTTCGTCGATTCCCGAAAAATACCGATTGAAGAAGGGGCTGAACCTGCCGGGACCCTTTTCCGAGCAGGAAGTGATCCGCTATTTTCAGGAGCGGGCGAAGGAAAATTCCGGCGGGTACACGAGCTTTCTGGGCGCAGGTGTGTACAACCACCTGCGGTCTGTGGTGACGGACACGATTATTCAGCGCGGGGAATTTCTGACTTCCTACACGCCCTACCAGGCGGAGATTACACAGGGGACGTTGCAGGCGATTTTTGAATTTCAGACGCTGATGTGCCAGCTGACGGGGCAGGAAGTGGCGAACGCGTCGATGTATGACGGATCGACGGCGACGACCGAAGCGGTGTTGATGGCCGAGCGGCTGACGGGGCGGACGCGCGTGCTGGTGGGGCGGTCGGTGCATCCGGAGTACCGCGAAGTGTTGCGGACGTACGCGAAGAATTCCGGGCTGCACGTGGAAGAGATTTCCTACACGAGGGCGGGGACGCTGGACGCGAAGGCGCTAAACGCGGCGATTCGCGATGATGTTTGCGCGGTGGTGGTGCAGTCGCCGAACTTTTTCGGGACGATTGAGACGCTGGGGCCGTTGGCGGAGATTACGCAGGCGGCGGGCGCGATGCTGGTGGTGGCGGTGACGGAAGCGGTGTCACTGGGCGTGGTGAAGCCGCCGACGGAAGCGGACATCGTCGCGATGGAAGCACAGAGTTTTGGATTGGCACCGAGTTATGGCGGACCGTATGCGGGCGTGATTGCTACGCGCGAGAAATATGTGCGGCAGATGCCGGGACGGCTTTCCGGGCAAACGACCGACACCGAGGGGCAGCGGGGGTTTGTGCTGACGCTGGCTACGCGGGAGCAGCATATCCGGAGAGAAAAGGCGACTTCGAATATCTGCACGAACCAGGCGTTGTGTGCGCTGGCGGCTACGGTGCATTTGACTCTGCTGGGGAAAGAGGGATTACGGGAGCAGGCGGAGCAGAATCTGTCGAAAGCGCATTTCGCGTTGACGGAGCTCGAGAAAATTCCGGGAGTTACGCGGACGTTTTCGGGGGCGTTTTTTAATGAGTTTACGGTGGCGTTTCCGAAGTCGGTAAAATTGGTGAATGCGGAATTGCTGAAGGAAAAGATTGTGGGGCCGTTTGTGCTGGGAACGGCTTATCCGGAGTTGTCAAAGAATGCCGTGGTTTGCGTTACGGAGACGACCTCGCGGGCGGAGATTGAGAGATTGGTGGCTGGGGTGAGGAAGGCTTTGACGGCTTAGGAGAAAAGAAAGAGCTTACCGCAGAGACGCAGAGGGCGCAGAGTCGGGAACGCAGAGAAGAGTGTGGATGATCGACAAGATTAAGAAGGCTACACGGAATACGAATCAGAATGAAGGGTTGATTTTTGAGAAGTCGTCGCCGGGGAAGCGGGCGTTTGAGTTGCCGCCGCTGGATGTGCCGGGTGTCGATCCTGCGAAGGCGCTGGGCGAGGCGCACCGGCGCGGCGGTGTGGATGGATTTCCGGAGGTGAGCGAGATTGAGGTGATCCGGCACTTCACGCGGCTTTCGACCTGGAATTACGCGATTGATTTGGGGATGTATCCGTTGGGTTCGTGCACGATGAAGTACAACCCGCGGGTGAATGAGTTTGTGGCGCGCCTGGATGGGATTGCGACGGAGCATCCCTACCAACCGCAGGAGCTTTCACAGGGTTGTTTGAAAGTGCTGCAACTGCTGGAAAAGTGTTTGCTGGAAATTACCGGGATGGATGCGATTACGCTGCAGCCAGCGGCAGGGGCACAAGGCGAGCTCACCGGGCTGCTGTTGATTCGCGCGCACCACGAGAAGAACGGAAATCCGCGGAAGAAGGTTTTGATTCCGGACTCGGCGCATGGAACGAATCCGGCGACAGCGGTGATTGCCGGATATGAAGTGGAGAACATCAAGTCGAACGCCGAGGGTCAGGTGGATTTGGAGCAATTGCGCGAGCAGGTGACGGAAGATGTGGCGGCGCTGATGCTGACGAATCCGAGCACACTCGGAATTTTCGAACAGCAGGTACCGCAGATTGCGGAGATTTTGCACGCGAAGGGCGCGCTGCTTTATATGGACGGCGCGAACATGAACGCGCTGACTGGTGTGACGCGGCCGGGCGATCTGGGCGTGGACGTGATGCACCTGAATTTGCACAAGACGTTTTCGACGCCGCACGGTGGCGGCGGACCGGGCGCGGGACCGGTGGCGATGAAGAAAGTGCTTGAGCCTTACCTGCCGACGCCAGTGCTGGTGGAAAAAGAGGGCGGCAGGCTGGCGCTGGATTTTAACCGCAAGCAGAGCGTTGGACGGGTGAAGGCGTTCGTGGGAAATTTTGGCGTGCTGGTGCGGGCGCTGGCGTACATTCTGGCGTACGGGCCGGGAGTGCGGCAGGCTACGGAAGATGCGGTGGTGAACGCGAATTATATCCGCAAGGGGCTGGAAGGGGTTTTTGATTTGCCGTACACAAAGCCCTCGATGCATGAAGTGGTGTTCAGTGACGCAATTCAAAAGCGGAATGGCGTGAACACGATGGATATTGCAAAGCGGCTGATTGATTATGGATTTCACCCGTACACGACGGCGTTTCCGCTGATTGTGCCGGGGGCGCTGATGATCGAGCCGACGGAATCGGAGTCGAAGGAAGAGCTTGATTTGTTTGTGGAGGCGATGAAGTCGATCGCGAAAGAAGCGGCGGAGAAGCCGGAACTGGTGAAGACGGCGCCGCATACGACGCGGGTGCGAAGATTGGATGAAGTAGGAGCGGCGCGAAAGCCGGTGCTGCGGTGGAAGGCGGGAGTGAAGCGGAGCGAGGCGGCGGATTAGGTACGAAGAGTAACCCCAAGAACACAGGCAAGAGTGCCCGTGCCACCAGAAGACATCCAGATCAGACAGGCCTTGGTGACGTTGAGTGCACGGGTGTTTATGCATCACAGCCTTCCCCGCCCTGGGGATTGGTAGACTGATGCGACTGGGGATGGAAGCGGGTTGACGATCTTATGAGCGCTGCGATTGACGCGTGGTTGCCCAAATCAGTTTTACTTCTGCGCGAATACAATTTTGAAAAATTTACTGCGGATCTGATCGCCGGCGTGACGGTGGGGCTGGTGGCGCTGCCGCTGGCGATGGCGTTTGCGATTGCCTCGGGCGTTTCGCCACAAGCGGGGATTTACTGCGCGATTGTTACGGGCTTCCTGATTTCCGCTTTGGGCGGGTCCAAAACACAGATTGGCGGGCCGACCGGCGCGTTCGTGGTGGTGGTGCTGGGGATCATTTCGAAGTACGGGCTAGACGGATTGTTTACGTGCACGATGCTGGCCGGATTGATCCTGGTGATCATGGGTGCGACGGGCCTGGGCGGAATGGTGAAGTACTTTCCGCGGCCTGTGGTGGTGGGATTCACGAACGGGATCGCCATCCTGATTGCCAGTACGCAGATCCGGGATTTGTTCGGGTTGCGGATGGAGCATGTGCCGGGCGATTTTTTCCACCGCATGGGCGCGATTGCGGAGAACTTTCATACGCTGAATTGGATTGCGACGGTGGTGGGTTTTGCTTCGCTGGCGGTGATGATTATTTGCGCGAAGTCTTTCAAACGGATTCCCGGGGCAATTCTGGTGTGTTTTGGGGCGACGGCGGCCGTAGCGATCTTTCATTTACCTATTGAGACGATTGGGACACGGTTTGGGGGAATTCCAAGCGGTTTGCCACACCTGGCCGTGCCGAGGCTGCAACCGGATTTGCTGCTGCACCTGTTGTCCCCCGCAATCACCGTGGCGATGCTGGGCGCGATTGAGTCCCTGTTTTCGGCGGTGGTTTCGGACCGCATGAGCGGCGACAAGCACAATCCGAACGTGGAACTAATCGCACAGGGCGTGGCAAATATCTTTTCGCCATTGTTTGGCGGATTGCCTGCGACGGGAGCGATTGCTCGGACGGCGACGAATGTGCGGGCGGGCGCAAGGACTCCGGTAGCGGGAATCATCCACGCGCTAACGTTGCTGGCGGTGATTCTGTTTGCAGCGCCGCTGGTGAAGAATGTACCGCTGGCGGCTCTGGCGGGAATTTTGTTCATGGTTGCCTACAACATGGGCGACTGGGGAGAAATTCCGGAGATTTTGAAACTTAGCGTGGCGGACAAGAGTGTTTGGCTGCTGACGTTTACGCTCACGGTCGTGGCGGACCTGACGCTGGCGGTGGAAGTAGGAATGATTTTGGCGGCCTTCAGTTTTATTCGGAAGATTTCGATGACGACGACGGTATCGAAGGTTACGGACAATTACATCGAGGACGGGCGGGCACACATTTTGCAGGACAAGGACATTCCGGAGTATGCGGCGGTTTACCGGATTCATGGGCCGTTTCTATTTGGCGTCACCGACAAGATTGCGGAAGTTACGGCAAATATTGCGGCGCTTCCGCCGATCGTGATTTTACGGCTGCGGAATATGACCGCGATTGATGCCACGGGGATTGCGGCGCTGGAGGAATTAGCGGAGATTTTGCGGGCGAATGGACGAGCGATGCTTGTTTGCGGTGCGCGGCCGCAGCCTGAGGCGCTGATGCGCGAGGCCGGATTTGAGCGGCACATCGGTGCAGAAAATATTTGCGTGAATATTGAAGAAGCATTGAAGAGAGCGGACGAGATACACAAGACAGGCGTTGTCGCTGTGCCACCTGAGACTTGATGGGCGACACGCAGCGTGATTTTCTCAAATAATTTCAGCCAATTCCTATAATTCATAGGCAAACCTTCCCACAATCATCAGTCCTCTCCCCTCCTTCAAGAAATAGCCTTTTCACGGCCTGGTTATTTGCCATTCGCTATTCTGTAACACTGTGTCTTTAGGCTCCCTGTGGGATTCATTCCAGTCCCGAATCGCGCAGACAGGGATTGCACTCCAAGGAGAAATCTATGAAGAAGCAGTTAGTGGCGGCTGCCCTTTCGTTCGGGCTGCTCGGAGCGGTGATGACTTCTCCCGCAAACGCAGACGATGGGTGGGGAGGAAAAAAGAAGATCAGGCACGTGCTGCTGATCAGCGTAGACGGCATGCACGCGTTGGACGTGGCGAATTACGTGAAGCATCACAAGGGATCGGCTCTGGCCGAACTGGCGGGCCACGGGATTACATATTCGAACGCGCGGACACCGGCGAATTCTGATTCATTTCCTGGATTGCTGGCGCTGGTGACGGGCGGGTCGCCGCTGAGCCACGGGCTGTTTTACGACGTGAGCTACAACCGGGGGATTTTCGATCCGACGAACACCTCGTGCCAGGGGCAGCCGGGAAACATGCAGGTGTTTGACGAGAGCATTGATGTGTATGACTCGAACAATGTCTCCGAAAACGTGATCGATCCAGCGAAACTGCCGCGCTACATCAACGCGCAGGGTAAGTGCGCCATCTTTTTTCCGCACAACGCGATGCAGAGCAACACGATTTTCGAGGTGATCAAGGCCGAGGGCGGGCGCACGGCGTGGGCGGACAAGCACCCGGCGTACGACATCGTGAACGGGCCATCGGGCAAGGGCGTGGATGACCTTTACACGCCCGAACTGACGAACGCGCCGGGATTTGATAACACGGTGAGCGTAGTGTGCACGGCGAATAATGATGAATTGAAGGTGCAGGCGATCTTGAACGAGATCAAGGGGCTGACGCACGACGGTTCGAAGAAGGTGGGAGTACCGGAAGTTTTTGGAATGAACTTTCAGGCCGTTAGCGTGGGCCAAAAGCTGGAGATTGATAACAAGGCCGGCGGCTGCACCGCAGACACGGATTCGACCATTAACGGACAGCCGGGCGGGTATCTGGATGGTAGCGGGACGCCGACGGCGGTGCTGAGCTTCGGGTTGAACTATGTGGACGGCGCGCTGGGGAGAATGATCAAAGGGTTGAAGGCAGCGGGGATCTATGACTCGACACTGTTCATCGTCAGTTCGAAGCACGGACAGTCGCCAATCAATCCGGTGAAGACGAACAAACCGGGGCATTTCGCTGACCTGGTTGCAGCGCTTCCGAGCGCGAGCACTGACCCCGGCGCTCTGGCAATCGCAAGCGCGAATAACTGCGCAACAGGACCATGCGGTTTCGTGCAGGACGACGATATCGCCTTGATCTGGCTGGGCGATCAAAGCAAGACGGCGGCAGCGGCGGCGTTCCTGAACGCAAATGCCAATGCGCTGTTCATTGACGAAGTACTGGCGGGCGAGGAGATCAAGCTGAAGTTCCGCGACCCGCTGACCGATACGCGGACACCGGACATTCTGGTGCAGCCGATCTACGGAACGATTTATACGGGATCGACGGCGAAGAATGCGGAGCACGGCGGGTTTAGCTTCGGGGACACGAATGTTGGGTTGATTGTGTCGAATCCGGAGTTTGAGGCACGGGTAGTGAAGACTCCGGTGGCTACTTCACAGGTGGCTGCAACACTGCTGCAAGCACTTGGGATTGATCCTGGCGGGCTGGATGCGGTGCGGAAGGAAGGGACGGAAGTGTTGCCGTTTGCCTCTGAGAGGGACGGGGAATAACCAAGCAAGAACTGAGACACGGGGCGCCGCGAGATTTTGCGGCGCCTTTTTTCTTGCGCTATGAGCACGTAAAGGCGCAGCGAGCCCCTTCGACTTTGCTCAGGGCAGGCAGGAATGGCTGTACCACAACGGGAAGAAAAACCGCACCCCGTTTTCGGGGTGCGGTTTCGGTTTATGGATGGAGTGCTGGACCGAAAATTTTTAGCGAGCTAGGCGGGGCGTTGGCTCGGGTGGGAGCGTGACGCCGGGAGCTTCGACAGGGCGGCCGCCGCGGGCTTGCGCTGCCTTTGTGGCGACTGCCGGGTCGGGACGGCGAACGGGAATGGCGACGTTTTCGCCTTCCCGAACGAAGTGAAGGTGATCCTCACTGGGTTCCCAGTCGATGCAGATCATGTCGCCTAGGCGAACTTGTTCGGTGGCGAGAAGATTGGCCATCGGATAGACGACGTGGCGTTCGATGGCACGTTTCAGGTGGCGAGCGCCGTAGCGCTGATCGGTGCCTTCCTGCAACAGGAAATCGCGGCCGTTGGTGGTGACGCGGAAAAGGAATTGACCCTTGGCAGTTTCGAGAACGCGCTGCTGGACCATGGCGAGTTCGATGTCGAGAACCTGCTCGAGCTGTTTGCGATGGAGCGGATGGAAGACAACGATCTTGTCGAGACGGTTCATGAACTCGGGAGAGAATTTGCGGCGGGCGGCTTCGACAGCCGTGCGCTGGACTTTTTCGTCGAGATTGTTTGCGGGCTTGTCATCGGACTTAATGAAGCCGTAGCCGCCGCCCATGAGTTCGGTG
>Ga0210399_10002161_pt1 | contig 15329 bp, 16 predicted proteins | sample IncBWC14MmetaG_FD_150865 | JGI IMG/M metagenome (GOLD analysis project Ga0210399, IMG submission 150865) | Forest soil microbial communities from Barre Woods Harvard Forest LTER site, Petersham, Massachusetts, United States - Inc-BW-C-14-M | ecosystem: Environmental > Terrestrial > Soil >...
TGCCACACTTCCCTTCACGGCATCTCTCGGTTGTATGGACGTCATCCTAAGTTTGGTGGCTATCTCCGACAATGACGCCGAATGCTCGGCGTACCATTCCTCGACTTGTTGGGCAAGGGTGTTGTTCATTAGAAAAGTACCACGATGTTCAGTGCCTCCAGCATTTCAGTAGATCTTAGCCCAGCCGATTGGCGCCTTTCAGACTTCGCTCACCCAATCGAGTTGGAAGCGTTCGAATTCAAACTCCGAGAGAGGGTCGTCCTCAAGATTGTTTCGGATCGAGGTGGTCAACTGCCAGATGCTCAAATGCGGGAATAAAAGAAGGGGGACGTTTTCTCAAATCCCCCCGCTCTGGCGCTCGAAATATTGTGACTTCTTTTGGAGCCAACTTTGGTTCCATCCGTGCCTATTATTGCCCCTTGCTGCCCGCTTGAAATGCCCCGCCGATCCCTCCCTCTCCGCCACTTTATTTCTCTTGTTTATTTTCCCGGAGGGGTTGAGCAAACTGGCAAATACTATGTAAGGGGGCGGGAACAATTCCAGATCGATTCTCCGGGTTGGTCCAGAACTCGTACAACTCGGATGGAGTGCACTCACGCGAATCGTCTTCTGAATACGAAGGGACCTGCCATTTGGTCCGCACCTTCCCCAGCCAGGAAAAGGCGTCATTGCTGACGTGAATCCCGCCACATCATGCTAACGAATTCCCTCCCCCGATCTACAACCAACTCAGGATGCACGCGCCGGAACGTTTCGACGATGTGGCAGTTCCAGCATATGGGCTTTGAAGTGGAGAAGATATCGGGAAGCTGCTCGGGACGGATCTGGTCCCACTCGATCGTCGTATGATCCTCCCGCCTCAAGGCAGGCGCATGATCGAGATGGTGAAGCGCGCCAAAACGCTTATGACAACAGACACAGCTCCGTCCTAAATACCAGTTCGACACGATATTCCACACGAGGCAGTTTTCCGGATCAGCTACGATCTGCTTGAGGCACGCCTGACCGCAATCCTGGCGCTCGGGCCAGCGCGAGCATCGATCCAGACGAAGAGTACGCCCGCCAAGAAACGCACTTGCGGCCGCGGTTGCCGCTGCCACATCCACCGCCTCCGTCTTCCTCGTCTCCGGGCAGTTTACGAGCGAGTTACCGCGATACAGGAAATAAGTGCGTGCTGCCGGAATGATGCGGAGAAGAACAAGTCCGGCCAGCACAACCGCTATGACAATACCAAGAAGGTCAATCGCCGTCATAAATCACCTCCGGGGAAAACTCCCAAGGGTCGATCTTCTGTGCCGAAGGCGCCCCACGCCTCTACCTAAATACATTCTGCTCTGTCGGGAGTGGCTGTGCGGTGACCCATGACATCGAGACTTGTGATTGCGGTCACCCTGTCAAGGCTACCCTTTCTGGCTCTGGTCCGGCTGATCCGATTCCCACTTGGAAGGGCCTGGCTTCATGCATGTACCGAAATGTCGCCGAGCATGCGGGATTCGCACATTTCGACACCATAGCTGCCTCCAAGGGTCGTGTGTTCAACGCCACGCGGATTATCTGCTAGCCGATTCGCACGGCAACCTGCTACCAGATCGGCGTGCCATCCTTATCGCGGAAGACGAAGGTTGCGGTGTCGAGTGTGACGACCCGTGCAAAGATAGTTTCCACTCCTTCGAACTGCACCTTCGTGCCAACCACCGTGACCGCATCGCCCTTGTTGAAGACAAGATCGTAGGTTTTTACGAACTTGGTGGTTGCGAGGTGCACCTCAATCGTCTTGCTGGAAGACAACCTCAAGATCAGGTGCGAGCCCATACCGCCGCTCACCGGGCACTGACGATCCTTTGAGTCTTCCACGGTTCCTGTGAACGTGGCCTCGGCCGCCGGATCATATTTCGGAACGGCAACGCCCGGTTTGGACTTCTGACCCACAGCAGCCGGGGCGACTGTCAGAACGAGCGCGAAAGCCGAGAGAATCAGAATGATGATGCGCGAGATTTTCATGAGCTACCTCCTGTAAACAGCGAAACCTCAAACTTGCTACCTTAAGTGTGGCCCTCTAACCTCCATCACGCTGTGACGACGATCACCGGGCGCCGTGACGAGCATCGACGGAAAAAAACAGGTGGCTGCAAAGGTCTTTGGCCGCGGAGACAGCAGTAACGGGGTGAACGGCGCCGAGGCGAATCAATGGCAGGCTAGCCGCGCGGTAAGGCCCGAGGTCGCTGGCGAGGAAGCGCCGCCCTCAACTGCGCCCTGCATACGCCCGTAACGATGGCATGGCCGAATCGCTTCGACCGCAGTTACTTGTCAATGCGACCCACCGTCAACCTAGCTCTCATTCAAGCGCGTCTCATCCCGACCGGAGTCACAGCTTAAAGTGACCTGGATCACTGCGGGTGTCCCTGTAAACGCTGAGACTCTGAATCGGCAGCGACAGAGCTGCTGAGTTCTCTTACGTCCAGTTTTTGGAGGATTGCATCGGTGGTTACTCTCGCAACCCACCGAAGCCTGCAGGAAGAACGGCTATCCGTCGGTTGCAGAACTTCGCAAGGAGAAGAGACGAAATTATGAAGACGACAAAGCTGATGATGCTGGTGATGACAATCGCGGTAGCCCTGTTTATCTTGATTCCCAATCTTTCGTGGGCAGCCGATGATGGAGCCACTCTCTACAAAGCAAAGTGCGCAGCCTGCCACGGGCCGGATGCGGCTGGCAAGCCCGCAGCGAAAATTCCCAGCCTAGTTTCGGATGAAGCCAAGAAGCTGTCGGATGACGACCTGGCCAAGGCCGTGATCGAGAAGGCAAAGCACCCGGGCGCCGTAAAGACTCTATCCGCTGACCAGGTAAAAGCCATTGTGACGTATGTTCGCAGCCTGCAGAAGTAGTCGTTCGCAGTAGTCGTGGGCTGTAGTTGTTGCCTGTTCCTCTTCGCGCATCCGCGCGGTCACGAAACTTGTGCGCTGCGGGTGAAGAAGGCAACGATGACGACTTACTCGCGGGAGAACTGCATCTGCGGTTCGGCCTCGGAAGGGATCGTGGCGTCGGTTAGCGTGGTGATTCCATACTCCAACCCCTTTTCAAAGGCCTTCAGATTCACTTCTCGGAAGCCTGGTGGAACAGAGTTCGCGACTGCCTTGCCGACAGCATCAGGGTCGAGCAGATGTGTAACCGCGACGAAGAATCCCACCATCACCGAATTCAGCACCATGCGCTTTCCGAGTGCCTCGGCGATGCGGGTGGCTGGGATGCTGTAGACCTGGATTTCCTTGTTGAGATCTGAAACTCGTACGAGATCCTGCTCGACGATCAAAATGCCGCCGTCTTTCAACTCGGGGACGAAGCGCGCATAAGCCTCTTGCGACATTACGACGAGGACGTCCGGCTGAGTGACGTACGGGTACAACACCGGCGAATCGGAAAGAACGAGTTGCGCACTGCAAGCGCCGCCCCGGGCTTCCGGACCGAAGTTCTGTGTCATGGTGGCAAAAGCGCCTTGATAAATCGAGGCAGCCTTGCCCAAAATTATGGCCGAGAGGATCACTCCCTGGCCTCCGAAACCCGCTAGACGAATTTCCGTTAGCTGCATATCATCTCCGGTTGTTCCACGTATCTCTCACCGAGCGATTCGGCGTATTGCGTTCGCATCATGGTTTGGTAGTCGGGGCGGTCGCAGTCGACAAATTTGCCCACGATGATTTCTCCGGTCATGGTCAGGCCGACCTCGCTGGTAGGAGCTCCATGCCGGACTTTGCTTTTCGCTTTGTAGTACTTCATGGCATCGAGACCATCGCCCAGCTTGTTGCGGCGCTGATAAAGCGTGGGACAGGGCGAGATCACTTCAATAAAGGAGAAGCCTTTCTTCTGAAACGCCTCGCTGATGGAACGCGACAGTTGCCGAACGTGGAATGTGGTCCAGCGCGCGACGTAAACCGCCCCCGCCGCTTCGACCAGGTGCGGCAAGTTGAACGACGGCTCGAAGACGCCGTAGGGATTCGTGGAAGTGGTGGAGTGATCAGGAGTGGTGGGCGCGGTCTGGCCGCCAGTCATGGCATAGATCAGATTGTTCACGCAGATAACTTTCAAATCGATGTTGCGGCGCGCGGCGTGAATCAGATGATTGCCTCCGATGGCCGATAGATCGCCGTCACCGGAGTAGACGACGACGTTCAGCTTTGGGTTTGCCAGTTTGAGTCCGGTCGCGAAGGGGATGGCGCGGCCGTGCGTGGTATGGAAAGAATCCAGTTTGACGTAGCCCGCCACGCGTCCAGTGCAGCCGATGCCCGAGACCAGAGCCAGCGACTGCAAATCGATTTTCGATTCGATGAGCGCGCGGGCAAAAGAGTTCACAGTGGTGCCGATGCCGCACCCCGGACACCAGATGTGAGGCATGCGATCGCTGCGTAAGAAGGGCTCGACGGGGTTGACGACCGGGTTAAAGTCTAAGTTGACGAGCGCGTCGTTCAAGCTGTCGGTCATCGGCTGGCCTCCACGATTACCTTGAGGATGTCTTCGGGATTGTGAACTCCGCCGCCTGCGTGCGCGACGGCGAATGTCTTTGCCTGTCCGGCGGCAGCCCGCTCTACTTCCCGCACCATCTGGCCCAAGTTGAGTTCAGGGACGACGAACGCTTTCACGTTGGCCGCGAGTTCACGAATCCTTTTCTCGGGAAACGGCCAGGCGGTGATCAGGCGTAACTTGCCGACGCGCAGACCCTGTTTACGAGCCGCCTCGATGGCGCGTTGCGCCACCCGAGAGGTAATTCCGTAGGAGACGACCACTACGTCGGCGCCCTCGAGATGCTCTTCTTCGAACATGGCAATGCGGTCGGCGGCGTCGCGAATCTTGTTTTGCAGGCGGTGAACGAGCGTGTCCTGGACCTGCGGAGTCATGTTGGGATAGCCGCGTTCGTCGTGGGTCAAGCCGGTGACATGGAACTTGTAGCCTTCGCCGGCATGTGCGATTTCCGGAACCATATCGCCGTTGGTTTCATAGGGAAGATACTCGTTGACGGACTTGCGCGTATGGCGGCGCGGCACGACCTCGATCTCGTCGGCCGGAGGAATCACTACCTTTTCGCTCATGTGGCCTACGACTTCGTCCATCATGAACATCACGGGCACGCGGAATTCTTCGGCCAGGTTGAACGCTTTGATGGTGAGATCAAAACACTCCTGCGGAGAATTGGGGCAGAGAGCGATGATTTCGTAGTCGCCATGCGAGCCCCAACGCGCCTGCATCATGTCGGCTTGCGCGGGGAGAGTGGGTAGGCCGGTGGACGGTCCTCCGCGCTGCACGTCCACGAACACGCACGGCGTTTCGGTCATGGCTGCGTAGCCGATGTGTTCCATCATCAGCGAGAAGCCCGGACCTGAGGTCACCGTGAACGCCTTGGCTCCGCCCCAGACCGCGCCTTGCAGGGTGATGGAAGCCGCGAGTTCGTCTTCCATCTGGATAAACGTTCCGCCAACGGTAGGCACACGAGAGGCGAAACGCTCAACGATTTCGGTGGAAGGGGTAATGGGGTAGCCGGCGGCGAATCGGGCGCCCGCGGCCAGCGCGCCTTCGCAGCAGGCGTGGTCGCCGTCGATAAAGTGTGTGCCGGTGAGCACTCCGCGAGGGTCGGCCTTCATTTGTCACCTCCAACGGAAGCCACTTTGGTAGCAAAGATGGCGAAGTCGGGACAGTACATCCCGCACAAATCGCAGCCACTGCACTTTTCCGGATGCACGACATGCGGTGGATGGTAGCCCTTGGAATTGAAAGCGGAAGAGAGCGCTAGCACATGGGTAGGGCAAAACTCCACGCAGAAGCCGCAGGCTTTGCAACGCTCAACGACGATCGAAACACGTCCTTTTGCCATGGAATCTCCGCGCTAAAGGTGGTGCAACCCACCACGAAATCTGATGTGATTATGCTGGGTGACGGGTACGGCTGAATGTGACAGTAATCACATAAATACGTGAGGACGCTCACACCTTCAGTGAACTGACTTTGCTTCAGGGACACGTAAAGGGCGTTGCCTCATCGTGATACGAGACACAAACGATGGTGCTCTTGATCAGCGCAATCGGGAAGGCGTTGGACTCAGAATGTAGAAGTTCACTGATGTTTTTCCTGCTGTTCAATGAGTCGCCTGACATGTTTGAAGCTGAAGTTCGGATGGAACGACGCTCGTCGTTCTTGCCGCTGGTGCTCATGATGTGTCTAGCGGCGGCGCTCGTGGGGTTAGCAGCCTACGTGCTACTCCAAGTCCGGGAAAGAACGCCTCTCAGCGCGCAGCAAGCGAGCGGCATAGTGGCAGCGACGCTTCAGGGATCAAGTCCGGCCGGTCTGGTGAAACCCAGTACCGATGTAAAGCCCGGGGATCCTAATGATCGATGATTGGAAAAAGTAGGGATTGTTCAATTGGCCAAAGCGCCTCGGGGCAGCGCGCTGGTCTCGATCACACCGGTAGGAGAGCGCCTGCTGACCGGTCTGCCGGGTCTCACAAAATCGAAAGAAGCAGATGGCATCTTCTCGTATCAGGCTCCCCTGGCGCAGCGGCAATTCGTGAGCATCGCCGGCGTAAACATGAACGGTGGGAACAACGCGATCGTCGAATCCAACTGGAAATGGGTGCCCAATCCATTGGGAGACCTGTTCGACGCGGGCGGTCCGCTGGTGAAAAGTTTCAATCGTTGGGAACGTCAAAGCCTGATCAATAAGTATGAAGCCGACTTCTATCACGGGAACCCGACGAAATCCACGATCGCTCTCGTGCGGAACGGTCGGGAATGGAAAATCTCGACGCCATAGCGGGCGGCGAAGCGAGACGGCACAACGCAGCCGGTTTTTGATTTCTGAGTGCGCTCAGAGTTCAGCAAAGAGCGCCTTGGTTTGAAAAGGAGAAATAGCAATGTCCATCATGTTCCTATCCAATCCACATCGCCTGTATCCGGCAAGGACATGTACACGGCATACTGTGCAGTTTGCCATGGAACCGACGGCAAAGGAGGAGGCCCTGCCGCCAGCGCGCTGAAGACTCCGCCCTCAGACCTTACCGTGCTGAGCAAGAACAACGGAGGGAAATATCCGGTGCTGAGAGTTACGGCTGCCATCGACGGCGATTCCGCGCTTCCCGCGCACGGATCCAAGGAGATGCCGGTGTGGGGAGCATTGTTTTGGAATTTGAGCGGTAGACACGAGAGTGAGGTGCAGCAACGGGTAGCAAACCTTACCCACTACGTCGAATCTCTGCAAGTGAAGTAGACCGTCTGCCGAGCAGGTGCGGACCGGGCGCGAGCCGGTCGGGGCACAAGCGTCAGCTTGTGCCCGCCGCTCCTCTGCCGCAGAAGTGACAACAGCCGTGAGTCTCGCCAATCGGCGTGACCGATGGGCTTGTCATCGCGAAAGTGATCTTCTAGTCGCCGCTCAGAATTCTTCAGGCTGTGAGCATTGAATGCTGCACACTCTTGACCGCCTTCATGTATCGCGCGCTCGAAGGCTGAGGGATTGGGATAGCGAATCTGACTCATACTGCCCTTCATCTGCTGAACGATTCGTATTCCTGCTTCTCCATCCATTCTAGTAAAGCCCTCTTCGATGCGCTGATCTGCATCACAAACCTCGGGTGTGAGGCAGATCACAATGGCGTGTGCTTCGCGGCACAGCCAAACGTTTTATCCCGGCGGACACTGACACTAGACGCGACCGGCTCAACTGGCTCGCGGACTGCGCAAGATGCGGCCCACGCAGGCGAACCGGTCCCGAGCCCCGCCCTGCGAGGTTTCTACAGGAGATCATGCTCTCACCCTACGGAATGGAGATTGTAGAGAGTTGCATCACATGCAGGCTGCGCGCGGATCGCATCTTCTGCGATCTGCCTGCGAAAGCGCTCCAGGCTTTCGAAAACATCAAGTACGCGACCGCATACCCCGAGGGGGCTGTGCTGTTTGTGGAGGGGCAGGTGCCGCGCGGTATCTTTGTGCTCTGCAAGGGTAGTGTAAAGCTCTGCATCAACTCCCCTACCGGCAGAACGGTGATTGTGAAACTTGCCGAACCCGGGGAGGTGTTGGGACTAAGCGCTACGATTTCCGGTAAACCCTACGAGGTGACGGCGGAGACGATCGATCCTTGCCAGGTCAATTTCGTCAAGCGTGACGACTTCCTCCGGTTCCTTAAGGACGACGTAGACGCCTGCTTCAAGGTGGCAGAGCAATTAAGCGAGAAGTATCACGAAGCCTGCAAAGAAGCGGGTTCGCTTGGACTGTCGCACTCCGCCGCCGAAAAGCTGGCCAAGTTGCTCATGGAATGGACTGCCAAGAACGGCGAAGCGGTCAAATCGGAATCCCGGCTGACGTTGAAACTCACCCACCAAGAAATCGCGCAGATGATTGGAACATCTCGCGAGACAGTTACGCGGCTGTTTGCGGAGATGAAGAAGCGTCAGATCGTGCAGACGAAAGGCTCGACGCTGGTCATTCGCAACACCTCGGCGCTGCGCGAGATGGCAAGCCGCAACTAGCAGCCTCTTCCACACCCGGTGAGCTGGCATGAGCGCATGCGTGATGGCATGCCCCGGGCCAACCTAGGGAAACATCGACCCCCGCCCAGATGCACAACATTCGAAAAGATTTAAGTCTCGTGACCGGGATCACAATCTCGGGTGATGATCGTCACCGCTCGGAGATTCGCTCTCTCTTATTCTTGCGCCTAGGATGGGTGACAGATCCCGGTTCTTGTAGGAGGGAAAGCGCACATGGCTTCGACAAGCAGCAATGGGGAGCATTCAAATCAAGGGAAGCATAGCAAGCCACGATTGATCTTCTGGGAGTTGACCAAAGGGTGCAACCTCCGCTGCATCCATTGCCGCGCCAGCGCTACGGAACTGAGTGCTCCCTCCGACCTCTCCACCCAAGCCGCATGCGACATTATCGATCAGATTGTCGCAGTGTCCACTCCCATCCTGGTGCTTAGCGGTGGCGAACCGCTCTTCCGTTCGGATATTTTTCAGTTGGCGCGTTACGGCACGGACAAGGGTCTGCGAGTGGCTCTGGCCACAAATGGCACGCTGGTTACCAAGCACGTCGCGCGCATGATCGTCGATAGCGGGGTACAGCGCGTCGCCATTAGTCTCGACGGAGCTGATGGACTTACCCACGATAGTTTCCGCGGCATTCCCAGTGCATTCGACGCCGCCATTGCCGGTTTTCGTAATCTGAAAAATCTGGGCATGTCGGTGCAGATCAACACCACCATCGCCCGCCATAATGCCCATCAGCTTCCGCAGGTCCTCGAACTGGCGAAATCGCTGGGAGCCGACGCGCTGCACACCTTCCTGTTGGTGCCAGTAGGTTGCGGTGTGGATATCGCTGCCGAGCAGATGGTTCCGCCAGAAGAGTACGAAAAGATGCTGAACTGGTTCTATGATCGTTCGCTCGAAGGTGGCATCGAGCTGAAGGCGACCTGTGCGCCGCACTACTTCCGCGTGCTTCGCCAACGGCGCGCTGCGGAGCACCGTTCCGAGGCAGCGGCCGCTCAGGCCGCACAGTCTGTGCCTCCGGCGGCGTCGAGTTCGCCACGCTCAGGTCCGCTCAGCATCGGCCCGACCGACATGACGATGCCTGGCTCGACTGGCATTGAGCTGAAGCCTCAGGGCATCGGACAGGCAGTGCGACACCCCGGAACTCATCCTTCCGGCATGAACGCGATGACCAAGGGATGTCTGGCCGGAACCGCCGTGTGTTTCATCTCGCATCAAGGCGAAGTCTATCCTTGCGGATACTTACCCGCCCTGGCCGGGGATCTGAGAAAACAGTCGTTCGCCGACATCTGGGAGAACTCCGTGGTGTTCAATCAACTGCGCGATGTCAACAACCTGCAGGGGAAGTGCGGCTGCTGCGAGTTTCGAAACATTTGCATGGGTTGCCGCGCGCGTGCCTATGCAGCCACCGGCAACTATCTTGATGAGGAACCGTTCTGCGTCTACCAACCGCACGCGACAAGTCTGAATGAGAGGGTCACGGCACTGGCGGAAGTCTCGCGCTAACGGAACGACCTCCCGTCCTCGAAAAGGCCGTTCACCACCAGGCCTTTTCGTTTTTGCGCAGAACGCTTAGCAGGAGGAGTGGTTTTCCGGCATTGATGGAGTTCGGCTAGAACCGGGCAGTTTCTAACAACTCTCTTGGTACTCTCTGGGGTGAAATGCCCCGGGCGGTAAAAGACCCGGTCCAGCGTGATATCCCTCAATCCAGCCTGGCAAGTTCCCACTCCCTCCTCACCGCAACTACCCCTAACTCGATGAAAACAAATATCGATTACTGCTAGGCCCGCGGAGTCATTCTTTGGTATGGAACATGCTTTTCCTAGGAGTGGTTGCAGGAGATGAAGCTTTGGAACCCTCGCTCATGGTCGTTGGCCTGAACCACCGTACTGCTCCCGTGGCCATACGGGAACGTTTCTGGATCAGCGAGAACCGGCGCTACGAAGCTTTGGCGCAGTTATCACGCGCAGAAGGCATCGAAGAAGTCGTTGTGCTGGCCACCTGTAACCGGACCGAGTTCCTGCTCTGGTGTACCGATGTCACCTTGGCCGCCAACTCGGTGATGCGGCTGCTGGTCGCCGAATATGGACTCAAGCTTGGCGAGTGGAAGCACTTTTATCGCTTGCTGGACGAAGCGGCGCTTCTTCATATCTTCCGAGTCGCGTCCAGCCTCGACTCCATGGTCGTCGGCGAGCCCCAGGTCGTTTCCCAGGTGAAACAGGCTTGGAAGCAGGCGCAAAAGTTGGGAACTACGGGACGATTCCTCGATGCGGTATTGCAGAAGGCGCTCACGGTTTCTAAACGCGTGCGGAGTGAAACGGCCATCGGCAACGCGGCGGTTTCGATTCCGTATGCTGCCGTGGAACTCGCACGCAAGATTTTCGGCACGCTGGAACACAAGAAAGTGCTTCTGCTGGGTGCGGGCAAGATGAGCGAACTCACAGCCCGCGGGTTGCTCAACCACGGGGGCAGTTCGGTGCGCGTGGGCGTCATCAATCGCACACTCGAGCACGCAGCCGAACTGGCGTCCAAGCTCGGTGGCGTTGCGATCCCTTTTGAGGAGCGCTGGCAGCACATGACGGAGGCGGACATCATCATCAGCTCGACTGCCTGCCCACACACGATTCTCAGCCGCGAGGAAGCCGAACTGATGGTTTGCCGGCGCCGCAAAGACAAGGACAAAGATCAGCCCCTGGTGATCGTGGACATCGCGATGCCGCGCGACATCGACTCCGCGGTGCGCGACGTCAAGGGAATTTTCCTCTACGACCTTGACGATCTGGAAAACGTGGTAGACCACAATGCGGGCGAGCGTGAGGCTGCCGCTGCCGACGCACAGAAGATTCTGCTGGCCGAGGCGCAAGGCTTCCGTCGCAAACTGATGGCGGAGCGCGTGGTCCCGACCATCGTGGCCCTGCGCCAGCGGCTGGACGAGATTTGCCGGCAAGAACTGGATTCCTCTCGGCAAGAGAACGGGCCTTTCTCCAAGGACCAGGACGAAATGTTAACTGCAATGATGTCCCGGATGACGCAGAGGATCGCAGGGTCCCTGGCCCGTGAGCTCAAGGAAGTTCCAGAGAAGGCAGAACAGGAACAAATGACCACTGCGCTGCAGCGGCTGTTCCATCTGCCCACCGCCGAACAGGCGCTTGCCGGCACCAGACCCTGAAGAGGAATTGGGTGTTCCCCACTGTCGCGGTAGGGACGATCATCGCTGATCGCCCCTCCGCACAGATCCCTACGGGCTCGTTTACGTTGAAAGTAGGACCGTTGACTGGCAGGTAGTTGTCCGATTCCAAAAATCACCGTGCGGGCAAGCGTTTGCCACTTTGAACTCGAGATTCGAAGGTTTGCGTGACGGAGAGTGCGCGTCGCGAGGCACGACACTGCGCCTCAGCTTTCTGTAGTAACCGAGCGCCCATTCCCGGCCGTCTTTACTCGAAATCGTCAGATTGGGGCGCACCATGATTTCGCTGAAGTGGTAGCGAATCATCGCTGTGAACCTTCCTCTGAACTTCTACTTCCAGGTCGGCATATTCAAATTCCGATTGTTCCGCAAGGGCTAGACCCCTCTCTGCACTGTCCAGTCCTGACCGTGCGCACATAAACCCGGGGCCAGCCCCACGGTGATCTTCGGCATGGCCTCCCAGCTGCACGCTGAAAAATCCGAAATCTCGGCTGCATCGCCGATCCACAACGCAAACCGCAACTCGCCGAGCAGTCGTTCAAACCAGCGCGCGTGCCCACTCGCTTCCATCCCTAAACGACCCCGGAAGCCCCGCTGCAAAGCAACGAGCGGTCAAGGACGCGCCACCAGCAAGACCCCGGTGTTTTTCGCCGTAGAGCGGAACGGGCAGCTTCGACGCCGTGTCGTAGCCGACGTGACAGCGGCTACACTCAGGGACGCGATCTGCGAGGAAGTTGACAGTCGGGCGCGTTTGATGACGGACGAATATTCCGCGTATCGTTGGTCAAGAAGGGCTGGACGGGAGAACACCAAACGGTGTGCCATCACACAAAGGAATATGTGCGTGCCGACGGTCACGTTAACACTGCGGAAAGTAGCCATGCGCTCATTCGGCGTGGTCTCGTCGCCATCGATCACAACGTCAGCCGGGAGTACCTGCAGCGCTATTTGTGGCAGTTCGATTTTCTCTGGAACCATCGCCAACTCAATGATGGCGAGCGCAGGATTGCAGCGATACAGTCCGCCGAAAGGCTGACGTCTGATGCACAAGGACCCACTTGCGGAGCGGGAGTATATTAAGAATCGATGAGCAGAAAGAAGGCGGTGAACAACTCGCGAGTGGGCTACTTTCATCCTTGAATCGGCTGGCAACCCTGGCACACTCTCTCGGATGTCTCGTTGTCCTCTGGGAAGCCTACGAGCAGCGGAGGGCGAAAAGGAGCGGCTTAAATGAAAGTCACTGTCGAGATCGATCAAAAATGGGTGAGGCTGGCCCGCTCACCGCTCTACTATATCGCGGCTGGTTTGACGGGCGTTTCTGTTACGTTTGCTCCGCTATTTCTCTACTGGAGCGGCAAGGGCACGTTCTATCACGGCTATGAGTGGATCATCGTGCCGCTGTGTTTTGTGGTGATCTATTTTGTCCCCGGTTTTTATTTTGGTATTGGAACTGCCGTGGCAAAGGAGTTGAGGATAATTTCAAAGTAGAAGCCCACTACCAACAACTCGAACCATTCTAAGAAGGCCAGTCCCAGCCCGAAAGCAGACAGATTAGAGCCGAAGGGCAACTGGAAAGACCTTGTGAAGAAGTCCCTGTCCAAGAAGAAGCCAGCGGAAGGCTGGCCGAAGTAGAACGACGAGGAGAGAAGGGCTGATGCGAATCATTCCAATGTCACAACAAGAATGCAGTGGGCTATTGAAACGGATATCAATCGGAAAACTGGGATGTTCGTTGGACAACCAACCCTATGTCGTGCCAGTAGGTTTTTCCTATGAGCCTGGTTATATCTACATATTTTCGACTCTCGGCAAAAAGATTGAGTGGATGCGGAACAATCCCAAGGTTTGCCTGCAAGCCGATGAAGTCGGGAATCGGTCAAATTGGGAGAGCGTAATTGTGACGGGAACGTACTTGGAGTTGCGAGAGCCACAATACAGTGCGGAGCGGCAACACGCATTGGAACGGCTCAAGCAGTATTCTGATTACTGGGAAGCTCCTTTGGCGGAAAGGCGCGAACAAGCCAGCGATTTGGAAATTCAGACTGTGTTCTTCCGTATCGAAATCGGGTCCATGAGCGGTCTGCGTACCATTCCTTGACGCTTGCGTAAACTGCATACTTCCGAGGGATGATTACCTTTGGCGCTGCGCGACACCCCCTAACCTTATGATTCCAAGGATCATGGGGGAGGGGCAGGGGTGAACACGGGTTAAGAACTCGGAGTTCGTAACTTGAGAATGAACAGGCCAGAATCCGCAACGAATCCAATGAATGTCACGCCGCAGCGCGGAACCAAGTCGGCGATTTACTACTCCTCGGCCGCGTTCGTCTGCGACTCTTCTCCATCGCCGCGAATCAGGCCGAATTTCTTCAGCTTGTAACGCAAAGCGTCGCGGCTGATGTCCAGCAGCTTGGCGGCGTGGGTCTGGTTGCCGTTGGCTTGGCGCATGGCCAACTCGACCATGGCGTGCTCAACCTCTTCGAGAGATGTGCCGCCTTCGGGGATATAGAGCCGCGGCAGGGTGCGGCCGTTGGGCAGCGTCTGTCCACCATCCGCGGGGGAGGTTCGTTCAAAGACAGTGCGGCCGCCCGATTCGCCAACGGAAAACGGCAGATACACCGGTCGCAGCAACGGCTGCTCTTCCAGGATCATGCCTCGCTCGATGGTGTTCTTCAGTTCGCGAACATTGCCGGGCCAGTTGTGACTGAGAATAAGACGGCGGGTCTCGTCGGTAATGCCACAAATCGATTTCTTGAATCTGTGGTTGTAGCGACCGATGAAAAAATCCACCAAGGGAAGGATATCTTCTTTTCGGTCCCGCAGCGGCGGGATAAAGATGGCAATAATGGCCAGCCGGTAATAGAGGTCCTGACGAAACTGACCCTCACGAACCGCTTTTTCGAGATCACGATTGGAGGCTGCGATCACCCGCACATCCACTTGCATGTCGCGGATGCCTCCCACGCGGCGGATGACTTGGTCTTCGAGAACGCGCAAGAGTTTCGCTTGCAGCAGTGGAGAGAGTTCGCCGATTTCGTCCAGAAACAGCGTACCGCCATCGGCCGCCTCGAACAGCCCTTTCTTCATTTGCTTGGCGTCGGTGAACGCGCCTTTTTCGTGGCCGAAAAGTTCGGCTTCCATCAGCGTCTCGGGGATGGCTGAACAATTGATCGCTACGAAGGGCCGGTCCTTGCGGGAACTCTCGTAGTGGATGGCCTTGGCGATGAGGTCCTTGCCGGTACCACTTTCACCTTGAATCAGAATGGTGGTGGCCTCGCTCGCGGCAACTTTGCGGACGAAGTTCATGAGCTCGATCATCTTCGCGGAGACGCCCACTACGCTGTTATAACCGGCTCCGCCGCGCACCGCGCCGCGCAGCGCCTGGACTTCGGTACGCAGGCTGGTAGCCTCGAGCGCGTTCTTGATGGTGATGTGGAGCTCGTCGAAATCGACCGGCTTGCCTACGAAGTCGTAAGCCCCGAGCTTGAGTGCGGCTTTGACATCGTCAAGTTGGGGATCGGCCGTGATCATGATGACGGCGCGGGCGTCCCCGCTCTTCTTGAGTCGATCAAGCACTTCGATGCCGGTGAGATCGGGCATGCGCACATCGAGCAGGACGAG
>Ga0210399_10002162_pt1 | contig 15329 bp, 11 predicted proteins | sample IncBWC14MmetaG_FD_150865 | JGI IMG/M metagenome (GOLD analysis project Ga0210399, IMG submission 150865) | Forest soil microbial communities from Barre Woods Harvard Forest LTER site, Petersham, Massachusetts, United States - Inc-BW-C-14-M | ecosystem: Environmental > Terrestrial > Soil >...
GACCGCCAGCGTTCGGGCGCCAGGCGGAACATGGCCTGCTCGGGCGCATCGTCCTCGGTGGCGGCGAGGTAGAGATCGCCGAACTCGGGGCCGAGGTAGCGATAGGCCATGGCGCGCAGGACCTCGGGTGCGACAGGGTGCACGATGTCGGCGATCCGGCCTTCGACGCTGACATAGCCGTAGGGAGGGGTCTCGTTCTGCGCACACAGCGAGAAACGGCCCGCCGCGCGCAGACACCGGGCCTTGCGACTGCCGCGTCCCGTGACGACGTCCACCGTCCCGCCCGGCTCGTAGGCGTACCAGACCGGCACGGTCAGGGGACCGTGTCCGGGATCATCCACGCTGAGAACCCCGACATGGACGCCGGCCAGGAACGTCTCGCGCTCGGTCGGGGACATGGCGAACGTCATGGCCTCACACCCGGGGACCGGTCGCCTCGGCCTCCCGCGTCGTGGCGGCGCCGTTCTCGTGCTCCATGGCGGCCACGACCTCTTCGGGTACCGCCGGACCCGCGCGCTTGGCCACGCCCGTGGTGAGGAGCCGCCCGATCACGGGTACCTCGGTGAGTGACTCGGCCCGCATGATCTGGACCGCCACCGGCACGAATTGCTCGGCGGAGTCGAAGACGATGTAGCGCGGCAGCCAATGCGGCTCGTACTTCGAGTTGAAGCGCCAGAGCGTCTCGATCTGGAGGACGCCGGACAGCCGGCGTATCGCCCAGCGTTCGACGCGCTGGGTCACACCGTCGCCCGAATCGCCTTCCAAGATCGACCGCATCGCCGCAAAGTTCAGGCTGAGACCGCTCATCCCCCGCTCCTTGAGGTGGGCGATCGTCGAGCAGAGCGCGAAGTCGAGCAGTCCGTTGGGATGATCGCCCGGGTCCCGGCGCATGAGGTCCAGTGAGTAGCCGCCGATGGCCGGCGAGGGGACGAACTGGCACATCGCGACCGGATCCCCGTCCGGTCCCTCCACCAGTGTCAGCAACAGGTCGGCATCGCGCGGGTCGAATAGCCGCCCCAACATCATGGAGAAGCCGCGTTCCTGCTCGCCACGGCGGCTCTTGGCCATCAATTCGGCCATGCAAGCGGCGTCGCGCGGGGCGAGATGGGCCGGATCGAGGAAGCGAACGGTGTAGCCGTAGCGGCCGACGCGATTGACCGCCTGGCGTAACCCCTTCATCTTTCCACCCTCTAGAGAGAACACGCGCGGATCGACGACCGCCTCGTCACCGATGTAGAGGAAGCGCATCCCCGACGCCTGGTACGTGGGGAGCCACTCCTCGCCGGCACCCATCACCCCGAGCCCCCAACCGTGGCGGTCGACATAGCGACGGAACGCGTCCCACACGTGCGCCCGTTCGGAGAACGGTCCGATCGGATCGGGTGAGACGAGGCAGACCCCGCCAAAGACTGCGTACGCCACCAGCGAGTCGCGATGGAAGAACCATTGCTTGTCGTCACGCAGCGCGAAGTAGTCGAGGGTGCCGGTGCCGTGGCGCCGGACGATGTCGCGTGCCCGCAATTCCGCGGCACGCCGGCCGACGGCGGCGCGCCCCGAGGACAGGCTCCGATCGACCACCGGCCGCGTAAGAAGGTACAGGGCCACCACGATGAGGCTGATCCCGACGGCGAGCAGGCTCCGGGATGCGAAGCGGTCGATCGTGGGTGGGAATTTGACCCACTCGACGCCGACGAGCCGCTCCGCCGAGCCGGCGAGGACGTTGGGCCAGCCCGGGAGCGGATGGTGGTGCACGTTGCCCGCCAATTCGACACCGATGAAACCACCGAGCGTCGCGAACAGACCGCCAATGGCGAGGATGGCGAACGCACCGACCAAGGTCGCGGGCTCGGAAACGGCCCGGAAGAGGTCGCGCCGCACGACGAGCAGCACGAGGACGGCGGCGCACACCAGCAGCGTCACGACATCCGCCGCGTGCACGAGGTGCAGGGCGAGCGACCCGGTGAGCAACAGCACCGCCACCGCCCAAGAGCGGCGTTGGCCCCGCAAGATGCCCCGCGACAGCATGATCATCCCGATGCCGGCGATGGCCACCAGGGCCCCGGCCGCCTGGACGAGTGCCACCGGCAGGTACTGCGCAATCAGGTGCAGATGCGTGCGGAGCGGCGCCGTGACCGCCGAGAGCAGGTCGATGGCGCCCGCGACGAAGAGCGACACGGCGGCGAGCCGGCGAATCCGGCGCACCCGGACGCGGTCGGCGGCGACCTCGGGTGCAGGCGGCCAGGACGCTCCGGTCGGCCACCCGGCCACCAGCTCAGCGTGGACCTCGGCGGCCTTGGTGCGTCCTTTGACGACCGAGTCCGACGTCACCAGCCGCTCGCCCAGCGTGGCCATAGGAAGGTCGGCCGTGGCCAGGATGAGACGGACGTGCAGCTCGGCCCCGGTCTCGATCTCGATCGTGGACTCCTGGCGGTGGTGCAGGAAGGTGGGGGGCAACCCCAGGCGGCCGCGGTGCTCGTGCACGACCTCCGATGTCGCTCCGGGGCACGCGAAGAACCCCACGTCCAGGTGGCTGAGCTCCGCGGCGACGGCGCCGCCTGCGATGACGCCGGCCGCGCCGTTCTCGACGGCGCGGCGGGTCATGTCGAGCGCGTCCTCGCCGTCGATCTCCAGCTGGGCGTGCGCGATCGGGCCGGCGGCCGATCGTTCGCGAGCCCACGGAGCCGGTAGGCCCTCCCCACCGAGGGCACGCCAGATGCCACGAGACGTGATCGCGACCACGACGGCGAGCACCGCGAGCAGTGCGACCGCGATCACGACCGTGACCATGAAGCGGGAGAACCAGGAGGCGTTGTAGGCGCGCTGCAGAGCGTCCTGTTGGCGCGGTGAGCGGAAGAGGTGCCCGAGTCCGTCGACGATCCACTCGATCCGTAGCGCCAATGCGACCGCGGCGAGCGCGAGGGGAGGTGCCCACAGGTAGCGCCTGAGACGCCGGTAGAGGAGCCGAGATGTCACGAAGCGCCGGGACTCGAGCGGGTCGTCGAGTCGCTCCATGCCGACGAGCCACGGGCGGTCGTCCCGTGGCGTCGCATCGATGGGGTTGGCGTCCGCGCGCATCGACCCGGTGCGCACCAATACCGTACGCGGCCCCGATCCGGTCTCACATTGGAGGTCGACGCCACCGACGACCCGGACACCGAACCCGGTCAGGGCGCCGACGAGTTCACTGTCCCTGCTTCCCGGCGCCATCACGACGAGGACCGACGAGTCCGGTCGGGCGGCGAACGCACTCAACGCAGCGGTGAGATCTGCATGGTTGTCGAGCGCCTGGAGCGCAGAACCCTCGGGACACCCCTGTGCGACCAGGCGCCCACAGACGATCAGGATCCCGGGTCCCTGCCATTCCTCGAGGCGGCGCGCGATATCCCGGCTCACGGCAGAGGACGAGGCCGACGGCTCGGTCGGGAGCAGGAGGTCGCCGATCACTTCGACGCGCCGGCCCAAGGCGACGTCGACGCGGCAAACCTCACCTTGCGGCTGAGACTCGGTGCCAGCCGCAGCGGTGTCGACGTCGCCCTTCATGCGCTGTCCATCGTGTCACTTCTCGGCAGTTCGAACCCTCCCCATAAAGGAGGAGTCCGTCCGCCCGAAGAAGGAGGTCAGGCCGTTAAGCTGGGGTTTCGTGCCCGGTCCCCGTCCCGACACCAGACGGACGAACTGGGCCTGGCGCGAAGGCCGGCCGGCCGCGGGACCCGCCGTCGTCTTCGACATCGATGGCGTGCTCTCCGATGCAGCCGGGCGCCAGCACTTCATCGAGCGCGGCAGACGGGACTGGACCGCCTTCTTCGAGGCCTGCGGAGACGACCCGGTGATCGAGGAGATCGCGCGGCTCCTCGAGCTCCTGGACGCGTCGCTGCACGTCGTCCTCCTCACCGGACGCCCGCTGCGTGTGCAGCCCCAGACGGTGGCCTGGCTCCGGCGCTACGGCCTGCGTTGGGACCTCCTGGTGATGCGCGCCCAGGGGGACTACGCACACGTCACCGACTTCAAGCAGGCGGTCGTCGAAGAGCTGCGCGACTTCGGCTTCGACCTCCGGCTCGCGTTCGAAGACGACCCGTCCAACCACGCGATGTACGTCGCGGCGGGAGTGCCGTGCGTATACATCCATTCTGGCTATTACGAGTAGCGGAGCTGACGGACCCACCCCAGGACGAGGGCGAGCGCCGAAAGGATCAACACGGGGAGGTCGCCCCAGTGGTCGTACGGTGTCATGCCCCGGCGCAGCGCGACCGTGGCAAAGATCGCCTGGCGCTTCCCGAGGACGCTCCGTGCGACGACCACCCCGCGCTGGGTCACGACTGTGCTGAACCCGGTGGGAGCGGCCTGCACCAGGTCACGTCCCGTTTCGATCGTCTGGACGACGGCGGCGGCGATCTCCTGTGTCGGCACCTGCGACGTGCTGTAGGACGACGTGTTGGTCGGCACGGTGAGCAACTCTGCGCCCGCCCGAACCGATTCGTGGCTGCGACCCGCGTAGAAGATCTCGAAGGAGACCATCAGGCCGAGCGGACCTGCTGGTGTGCGCATGAGACCGGTACCGTCACCGGGTACGGCGTCGGTGGGCACGCCGGAGAGGTCGGCGAAGTGCGCAAAGAAGGAGCGGAAGGGCACGTATTCGCCGAATGGCACGCGGTGCACCTTCTCGAAGACGCCGACGACATGTCCGGTCGGACCCCACGCCACGACTTCGTTGCGGAACGTCGTCGCGGACGCCGGTTCGGTGACGCCGACCACAAGCGTCGTCCGGAGACCCTTGGCCAGGCGGCTGAGCGTCGCCGCTTCGGGGGATCCGGCCAACGGCCGGTCGAGGGCGACGACGTTCTCCGGCCACACCACGAGCTCGGGGTGCGGGCGCGCCGTGGCCACGGAGTACATCGCCGAGAGCTGTGCGTCGTACACCGTCGTGGGTGACACCTGCTCCTTGCTGAGACCCCTCTGTCCTCCGCCCTGCACCAGCGCGACCCGGACCGTCCCGACCGGAGAGCCGCCGTCAGGGACCACGGCGCCGGCCAAGGACAGCGCCGCCAGACCCGCCGCGATCACGACCGCGCCAACCACCGACGGCGCGTCCGTCGCCGACCGACGCGCCCAGAGCCAGCTGACGATGGTTGCCGCGGCCACGCCGCCGGCCCACACGCCCGCCGTGATGAGCAGCGGTCCGCCGAGGCGCGCCAGCTGGACGAGGGGGCCGCCTGCCTGCCCCAGGAACACGCCACCGAGTGGGAGCCCGCCGAACGGCCACGTCATACGCAGCGCCTCGGCCAGAGTGCACGCTGCCACGAAGGCCGGAGCACGTCCGCGGACGGGCGGTGTGAGGGCGGCGGCCGCAGCAAAGAAGAGCGCTTCGAAGAGGATCAGCACGACCGCGCCGTACCAGTTGAAGGCGCGAGCCCAGAAGAGGCCGAGGGCATAACAGCCGAGCCCGGCGAGCCACCCGGACCACACGCGGGTCCACAGCGCGAGCCCGGCAAGGCGCCAGTACAGCACTCCGGCCCCGACCAGCCCGAGGGGCCACCACCCCCACGGCGGCAGGGAGAGCGCGAGCAGCACGCCGGCCACGACCGCTGGAACGGCGACGCGGCCCCGGCGCGGCGGCCAGGTCACGACACGGCGCGAGCCGCCGCACGGCCGCTGGCGATGCAGGCGGGAATGCCGACGCCGCGATACGCCGACCCGGCCACGGCCAGGCCGCCGAGGCGCGCGACCGCGGCCTCGACCCCGGCCGTGCGCAGGAGGTGATGCACGCGGTATTGCGGGAACGCCTGCGGGTGGCGCACGACGGTCCACTCGGTCGGTTGTCCGGTCACTCCGGCCAGCGCGCCGAGCTCTTCCCAGGCCCTCGCCGCGCAATCCGCGTCCGACCACTCGTCGGCGCGGGTGTCGTCGATGCGCCCCAGAGAGGCTCGAAGCAAGACCTCGCCTTCTCGCGCCAGGTGCGGCCACTTGCGGTCGAGATAGGTGCAGGCGGTCACGGCCCACGGCTCGCGACCTTTGGGCACACTGCGGCGCGGCACGAGGAAACCCGTGCCGAAGAGCTGGGCGGGAACACAGTCGTCCGGGGCACGAAACGTCACCACCGTGACCGAGGCGTAGTCGATGGCTGTGAGCAAGGCCGCGGCTTCGTCGTCGTGCGGTTGCAACAGCCGCGCGGCGACTGGCGCGGCCAGCGCGAGCACGACGGCATCGGCCCGAACCGGGTGCGCACCCGTGAGCGCCCACGAGTTGCCGTCCCGCTGCAAACTCTCGACCGAGCTCGATACGACCAGCTTCACGCCCCGGCGCTCGAGAGCGGCGGAGAGCGCGCCGACCAACGCGACCATTCCTCCTTTGATCGCCCAGAAGAGAGGCGGGCCGTCAGGGTCCGGTTCGGGGGTCTCGGCCCGGAGCGCCCGCATGAGACTGCCTCGCCGATGCGCTGCTGCGAGGAGGGGCGGGAACACGGCCGCCGCCGACATGTCGTCCACCAAACCCGCGTGGATCCCGCCGATCAGGGGATCGGCCAGCTGATCAACGACCCTTCGGCCGAGCTTGCGTGCGACGAGGGGGCCGATGGCGCGGTCGCCGATGGGGCCGCGCACGTCAGGCCGAGGGAGCAGGGCGTCACGAGCGAGGCCGATGGAACCGCCGACTCCGAGGATGCCACTACGGGCCGTCGGCCAGAACCGGGTCGGGATGCCCATCGCGTGCCCCGCGGGCAGGATGCGCAGCCGTCCGCGGGACCAGACCGACGCACCACGGGCTGCGATGGGGACGAGCATGTCCTCCAGCCCGACCTCCCGGCACAACTCGATCGCCTCGGGCCGGCGCCCCAGGAAGCCGTCGGCACCCATGTCGACGACGCGCCCGGCGAGTTCGTCGCTGCGCAACATGCCGCCGAGCCGGTCCGACCCCTCGAGCACGAAGATCTCGAGCGGATCCGTGGGCGAGTGCACCGCGCCACTGAGCTCCCAGGCCGCGGCCAACCCGCTGATACCCCCGCCGACGACCGCGACCCGCCTGGTCATGTCAGGACGCGGCGACCGTGATCAGATCGGCCAGGAGATTGATGAACGCAGGGTCATCGTTGAGCGATGCGGTGCGCACGTATTCGAGGCCAGCCTCTGCCGCGACGTGAGCCACCTCGACGTCGAGGTCGTAGAGCACCTCGAGGTGGTCGGCGACGAAGCCGATGGGACACACGACCACCGTGTCGGTGTCGGCGCCGGCACCCAACCGACGGACCACGTCGCGAACGTCGGGGCCCAACCACGGTTCGGGCGTACGGCCGGCGCTCTGCCAGGCGACCAACCACTCGTCCAGGCCCGCCCTCCGCGCCACGAGCTCCGCGGATTCGGCCACTTGCTCGGGGTAGGTGTCGCCGGATTCGCGGATGCGCTCGGGGAGCGAGTGGGCCGTGAAGATGACCTGAGCCCTCCCGCTCCGCGCCCCGAGCGCGGAGGTGACACGAGATGCCTGGAGCTCGACCAGCGCGGGTTGGGCGTACCACGCCCCGATCGCCACGAAGGGCGTCGCGCCGAGCTCTTTGGCCGCCCGGTCGAGGTATTCCTGAGAGCCCATCGAAGAGGCATGCGGCGTCAGAACGAGGCCGACCACTTGTGCATGGCCGGCCGCAGCGAGCTCTGCCGCGGCCTTCTCGATCGACGGGTCGGTGTGCTTGGCTCCGAAAGCGACCGCGTACCGTCCCGGTGCGCGGCGCTCGAGCTCGGCGCGCACGGAGGCGACCTGGGCCCGGGTGCGCTCCGCCAGGGGCGACGCGCCGCCGATCGCCCGGTACCGTCCCTCCAGTTCGGCCAGCTGCGCGGCATCGGGGGGACGGCCCCGACGGATCCGGGTGTAGAAGGCGGCGATCTGGTCGGGGCTGGCCGGAGTGCCGTGCGCCATGATGAGGACGCCGGTGGTCACCCCCGCACGGTCTCCCGGTGCACCAGATCGACGATCGCCGCCAGGACGGCGGGATCGGTCTCGGGCAGGACCCCGTGGCCCAAGTTGAAGACGTGCCCGGTGCCCGTCCCGTCGTCGGCCCGCTCGATTACTTCCCGGACCGCACGTTCGACGACCGCCGACGGCGCCAGGCAAAGCGCTGGGTCGAGATTCCCCTGCACCGCGTGTTCCCCACCGACGCGGCGGCGCGCCTCGTCGAGCGGCACCCTCCAATCGACGCCGACGACGTCGCACCCGGAGCCGGCCATCTGGGCCAACAACTCCCCGGTGCCGACACCGAACAGGATGCTCGGGACACCGAGGTCCGCAATGCCGTCGAAGACGACGCGGGTGGCCGGCAGTGCAAACCGCTCGTACTCGTCGGGCGAGAGCGAGCCGGCCCAGCTGTCGAAGAGCTGGACCGCCTGCGCGCCGGCCGCGACCTGCGCCCGGAGCGAGGCGACGGCCATCGCGGCCAGGCGTTGCGTGAGCCGCTCCCACAGAGCGGGCTCGCCGTGCATCAAGGACTTCACCCGGGCGAAGGTGCGCGTGGGGCCACCTTCGACCGCGTAGCTGGCCACCGTGAAGGGTGCGCCGGCGAATCCGATCAACGCGATGCCGGTGCCGGCGAGCTCTTTGGCCACCAACCTTGCGGCTTCGGCGACGTAAGGAGCGTCGGAGTCAGGTTCGAAGGGACGCAGGCGCGCGAGATCCGACTCGCTGCGGAAGGGCCGGGCCACGACGGGCCCGCGGCCCTGTTCGATGTCGACGCCAAAGCCGATCGCGTGCAATGGCACGACGATGTCGGAGAACAGGATGGCGGCATCCACCCCGTAACGCCGGACCGGTTGGAGGGTGAGCTCGGCGGAGAGAGGGGCATCCTCGATGGCCGCCAGGATCGGACCGTCGCCCCGGGCGGCGCGGTACTCGGGGAGCGAGCGCCCCGCTTGCCGCATGAACCACACCGGCGTGCGGGCAACCGGCTCTCGTCGGCAGGCCCGCACCAGGTCGGGCACGGCGTCTGCCGAAAGATTCACCCGAGCGGCTCTATGACGACAGCGGTCCCGTACGCGCATATCTCGGTCCAGTTGCCGCCCATCTCTGAGGTGTCGAACCGCATCGCCAGAACAGCGTTGCCTCCGCGGGCTTCCGCCTCCCCGACCATGCGGTTGGTCACGTCCTCTCTGCTCAGCTGAAGGTTCTTGGTCATCCCTTTGAGCTCGCCGCCGGCCAGCGACTTGAAGGCGGCCCCGAATTGGGAGCCGACGTTCCGCGAGCGGACCGTAAGGCCGAATACCTCCCCGAGCACCGTGGTCACCTTGTATCCGGGCACGTCGTTCATGGTCGAAATCAGCATGGCAATCCTTTCGGTCCGGCTCATCGTATGCGTCACCATGCCGCCATCCCGGGCCTACGAGGGCGTCTAAACTGAACCGTTTCACCGTGGACAGGGCGAAAGGGGAGAGGTGCCCGAACATCCGGATCTACAGGATGAGCAGGAGTTCCTCAACCGGGCCTACGACGGACTCGAGTTCATGCGAGGCGAAGCCCGCCAGATGCTGCAAGGGGTCTTGGACCTCGGCCGCGGCGGGACGTTCCAGTCGCGTACCGAGCGCGACATCGTCGTGCGTACGAGCCTCGCCCGGCTCGATCAGCTCGACATAGGCGACCAGGCTCTCTACTTCGGCCGCATCGACCGCCTGCCTGAGCCCGGGAACGGAACCGCCAACGGGGCCCTGGGCGAGTCGTTCCACATCGGCCGCCTGGCCGTGTCCGGACCGGACCACGAGCCCTTGGTGGTCGACTGGCGTGCCCCGGTGGCAGAGCCCTTCTACCGGGCGACAGGGCTCGATCCACAGGGCCTGGCCCGGCGCCGCCATCTCGCGGTGCGCGGCCGGGAGGTGCTCGGGCTGGAAGACGAGTACTTCGTCGATCCGGCCGGCAGGCCGGAAGGTCCGGCCGGCGGCGAAGGGAACCAGAGTGGCGAGCGTCTGTTGTCCGACGGCATGGTCCTCGGCGGGCCTGGCGCGCTCCTGTCGGCGCTCGGTCAGGCTCGGACGGGCCGCATGGGCGACATCGTGGCGACGATCCAACGCGAGCAGGACGAGATCATCCGCTCGCCGCTGCCCGGCTTGCTCATCGTCCAGGGCGGTCCCGGCACCGGAAAGACGGCGGTCGCCCTCCACCGGGCGGCGTATCTGCTCTACACGCACCGCTTCCCGCTGGAGCGCCAGGGCGTGCTGGTGGTCGGACCCAATCCGCTGTTCCTTCGCTACATCGAACAGGTCCTCCCCTCGTTGGGCGAGACCGGCGTCAGCCTTTCGACCGTGGCGGGCCTCGTCCCTGAGGTCCGGGTCCGTGGCGTCGACGATCCTGCGGTCGCAAAGCTGAAGGGCGACGTGCGGATGGTGAAAGTGTTGGCCAAGGCCATCCGTACGCGTCAGCGCCCCCTGCGTCGCGACGCGGAGATCCCGTTCGGTGCCGGAGTGCTCCGGTTGCGCGCCGGTGCGACCGAGGAGATCGTCGCTCTCGCCCGTCGGCGGCCGGGTACCCACAATGCGCGCCGCCGCTATGTCGAGGCGCAAGTGGTCCGGGAGCTCTCCGACGACTACCGGGCACGCCTCGAGCGAGGCGGGGTCACGTCGGCCGACGATGCGCCGAGCCAGGAGGAACAGAACAACCTCGCGCAGCGTCTACGTCGTGTACCCGAGGTGATCGAGGTGTTCGACCGGATGTGGCCACGCCTGTCGCCGCACGAGTTCCTCCACGACCTGTTGGGCGCGCGCCCGCTTCTGGCGGCGGCGGGTAAGGGGATTCTCAGCGCGACGGAGGTGCAGTGGTTGTACCGACCCCGTAGCGACTCCCTGGATGTCGTGCCGTGGACCCTCGGCGACACCGCCTTGATCGACGAGGCAAGGACCCTCCTCGGCCCGCGCCGGGGCCGTCCGGCCCGGGCGCGCGTGCAGCGCACCAACGAAGGGAACCCGCAGGAGGTTGGATTCTGGCCCCAGGGGTTGGCCGCGTCGCCCGCTCCGGCATTGGTTGCGTCAGCCGGTGCCGACGACGAGATCCGCTCCTTCGGCCACATCGTGGTCGACGAGGTGCAGGATCTCTCGCCGATGCAACTGCGCATGTTGGCGCGGCGCTCCCTTTCGGGTTCCATGACCGTCGTCGGGGACATTGCCCAAGCCACAGGTCCGTGGGCGCCACGAGATTGGGACGACGTCACACGTCACCTCAGCCCCCAGCGTCCGCCCCGGCTCGTGGAGCTCACAGTGAGCTACCGGACGCCCGCTGAGGTCGTCGCGCTCGCCGCGCGGGTGTTGGCCGTTGCGGCCCCGTCGATCGCGCCACCGCGGCCCGCCCGGCGGTCCGGGCAGAAGCCGCGCATCGTGGCCTCGGGGCGCCTCGAGCTCGCGGCGCGGTTGGCGCAACTGGCCCGTGAAGAGCTGGCGGCCGTAGCGTCCGGACGCGTTGCGGTCCTCGGCCCTGCGGTCATGCTCCCCGAGCTCGCTCGGGCGATGTCGGACGCGGGGCTCGATGCCACGGACCCGCGCGACCCGGCGGGGGAGGGCCTGGCGGCAGGCCTCGTCCTCCTCCCGGCCGACGAGACGAACGGGCTCGAGTTCGACTCTGTCATCGTCGTCGAACCGTCCCTGATCGCTTCGGTGGGGGACGAGCCGGTCGGCGAGGCCCCTCCGGTGGCCACCACACGGGGATTGCGAACGCTCTATGTCGCGCTCACCAGACCGACCAGGAGACTCACGATCCTGCACGCGGATCCGCTGCCGGTCGAGGTCCTTTGACCTGGGAATTCAGCCCCGGCGCTGGGGCGGCGGTGTCATCACCTGCAAGTTGGCGATTTCAGCATCCTGTCGACTAGAAAAAGCGCTGTGACCCAGGCAGTTTCGGCGGAGGTTCCCGCGGCACAAGGGAAGATCGTCCACGACCGCCCGCCCATGCTCGCAGTCGGGGTCATGATCTGGCTCGGCTCCGAGCTGATGTTCTTCAGCGGCCTCTTCGCCGCCTTCTTCACCATCAGAGCGAACACAGTGGGGCCCTGGCCCCCGGCGGGGACCGACCTCGACGTCGTCCGCGCGGGCATCTTCACGCTGATCCTGGTGGCGTCGAGTTTCACCATGCAGTACGCCGTCTTCCAGGCCGAGTGGCGGCGTCGGCGGTCGGCCCGCATCTGGGTCGTCGCCACCATCATCTTGGGCACGGCCTTCCTCGCGAACCAGGTGTTCGAGTGGCTGTTCATGTCGACCCGCTGGTACACGAACTCGTACGGCTCGCTCTTCTACATCATGTCGGGCTTGCATGGATTGCACGTCTTCATCGGACTGCTCGCAATGATCTTCTTCCTGGGCCGCATGCGCGGGGACAAGGGTGGCGACCCCGGTGAACTCTCAGCCATGCAAGGGGTCTCCTACTACTGGCACTTCGTCGACATCGTCTGGGTCGGTCTCTACAGTTGCCTGTTCCTTCTCAAGTAGGCATGCGAGGCGTGCGCGCACCACTCAAAGGCAAGTTCCGAACGCAGTTCCTCCTGCCGGCCGGTCTCCTGTCCGTCGCCGCCATGGCGTCGCTGGCGGTCTTCTTCCCGGGCACCGGGGCCGGGGCGAGCGGACACGCCGACGCGTCACAGGTGTCCACGAACGCCAAGGACGTCTTGAAGGCGTGCGGCACGGTGAACACGAAGGGCGTGAGCCCCACACCCAATTCCGGGAACCCATTCACGAGCACCAACCTGATCTGCCACGGCGGCCACCTGATCGCCTACGGCAACCACGCCATCACCTACGCCAACCCGCCCGCGTCCTACATCACGGCGGGACGCGATCTCTTCGCAACCACTTGTTCGAGCTGCCACGGCAACACGGCCAACGGCACGACGATCGTCAACGGCAAGACGGAGGCGACCATCGGCCCGAACCTCCAGGGCGTGGGTGCCGCCACCGTCGACTTCTGGGTCAGCTCGGGAAGAATGCCGGCCACAGACGTGAAGGCGGTCGAGGCAGAGCGCCGACCGACTCGGCTGACGCCGCAGCAGGCGCTCGAGATCGCGGCCTGGGTCAACTCGCTGGACCCGGCGGTCCCAGCGGTGCCCTACCCGCACTTGAACGGGGCGAACCAATCGGTCGGAGCGGACCTCTTCTCGCTCAACTGCGCGGCCTGCCACACCATCACCGGTTCGGGGGACGCGCTCGCGTACGGCACGAACGCGCCGTCCCTGCAGAACAAACAGGTCACGTCGCAACAAGTCGTCGAGGCCATCCGCACCGGCCCGGCCAACATGCCCCGGTTCTCCGGCAACCTGAGCGACGCCCAGGTCCGTGACATCACGTCGTACGTAACCGGTCGGCTCCAGCACCCCACCAACCCCGGCGGTTTCGACCTGGGAGGCGTCGGCCCGGTGGCCGAAGGATTCGTGGCGCTGCTGATCGGCGTGGGCGGGCTGGCCCTCGTTGCCTTCTGGATCGGAGACCGCTCGTGAGCGACGCCGACCACCAGCCCTCGCGCACCCGGGTGCCCATGCCGATCGCTGCCTTGAGCGATCCGCACATGAGCGACGCGGCGCGCCACCCGAAGCGCGCCGAGGGCGTGATCGCGCTCGTCCTCTTTGCCTCGATGGTGCTGTTCGCCATCGCGGGCGCCGCCTACTGGCAGAACTGGAGTCCGTGGGTCTTCGGTGGAGCGCTCGGTGGGGGCATGTTCGCGTTGGGATTCGGTCTGACCGCCTGGGGCAAGTACCTTATGCCGCAAGGGCCTTTCGTCGAAGAGCGTCACACGTTGGCCGGGACCGACGAAGAGCGCGACGCGCTCTCGGCCGCGCTCTACGAGCGCACGACCGTGGTGGTCAAGCGCCGCAAACTGCTGGGTGGCATGTTCGCAGGGGGTGCGGGGCTCTTCGGGATCGTCGCGCTCTTCCCCCTGATCCGTTCCCTCGGCCCGCTGCCGAAAGACGAGCTCGACGTGAGCAACTGGAAGGCGGGCACCGTCCTGGTGGACTCCAACGGCCGCCCCATCCGCAGGGAAACGCTCCAGGCAGGCGGCATCATGACCGTCTACCCGCGCAACCAGAAGATCGTCAAAGACGGCGAAGTGACGTTCACTCAACAGGGTCTCTCCACGGACCAAACCGTCCTGATCCGGCTCTCGGACGGGCCGTTGCCGCAGCCGACGATGCCCGGGCGCGAGGGATGGGCGCCCGACGGCTATGTCGCCTACTCCAAGGTCTGCACCCACCTCGGTTGCCCGGTCGGGCTCTACGAGCGCGAGCTCGAGGTCCTGGTGTGCCCGTGCCACCAGTCGATGTTCAACGTCCGCAACGGGGCGGTCCCTCAATTCGGGCCGGCGCCGCGGCCGCTGCCCCAGCTTCCCCTCGGCTACAACGACCAGGGGTATCTCATCGCCACCGCGCCGTATGATCAGGCTCTCGGACCGGCCTTCTTCGAGCGGACGACATGAGCGACACCGGAAACAGGACGAAGCGCAGCACACGGCAGGCGATGGGCCCCTTCGGCCCCGTCAGCAAGGTCGTCGACGAGCTCGACGAGCGGTTCGGCGTCGCCAAGGGCGGCCGGGTTCTCCTCGACAAGATCTTCCCGGACCACTGGTCCTTCATGCTGGGCGAGATCGCCCTGTACTCCTTCGTCGTGCTGATCGCGACGGGCATCTTCTTGTCGCTCTTCTTCGTGCCTTCGGCCTCTGATGTCATCTATCACGGCGCTTACGCGCCGCTGCGTGGTCAGCATGTGTCGGAGGCGTACCAGTCGACGGTGAACATCTCGTTCAGCGTGCGCGGTGGTCTCCTCATCCGCCAGATGCACCACTGGGCGGCCGACATCTTCGTCGGCTCGATCATCGTGCACATGGCCCGCATCTTCTTCACCGGCGCGTTCCGCAAACCGCGCGAACTCAACTGGACCATCGGGATCTTCATGCTCGTCTTGGCGGTCCTCGAGGGCTTCATCGGGTATTCCCTCCCCGACGACCTCATCTCCGGCACGGGGCTCCGCATCGGCTACTCCATCGCCGAGTCCCAACCCTTCATCGGGAGTTACATGGTCTCGTTCCTGTGGGGCGGCCAGTTCCCCGGCGACGGCAGCATCATCCCGCGGTTCTTCATCATCCACGTCCTGATCATCCCGCTCGCTCTGTTGGGCCTGATCACGGTGCACCTGATGCTGCTGGTGCGCCAGAAGCACACGCAGTTCGCCGGGGAGGGCCGCACCGAGCACAACGTGGTGGGCTCGCCCATGTTCCCCAGCTTCGCCGCGAAGACCACCGGCTTCCTCTTCATGATTGCCGGCGCCACCGCGCTGCTGGGAGCGTTCGCCCAGATCAACCCGATCTGGCAGTTCGGGTCGTACTACGACCCGTCGAAG
>Ga0210399_10002163_pt1 | contig 15326 bp, 11 predicted proteins | sample IncBWC14MmetaG_FD_150865 | JGI IMG/M metagenome (GOLD analysis project Ga0210399, IMG submission 150865) | Forest soil microbial communities from Barre Woods Harvard Forest LTER site, Petersham, Massachusetts, United States - Inc-BW-C-14-M | ecosystem: Environmental > Terrestrial > Soil >...
CGCAGAACACGAACGAGGAGTGCTACCTCTTCCAGAAGGCGGCCCGGCTGCTCGGCCTGGCTTACGTCGAGCACCAGGCCCGACTTTGACACAGCCCCACGGTCCCCGGTCTGGGGGCCTCGTTCGGAAGGGGCGCGATGACCAACCACTGGATCGACCTCCAGAACTGCAAGACGATCCTGGTTGAAGGCAGCAACGTGGCCGAGAACCACCCCATGGCCTTCAAGTGGATCCGGAAGGCACAGGAGAACGGGGCGAAGATCATCCACGTCGATCCACGATTCACTCGGACTTCTGCAGCCGCAGACGTGTACGCGCGCATCCGGCCCGGAACCGACGCGGCGTTCCAGAACGCGATGATCAACCACATCCTCGTCAACAAGCTGTACGACGAGGATTACGTGGTGACCCACACCAACGCCCTATTCTTGGGCGATGAGGCGTTCGACTTCAAGGACGGCGTTTTTAGCGGGTTCGATGCGGAGAACCACAAGTACCACACGGAGACTTGGGGATATCAGCTCGATGCCAGGGGAAAGCCCCGTGTCGCCAAGAGCCTGGATGACCCGCACTGCGTCTTTGCGCGCCTGAAGACCTTCGTCTCACGGTACACGCTGAAGACGGGCGAGCGGATCACTGGCATTCCGGCCGAGCAGATCCAGCAGATCGCAGAGACGATGGCGAAGAACCGGCCGGGATCCATCCTCTATGCGCTCGGGATGACTCAGCACACGACCGGTGTGCAGGGGATCCGGTCGTTCACGATCCTCCAGCTCCTGCTCGGCAACATCGGCAAACCGGGCGGCGGCGTCAACGCGCTGCGCGGCGAGCCGAACGTGCAGGGCGCGTGCGACATGGCGGTGCTCTACAACTACATGCCGGGCTATCTCAACTCTGCGTCGAACGCCGAGCCGACCATCCACGACTACGTGCGCAAGAATGGGATTGCCGACAGCCGGTACCTCGTCAACACGCTCAAGGCGTTCTTCGGTGAGGCGGCCACCGCCGAGAACGATTATGCCTATGCATGGCTGCCCAAGCGGAACGCTTCCAAGGACTACGGAACCATGCCTATGCTCGAGGATGCCCTCGCCGGGAAGCTGAAACTCCTCTGGATCGTCGGCCAGAATCCCGCGGTCACCGTGCCAAACCTCAGGCTGACATTCGACGCGATGGCGAAGCTCGAAACGCTCGTGGTCCAGGAGATTTGGGAGACCGAGACCGCAGCGTTCTGGAGCCGGCCCGGCGCCGACCCGAAGTCCATCTCGACCGAGGTCATCCTGCTGCCTGCGGCGTTCTTCATGGAAAAAAACGGAACCATCAGCAACTCGGGCGGCATGGTGCAATGGCGCCACGCCGCCGTGAAGCCTCCGGGGCAGTCCAAGTCCGACGGCGAGATCGTGGACCTCGTCTTCCGCAGGGTGCGCGATCTGGTCAAGGACTCGAAGGAGCCGAGGGATGTGATCATCCGGAAGGCCTTCTGGAACTACACCACGGCCGAAGACGTCCTGCGCGAGATCAACGGATACGCACTGCGCGACAACCCGGAGACCGGCCTAAAGGCGGGCGATCTCGTCCGCAAGGTCAGCGATCTTCGCGCTGATGGTTCCACTTCGTCCGGCGCGTGGATCTACGCCGGCGTTTTCGCCAACGGCGAAAACCTCTCGAAGCGCCGCGACTCGAAAACGGATCCCGGGGATCTCGGCCTCTATCCGGGCTTCGGGTGGACCTGGCCCAACAACATGCGCATCCTTTACAACCGGGCGTCGTGCGACCGGAACGGCAAGCCCTATCCGGGCTCGAAACCCATCGTCTGGTGGGACAAGCAGGCGAAGCGCTGGACGGGATACGACGTGCCGGACGTCCCTGTCCTGACCGACGGACCGGCCACGCCGAACGGCCAGCGGGCCTTCCACCAGGGCGCGGAGGGCGTCGGGCGCCTGTTCGCGGCCGTCTATTCGGACCCGGACGAGAAGCATCCGGGGTATCCGCGCGACGTGGCGTACGTGCCGAAGGACGGTCCGCTGCCGGAGATGTACGAGCCCGTCGAGAGCCCTGTAGAAAACATCCTGCACCCGCGCGTGAAGAGCAACCCTATGCTCAAGTATCCGCGTGTCGCGACGCATCAGCCCATTGGCACAGCCGACAACTACCCCTACGTGCTGATGACGTCAACGGTCGCCGAACACTGGTGTGGGGGATCCACAACGCGCAACATTCCGTGGCTCAATGAGCTTGTCCCTGAGGCGGTGATTGAAATTCCATTGTCTCTCGCTCAGAAACTGGCGGTCAAAACCGGAGACTGGGTAAAAGTGTCGTCCGCTCGCGGCCAGCTTACCGTGAAAGCTTCTGTTACTCCAAGAATGAAGACGCTCAAGATCCACGGAAAAGAAGTGACTATCGTCTGGATGCCCTATAACTGGGGTTTTAAAGGTCTCTCCACCGGGCCCAGCGTAAATTTTCTCACCATCGATGCCGCCGATCCGGGAGCGGGTACTCAAGAAACCAAGGCTTGTCTGGTTAATGTGATCAAGCTCCGCGAAGCTGACGCAAGATCCTCCATCTCGCGAAGGGGGTAATGCATGAGTGAGGCTGCGAACTCAGGCTCCGTTAAAACGACGCTGGTAGACATCACGAAATGCATCGGTTGTCGTGCGTGCCAGGTTGCTTGCAAACAGTGGAACGAACGCGAGGGAGAAGAGACAGAGTTTCAGTGGGATCTTGGTTTTCAGAACCCCGCTACCCTCAGCGCAAAAACCCTTACCTTAATTACGTTTCATGAATTGCCGAACGAACAGGCACCGGGGGGTTTGCATTACCTGTTCACCATGCGGCGATGCCTGCATTGCCTGGAGCCAGCCTGCGCCTCCGCTTGCCCGACAACCGCTCTGACCCGGCAACCTGACGGGCCCGTAACTTACGATGCCGACAAATGCATCGGTTGCCGCTACTGCATTTGGGCCTGCCCTTGGGGCGTGCCCACCGCGGAATGGGACTCTCTTGCTCCCAAGATTCAGAAGTGTACTCACTGCGCTGACCGCGCCGATCAACCCCCCCCTCTGGCCCGCAATGGGCAAGTGCTTACTCAGGAGGAGAGCAAACAGTACCGCGCCAACGTTGTGGTGCCGGCTTGCGTCAAGGCTTGCCCGGCTGACGCGCTGCAGTTCGGTACCAGAGACGATATTCTGAAGGAGGCGCGTACTCGGATATCCGATCAACCTGAGAAATATGTAGACCACATATACGGCGAAAAAGAGGCTGGTGGCACGAGTGTGTTGTACCTGTCGTCGGTGCCTTTCGAGAAACTGGGTTTTCCCGACGTCGGCACCAAGGCGTATCCGGCAGTTTCCAAAATAGCGATACACTCTGTCCCGCCTGCGGTCCTGGCTGTGGGCGCGTTGCTAGGGGGCACATACGCCTTCCTGAAGCGCAGGGCCTTCGCAATAGCGAATGGGCCGGATGCAGTACCCGCTAATGCTAGTAGCCATCACCCGGAGTTCGAGCCTCTCCGGCAAAAGCTGCTGACTCCGTTCAATTGGATCCTTCTTGGACTCATGGCGTTCGGACTGATTTCACTGATCGCCCGCTTCGCCTTGGGCTTGGGCGGCAGCACTCATCTTTCTAACACTTACGCCTGGGGACTCTGGATCGTCTTCGATTTGGTCTGGATTGCCGTGGCTGCCGGGGCATTCGCGACTGCCGGCATCATCTATGTCTTCCAGCGTAAGGACCTTTACTCGATGGGCCGATCAGCTGTGTTGATGGGCCTGTTGAGTTATTCGTTTGTTACAGTCACGCTGATCGCGGACCTTGGCTTGCCGTGGCACTTTTATCAGCTCGGCCTGCAGGCTCCTGACCAATCGGCGATGTTCGAAGTGTCCTGGTGTGTCGGCCTCTATGTCTCGATTTTGCTTTTAGAGTTCCTGCCGGTGCCATTTGAGCGATGGGGTCTGCAGAAAGCGAAGGATATCTGGCAGCGCTGGTCCGGCGCTTACGTCGCTGGTGCGCTTACATTGTTTGTCTATCTGCTCTCGCGCCAGCTAACCTATGCGTTACTGACCGCCGTCTTGTTTTCTTTTCTTGCTTGGGCGTTCCGGGCCAGGGACAAAAAATCTGAACCGATCATGCTGGCCATCGCCGCGGTGACGTTTTCGACGATGCATCAGAGTTCGCTGGGCTCTTTGTTTCTGCTGATGCCGGACAAGCTTGCTCCACAGTGGTGGTCTCCGGTGATGCCTGTTTCTTTCTTCCTGTCCGCCATTGCGGCTGGCACTTCTCTGGTCATCCTTTGCGAGATGTGGATGGCGAAGGCGTGGGGACGTCGCTTACAGATCCCGCAACTGGCGGCAATGGGTAAAATCTCATTTTGGTCACTGCTGTCCTATTGGGCTTTTCGACTCGTCGATATGGCCGTTCGAGGCCAGTTCTCAGGTTCATTTTCGGGGAGACTGGGAGTCCTTTTCGCGGCGGAATTATTTCTTGGCGGGATTCTTCCTATGGTCCTGCTTGGTCGAGCACCGCTGCGGGCCCGCCCAGGCCTGCTCTTCCTCGGGGCGCTTCTCACCACGGCTGGCGTGGTTTTCAATCGCGTGAATGTGGTTCTCTTGGCGATAGAACTGAAAGGGTCAATGCCACAGATCGCACCGGCGTCCTATTCCCCGTCCATCTTCGAGTGGGGCATCTCCGTTGGTCTCATCGCTGCAGCTATCTTCCTTTTCGGACTGGGCGCACGAATCATGCCGATACTCCCCAAGGAAGAGGTCGGACAAGGATAGGAATATAGATACGATGACACAAGATGTTTGGCTGGCGAAGCATCCGTACCTTCAACCCGCAGCTGATTTTCACGCACAAGTCGAGGCTGCCGCAGCCGGCATCTCAGTTGCTCGCCCGTACACTCCAAACTTCGACGACTACATCGGTGACTATAAGGCAGGTATCCCCCTATTGCGGAGTTCCCAAGCAGCAATTGATTTTGAGCCTGCCGAACCGATCCTTGTATCTCTAGTGGAGAGTCTGGCTTCACAGCCTCTGCCAGAGAGGTTTGCGGGCGAGTGCCGAGTATTGCACACTCAATTGCGGGGTGAAATGAATGCGCCGCGTCAAGCCGTCGCTTGGTTACTTGACAACGAGGTTTTCAAGCCAGCGCACCCAGGGCTGCTTCACTACTTAGGTTGGACTGCGTTGGCCCGATTCCTCAGGCCACTGGTGGATGGGTTCGGGAGCTGGCGCGTGGAAGAGCACTGGTTCCGCAGCTACTGCCCCACTTGCGGGTCGGCACCCGCAATGGCCCAGTTAGTCGGCATCGATCCCAGCCGATTGCGGCTCCTTTCTTGCGGTTGTTGCAGCACACGCTGGCGATATCGGCGAACTGGGTGCCCGTTCTGCGAAAGCGCGGACGATCATCGCCTCTCCGCACTGGCCATCGAGGGAGAAAAATACCTTCGTATCGACTACTGCCAGTCCTGCCGCGCCTATCTCAAAACCTATAATGGAGAGGGAAGCGAGTTCCTCTTTCTGGCGGATTGGACTTCGCTTCACCTCGATATTATCGCCTGTGATCGTGGACTAAAACGGTTGGCTGCATCCCTGTACGAATTGTGACTATCTCCATCTTCGGTCTTGAGACGAGTCGGGCATAGGGGCCGAGAAAGAAATCCGGTCGTGGGATTGAAGTGCTTGTCGAGGCCTGGGGGAAATTCTTATCATTTCCGGATTGTTCCTTTCAGATAGCGAAGCGTCGGAATCAGGGGCGATCTATTTGCAAAGCGGGCCGGAGGATTTGTTGGAAGCGTTCGCCAGTTGGAATCAGGTGACCCATCCTCTCAAGAAATCGTTGAGCCTCAGGAATGTTGGGCCTTACGGCTTGGTCGCCCAAATATGACCACCGATGCGGATTAGGACGGACGGCGGGCCAGTCAACAAGCTAGCGCCGAAGATCGCGACGGCCCTTTAGCCATGCCAATTTTGTTTTTAGTTCCTCAAAGGCGTTAAACGCAATCGGACAGATCGCAACATTATCAATCACGCCCATCAGTCGGAATGTAAAAAGTGGTTTCTCCAAGTGAGGAAACGACCTGCAAACCTCCGGTCTATTCTCGTAAATCGAACAAAGCTTTCCGTCTAGCATCGGGCAGGGTGGATTGACCACACCTTCTGACATGAATTGTTTCTCGAATTCTTTTATCGATTGCCCGAGAGTTTCTGCAATGGTGTAAAGCTCGCTTTTACTGAATTCCGCTTGCAGTGATCGGCAACAATTTGCGCACTGCGTGCAGTCGATAAGGGCGAAGTATTTCTGGCTCAGTGCCTGGACAATGCCATCGATATCATCTGGAGCATTCTGTTTTAGCCACGAGCGGAATTCCCAGTTTTCTTTGTCGTGGTCACGCGAAAGGCTTTGGATCCTTGATAGGTCGGTCTCAATTTCAGGACTGTTGACTTCCTTCCGCTTCGGCGGTTTCATTCCGGCGTCGCTAGGCATGGTTCCCTTGCTCCCCACGACTACTCGAGAGATAGTATCCGGATTGGTCTCCAGCGAGTAAGGTTTTTCAACCATGGGTACTAGCCGGAACCTTTCCGATTACGAACTAACCAGATGGGATGAGTCCATTGGTCTGCTCATTTTCCCCGGACCTCCTGTGAATTTCCACTCTCTTTCGCTCCTCCGATTTGACAGGTGTTCAATTTTGTATAGTCGGAGCATAAGTCGGAGTTGTAGCATGCACCTGAAAACTGAAAGCTAGAAATAGGCCCGCGATGGCCATCGTTGGAATGCCTCCGAGGATGTCATCGCGGGCATTTGCTTTGCAGGGAACATGCGGTCGCTTAGTCTCAATGTCCGGTAATCCGACCGGGAGTTACGGATTCGTTTCGAGCCTAATTGAATTTCTCTTGAGGCGACTTACTTGTGTGCGGGTGATGCCTTGTCGAGCGCGTCGACAAGCGGCTTGGCTGCTGGAATAACCGCCTGGCCGCCCGAGATGATTTCCTTCGCACTCATCTGCTTGCCATACAAATCTTTGTTGGCATCGTCGTCCGTTTCCATCGACGCACCTTCCAGCGAGATGCCGGCAAACAGTCCTTTTGACCGCGAATACGTCAGAACGTCCGCCTTCATAGCATCGGCGTTGTAACCAGTTGCCTGAGCGCCCGTGGGGCCGGCAGCCGCAGCGGCATTCCCACCAAGTTTTGTCTTTCCATTTAGGATTTGGTCCGCGCCCTTTTGGTTCATAACAACCAGTACAAAATCTGTTGCCGTGGAACCGAGTTGCACGCCGATGCTGCCCTGATCGAGCTTGTACATAGCCGGAGCGCCCCATCCACCATTCATCTTTGCGCCCGTACGACAAACCAGGGCGCCTCGGCCGTAACTGCCGCCGATTCCGATGGCTACTTTTTTGACGCTTGGGAAGATCAGAACGCAACCGGCCTGATCAAGGATGCTCTTGGGAAGGCCATTGTTCTCGCTAAGGATCGTCTGCATAGCTGTGGCCGCATTTGAGAGACGCTCCTCTTCCTTTTTCTGAGCAAATAGAGGGGAAGCTATCGTCAAACAGACTGCGAGCATAACCAATTTTTTCCTCATAGGTGGTCCTTTCTTCGGAACGACTCGATTCTGAGTGCAAACTCGGAATCTCAGTTTCCGGGCGGGAGGGTGCACGGTGGCATACAGCATGAGCGTATTGTACAACGATATTGTTTCGCGGCTACCAGAGATGTTGGTACTGGGTCGGACTTGCCTAACCCACCGCGCTACATCGACTCCACAAGAGTGAAATCAGCCCAATCCTCAATGTCCGGTAAGAGCTTACCAGAGGCACTGAGTCTCGCCTTCTAAAGTGCGTTTCCAATTTTTCAATGGAAACACGAACAGACTTTGCCGCGTATAGAAGATCGGAGGGCAAGGATGACGGGCCCACTGACCCTATCCGCTGGGAATAGTGATCGAGAGCAAAATCGATCTCCCACCTGGGTACGAGCCTCCAGTGGACAATGGCAAGTGGATGAGCGCGGAGGTTTGCTTTGAGCTTGTCATGTTTGCAATCAAGCTTGTGGGCAACCTCCTCGACCATTTGTAACCAAGGACGGAGGGCAAGAGGCGTAAGCACCAAAGTACTAGCCTCCACACGTCCAGTAAGGCGAACTAATCAGATCGGAGTTTCGACAATTTTAGTTGCGCCTGGTCTGCGACACTTGGCATCTAAGGGCATCGGGCGGTCCAGCCGACGCAAAATTAGCTCCGAGGTGTAACCAATGAATGCCTCTTCTGATCTGCGGATGACGAGAATTCCACTGAACCACGGTGCTGGCCATATGCCCGCGCTCGGCTTTGGCACCCTAATTCCCGACCCAGCCGTGACGATAACTGCGACCAGAGACGCACTGGGAGCTGGATTTCGACACTTCGATTGTGCGGAACGATACGGGAACGAGCGCGAGGTAGGCAGGGCGTTGCAGGCAGGACTTGCCGGTGGAGGGGTCGCTCGCGAAGACATTCTTGTCACCACAAAGTTATGGAACTCCAATCACCGGCCCGAACGGGTCGAACCGGCTTTCGGGGCGAGTCTCGAAAGACTCGCGCTCAAGTATCTGGATCTCTATCTCATTCACACTCCTTTTGCATTTCAATCCGGGGATGACCAGGAACCGCGGGATCAAAACGGCAATGTCCTTTACGACCACGGCGTGACTTTGCTCGACACCTGGAAAGCGATGGAAAGTCTCGTGGATCTTGGGAAGTGCCGAGCCATCGGACTTTCAGACATCACTTTAAACGAACTGAAGCCGCTCTATGAATCAGCGAGAATCAAGCCAGCCGTGGTCCAAGTAGAATCACATCCGTATCTGCCGGAAACGGAGCTGTTGGGATTCTGCAAGGAAAAGGGCATTGTGTTTTTGGCTTTTGCACCATTAGGTCACGGGATGAGGCCGGGGCTGCTCGAAGATCCAGTCATTTCGGCTATCGCCGCGCGAGTTGGAAAGACGCCGGCACAGGTGTTGCTGGCTTGGGCGGTGCAGCGCGGCACGGCTGTGCTCACCACGCCCAGGAGTGCGGCCCGCGCGAGAGAGAATTTCGACATCTCTGCCCTTCCGGAAGACGCGCTTGACGAAATCAATCGAATTCAGACCAGACAGAGGCTGAATCCAGTCGTGAATACCGGCGTTCCGGGTTTCATTCCGCAAAGTAGGTGAACATGAAAGCAAAACCCAAGCTGGAGCAGTCCGTGCAAGAGGAACAAATCCGTACGGCCCTCAATACGCACTGGCGCGCGTCGGCAGCCGGCGATGCAAACGCAGAACACGATATTTACGATGAGGATGCCATCTGTGATTATCCCCAGTCGGGCGAGCGAATCCTCGGGCGAAGCAATTTGCAGGCCTTGCGGAGTCATCATCCCGGCAAGCCGTCCGGCTTCAAGGTCAAGCGCATTCTCGGAAACGGGGACCTCTGGATCACGGAATACACAATCACGTACCAGGGGCGACTGGCTTACACGGTGAGTATTATGGAGTTCCGGAACGGCAAGGTCGTCCACGAAACACAGTATTTCGGGGATCCCTTCGAGGCGCCGGCTTGGCGGAGGCAATGGGTTCAGCAGATCGCGTGACGCGGCACTGAGGATGCGGAAATTTGCTTAGCGGATAGCCGACCATTAACGTCAGGCAGTGAGATTTTCAAATCGCAACAGATCCTAACGCAGTATCGGTAAAGTGGGCACTGGGCCGGGTTCAACTCTCTGGAGGCGACCGCTTCTTTGACCGTATAATTAGAATCGAGTTACCGTAAATCGGAGGCAGAAAGCTTGATGCGGAAAGCGTTATAGCACGAGTCTGGCATCCTTTTTGCTGTGAGATTATACGGGTCATCCAACATATGAGCTTTCAGCCCATCGAGAATTATGGCGTTATCGGCAACATGCGGTCGATTGCACTGGTAGGCATGGACGGTTCGATCGATTTCCTTTGCTACCCCGAGTTTGATTCCCCCACAGTGTTTGCGGCGCTGCTCGATGACAAGAAAGGCGGCCGATTTCAGATCGAACCGCAGCTCGCCAACGCGCGAGTGCGCCAGCTTTATTTGCCAGAAACAAACATTCTATTGACGCGATTCCTTGCCGAAGAAGGTGTAGCTGAGCTGACAGATTATATGCCCATTGAGAAAGATGGGGAGCAACCGAATGAGATCGTGCGCACGGTCGCCGTTATACGAGGTAATGTGCACTTCAAAATGCGTTGCCAGCCGCGATTCAACTACGCAACTTCTGCGCATCGAACGGAAATCTCGGAAGGCTGCGCGATGTTTTTCTCGGACGAAGATCGTTGCTCACCCATGGCGTTGTATTCCACGTGCGCGCTGGAGCAGCAATCGCAGGACGTGACCGCAGAGTTCACTTTGCAGGCTGGCGCAACCGCGACCTTTGTGCTGGGTGGAGTGCGTCCGCAAGGACAACAGCCGGAGATGGAACTAGTGGGACAGCGCTTCCAGGAGACAGCGCGCTTCTGGAAGTCGTGGATCGCAAAATCGAAATACAAAGGCCGGTGGCGAGAAATGGTACAGCGGTCGGCTTTGATGTTGAAGTTGCTAATCAGTCGGGAGCATGGTTCCTTGATTGCGGCGCCTACATTCTCGCTGCCGGAAAGCATTGGGGGAGTGCGTAACTGGGACTATCGTTTTACGTGGCTGCGAGATGCCACCTTCACCCTGTATGCGCTGATTCGACTCGGTTTTGTCGAGGAAGCAGAGGCATTCATAAGTTGGCTGAAAGGGCGGCTAAGTGACGACGCTGAGCGGGGGCCATTGCAAGTCATGTATGGAATCGATGGCCGGCAAAAGCTCGACGAGCTTGCGTTGGATCATCTGAGCGGCTACGAGAATTCCCGGCCGGTGCGCATTGGAAACGCTGCTTATGAGCAGTTGCAGTTAGACATTTACGGCGAAATGATGGACTCAGTTTACCTGGCGACCAAATACGGCGACCCCATATCCCATGCCGGGTGGCTGGATGTTCAGCGCATCCTGGAGTGGCTGGGAAAAAACTGGCGTCGGCCTGACGAAGGAATATGGGAGGTCCGCGGGGGAGCGAAAGAATTTCTTCACTCCCGTGTAATGTGCTGGGTGGCCTTTGACAGAGCTTTGCGTCTTGCACAGAAGCGTTCGCTGTCGGGTCCTCTCGATGTGTGGCAGCGCACGCGGGACGATATTCGGAATAACATTTTCACAGACTTCTGGAACGAACGGCTGCAATCGTTTGTGCAGGCGAAGGGGACAGACGACTTGGATGCCTCGGCACTCCTGATGCCGATGGTAAGGTTCATTAGTCCGGTCGACCCTATGTGGCTCTCGACCATGAGAGCAATCGAAAACAGGCTGATCGAAGACACCCTTGTCCGCCGGTACGAAGTCGAACGCACCCATGTGGATGGCCTTCCAGGGGGAGAGGGCAGCTTCACCGCATGCTCGTTTTGGTATGTCGAGTGTCTGGCACGTGCGGGTGAATTGGAAAAGGCACAGTTATTGTTCGAGAAGCTTTTAGGATACGCCAATCATCTTGGCCTATATTCAGAGGAACTTGGGTCGGACGGCCGACACCTCGGAAACTTTCCTCAAGCGTTCACCCATCTCGCACTTATCAGCGCGGCAACCTATCTCGATAGGGCCCTCTCCGGTACGGGTGAAACAGCCTGGCGCTAGTTCGTAGCTGAAGAGCATATAGTAAACGCTCGTCAAGTCCCGATAAGGCATGCTAATCGGGAGTGACGGAGGTTGCAGGGTTGTTGCGGGCGCCGAGCAACACCGCAGGGTACCGTTGACGCAAAACTTCGGATGCTAGTATTTTGCCATTTGGGCTTCGGATAGGTGGTAAGCAATGATTTTGCAGATTATTTTCATATCTGCGGTTCTCGTTTTTCTTGTCTCGGTGATCACAGGCGGCGACCTATCGAGGTCGTGTTATGTCGTTCACCGGAAAGTCTATCCGTCGACGCCCAAATATTTTTGGTTTTTGATTGGATCAGCGGTCGTCGCCTTAGTTCTGTCCGTCTTTGCCATGCAGAATCGGTGGTACTCATCGCTGGTGGCATTTGTAATAACGATGACCGTGGGCTACGCAATAATCAGCCACAGTTTAAAACCAAATAAAGGCCGGATGTAATTCGCCGTCGGCCAATCCCGAATCGAAGAATCCAATTCCTGATAAACCGGATACTCTTGAGAGTTTCCGCAGGCGGGCACCCTGCGCGCGCGGGGTTCGGAGATTCCTTGCGCAGACCTCGTCCCAGCACCTCCAAGATGCGCGCTTCTTCGCTGTCGGAGCACTCTATTGCGCTCAGAAATTCCTCCATTGAGATGATTCTAGTCCACTACCCTGACAACGTAGCACTCGGTCCCTTAAACAGGCTCCTTGGGCTTTCCTGCTCGTTGCAACCGAACAATCCCTTGCCTTGTTTTCTCCAATCCATACTCGAATTTCTTCTTTGCCGCTTGCTCACTTAGGTCTGACCGAGCCGCAATTTCTTTCCACGAATAGCCATTTCGCATCCTCGGGCAACCCAAATCGAGTTTACGGAAGCGCGCCGTCCCAGTAGATTTCTCTTTGCAACTCGCCGGTCTCCGCTATAGCCTTGGATTCAGGAAATGCTGGGCGTAATCATTCAAAGCCATCTCACGCCAGTTGTTGCTCCAAAGCCCCGCCAGGAATCTGGAGTAATGTTTCGTTCTCCTGGTAAACGCAATCTTGTACTGGGTCTTTTGCTTGTGATGGTCACCCTGGCCCTCTACAACCCGGTGTCTCGCAATGGTTTTGTCGGCTACGATGATGAAGGCTATGTCACCGACAACCCCCACGTGCAAGCGGGTCTGAGTTGGGGCACGATTTCATGGGCCTTCACGTCTTGGGATCAGGCGAACTGGCATCCGCTAACCTGGCTGTCACACGCTCTCGACTGCCAGCTCTTTCGGCTCAATGCAGCGGGCCATCACTACACCAGCCTCTTGTTGCACGCCATGAACGCACTGCTGCTGTTCTTGATTCTGCAGTGGTTCACCGGATACACCGCGCGCAGCCTGATGGTGGCTGCACTTTTTGCCCTACATCCCTTCAATGTTGAGTCGGTCGCGTGGGTGGCGGAACGTAAGAATGTGTTCAGCATGCTATTTCTTCTGCTCGCGTTGGCTGGCTACGGGTGGTACGTCCGCAAGCCGGGGGTCATGCGCTACCTGGTGGTCGCAGTTTTGTTTGCTGCAGGCCTCATGTCCAAGCCGATGGTCATTACGTTGCCGCTACTGCTTCTGCTGCTGGATTATTGGCCGCTGGGAAGAATGCGCTTCGCTGGCAACGAGGAATCACACGATCAAGCTTCCCGCAGCGGTTTGCCCTTTGCCCCTAGCACCCACCCCGTGAGTAGGTTGTGCCTGGAAAAGATCCCCCTTCTGGTGCTGTCGGCAGGCAGTGCAATTATCACAATGATTGCGCAGAGCGCGGGTGGGGCCGTGGTCTCGACTGCCGCAATTTCCCCTCAACTACGGCTTGAAAACGCGATTGTTTGCTACATGCTGTATATCAAGAAACTGGTCTGGCCGTCCCACCTTGTCCCCATTTATCCGTTTCCACACGCACTGCCGAACTGGCAGGTGGCTTCCGCGGCATTTTTCCTGCTTGCAATCACGTGGGCCGTTTTGAAATATCGCGAGTCTCGCTACCTGTTAGTTGGGTGGTTCTGGTTTCTGGGGACGATGGTTCCGATGATTGGCTTGGTTCAAGTTGGAAACCAAGCCATGGCTGATCGCTATACCTATCTGCCATTGATCGGTCTTTTCGTGATGATTGTCTGGGCTGCAGGAGAATTGGCCAGCGCGCGTCATATCAAAGCGAAATACTTGATCACTGCCGGATTGTCCGTCCTATGTGGATTGTCCGTCGTCACCCGCATTCAGATGCGTTACTGGCAAGACGGTTTCACCCTGTGGTCACACACACTGGACGTCAGCCCGCCCAATTTCGTAGCCGAAAATAACCTTGCAGTGACCTTGATCAAGCATGGCAGGCGCGACGAGGCGATCCCGCATTTCCGCACTGCCGCAGCCCTTGAACCCGCGGATCCCACTAGCCAACTCAATCTCGGAATCTACGCCCAGGAGCAGGGTGATTTGCAGCAGGCGGCGACGCGCTATGAGTCGGTGCTGCAACTGACGACCAACACTCAACTTCGTACCTCTGCCTATAGCAACCTCGGTTCGGTCTACTTTGCACTTCGCGATTACGCCCGCGCGCAACAGAACTACGAGTCCGCCCTGAAACTAAACCTGGTGTCTCCAATTGTTCTTCGCGATATGGGGCTCATCGCGCAGAAAACCGGGGATTGGAACCATGCCATTTACTATTTCGCGCGGTTGGTCGCGGCCGAGCCTAGCGACGTCGGCTATCTTCTGCTGTCACACGCTCTCTACCAAGGCAAGCGCGACCAGGAAGCCAAGTTGAGTTATCAACAGGCAGTACGTTTCTCGACCGACATTAACCAGGCCCAGCAGAGAGCAAGCCAGTTGATGGCCGAATAGCGCTCGAGTCACGCTGCCTGGGTATCTTTTTTCCTACCGCCGCCCCCTCCAACCTCTCGTCTTGAGCGCAGCACTCCCGTTCGGCATCGCGGAGTGCGGTGCTGAGTCTCCTAGTTCCTTGGCGGTACCAAGGCCGACAATCCCAGCCTAAACCGTCACCTCGTCAAAACGATTTCTGGAGATGCTGCGACAGGTCTCCATTGAAGGAATCCATTTGGATGCATTCGAACGTAGCAGGATTTGAGTCCACTCAGAAACCTTAGATGGTATGCTGTTTACAAAATGGCAGCGGGAGCTTTGTAAAACTCCATCGGAATACGGCAAAGCCAGAGATCCATGGCCGTGGCAGCTTAGAAAGAGGAGTAAAAAGGTGATTAACGGTAAGCGCGTTGTCGTTGTGATGCCGGCCTACAACGCAGCGAAGACGCTCGAGAAGACCGTTCGCGAACTCCCTGAAATTGTAGATACAACCATCCTCGTCGACGACCAAAGCCGAGACGAGACCGTACGAATCGCAGAAAGCTTAGGGTTGCAGGTTTTTGTCCACAATAAGAATTATGGATACGGCAGAAACCAGCAGACCTGCTACCGTGAGGCCTTGACTGCAGGGGCAGACATCGTCGTGATGGTTCACCCCGATTACCAGTATACGCCGCTGTTGGTGACCGCCATGGCTAGTATGATTGCCTTTGGAGTCTACGATGTTGTGCTCGGCTCGCGAATTCTCGGCGGTGGCGCTCTGCGAGGCGGGAGGCCTGTCTATAAGTAC
>Ga0210399_10002164_pt1 | contig 15319 bp, 12 predicted proteins | sample IncBWC14MmetaG_FD_150865 | JGI IMG/M metagenome (GOLD analysis project Ga0210399, IMG submission 150865) | Forest soil microbial communities from Barre Woods Harvard Forest LTER site, Petersham, Massachusetts, United States - Inc-BW-C-14-M | ecosystem: Environmental > Terrestrial > Soil >...
GGCAGGGATCGTAAACTGAAAGAGAGCACCCCGCGGTTCGCACGGGATCGCCCACAGCCTGCCTGCGCATCAGGCTGTATCTCGATGAGAACTTCCCTTGAAGAAGGGATCAAGCTTCACAGGTTCGCCGGTATTTTTCCAGAACAGTTTTTGACCGAGGCTGGCCGCCACCGCGAGGCGGTGGTGGCCGCCGATCAGCGTATGGTCATCCGTTGCTTTCGCGATGATCTCGCCGGCTTCGTCCACGATGTTTCTCATGTGCCCCCTCCAATCCAACGCGCCGGCCTTGTTGACGCTCCATTCTGGCAACATCATGAAGGCCGGGACAGACAATTGGATGCCGCTGAACACTTGAAGGGCATGGTCGATCGCGAAGCTGGCCATGCCGTCGTCGCGTATCTGTTGGTCGAGCGTACAGCTTGAGCCGTCCGCCCAACGTACCATTGCGGCAGCGTTGATCTGGATCATGCCGCTCTGGCACCCTTCGGAATGTTCGAATATTGGGCGAATGTTGATCTCAAATCCTGATTTAATATCATACTATGGTTGTTGCGGAAATTTTGATTGGTTAGCGGAGAGTCAGTTGGACGTTGAATCCGAATAAAGGGCTCTACTATGCGGTTGTCTAAAGTCGCCGCTTTGGCGCTTATCGTTGGAGTTGCAAGCTCAATGTCCGCATCTCTAGCGCTGGCCGCTTCTGACTGTCCAAAATTGGTAGAACTAGCGGATTGGGGCCAAAATTCGAGCGGCGACATTAGCGTCGCGTCCGGCGGAAGTTGCCTTTTTCCGATCACGATGCGAGGCACGGTAAGTAGCTCGGACATTCTACAAAAGCCGGCACACGGAAAGCTGAAAAAGCTCAACATCACTACTTACGAGTACAAGGCGAAGGCTAGATATAAGGGAACCGATACTTTTGCCATCAAAGCAACGGGTCAGGGGCCGACAGCTTCTGGCACGTCGGTAATTACCGTGCACGCGACGATCAAATAGTGTTCCACTCTGCAACCACCGAAACTTCTGATCCTCAATTCGCGCTGAACCACCGACGTTCGCCATTACACTAACCCCATCTGCATGTCGATGATGGCCATCCTTTAGGTTATGTTGTTAGCCGCTAAACTGCTCCTAACCCATCAAGGCGCATATAGCACCCAGATCGCCGCAGCGCAGAGAGCGACCAACCAAACAAGCGAAAGCCAGACAAGCACGTCGTCTCGATCCATGGTCGGGTTCTGCCACATGATGTTGGTTTAGCCGCGAAGTGCGGTACTCGGCGGCGCTGATGGGTTACCGGAGCACCCGCATCCAAGTCTTGTTATTGCGCGCCAATGATTTGGGTTTTGGCGCCGAAAAGCTCCGAACGAAAATCTCCGCAATGATGAACTGAGGACGGCGCGGACCAGCACGAATTTCGGCGCTGCCACGTCGGCTTCGGGGTCAAAAGGCGACATCCCGGAGTAGCTCGTGGAAGTCTGCTTCACCCGTGATAGTGTTGCAAAACTCCAAAAATGGCTTTCAGCGATTTTTCCGCGAAAAGAGCAACGAAGCGATAATCGCTGATCGATGTGTCCTCAGGTGCGCTACCGAAGTTGCCGGTGAGTTCATCATTAGTTGCTGTGGTCCCCCGCACGATTATTCGATCGCCGCGCCTACAGCCCGGAAAATTTGTGACCGATGAGACAAAAAGACTTTTGCAACACTATCCCCTCAGGAGCGGACATGGTCAGTTCGCCCCAGCATGTCCGAAAAGTGCAATAAGCGACATCGATCACGGATGGCGGCTCAGTTAGCGGGGATCGTAAACTGAACGAGAGCACCCTGCGGTTCGCACGGGATCGCCCACAGCCGTCCGCCGTGGGCTTCGATGATCGAGCGGCAGATAGATAAGCCCATGCCCATGCCCTCGGACTTGGTCGTGTAGAATGGCTCGAAAAGACGCGAGAGGCTCTCCGCGCTCAGTCCCGGCCCGGTGTCCCGCACCCCGACGCGCACGCCACCTTCGAACGGGAGGGCATCGATGCTGATCTGTAATTCGCGCGGGCCTTCCCCAATACCACTCATGGCCTGAATGGCGTTAACGATTAAGTTCAGCGCCACTTGTTGCAGTTGGACCCGGTCGCCTTGGACACGCGGCAAGCCCTCCGCAAATTGCGTCCGCACCGACACGCTATTGTTTGCGGCCTCCCTATGGGCGAGAGCAATAATCTCAAGGATCGCATCGTCAATCGCTACGGTGTCCTTTCGTGGGGGCACCTTCTTGATGAGCGCACGAACTCGCTCGACGACCTCGCCTGCGCGATTGCCCTGCTTGACAATAAGAGAGAGCGCGTCATCCACCTCATGAAAGTTTGGTGGCTCCGCGTTTAGGAAACGCCGAGCGGCTACCGCGTATGTGATTGCCGCTGTGATCGGCTGGTTCACCTCATGGGTGATCGAGGCCGTCAACTGGCCCATCGTCGCGACGCGGTTCATGTGGGCGAAATCCGATTGCATCTGCTCCAATTGCGCCAGCGCTCGCGTGCGATCCTCGATGTCTACCAGGAGACAGTACCAGCGCGCGATACGCCCGGACTCGTCGCGTATTGGGGCGCCGCGGTTTTCAAACCACCTATATTCGCCGTCGAAGCGTCTCAGACGTAGTTCGTGATGGAAAGAAGTACCGGTGGCTAGGGATGTCTTATAAGATTCAAGGACACGGGGAAGGTCTTCGGGATGTACCGCATCGCTTGTTCCCCAGTTCCTAAGCTCTTCGACAGTCCGGCCAAAATACTCGACGATTGGGCGATTGGCGGCTTCGAGTTCGCCGCTCGGACCCATGATCGCAACGAGACCAGCTATCCCGTCAATTGCTGCCCGGAACTTCGCCTCGCTCTCCCGCAATGCTTGTTCTGCACGCTTTCGTTCCGTCACGTCCATCACCGCTCCGACAATCTCCAGATTGCCGGCCGCATCCTTCAACGCGTGTCCCAAGACATGCACGAACTTGACTGAACCGTCCGGCATCAACAGACGGTGCGTGATGTCGACCTTGTCGCCACGCGATGCATCGTCAATAACCTGGCGCATTTTCGCGAGGTCGTCGGGGTGAACGCGCTGCACCACCCGTTCCATGGTCGGTTTGACGCTCGAGTCGTATTCGAGAATGCGAAAGGTTTCGTCCGACCAGTGAAAGTCGCCGGTGGAAGGCGTCCAGCCGAAACTGCCTGTGTGACTCAGATGCTGTGCTTCCGCCAGATACGCTTCGCTGCGGCGCAATTGGTCTTCGGCCTTCTTGCCTTCATCGATGTCAAAGGAGAAACCATACCATTGGATGATGTGCCCCTCATGGTCGCGCGCAGGCTCAGCGCGTACACGATGCCAGCGATACTCGCCGTCCGCTCGGCGTAAACGGTGCACAGCCTGAAAGGGCTCCCCAGTTCGAAATGCGTGATTAACAACCCTTTCGGTGTCAGGAGCGTCGTCCGGGTGCAGGACCGACAGCCAAACACTAGGTTTTTGATCTTCGGGTCCAACAGGTTTTTGATCTTCAAGTCGTATCCCAAAATAGTCGAGAAGGCGCTGATTGACATAGGTGGCTTTGCCGTCGGGCCTCGCAGACCAGAAATTACATGGAACGCTCTCGATCAATCGGCGGAGATTGCGTTCGCCTTCCCGAATGGCTTCCAGCACCGACGACTGAATCGGCGAATCCCTGATGATGCGCAGTACCTCGGAAGTGGCTGTTTGCTGCTTCATCGCCTCGACCAGGCGTTCCCGCAGGTGGGAGATCTCCCGTCTGCATCCTTTAAGCTGTCGTTCGAGATCGGCGGGGGCCTGGCGAGCTTGACCAACGCGCGCCTTCGTTCCGGTCAAGTGAAGCTTGCGACCTCGCGTACGGCTCTTCGTCCGTTTGCTAGACAAAGGTCACCCCCATCGCCCGAACAGCCCAATGCCGATCGTCACAGCCGGTGATATGGCGTGCGGGAGAATATCACGCAGCCCAGAGCGCGCAGCAGCAAATTGACTGCTTTGGGTCGATACTGTTGCAAAAGTCGAAAATCGATCAGCCCCAAAAATCTCGCGAAAATTGATTTTTGGATGTCTCCGCGACTGCGTTAGCTTTCAGCGCCGCTGAGAAGATCCGTGGTCGATTTTGGATGAAACGATATGGTCCCCCACGTCGCCGCACGCAAGATGCATCAGCGGTTCTAAGAATTTTCGTTCGTCACCCCAAAAAGACTTTTGCAACAATATCACCTCAGCAACGGACATTGAAATTCGCCGATTAGATGTTATGACATAAGTCGGCCAGCGGCCGACCAGCAGCCTACGAAGGCACGCCGAGCACGTCGCGAAGTGTCGGGGGGACCGGCTCCCGCAGTTGCCATTTTATGGAAATGGGCGCCTCCCCTTCCCAGGAGAGGAAGTTGACTTGGCCACAATAAACGAAGGGTGTTGGCTTGGAGCCAGTCTTTTTCGTCGGCCGGACGAAAAGATGAACCCTCTGTCCGCGCGCTTGATGATTACGTAGCAGCTGACCGTGCTTTGATGCCTGCGTCGTCCGGTTCTGACTCTGCCACGCAAATTCTCGATGCGCTGTCGGAGCTGGCCAGGGTTGCGGAGACGGAGCGAGCGCGGGTTGTTTGATCATCATCGCTGCTTTTGAATCGCCAGCTGTCGTTGCCGTTTCGACGATGTCGCAGTGGTGGGTCGCTTCGAGCGCCGGCTTCAGTAAATAGGCGACGCCAAGGTTCGCGTAGCGCCAAGGCTTACAGGGTAAGGTTGAGACGTCTCAATTCCCATAGTCTTGTGAAACCACTCGAGGGAGCGCTGCTTATGATGAGACGTTTTGCAGTTGGTAAAGCCCCTTCCCGGTCGACCATTCTGAGGAATTCAGTTGGCCGATAGCCTATTTTGGTCGCCTCCATAAAAATATCACGCATCGCCCGTTCGAAGGCTTTAATAGGCAGCAGAACTGTTCTTCTTCTCGTCAATGAATGCGATTGCTTCGCGGATCTCCTGTTCGAGCGTGACTATGAAATATCGTCTTCTCCGGTGACGAAGAAGTCGGCTCCGAGGCCAAAACATTCGGCTCGCGCTACTAAAAGCAGTGCATCTAGTTGCTTCAGACGACGAACGTCGGCACGGTCCGTGTCCCCTTCTAATGCTCGCTTACCCACCTTTTCCACCTCGGATCGCGTTGCACTTGGCTGAAATACGCAAACCGTCTTTCTCATGTTGCTACCGGCAGCTGTAAGGAGTTTGATAATTTCCTTACGATCATTCTGACGCACGCCATCTCGCCAGACGGCCGTGCCGATTTTCTTATCCCTGTTCAACTTCAATTTTTCACTGATATGTTCTCGATCAAGATACCGCAGGTTCTTCACCGCCTGACTGACTACGACCTCATAATCGGACACCGATAATTGCCGCTGTCCCGACTTACTACTACCTTTGACATGGATCAGCGTCAGGTGAGGGGGCGTTGCCCCTGGATCAAAATGGATAAAGTCGGCAGATTCCATTGAGCCATCATCGCAAACAAGCCAACCTGTTGCTGTTGCAGTTCGGTCCGGGTTAGGCCAATGCTTGGCTACAAAGCCGAACAGAGAGTTATCTTTGTCGATACCTATATTCCCTATTACAAACCTCCTGCCCGCTAGCGGTTTCTCCGCAGTGACGTCAAATTTTCGAAGCTTGAACCATTTCCAATTCTCGAAGCGAGCATCACGAAACCTCGTCTCGTAGAACATTCCCCGGGAATACGTATGGCCGGTGTCATAATAGACAGTGAGAAGATCGACACTTTCGCATAATTTCCGTACCGCCTCTTGGTGATCTGCGCTCGTTTTCCACGTCAGGACTTCACTGGCAACTGACGGATTGAGACCTGATGACCCAACCGAGAATTCGTATCTTACCTTACCGTAGCTTTCGTGCCCCCAAAACACTTCGGCATCAAAAGAAGGGGAATCGGGGCTGGAGGTGATTTCAAAGTGAGCCGCATCCGCACTCGTGGAGCCAAGGATCTTCCTCGCTCTCTTCCACGCCAGCCAGTGCCGTCTCGGGATCAATAATTGCAAGATCGTACGCCATGCGTGCACCAGACAGTCCTTCAACCGGATGAGCTAAGATGGGCAAGGGTGACGCACTCGGAAGAGGCTTCTTTATTGCTTGAGCGGCTGCATCAATTAAGGACTCGGTTCTAGCCACGAAGCTGAGCCAATCCTTGCTGGGTCCCAACCAAATTCGCGCGTTTCTCGGATTCGCTCCTACAATAGTATCAGCTCCCGCAGCGTCGATGATTCCAGGGATCGTAGATCGAACTGAACTAAAATAGTAACTCTGGTCTTCGAGGGGATCGAGGGCTGTCTCGAGCTCTAAGCCAGCTAAAATCTGAATCCGCCTTCGTGACCGATCTCCTGTGTGCTCCGCTGAGCCATAATGTACGCACTCGCCCCCCCACAAAAGCGTCATTGATTTGCTTGGCGGTCAGTGGTTCCAGGCCTGAAAATCTTGACTTTCGTTGCTTCCGAATCTCTGCAACGACCGATTTCCGAAATGCAGGGTCAGAAAACGTAATTGAGATAAGACCCGACTTTTGAATGACGACGACAATATGGTGCCTTTCCTCCTTTAGATCTTCCCCCAGATACCATGCCGGCGGACGTGTTTCTGAATAGAGGATCCAGCCAATACGAGTGTCACCTTGACGCCAAGTGGGATTATCGACTTTGCTGATCCTTCGCCTCACTCCTGAACCGGGACTACTTTTCAGCTCCTCCAAAATTGCATCGCGAACGGACGCGACATTGGCTCCGCTCTTGCTGAGCTTGATCAACGTTGTCGACAGAAACGGAGCGCAATGTTGGTGGGGAATGCTCAAAGCCAAGCCTCATCGCCTGATGTAGAGACTGGAATGGTATAGAAGGCGAACTAGAGCCTCAACCACTACGTGTGAAGCGTCTTTTCCGATGCCGCTTTTTGCGTTGCACCAACTGGCCGTAATCGTCCCCACATGCTACCATAGGTTATCACCTAGGCTGGGAAATCTTAGCCGCCCCGCCTTGAGGCTCTTTGTTAGTAGCCGTTACGTAAAGGGGGCAACTTCGATGGGTTGGATCCCACCTATCAAGATTATTGACGAGATTTCAGCCGAAAATACACCTGACAAAAAGGCCGCAAGCGGGTTTTCAGTTTCGGTACCAGACACGCTGTCCTTCAGGTGGGAGGATTTGATCCTCTGCGTCGGACGTACGCAGATGCTTAGTGCGGCTCACTCAAGTTTGACGCCCGAAGAGCGTTTTAGGCTGGTGCGTGATGTAAGCATCGCCATATTGACACATCTTAATATTTTTATTGACGCCTCCTCAGCAAGGTTCGTCTTTACAAAGTTGCTCAACGAACTGGCAGACGAAGAAAGAACATCGTTGGCGAGCAAAGCCGGTGCAGCCATCGCGGATCTCTTAATGGAGAAATCCGGTTATCGCTTTCGAGCGAATGCGCGGGAATTGGATTTTAGTAAGCTTTCGGGATTGGCATCGCGCAAAATTCCGGACTTTGTTTATGATGATGCGAAAGGTGACCATGCAACACAGTCTGAAGTGGTCATCCTTGAAGCAAAAGGAAGCCTTTCGAAATTTCTTGCAACTAAAGGACGCTTGAAAGCCCGCGCACTCAAAGCTTACAATGAGCAAGTTCGCGAGCTTGAAGCCCAACGGGATCACGATTTCTGGCGGTTGCGCTGCCGCTTTTGGTGCCATTCCCGGACAGACGATTTCAAGGCTCATCGTTTGCTCCTCCGACGTCACCGTTGGCCTGCTGAAATCGCAAATAAAATCCCCTTAACTAGGTCGATCTTCGTTGAACGTTGCGAGATCTCTCTCTGCCGCGGCGAGCGCGATAGAGCCAATGCCTCAGCCCCAAGTCCAAAAGCAGCAACCCCAGCGAGATGTGTGGCAACCTAACCCTGGCGGTGGTGGTAGTGGAAAGACATGGTCACGGTCGCGAGCGCGAGCGCGAACCAGGCCCAAACGGAAGGATTGCTTTTGCAAACTACGAAACGATATTTCAGCTCTGCGGCGCAACTAATGCGGCGCAAGCGATTCGCTACAGTCTTGCCGGGTTAGCCGCTCCGGATGATCTGCCACAGGTGCAGATTTTCATGGTTTCAGCGGCGGATCATCGCTTCTTGTTCGGTGGCTTTCCCTTCGCGCCCTGCTGGTCCCCAGGCTACTTTGCAGTCTATAGGCCGATAGCGGAGGCGATACTCAAATCTCTTGCAAACAATCGGCTGGCTCCGCCGTCGTCTCTCACACTCCCCGAAATAGAACCCGACCTCCCAACTGGTGAAGAACAGACCTTCGTTCACGAAGATGGCCTTGCCTGGGTGAACGATTTAAGGGGACCGTTTACGTTGAAAAAATGGGACCTTTCTGCCGGCGGCTGGTGATCTCGATTGCAGCAGCACTTGCCTATGGGGTGCCAAGATCAGTTTTTACCTGATCCTGCGCGAGCGAGAAATCTGACTGTATTCGGCCGGCAACACCGCGTTTGACGGCTGGGTCCGTCATAAATTAAATCCTGGCATATCGGTGATGCAGTCCGCCCAAGATCGAGCGACAAAGAATGCGCCCGGCGCGATCGACGGCGCGCGAGACCGGTGCATCTTTCTCCAGGGATAGATGTGTGCGGGTCTCATTGTAGTATTTCATGTAACAGAACAGTAAGTGACGGAGGTGGCGTTCGCTGAACACAATGACGTGGTCAAGGCATTCCCGTCGGATCGAACCGATCAGTCGTTCAGCAAATCCATTTTGCCAAGGGGAGCACGGTGATCACGGATGCCTATCGATCGCAGTCTTCGGATAAGGACCTCACCATAGGCCCCGTCCCGGTCACGAATGAGATAGCGGGGAACCTGTTCCCAGCCGCACGCTTCCGTGACCTGATTTGCGATCCATTCTGCAGTTGGATGCGCTGTGACGCCAAACCACAGAATATGTCGCCGGCCGTGCCCCATGATCAGCAATCCGTAGAGCAGGCGAAACGAGATTGTCGGCACGACGAACATATCCATCGCAGCGATCCCGTCGGCGTGATTGCGCAGGAATGTCCTCCAGCCTTGGGACGGCGGGTCTCGTCGCCTGACCATGTACTTGGCCACGCTGGTCTGTCCGATACCGACGCCGAGCTTGAGTAGTCCTCCATGGATCCGAGGCGCTCCCCACAGCGAATTGGCAATGCTCATCTCGCAGATAAGCTTGCGTATCTCTAACGGAACCGTTGGCCTGCCACCCCGCGCTTTCGATTTTCCAGCGCCAATATAATCGGAAGCCAGCGCGATGCCATTTGACCACGGTCTCCGGCTTAACAATCGCCAGCGCATCGCGAACGCCAAGCCGATAGAGGCAAACAAAAACCAATCGGTCAATGGAGCTGAAGCTTTGTTTCTTAGGAGCGGTTCGCCGCAGAACGTTTATCTGCTGCCGCAACGTCAGGATTTCCGCCTCGAGCGCTGTCCACGACCGAAACAGATCTACGACTATCGAAACAATGAGCCGGACAAGCTCTGTCATCCCGCAGCATCGCCCGATTCTCAATCAACTGCCAGACAGATTGAGTTTGCGACAGGGACAGGGATTTGCGTTCCGGTTTCGCCATCGAAATCCCCTCAATGCGACCAAACAATCTGGCCGGCTTTATATTCGGCTCATCTTGAATTGTTTGCATTATCGCTTCACTAACTCCACCCTTTGTCGCGGCCAATACAATCAACTCATTTGGATCACACTGCGGAAGGAAGCCGCTCATTTCCATCCTCGACATGCCGATTTTCGGCGCAATAAATTCCAAATGCTCGTCAGAATTATTCATAACGCCAAACCTGTTCCTAAGCAGCACAACAAAGGCATAGCTAATGGCGACCGTAAAATTGTTCAATTCCCTATCCGTATTCACTTGTACGGTCTGCTTCCGTGTTAGCCCATCAAATACGCGATGAAAGTTTGCATCAGAGAAGCCAGCTCCTCTCATAACCGCGGATACATTCCACCAAGGGTCGGCCATACCCCGAGCGGCTGGTCTTCCCGTAATATTAGAAATATGTTCAAGTGGGTAGCCAGCAGCAAAAGATACAATTTGAGCGTCCGGCCGCAGCGTTGGACTAATCTCTTTCAAAAGAGTTTCGACGTTGTGCTGCTGAACCGTCACAATTACAAGATCTGAACCTGATGCAATTTCCCGGTTGTGAGTTTTGTCCACCGTCGCTTTAATAGACGTTGCTGTTCTCGCTAAGCGCGCTTCGAGTGCAGCGCCGAATTTGCCTTGACCACCCAAAATGCTGATTGTTGCCCGACGCGCGTCCTTGATGATCGGATGATCGTACCGATCGTGCCTGTCATAGCCTATGACAACAAAGCTTTTCCCTTGTTCCTGCTCAGCTAATCTTTGTGCAACGGATATGCCAGCCTCCGCTGACCTGCCGTACTTTCGGCTTTTTCCAAATTCGGTTTTTACAACTTCGCCCGGTAACGTATTCGCCGTCACCTTTTGATACTCTCGCTCCGCATCTGAGTCAGCAACGAGCACAACTCGCTCGACGAGCGAGATTGCCTGCCGTGCTGCCGGAAAATCTATGCCGGGATATGACGTGCCGGGCATATTGTGTCTGGCGAAATCGCTCGCACTAAATCGCCGCGCTTGGTCAAGGAGCTTCTTGTACGCTTCCGCTCCATATTTCTGCGCGTAGCCGACGCCAGATAAGACCATTTCATAGGCGCAAATGGATGCTTGCGGTTCAATTAGTTGGAACCTCTTCGCAATCCCCAACGTATTCGTGCCGTTCCCAAAAGCGGATAACACAAAATTGAGCTTTATCTCGCCGAATTCATTTAGTTGTTTGGATATCTCATCGGCAACATCCCCCATTGAATCAATGGCAGTTTCGTTTATGCCGGGTCCACGGCCGAGAATGTTTCCCATGCTGTGATTTAAAAAAACATAGTCCGGGTGCGCTTTCCAAAAACTACGTATAAACTCTAAGAAACCATTCACATATCGCTCGGCGGGCGTTAGATAAATTTGCGCTCCTTCGTTCTCGATTGCTCTTTCGCGCGCCTTTTCCCCGCCGGCAGGTATTGCAACATGACACTGGTACCCCAGTTTTCTGCCGATCGCTGCGAAGGAAACACCCGCTGAACCTGACGTTGTTTCAAAAACCGCGGTGCCGGGTCTGATAAGTCCGAGGCGCTCTTTTTCCTTGAAAAGCGAAATATACACACGATCGTAGTGACTATGGCCAATGCCATTGTCACATTCGTTCTTTATAAATAGTCGATTATTATTTGGCAGCACATGATGAAGCTCAACGAGCGGAGTATTTCCGATTTTACTTTCTAAATGGCGATATAGAGTAGTTCGTTCAAATGACAGATCCCTCCTCGTCCCCGCTTTGATCTGACTTGCGGCATGCGCTTGAAAAGCTCTCCCATAGTCATTCGTTGCTTGCTCGATGTTTAACTTGGCGTTGCGACGCTGGCATTTGGTTATTGCCCGGAGATCTTTTGCCAATGCGTCGCGGTATTGCTCGTGCTCAGGTCGCGTGCTCATAGAAGCTTGTCCCCATTGCTTAAAGGTTGCTAGCGGAATTCAGAGCTATTGCCGAACAGTTGGTTGGCGGGAATCGGGGAATGCGGCGCATTGTTGTCGCCTAGCGTTCCGGCGGATGAACGTGGCGAACGACGCCCTACTTGCGCAATACTTTGGAGAGTCGATTGTCTCAGATTCCTAGCTAAGTCAGCTTGATGATTTTATCCTTGCATGCCCATGTCGCTCCTTCGGTAGAGATGTGGAAGCGCCAAACATGGCGCCTATTCATCGCCATGATTGTTGTGACTGCCTCTAGGTGGAGAGACCTTGAATAGCTTAGAAAGTGCGTCCTTGCGCGCCGAACCATTACGACGACGTTCGATCCAATCGCAAACCTTTCGAATCAAATCGGCTCGCGTAGCTGCGTGAGGAATGACGTCACGCAAATAATCGGCGATGTCGAATCGGGGAAATAAAAAGATCGGAGCATGGTTGGGCCAGTTTTCTACTGCGCTTTCAGTTACCCGCAATGCGGCCAACCATCCTTCCAATCCACGAAATAGCGGCTCCAGCAACTCATCCTCTATCCGCCAATTTGACTTAAATATTTGTTGCTGAGAGTCGTCTATGAGGGCGGCGAAGTCCCGATCTTCATCGTGAAACATGATTCCAGGCGCATATACAAACTCGCGATTCAAGAACTCGCTTTCTTCGCAGTGCCATTGTGAAATTACGTCGATGCTGACGTCCTCCTTCGATAGGCTAGAATACACTTGAAACGCCAGCACCGAATCGGACAAAAAAATAACGGGTCCAGAAATGATATCCTTCAGAATAGCGTCCGGGATATTTCTATGATCATCACCAGGCAACACTTCCACCATACTCGTGTCATGCCTGACAATGGCAGGTAACATCGAATATAGGACCAAGTGACCTATTTCGTCGGCAACGACGATCCGCTTAATTGTCGTTGTCTTCGTATCGAATATCGATCTAAAAGTTAAAGGCACCCCGCTTCTTGGGCTGCTTCTATCCGAAATCACAAGCCCTACTAACGGAATTCCTATCACCGGGAGAGTAGCAAATTTATATCCGCGAAATCGCCGATGGAGAGTTGCGAAGGGTCCCATCGCTATGGCGCGGCCCCGCCGTCGGTCTGGTGCGGGTAGGTTCAGCAATTCGCTGAGCGGCTTCTTCTTAATAGTTACGACGGAATCGATTGGGTCAATGCCCGCAATGAGTGCTCTTCCGAAAGATGAAAAGAAATCTTCGTGGTCGTCGTCATCGGTCTTGTCAAAAGGGCCGTAACTGACGACCCATATCTCGATATCTATCTTCCTGAGCTTACCGATCTCATCGTGAGTTATGGCTTTGGCGTCCGAGATACCATCGGACACCGACTGCCGATCGAATTGGGCGAGTAGTTCCCTTGGCCAATAAGCCTTCACGACCATTTCAGTCGTCAGTTTGTCGGCCTCGGGTAACCGTCTGCTGGCCCGAAGCCATGACAGCGTGCGGTGGACTGAGGCAGCGAATCCGGCAACGGTCTTCCTAATACGCGCTTCCGAGAGCAGCTTCAGGGAGTCGTCCGTCCGACTTCGCTCGACGACGTGGATAGAGTAACTACTATCAAGGAAGTCCCCTACGCGACTCGGCGAAATTCGAATTGCCGCCGCCAAGCGCTTGTTTGGGCCGTCGCGGGTGTCGCGATCCCCGGCCAGAGGCCAAGCCAGCGATCGTTTGCTCTCTTCCAAGAGTTTGGCAAAGCGTTCGCGTGTTTTGTCAGGTGGTGTGTCAGATTCTCGCACGGCAGTTCCGCATACTTCCATTCGACGCGCTGGTCAATCGGTTCCAACCGGTTCCTCACGGTACCAAGCGTGTCATGCTGTTGCCACAATTGCCATGTAGAACCGGTTGGAACCGGGTGGAATGAGGAGCACCCATGTTTCGAGGGAGCTGGTTTCGAGGACACCCCGCTATCGTCAGAACCGTGATTGGGTTCGTGGTGATCGCAACTGTACTGTGTTTGTTCCTTGGCCCAATCGGCATCCTGTACGCAGCAGGGTTCGAGATTCTCTACCTATTGACCTACCTACTGCTGACTGCCTTGGCAGCGCTTTTGTACCCAGACGTATACTAAGACCGAACTGCCAGCGGACTAGGCCGACGCGTTCAATTGGGACAAAGCGACGCCCGTTTCCCGTATCTTGCCGACAGGCGAGATCAAACGCCGCCGTCCTGTTGAGGTCGATCAAAAGATTTCCGGTACAGCGGCCCCGAAGCCGACAAAGCGAGAGCACCTGCAGTTGTTGTAGGCCTTGGAATCGCGTCGCTTGCTGACCATCGAGGCGTCGCGCGTTGTCATCATGGATCGCGATCACGATCCCGCTTCGAGCAGAGTGCAAGCCGGATCGCTTTCGCTTCCTTCGATGTGCGCAATTTCTTTGCTTCCTTTGCTCTCAATTCGGTACGACGGTTGCGATCTCAGGGTGCCGGGTCATGTGACCACCAGCATCAACCGTGCGATTGGCATTTGCGCGACGCGGCATCAGCGGCTGCAAATAGGTGTATGTCTCAATTAGAATTTCGCTCGGTGATGGCGCGCTGAACACCATGATAAGCGATCACACCATGATAAGTGATCGCCACCACAAACATGATCCCGAGAAATATGAGAACGCGCCAATACCAAGCGTAAGGCGCATTCCAATCGATTACTAAGGCCGCGCCAATTGCGACCGCTCTGATGATGGCATCCCAGGCGCTACTCATCTTGCCATTCGAATACGGAGTTCGGTCCATTTCCTGTCACCTAGGGTTGCAAGCCTTGCGGAGTTTACCGCTGAGCATTAGCCTGCGCAATTGGCAAACCGCTTTATTGAAGAAATCAAAGGGCAAATCACCCATGTAGATCGCCGCTGGCGGACCGTTAGGGACCGTTAGGACCTTCGAGCACAAATTGTCCGGAACAACAGGAGATTACCATGTCGCTCGTCTTCGCGTTCGTCTGCTCTGGTCGAGGCCGCCGGATACTTCTTCAAACTCAACCTCAACAAGAGGGCAGAGCTGACGTGATTTGCTGATCACGAGTATTACGGCTCGTGGGCCCTTCGCGACAGTTAGCGTGGTGAAGTGAGATTTCTGGACTTGGGGCTACACCGGAAGTGGTCGGACGATAGTCAAAACGGCCGACAACGCGTGCGATATTTACGGTTATTCGGTTGTATGGCCGATGTCTTGCAGATCGGACAAAATCCCAACTCTCACCCTGCTGAATTCCGCCTTTTTTTGGTTGCAGCGACTTGCATTCGACCCTCGATTTCGAAAAACATCGGGGGGCGTGATGTCAATCTAACCGCTGTCCCTATCGCAAACTCAATCTGACTAGCAGTTGATCGAGAATCGGGCGATGCTTTTGCGGGATGAGAGATCTTGTCAGGCTCATTGTTTGGATGGTCGCAGATCTGTTTCGGTCGCGGGCAGCGATCGAGGCTGAAATTCTGATGTTGCGGCAGCAGATAAACGTTCTGCGGCGAACCGCTCCTAAGAAACAAACCTTCAGCACCATCGACCGTTTGATTTTTGTTTGCCTTTATCGACTTTTCCCTGGCGTTCACGATGCGCTGGCGATTGTTAAGCCGGAGACCGTGGTCAAATGGCATCGCGCCGGCTTCCGTTTATATTGGCGATGGAAATCGAAAGCGCGGGGTGGCAGGCCAACAGTTCCGTTGGAGATACGCAA